>Ga0307375_10000005_pt1 | contig 338008 bp, 294 predicted proteins | sample TR1MG_FD_202531 | JGI IMG/M metagenome (GOLD analysis project Ga0307375, IMG submission 202531) | Soil microbial communities from Risofladan, Vaasa, Finland - TR-1 | ecosystem: Environmental > Terrestrial > Soil > Coastal area > Acid sulfate soil | place: Finland: Risofladan, Vaasa...
AAGTCGACGTTGCTGCTCCGAAAAAAGGTGAAGTGCTGGTCAGGATCGTGGCGACCGGCGTCTGCCATACCGATGCATTCACCTTGTCCGGCGCGGATCCCGAGGGATTGTTCCCGGTGATCCTCGGGCACGAGGGCGGCGGCATCGTGGAGGAGATCGGTGAGGGCGTCACTTCGGTCAAGGTGGGCGACCACGTGATTCCGCTCTACACGCCGGAATGCGGCGAGTGTGAGTACTGCCTTTCGGGCAAGACCAACCTGTGCCAGAAAATCCGTGTGACCCAGGGCAAAGGCCTGATGCCGGATGGCACCTCGCGCTTTTCCATCAACGGCAAGCCCATCCTGCACTACATGGGCTGCAGTACCTTCAGCGAGTACACCGTGTTGCCGGAGATCTCGCTGGCCAACATCTCGAAGAGCGCGCCGTTGGACAAGGTCTGTCTGCTCGGCTGCGGCATTACCACCGGCATCGGCGCGGTACTCAATACGGCCAAGGTGGAGCCCGGCTCCACGGTCGCGGTATTCGGCATGGGCGGCATTGGGCTGTCGGTGGTACAGGGTGCGGTGATGGCGAAAGCCTCGCGAATACTCTGCGTCGACCTCAACCCCGACAAATGGGAGATGGCCAAGGCGCTGGGCGCCACCGACTTCGTCAATCCGAAGGACTATCCGGATACCCCGATCCAGCAGGTCATCGTCGACATGACCAATGGCGGTGTCGACTATTCATTCGAGTGCATCGGCAACGTGCACGTGATGCGCTCGGCGCTGGAGTGCTGTCACAAGGGCTGGGGCGAGTCGACCATCATCGGCGTGGCCGGTGCGGGCCAGGAAATCTCGACCCGGCCGTTCCAGCTGGTCACCGGTCGCGTCTGGCGCGGTTCGGCGTTCGGCGGCGTCAAGGGGCGTTCGCAGCTGCCGGGTTATGTCGAGCGCTACATGAAGGGCGAGATCAAGATCGACGAGATGATCACCGAGGTGATGCCGCTGGAGGACATCAACCGTGCCTTCGACCTGTTGCACGCAGGCAAGGTGATTCGCTCCGTGATCAAGTACTGAAAAATGATGTGGTGTGCAGCCATTGCATCGCTGTTCCGCGTGCTGGCGCCGCCCTTGGCGAGGTCGGCACGGCAGGCAACGGTCGTGCGTCCGTTATTGCTGGTCGCCGACGTGGATCTGGTTGATATGCACCGCCCAACCAGCGCTACGATCGGGCCAGGGATGCTGCCCGCGCTGCCATGTTGAGTAAACGCATTCGCGCTGCCGTGATCGCGTCCGGTCACTACCGGGTGCTTGACCGCAGCAAGGCCGATCACACGCCGCCCTATCGTCACCTGAACTTCAAGGCCTGCATTTTCGACTGGGCACGCAAGCGGGGCAGCAAGCTTGTGCTGGTCACCTGGGTGCAGAAAGAGAGCCGAATGAGGCTGATGGTCAACGTGGCGTTGATCGATACGGCAGAACCGGGCAATGAGATCGCAGGAGGTTCGGTCGACTTGTGAGGCGATACCGATGCCACGTGGCTGGCCGGAGCCAGTCAGATGCTGCAACGAACCATGGGCGTGACGATGACTCCTTGAATCATGGTTCGTCCCTTGTTGATTTTCCGAGTACAGGTTGTGCCACTTGCGGCATGCTTCTGTCTCGCATTCGAAGACCCCGGCAGTCCATGTCGATGCCGGTCATGCCACTGTCACTTACTACCGTTGGAGGTAACCCATGGCAACCACACAGATTCACCCGTCGGTCGACAATGGCGTCAAGCCGGGCAAAGAGCAATTTGGGGGAGGTACGCTGACCTGCAAGTGCAGCGACCGTCCAGTCAAGGTAAAGGTCGAGGCCCAGACTGCACACAACCATGTCTGCGGTTGCAGCAAGTGCTGGAAGCCGAAGGGCTCCCTGTTTTCCATGGTCGCGGTGGTATCACGTGACAAGGTCAGCGTCACCGAAAATGGCGACAAGTTGGCCATCGTGGATGCCAGCGCCACCATCCAGAGGCATGCCTGCAAGGCTTGCGGCGTACATATGTATGGCCGCATCGAGGACAAGGGCCACCCGTTTCACGGGCTCGACTTCGTGCACACCGAGTTGTCCGCCGAACAAGGTTGGTCGGCACCGGTGTTTGCGGCCTTCGTCTCCTCGATCATCGAAACAGGTGCCAATCCAGCGAACATGGGTGCCGTCCGCGGACGTCTGAACGAGCTGGGCTTGCCGCCCTACGATTGCCTGTCGCCAGCCCTGATGGATGCCATCGCCACGCATGTGGCAAAAACCAGGGGCACCTTGTTCGCAGGTGCCTGACGGGACGCTGCCGCGATGCGGGCAGATGGGGTGCGAGCCACGGCGGTCGCATCGCCTGCATCGCGGCAGCGGTGCGCAACGGCCAGGTTGGCCCAGTGTGGCCAGGGTCTTTGAGTCGCTGCAGCTTGCGAAGGTCTCAAAGCGGCATCATCGAACTGCCCACAATCCAGCGTGCTGGCCAGGGCACGGAGTACCGTGCACGCGTGGCCTGACCTGGGCGCCGCGGCTGGTTGCGTCACCGCTATCAGCGGGGTATGCAAGCAAGGAGCTTTGCAGATGCGCTTCAGTTCCTTTCAGCGACGCCACCGCGGTGTCATGGCCATGGGAGTCCTGTGTCTCGGTTTCACCGTGAACCGGGCCGTGCTGGCAGACCCGCCCGTACAGCAACTGCATGAAGTGAAGGTGGTTGCCATCGCACCCCTGGCCGGATTCGACGTGCCGGTGCTGCAGATACCCCTGAATGTGCAAAGTGCCCAGGCCGATGACGTCCGGCAGATTCATGGGCAGTCGCTGACCGAGCTGCTGCAGCGGAATTTCCAGGGCGTCAGCATGACCCAGTCGCAGGGCAATCCGTGGCAGGGCAATCTGTATTTTCACGGCTTCACCCTTTCGCCCCTGCTGGGTTCGCCCGCGGGCATTTCCGTGTACATGGACGGCGTGAGGCAGAACGAGCCCTTCGCCGAAACCATGAACTGGGAGGCGATACCCGACTTCGCCATTCGCGATGTCGAGCTGGTTCCGGGGTCCAATCCACTGTATGGCCTGAACACGCTGGCTGGTGCGCTGCTGCTGACCAGCAAGAGCGGTTTCAGCGATCCGGGTGGATCGTTGGACACCTCAGGTGGCTCGTGGGGCCGGATCCAGACCGACGCCGATTTCGGCGCACACAGTCGCACCCTGGGGATCTATGTCGGGGCCAGCAATTCGTACGAGAGTGGTTGGCGCGACTATTCGCCGAGTCGTGTGCAGCAGGCTTTCGTTCGCGGCGACTGGCGGCCGGATGAGAATACCAGTGTCACGTTGAGTTACACGGGCGCACACGGGCGTTTGTCCGGCACACAGTCGCTCCCGGTCGAATGGGTGAAAACGCCGCAGGCGGGATACACGTGGCCGGACCATTTCAACGACAACATCAACGCGTTCAACCTGCTGGGCTCCCGTCAGCTCGGCTCAAACTGGGCCGTGCAGGCAAATGCCTATCTGCGTATTTCGCAGAGTCGCAGCTTCAACAGCAACACCAACAATTTCAGCCGCTACGGTGCAGGCGTCAATGGCCCGCTGGGCTATGCCGCCAACGGCCCCTACGATACGGCTTCGATCGGCCAGTTCTATTATTCAGGTTTGAGCCCGGCCTACGATCCCAACCATCCGATGGCAACGATCAACAACGTGCCGGCCTCGAATGTGCTCGGCAATGTGCACACGCGCGGTTACGGCGGATCGATCCAGGCGGTGGATAGCGGCAGTCTTTTCGGACGCGGTAACCAGTTCACCGTGGGTATCAGCCTGGATGCCGGTGAAAGCGCGTTCAGTCAGTACGCCCAGCCCGCCTACTTTCCGCTCAACGTGGCCCAGCGTGGGGATGCCGTGGGCCTGCTGCCATTCGGACCGGATCCGATCACTTACGCGGGCACGTCCAACCGCAGCAACGGGATTTACTTCATGGACGTGCTGTCGCTGCCCGGGAGGGTGCATTTGAGCGTTGGTGGTCGTTACAACTACAGCCGACTCGCCGTCAGCGATCGTTCCGGTCACGAACCGGCGATCAACGGCCAGCAGACCTTCCACCGCTTCAATCCGACTCTTGGCGCGACCTGGGCGATCAGCTCCTCATTTGGCGCTTACCTCAACTACGACGAGGGCATGCGCACGCCGACCCCGATCGAGTTCGAATGTGCCGATCCCGCCGCACCGTGTACGTTGCCGAACGACTTTACCGGCGATCCGCCACTTAAACCGGTCGTGGTGCATACCATCAGCGGTGGCCTGCGCGGCAGGTTTGCCGATAGCCAACTCCGCTGGAATGTCTCGCCGTACTACAGCCAGGTCAGCAACGATATCCTCACCATCTACACCGGCGGGAGCTCGCAAGGCTATTTCGCCAACATCCCCAAGACCTTGCGCAAGGGCGTGGACATGGGCCTCGGCGGCCAGCTCGGCCTGCTCGAATGGCAGGCCAGCTACAGTTACGTCAGCGCTACCTACGGCGCACCGTTCGAGGAGCAGAGCGTCACCAATTCCAGCGCGGACGGCAGCGGTGTGATCCAGGTTCGCCGTGGCGATCACATCCCCGGCGTGCCTGCCAATCTGTTCAATCTGTCCGGCGAATATCACCTCACGGACCGATGGTCGTTCGGCAGCAATGTGCGAGCCTATTCAGGGCAGTACGCGGTGGGCGACGAGAACAATCAGGACCGACACGGCAAATTGCCGGGTTACGCGGTAGTCGCGCTGGACCTGCACTATCGGGCAAGCCGGCGTCTGGCCTTGTTTGCTCGCATCGACAACTTGTTCAACCGTCATTATGTGATGAACGGTCAGTTGAGTGACAACGTCTTCGATACACCGAATCGACTGATCGATCTTACCACTTCCGGCAAGTCGACCTTGTTCGTTGCGCCGGGTGAGCCGCGCGCGTATCTGGTCGGGCTTAGCTACGACTTCGGCGCACCCGCGGCGACCATGACAGCTGGCGATTGACGCTAGGGTTCCCAGCGCAAATCGACGCCCAGCAGGAAGGTGCGTCCCGGACCCGGCTCGAAATAGCGGCCGTTGCCATCGTTGACGATCACCGAGCCTACGTAGCGTCGATCGAACGCATTGTCGATCCGCCCGAACAGATGCGCGCGCCATGGCCCATGTCGGGCGATGTAGCCGGCACCGAGGCCGAACAGCGCGTAAGAGGGCGCGCTGACCGTGTTGAGGTCATTGGCGGGTACCGCATCCATGTAGCTGCCGTTGAGATCAAACTGCCAGCCGGTATCCAGGCCATAGCGCAATGACGCATACGCATTGGAGCGCGGTACGCCGGGTATCCGGGAACCGTTGGCAATCATGGCCTTGGGCGAGGTGAACGGCGAGCGGAATGTGGCATCCAGCCAGGTGTACGCGATGGTCGTGGTCCACGCGTCGGCGAACCGGGTGCTGAACGAGGCTTCCACGCCCTGCCTTCGTGCGCGGTCGATGTTCTGGTAGGTGGTGCGGCCTCCAAGACTGGTCGCAACCGCCAGCTCGTTGCGGCTGTCGGCGCGGAACAACGCCAGCTCGGCATGCGATTGCGCGGTTGGTTCGAGTTTCAGGCCCACTTCGCCACTGCGTGTGCGCGCCGGCTTGAGATAGAGCGCAAGGCCATTGGCGCCGTCATTGCGATAACTCAGCTCGGAAAACGTGGGCGTCTCGAAGCCTTCGCCCCAGTCGGCATAAAAGTGGGCCTTCGGCGACAGACGAAACATCACGCCGGCTACGGGCGTAGTTGCCGAGTAGTGCACCTGACCACTGTCATTCGGGCTGCTGGCGGTGATGTAACCGTCGATGGACTGGAAACTGACGCGGCTGTGGCGCACGCCTGCCATTACGGTCCAGTCGTTCGCTACCCGCCAAGTGGCCTGGGCGTATTGGTCGAGGTTGTAGACGCGATCCTCCTCATCGCGGCGCAGCGCGCCAACCACGCCCAGCTGGCTGCCAACAAAGTTGTTGTAACCGAGGCGATGCTGATGCTGGTTGTCGTAGTTCAGTCCCACTGCCAGCTGCAGCGGCTGTCCTGCCAGGCTGCCAGCCCAGGTCCAGCGGGCATCGGCGCCACCATAGGCATTGTTGAGGTCGACCACGCCGCCAGAAGACAGCGGGCGGGCCTGGACGAAGGTCGGAATCGACAGGAACTGCTCGACCTGGCGCTGGCCGTAGTAGCCCATCAGGCGCAGCGTGCCGTGCTCGGTCAGTTGATCCTCGTAGATCAGGCCTGCCTGCTGCTGCGACACGCTCTTGCGGGTGTTGTAGGGCACGGACGGTGTCGAGCTCTGGCGAGGGTTCTGTTGATATTGCGCCGGAGTCAGTCCCTGCGGATCCAGTGCTTCAGGCAGGTTGAGCGTATTCACCACCAGGGTCAGCTTGCGATGTGTGCCGAGTTGCCAGCCGAGCTTGGCATTGCCCGACTCACGCTTGGCGCGACTGTGGTCACGGTAACCATCGGTCTGAAAGTGGGTGAAATCGATGTTGTAATCGAGCGGCCCGGTGATCCCACGTGCATCGGTCTCGGCGCGAAGCAGACCGTCGCTGCCCCCCGCAAAGCCGACGCGAATCTGCGGCGGAGCGGTGCCATCGGCCGTGAACAGCTGGATCACGCCGCCAGCGGCGTTGCCGTAAAGCGCCGAGAACGGGCCGCGCAACACCTCGATGCGGTCGGCGGAATCGAGGTTGAAGTTGGACACCTGGCCCTGACCGTCCGGCATCGTGGCCGGAATGCCATCGGTATACAGGCGAATGCCGCGGATGCCGAAAGTCGCGCGCGCACCGAAGCCACGAATCGAGATCTGCTCGTCCTGTGCATAGTTCTGTCGATCACGGGCGATCACGCCCGGAATGCCCGCCAGCAACTCCGACGGATTGACATTGAGATTGCCGCTGGGGGGGGCCGCAACCACGTCAATCGAGGCAGCGACATCAAACGGCGACTGCGCTGTGCGGGTGGCAGTGACCACCACGGGCGACAGCTCCTTTGGCTTGGTTACCGGTGGCGGTTGGGTCGCGCTGAGCGTCAACGGCAGCACCGCCAGCGAGACGGCAGCAAGCAGGCGTCGCGTCACCGGGGATGAATGCATGCAAGTCCTCTTGCTTGGCCACGGGGCACCCGCAGGTGCGGAGTCAAACTGTACAGCGAGAACACGCAATCACCGTGCCAGAGGGCGCGCCCGGTAGCGACGGGGCTTCACCCCGGCACCGGTCTTGCCGCCGTGCCGAAAGCGGGACAATGCGACCGGTTTCGCTGTCTCGTCCCTGGTGCATCCAACGGCTGGCTCGGCTGAGGCGACAGCTGATCATGCGGGCAGCACGATATCGTGTCTGCGGATCTTGCGATACAGCGTATTGCGGCTGACTCCGAGTGTCGCCGCCGTGCGGCTGATGTTCCAGCGCATGCGCTCAAGTTCGCGCAGCAATGCATCGCGCTCGGCAGTGCGCAGGGGTCCGGGGTCGTCGGTGCGGAGAGACGATACGGCAGTGCCTGGCAGCAGGTGGGCTGTACCGGTGATCTCCCGGCCCAGATGGGTGACGTCGATGCGGCTGGAGTTGCCGCAAAGCGCCGCGGCGGTTCGCAGCACGTTGCGCAGCTGGCGGATATTGCCGGGCCATGGATGGGCAAGCAACCGTTCCAGCGCCGTATCCTCGATCTCCGGCAGCGGCCCTTGTGGCGTCTCTTCGCGCAACAGCGTCTGGATCAGCTCGATCTTGTCGGTGCGCTCGCACAGCGGCGGCAGTTCGAGGGTGATGCCGTTGAGGCGGTAGTACAGATCCTCGCGAAACGTACCCTGCTGCATCATCTGCTGAAGATCGTGGTGGGTTGCGCTGATCACATGCAGATCCACCGGAATCGGGGTATCCCCACCGAGCGGCACGATCTCATGCTCTTCCAGCACTCGCAGCAGACGTGTCTGCAGTGTCAGTGGCATGTCGCCGATCTCATCAAGGAACAGCGTGCCTCCGCTTGACTGGCGAATCTTGCCGACGTGTCCTTCGCGAGCGGCATCGGTGAAGGCGCCGCGGGTGTAGCCGAACAGCTCGCTTTCAATCAGCGATTCGGGAATCGCGGCACAGTTGATTGCCACGAACGGTCGATCGGCCCAGCTGCTGGCCCGGTGCAGCGCCTTGGAGAACGCCTCCTTGCCGGTTCCGGTGGCGCCTTGCAGCAGTATCGGCACACGCCGGCCAAACAATTGCTTCCCGCAATTCAGATTGCGTTGCATGCGTGGATCGCTGCCGATGTGCTGGCGAGATAGCGCCGGTTCCGTCGGCGCAACCAGAAACGACGTCGGCGCCGCTGTCTGCCGGGCTGCTCCGAGCGGGGCACGCGCGGTGGCGAAGAAGCGACGGCCGTAGGCAATGTCGCGCATCGGCCACAGGGTTGTCGGCTCGCTGGCGGCGCGCTGCTCCAGCGTGCTGAAGTCCAGCGGTACGATCTCCTCCAGCAACCGGCCAACCAGCTGCTCGCGGGAACTCATGCCCAACTGCAAGAGAGCGCTCTCATTGACCGCCACGATGCGGCCGTTGCCATCGACCGCAACAAGTGCCTCATGCAACAGGCCGACAAACTCCGCGCGGCTGTGGAATCGCAGGATCCAGGCGTCCTGGAACTGGCTGAGGAAATGGCATCGCGAGATGAGGTTGGCCGACATGTTGACCAGCGCCATGGTATGGCTCTGTACCTGCCTGGTGTCGACCGTGCGTGCCGCCGAGGCATCCAGCACCGCCAGCACATCGCCGTTGACATCGAGTACCGGCGCGCCGCAGCACGACAGGCCGACGTTGTAGTGGCGAAAGTGCTCACCGCAATGCACTGTCACCGGCCTGCGCTCGGCGATCGCCGTGCCCAGACCGTTGGTGCCTTCATTCTGCTCGCTCCAGACCGCGCCAACCCACAGACCCGCACTGCGGAATTCGCGTTTGACGTCGGGATCGGTGACGGCACTGAGCACCACTGCGTCGGCATCACTGAGGATCACCGCATAGCCGGAGCCGGCAATCTGCTCATAGAGGTTCTCCATTTCTGCGCGCGCCACGTTCAACAGCTCGCCAAGCTTTTGCTGACGACCACGCACGGATTCGGCATCGAGCACGATCGTTTTGCGCTTGGCGTCGGGTTCCATGCTGTAACGGTTGAAACAGCGATCCCAGGACTTGGTGACGTGGGGCGCGACCTGGATCGTACCCATGCGCGCTCGAAGCAGACTGGCGATCTGCGAGGACGGCTGTCGTGCCGACAGGGCATTGCTCATGAGCGGTTCTCCCCTCGTCACCCGCACACCACGGCAGAAACCAACGTGCCGGCGCTGCGAGGATTCGCAGCCTGCGTGTAGGCGAAACGTCATTAAGCATCGCGCTCCGCGTCGCTGGCTGCAAACTGCACTGCAACATTTTCGTCCACGAGGCGTGCGGCATTTGGCACGGTATGTCACGGCCGTGTTGCGCCATAAAAGCAACAGCGCGCCGCGCTGTGCCTCGTGCGCCGCTCCAAACCGCGATTCGACAGGCCTCAGGCGATTGGCTCGCGTCTTGCGTGTGCAGGAACAGTGCTACGCGGGGGCTGGCGCTCAGTCTCCGTAGCCGGGGCGTTCGGCTTAGCCGCCGATACGTGATTCCAACAATCAGCGGCGGTGCACCGATCAAAGATAGCGGTGCCGCACGCGATCCATGGGAGAGGGGCATGAAGAAATTCGCAGAAAGTTACGGCAAGCGACAGCGCCGAGGTGTTTCGTATCTGGGCCTGTCAGTAGGTATCGCGCTGCTTGGTTTGGCAGCCTGCCCGCTGACAGCCAGCGCCACCGAGATCAGTGGCGACAACTGGAAGGTCGACATCAGCGGTTTCGTCAACGCCTTCTACACCACGGTAAGTTGCAACGGGGCGGCAGTGGGCGGGCCGGCATTGGCCTCGTCGGCGGTTGGCTGTGGCGGTCAGCAGAACCGGACGACCATCGGCAACGGCTTGCTGCCGGATGCGCTGATCACCAAGTTCAGTACCCAGCAGGAAGGCATCGACATCAGTGCGCAGGTGGGCCTGATGGTTCACACGGCCACGGCCGAGGGATTGTCGGCGAACAGCGGCATTGACGTGCGCCAGGCCTTCTTCACGCTTGGCACGCCGGACTTCGGCACGGTCAAGCTCGGCCGTGATTACGGCATTTTCGGATCCAACGCGATCCTTACGGACATGACATTGCTGGGGGTGGGTGCACCAGTCCAGGCAACCCAGCGCGGACGCGTCACGCTGGGTCACATTGGCGCCGGCTATACCTACCTCGACAATTACGGCCAGATTGTCTACACCACGCCGGGGAGCGGCGGTCTGAGCTTTACGGGCGGTGTGTTCAGCCCGGTCAACAACACCGGGGTCTACGACTCGCGTTCGGCTCCGCAGGTACAGGCGCAGCTGTCTTACACCCATGGTGGTGTGAAAGTCTGGATCGGCGCCAAGACGCAGCGGTTCTATGCGATGGCCGGTTCCGGGGCGTTGCCTGCCAATTTCACGATGACAGCCGGCGAGCTCGGTGCGTCCCTCGCCGTTGGCAAGTTCAGCCTGCTCGGCAACGTGCAGTCCGGACGCGGCATCGGCATCCTGACCGATGGAGACCAGGGCAATGCAAAAGGTATCAACTACCTGGTGCAGGGCACCTTTGCGCTCACCGACAAGTTCAAGCTCGGCTTGAGCGGGGGTGTCAGCCGCAATCAGGACAACTTCGCCAGCAATGCGGGTTTCAGGTCAAACAGCAACGTGACGGCGGGGGGCTATTACGCGCTGACCAAGAGCGTGACGCTGGATCTTGAGCTGAGCCAGACCCGCTCGAAGGATTTTGCCGGCAACACAGCACGAATGAACGGCGTGGCCATCGGCGGCATCCTGTTTTTCTGACGAACACGCTCGTGATATGTGCGAGGGGCTCATGTGTTCCCGATCAGGCTTGCGGGCCTGGTCTGGAGATACCCAGCAACAGTGCGTCGTGGGTCAACAGGTGTGATTCCCCATGCTGGATGATGAAGTAGCGGAATGCCTCGGCAGCAGGTGACAGCTGCCGGGACTGCATGCGCACCACAAACCAGCTGCGCATCAGTGGCGTGTCCTCGATATCCAGTACGTGCAGCAAGTGATGCTGCAATTCCAGGCCAATGGTATGCAGTGAAAGCAGACTCAAACCCAGCCCCGCGATGACCGATTGCTTGATGGTCTCGTTGCTGGAAAGTTCCATGCTGATGTTCGGCTCGACGTGATGCTCGACGAAGAACCTGTCCATGGCGGCGCGCGTCCCCGATCCCTGTTCACGGGCAAGGAAGGAATACGGCGCCAGCGCTTCGACTGGAAGGTGTCCGATGTTGAGCAGCGGATGCTCCGGCGGGCAGACGAAGACCAGCGGATGCGCGGCAAAGGGTTCGGCGCGAGTAGCTATCTCCCGAGGTGGGCGCCCCATCACCGAAAGATCGACCTCGCCCTCCTTCATCATCGTGACCAGTTGCTCGCGATTGGGGGCGACTCGCAAGCGCACCTCGATACCAGGGTGTTCCTCATGGAAGCGCGCCAGCAGCTGCGGTATGAAGTACTTGGCGGTGCTGACCATGCCGATGGTCAGCAGTCCACGATCCAGGTGCCGGAAGCTGTCCATGAAACCCTCGGCATCCTTCAGTGCGGCCAGCATGCGCTTGGCATGCACCAGGAAATATTCCCCTGCGGTGGAGAGCGTCAGCTGGCGGCCTTCGCGATCGAAGAGGGGCAGGCCGACCTGGGTCTCCAGTTCCCTGAGCTGCATCGATACCGCCGGTGGCGTGATGTGCAACGCCGCTGCGGCACGCTGGCTGCTGCCTTGTCGTGCCACCTCGGCGAATATCTGAAGCTGACGAAAGGTGATGTGCATAGTTAAGTATTTAATTATGTCACAGAAAAGATATTCTGACTTGTACTTAATTGATGGCCAACCTACATTCAAGCCATGTTCACGTCAACCGCACAGCACGTGGTTACAGGGAGACTCATGAATTCGTCCGACAACGCCTTCAGCACCGAAGTCACCGACCTCACCGGGGATGCCAGGAAGCGCTATACCGCCGGCGTCCTGAAATATCGGCAGATGGGCTACTGGCAGCCTGACTATCAACCCGTCGACACCGACACGATCTGCCTGTTCCGGATCACGCCGCAGGAAGGGGTGGATCCGGTCGAGGCGGCGGCTGCAGTGGCTGGCGAATCCTCTACGGCGACCTGGACGGTGGTGTGGACCGATCGCCTGACCGCCTGCGACAGCTACCGCGCCAAGGCCTACCGGGTCGAGCCGGTGCCGGGCACGCCGGGCCAGTACTTCGCCTGGGTCGCCTACGACATCATCCTGTTCGAGGAAGGCTCGATCGCCAATATCACCGCCAGCCTGATCGGCAACGTTTTCAGCTTCAAGCCGCTGAAGGCGGCCCGGCTCGAGGACATCCGCATGCCGGTGGCGCTGATCAAGACCTTCAAGGGGCCGCCCACCGGGCTGGTGGTCGAGCGCGAGCGGCTGGACAAGTTCGGTCGTCCGCTGCTCGGCGCCACCACCAAGCCCAAGCTGGGTCTGTCCGCGCGCAACTACGGCCGGGTGATCTACGAGGGGCTCAAGGGTGGACTGGATTTCATGAAGGACGACGAGAACATCAACTCGCAGCCCTTCATGCACTGGCGCGACCGCTTCCTGTACGTGATGGACGCGGTCAACAAGGCCAGCGCCGCGACCGGCGAGGTCAAGGGCAGCTACCTCAACGTCACCGGCGCGACCATGGAGGACATCTACGAGCGCGCCGAGTTTGCCAAGGAGCTGGGCTCGGTGGTGATCATGCTGGATCTGGTGATCGGCTGGTCGGCGATCCAGAGCATGTCCAACTGGGCGCGCAAGCACGACATGATCGTGCACATGCACCGCGCCGGTCACGGCACCTACACCCGGCAGAAGAATCACGGCGTGAGCTTCCGCGTGATGGCCAAGTGGCTGCGCCTGGCCGGTGTCGACCACCTGCATACCGGCACCGCGGTGGGCAAGCTCGAGGGCGATCCGATGACGGTGCAGGGTTACTACAACGTCTGCCGCGACAGTTACACCAAGCAGGATCTGCCACGCGGCCTGTTCTTCGACCAGGACTGGGCCGACATGAAGAAGGTGATGCCGGTGGCTTCTGGCGGCATCCACGCTGGCCAGATGCATCAGCTGATCGACCTGTTCGGCGATGACGTGATCCTGCAGTTCGGTGGCGGCACGATCGGCCATCCGGCCGGCATCCAGGCCGGTGCGGTGGCCAACCGGGTCGCGCTGGAGACCATCGTCAAGGCGCGCAACGAAGGCCGCGACATCAAGAACGAGGGGCCGGAGATCCTGCAGAAGGCAGCGCAGTCGTGCACCCCGCTCAAGCAGGCGCTGGAAACCTGGAAGGACGTGTCCTTCAACTACGCCAGCACCGACACCAGCGATTTCGCCACCACGCCCAGCGTGGCCTGACAGGAGCGCGTCAGCATGATGACCAACCCCACCGGCAAGATCACCCAGGGCCAGTTCAGCTTCCTGCCCGAACTGACCGATGCCGAGATCCGCCTGCAGATCGACTACGGCCTCGGCAAGGGTTACGCCTGGAGCATCGAGTACACCGACGATCCGCATCCGCGCAATACCTACTGGGAAATGTTCGGCATGCCGATGTTCGATCTGCAGGATGCAGCGGGTGTGATGATGGAGCTGGCCAGCTGTCGCAAGACCTTTCCCCAGCACTATATCCGACTGATGGCGTTCGATTCGACCCGCGGCGTCGAAAGCATCGTGATGAGCTTCATCGTCAATCGACCCGAGAACGAGCCCGGATTCGGCCTGCTCCGGCAGGAAGTGCGGGGACGCAGCATGCGCTACACCGTGCACGGCTACGCCAGCGACAAACCGGAAGGCAACCGCTACTGAGCCTGCTCGTGTCTGCCGAGTCCACCCATGAGGTCGCGTCATGCATCGTATTGCTCCGTCGATTCTATCTGCCGACTTCGCGCGCCTGGGCGAGGAGGTCCGCGACGTCATTGCGGCGGGTGCCGACTGGATCCATTTCGACGTCATGGACAACCACTACGTCCCCAACCTGACCATGGGTCCGATGGTGGCGCAGGCGATCAAGCCGTGGTGCGTGCGTGTCGATGGTGGCGCCGTGCCGCTTGACGTGCACCTGATGGTGGAGCCGGTGGATGCACTGGCGAGCGCGTTTGCCAAGGCCGGAGCCGATGTCATCAGCTTTCATCCCGAAGCTTCGGCACATGTTGATCGCACCCTGCAACTGATCAGGGGCGAGGGTTGCCGGGCGGGACTGGTGTTCAATCCGGCCACACCGCTGGAGGTCCTGGAATGGGTGATCGACAAGGTCGATCTGGTGCTGATCATGAGCGTCAATCCCGGCTTCGGCGGACAGAGCTTCCTGGATAGCGCGTTGCGCAAGACCGAGCAGGCGCGCCGTCTGATCGAGGCCAGTGGACGCGATATCCGGCTCGAGGTCGATGGCGGCATCAAGGTCGACAATATCCGCCGCGTGGCCAGCGCCGGTGCCGATTGCTTCGTAGCCGGTTCGGCGATCTTCGGCCAGCCGGACTACCGTGCCGTGATCGACGCGATGCGTGCCGAACTCGCCGGAGTCGGCTGAGGTGAATGCACCCGATTACCACATCCCAGGGAGCATGGCGGCATCACCACCGGCGACCGGCGCGACACACGAAGTGACCTCCGCGCGCACCGTCAACGAGGTGCTGGCACAAAGCCAGGTCGAGTCGGTGCTCGACGAACTCGAGCATGATCTGGTGGGCCTGGCACCGGTCAAGCAGCGCATCCGCGACATCGCCGCGCTGCTGGTGATCGACAAGCTGCGCATGAATCTCGGTCTCGCGGCCGTGGCGCCCAGCCTGCACATGAGCTTCACCGGCAATCCAGGCACCGGCAAGACCACGGTGGCACTGCGCATGGCCGAGATCCTGCATCGCCTGGGCTATGTGCGAAAGGGTCACCTGGTTGCCGTGACGCGTGATGACCTGGTCGGCCAGTACATCGGCCACACCGCGCCGAAGACCCGGGAAGTATTGAAGAAAGCCATGGGCGGCGTGCTGTTCATCGACGAGGCGTACTACCTGTACCGACCCGAGAACGAGCGCGACTACGGCCAGGAGGCGATCGAGATCCTGCTGCAGGTGATGGAGAACCAGCGCGACGACCTGGTGGTGATCCTCGCCGGCTACAAGGACCGCATGGACACCTTCTTCAAGTCCAACCCGGGTCTGAGCTCGCGCATCGCCCACCATCTCGATTTCCCCGACTACGCGGTGGACGAGCTGAGCCAGATCGCGCAGCGCATGCTGGCGCAGCAGCATTACCGCTTTGGCGAAGGTTCCGCGGAAGTCTTTCGCGACTATCTCGGATTGCGCATCGCGCAGCCGCATTTTGCCAATGCCCGCAGCGTTCGCAATGCACTGGACCGCGCGCGCCTGCGCCAGGCCAGCCGCCTGTTCGCCGAGCGTGATCGCGTACTGAGCGAAGCCGATCTCACCACCCTCGTCCCGGCCGACTTTCTGGCCAGCCGTGTGTTTCAGAACCCGAGTTCCTGAGGTCGCCATGCCATTGTCAAAACGTCCGACCCTGACCCAGTACCTGATCGAGCAACGCCGCCGCTTTCCGCAAGCCAGCGGTGAACTCAATGCGCTGATTCTCGATGTATCGATCGCCTGCAAGGGCATTGCCCGCGCGGTGGCCTTTGGAGAGCTTGGCGACAACATGGGTGTGGTGGCCGAGGGCGGCGAGATCAACGTGCAAGGCGAGGTGCAGAAAAAGCTCGACGTGGTCAGCAATGCCATGTTCCTGCGTACCACCGAGTGGTCCGGGCATCTCGCCGGGATGGCCTCGGAGGAAATGGAAGAACCCTATCAGATCCCCGAAACCTATCCGCGCGGCAAGTACCTGCTGGTGTTCGACCCGCTGGACGGATCCAGCAACATCGATGTGAATGTCTCGGTCGGCAGCATCTTCTCGATCCTGCGGGCACCCCAGGACGTCATCGATTCGGGTCGCGATGTGGTCGAGGCGGATTTCCTGCAGCCAGGCTCCATCCAGGTTGCCGCGGGTTATGCGCTGTACGGTCCCACCACAATGCTGGTGTTGACGGTTGGCAATGGTGTGGCCGGCTTCACGCTGGACCTCAACATTGGCGAGTTCAAGCTCACCCATGCAGATATCCGGGTGCCCGAGGATAGTCATGAGTTCGCCATCAACAGCTCCAACAGCCGCTTCTGGGAGCCACCCGTCACGCGCTATGTGGACGAATGCCTGGCCGGCAGAACCGGTACCCGTGGCAAGGACTTCAACATGCGCTGGATCGCCAGCATGGTGGCCGAGGCCCATCGCATCCTGATGCGCGGGGGGGTGTTCCTGTACCCACGCGACAGCAAGGACCCGGACAAGGCCGGACGGCTGCGGCTGTTGTACGAAGCCAATCCGATCGGCTTCGTGATGGAGCAGGCGGGTGGTCGCGCCAGCACCGGCCGGCAGCCCGTGCTGGGCGTGACGCCCAGTTCGCTGCATCAGCGCATCGGCCTCGTGTTTGGCTCCAGGCATGAAGTCGAACGCATCGAAAGCTATCACCACGATACCGCCAGGCGCGAAGCGCCCAATCCACTGTTTGTCGAGCGCGGTCTGTTCCGCGACTGAGGAAAACCCATGTCCGAACGTCACCCGATCATCGCCATCACAGGTTCGTCCGGCGCCGGTACCACGTCGGTAACGCGCACCTTCCAGAATATTTTTCGCCGCGAGCAGGTCAGCGCTGCGGTCGTCGAGGGCGACAGTTTCCATCGTTTCGACCGCACCGAAATGCGTCAACGACTGGCCGAGGCCGAGCAAGCCGGTGACAAGCACTTCAGCCATTTCGGAGCCGAGAACAACCTGTTCGTCGAACTCGAGCAGATGTTTCGCAGCTACGCGGAAACCGGCAATGGCCGCTGCCGGAAATACCTGCATGATGTCGGCGAGGCGGCACCCTACCGGCAGGAGCCCGGCACCTTCACGCCGTGGGAAGATCTGCCGGCGGATACCGACCTGCTGTTCTATGAAGGCCTGCATGGCGCGGTAGCCACGCCGGAGGTCGACGTCGCACAGCATCCCGACCTGCTGATCGGCGTGGTACCGGTGATCAATCTGGAATGGATCCAGAAGATCTGGCGCGACAAGAACATGCGTGGCTATACCGCCGAGGCGGTGACCGACACCATCCTGCGCCGCATGCCCGATTACGTGAACTACATCTGCCCGCAATTCTCGCGCACCGATGTCAATTTCCAGCGCGTGCCGGTGGTCGATACTTCCAACCCGTTCATCTCGCGCGACATACCCAGCGCCGACGAGAGCATTTGCGTGATCCGCTTTCGCAACCCGAAGGGTATCGATTTCCCCTACCTGCTGAACATGATCCACAACTCGTCGATGTCCCGCGCCAACACCATCGTGGTGCCGGGCGGAAAAATGGAGCTGGCCATGCAGATGATCTTCACTCCTTTCATCTGGCGCATGATGGAGCGCCGCAAGCGCGCCATCGGGGCGTTGTGATGGCAGCACACTCGAGTGTTCGTGTGCTTCGCGGCGAGGCTTCGCGCGATCAGCGCGCCAGTGCCTTGCGTGCGCTGGCGATGGATGCGGTGCAGCAGGCCAGGTCAGGCCACCCCGGTGCGCCGATGGGCATGGCCGAGATGGCCGTGGCCTTGTGGGGCCGGCACCTGCGGCACAATCCGGGCAACCCGCAATGGATGAACCGTGACCGCTTTGTGCTCAGCAACGGTCACGCCTCCATGCTGCTGTATGCGCTGCTGCATCTGACCGGCTACGACCTGCCGATCGACGAACTGAAGAACTTTCGCCAGATGCACAGCCGCACGCCGGGTCATCCGGAGCGCGGCATCACGCCCGGGGTGGAGACCACCACCGGCCCGCTGGGGCAGGGGCTGACCAATGCGGTGGGCATGGCGCTGGCGGAAAAGCTGCTGGCGCGCGAGTTCAATCGTCCCGGGCACGACATCGTGGATCACCATACGTATGTGTTCCTGGGCGATGGCTGCCTGATGGAAGGGATCAGCCACGAGGCGATCTCGCTGGCCGGTGTGTGGCAGCTCGACAAGCTGGTCGCGCTGTACGACGACAATGGCATCAGCATCGACGGGCCCGTCGAAGGCTGGTTCCGCGACGATACCCCGGCACGTTTTCGCGCTTGTGGCTGGAATGTGATCGGCCCGCTCGATGGCCACGACACGGACGCCGTGACGGCAGCCATCGAGCGCGCCAGGATCGGCGCCGGGCGTCCGACCTTGATCGTCTGCCGCACCACGATCGGTGCCGGCTCGCCAGGCCGTGCCGGTACCGCCAAGGCACATGGCGAGCCGTTGGGTGCCGACGAGATAGCGGCCACGCGCCAGGCCATCGGCTGGTCGCATGCGCCCTTCGAAATACCCGCCGCGATCTACGCCGAGTGGGACGCACGCGCCGAAGGCGCACGCTTCGAGGCCGTCTGGCAGGAGGGTTTCGATGCCTACCGGGCCGTCTTTCCCGAACACGCGGCCGAGTTGACTCGGCGCATGGCCGGTGAACTGCCAGCAGACTGGGGCGCGATAGCCGCAAGCACGTTTGACGCGTTCCATCATGACGGCGACAGCGTGGCCACACGCAAGGCATCGCAACAGGTGCTGGCGCTGCTGGCGCCACGCGTGCCCGAGTTGCTGGGTGGCAGCGCCGACCTGACCGGCTCAAACCTTACCGATTTTCCCGATGCGGGGCCACGTCACATAAGCTACGGCGTGCGTGAATTCGGCATGGCCGCGGTCATGAATGGCATCGCCTTGCACGGCGGACTGATTCCCTACGGCGGCACCTTCCTGGCCTTCAGCGACTACAGCCGCAACGCCATCCGCATGGCGGCGCTGATGAAGCTGCGGGTGGTGCATGTGTTCACCCACGACTCGATCGGTCTGGGCGAAGACGGGCCCACCCACCAGTCGGTCGAGCATGCCGCCAGCCTGCGGTTGATTCCCAACCTCGAGGTCTGGCGTCCGTGTGATGCCGCTGAAACGGCGGTCGCCTGGATCGAGGCGTTGGCTGCCAAGGATCGTCCAAGCGCCTTGCTGCTCTCACGGCAGAATTTGCCGATACAGCAGCGAAATGCGAAACAGCGCTCGATGATCGGCTGCGGCGGCTATGTGCTGAGTGAAAGGAGCGCGGCACGCGCGACCCTGCTGGCGACCGGTTCCGAGGTCGGCCTGGCGATGCAGGCTCAGCAAATCCTCGACGGTGAGGGTATTCCAGTGCGCGTCGTCTCGATCCCCAGCTCAACGCGCTTCGATCATCAATCACGCTCTTATCGTGAGTCCGTGCTGGGCACGTTGCCGCGCATCGGTGTGGAAGCTGGCGTCAGCTGCTGGTGGGGCCAATACGGTTGTGCCGCGGCGCTGGGCGTTGACAGCTTCGGCGAATCCGCGCCCGCGGCGGCGGTATTCGAGCACTTCGGCCTGACCGCGGTGGGCCTGGCCAAGCTGGTGCGCGAGACGCTCGCATGACGATCGAGGTGGTCAGCTTCGACCTCGATGGCACCCTGGTTGATACCGCCGCCGAGATTGCCCTGGCGGTCAACCGAACGCTGGCGGACTTTGGGCGCGCGCCCCATCCGCAGGCCGCGATCGAGCAATTGATCGGCGCCGGCGCGCACGAGTTGATGCGCCGGCTGTTGCTGCAGATTGATGTCGACGAAGCGCTTGATGCGACGCAGGTGCTGGCCAGATTTGATCAGCACTATGCGGATACGGCCGGAACGCTCGGGCAGCCTTACCGGGGTTGCCGCGAAACCTTGCAATCGTTGCGTGATGCCGGCGTGCAGTTGGCATGCGTAACCAACAAGGAGCTGCGTCATGCGCGCCGCGTGCTCGAGGTGAACCAGCTCACCGACTACTTCGAGCTGGTGATCGGCGGCGATTCGCTGCCTTGCAAAAAGCCCGATGCCAGCGTGCTGCGGCATGTACTGGCCGCGTTTGACAGCACACCGGGCCAAGCCGCCCATGTGGGTGATTCGGATACCGACGTTGCCGCTGCACGCAATGCTGGCGTTGCCGCCTGGGCGGTGCCCTGGGGCTACAACGCCGGTCGCCCGGTGGCAGCCGCGGCGCCTGACCGCATCTTCCAGAGCATGTCCGAAATCGCCCAACTGGTGCGCACGCTACGTGCCACCCCCGCATTTTCATCCTGACCCGGAGAACCGCATGGCCCTCGTCTCGCTACGCCAGGTGCTCGATCACGCCGCCGAACATGATTACGGCGTGCCGGCATTCAACGTCAACAACCTCGAACAGATCCAGGCAATCATGGAGGCGGCCGAGGAAACCCAGTCGCCCGTCATCCTGCAGGCCTCGGCTGGTGCGCGTAAATACGCGGGTGAAGCCTACCTGCGGCACATGGTACTGGCCGCGATCGAGTCGCACCCGCAGCTTCCGATCGTGTTGCATCAGGATCACGGCGCATCCCCTGCAGTGTGCCAACAGTCGATCCGCTCGGGCTTCAGCAGTGTGATGATGGACGGCTCGTTGCTGGAAGATGCCAAGACCCCGGCGTCCTACGACTACAACCTCGAAGTCACCCGCAAGGTCTGCGAAATGGCGCACTGGGTGGGAGTCTCGGTCGAGGGTGAGCTGGGCTGCCTCGGCTCGCTCGAAACCGGTGAGGCTGGCGAGGAAGATGGTGTCGGGGCGGTCGGCAAGCTCACCCATGAGATGATGCTGACCGATCCCGAGCAGGCGCGTGATTTCGTCGCCCGGACCGGTGTCGACGCACTGGCGATCGCGATCGGCACCAGTCACGGCGCCTACAAGTTCACCCGCCAGCCCACCGGCGACATTCTGGCGATCGAACGGATTGCCGCGATCCACGCCGCGGTGCCGGACACGCATCTGGTGATGCACGGCTCGTCGAGCGTGCCGCAGGAATGGCTGGCGATCATTCGCGAGCATGGCGGTGAGATCAAGCAAACCTATGGCGTGCCGGTCGACGAGATCGTGCGCGGCATTCGCAATGGGGTGCGCAAGGTCAACATCGATACCGACATCCGGCTGTCGATGACCGGCGCGATGCGCAAGCTGCTGGCCGAGCAGCCCGGCGAGTTCGATCCGCGCAAGGCGCTGATCGCAGCCAGGCAGGCCGCGCGCGGCATCTGCAAGGCGCGCTTCGAGGCTTTCGGATCTGCCGGCCAGGCGCCCAGGATCAAGCCGGTGGCGATCGAGGCGATGGCCGGGCGCTACTCCTGAGTGATGCTCGAGGCGCTCATCTGGGACGTGGACGGTACGCTGGCCGAAACCGAACGCGATGGGCATCGGATCGCGTTCAACCAGGCATTTGTCGAGTGCGGATTGCCATGGCACTGGGACGTGCCGGAGTATGGCCGCCTGCTGCGTGTCGCCGGCGGCTTCGAGCGCCTGCTGGCATATATGGGCGAGCGCCAGGATGCTCCGCTGGAGTCGGCGGCACGCGAGCGACTGGCACGCTCCATTCATGCCTGCAAGAACCGTCATTACGCGACGCTGGTCGAGCAGGGAGGGCTCGAACCGCGGCCTGGCGTGCGCCGGCTGATTGAGCAATGTCTGAGTCAGCACATCATGCTGGCCGTGGCCACGACCACCAGCCGCGGCAACGTCGAGGCCCTGTTTCCCCACCTGTTCGGTGCGCGGTGGCGTGAACTGTTTCGCGCGGTGGTCTGTGCCGAGGATGCGCCGCGCAAGAAGCCTGACCCGCTGGCTTACCATCTCGCCCTTGAGCGTCTGGGGCGCACATCCGGCGAGACGCTTGCGATGGAGGATTCCCCCGCCGGGCTGGCCGCTGCACGGGCCGCTGGCGTGGCGTGCCTGATCACCCGCAGCAGCTATTTCGCCGATGCCGATTTCATCGGTGCGGCCTGGGTCTGCGGCAACCTGGACGCGCCATTCCGTCTGTCCGGCACGACCAGTGAAAACATGGATGTCCCTGCGCTGCGCGCGATTCATGCCGATGCCATGGCCGCACGCTGGAAGGTGCCCGCCATGCATCAACCAGAGAAGGCCAGGTAGCCGGTGCGGCACGCCCCAGCAGCCCGCACCATCACATCCAGTGCTCTTCTCGGCGTGGCATTTGATACGTTTTGTCATGGTCATACTGCGTCAAAAACGCAACAGTGGATGGCGCCGTACGTTCGCGTGGCAAGTCACGCGGGGCTGGCCGGCGAACAATCGCTGGCGCGCCTATTGCATGCAATTCGGGCGAGGCTGCGCAGGGACAATCTCGAAGGTGGACATGACGAACATCCAGGTCACCCAGCGGCTCCCCGTCTCCGCCGAAGCGATCTGGGCCTTGATCGGCGACTTCGGCGGACTGCATCGCTGGCACCCGCAGGTGCGTCGGCTGGATCTGTCGTGGGAGGGGCGAATCCGCACCCTGTATTACGTCGATGGCAGCCGCGTGGTGGAACGTCTCGAGGCGCGCAACGATTCGATCTACCGGCATACGTACGTGCTGGTCGATAGTCCATTGCAGGTGCAGAGTTGTCGATCGAGGCTTGAAGCGCAGGCCGTTGAAGGGGCATGCATCGTTGCTTGGTCGTGCGATTTCGAAGCCATCGGTGATGGCGAGGGCGAGGTCAAGGAGGCCTTGCGAACCATTTACACGAATGGACTCGTCGCCTTGGCGACTGCTCTGGGAGGTCCCTGATGGGCGGCCACCCTGAGCGGGATCGCCCGCGGGCCGGCGCCTGCGAGAGCGACCATTGCCTGTATCGTGCAACAGCCGCCGGCACGATCCGCCTGAGACCGTAGCCTCACGTTCACAAGCCAGGAGTGACATGTATGCAACGCACCGAATCCCGCGCCTGCTTCGGCGGCAACCAGGAAGTTTGGCAGCACGACTCGGTGACGCTGGGTTGCGCGATGCGCTTTGGTATCTATCTGCCGCCGCAGGCACGCGATCGATTGTGCCCGGTGCTGTACTGGCTCTCCGGCCTGACCTGCAACGAACAGAACTTCATCACCAAGGCCGGGGCGCAGCGGTATGCCGCCGAACGCGGGCTGATATTGGTGGCGCCCGATACGAGTCCGCGTGGGGCGGCGGTGCCCGATGACGAGAGTTACGACCTTGGCGTCGGTGCCGGGTTCTATCTGAATGCGACCATGGCACCCTGGAGTACCCATTACAGAATGCATGACTACGTCGTGCATGAGTTGCCGGCGCTGGTGGAGTCCGCGTTCCCCGCGAGCGACGCTCGCGCGATCAGCGGCCATTCGATGGGTGGTCACGGCGCGCTCGTGCTGGCTCTTCGCAATCCTGGTCGATACCGCAGCGTGTCGGCCTTTTCGCCCATCGTCGCGCCGTCACAGGTGCCTTGGGGGAAGAAAGCGTTCAGCGCGTATCTCGGTGACGACGTGGCCGCCTGGCAGGCGTGGGATGCCTGCGAGCTCATTGCGGACGCCGCCGAGCGCCTGCCGCTGCTGGTCGACCAGGGCGATGCCGACGAATTCATCGTCACCCAGCTGCAACCGCAGCGACTGCAGTCAGCCTGCGAAGCCGCGAGTCACCCGCTCACCTTGCGCCTGCAACCCGGTTACGACCACAGCTACTATTTCATTGCCAGCTTCATCGGCGAGCATCTGGAACACCACGCCCGCGCACTGGCCGGATCCGGTGGGTAGGTTGGGTAGGTAGGTCGATCAATCGGGCGGTCTTGGCGCGTCTACGTGTCCGGCCTGCCTGGCGAACGCGAGCCCGGCGGCAGCACCGCGACATTGTTCGAACTGACCGGCCTCAACCTGCAATCGACCGGGCCAGCGAGCTGGCGGCCAAAGACACCATCCCCGCCGTGCGCGCCTAACGGGTCCTGCTCCAGGCGGCGCGGACCGGGGTGTATCGAAAAGTCAGCACCTTGCCGATGATCGGGTACGCGCGACGCCGTCAAAGTGGTGCTGAAGGATATTTCTGCAACGGCATCAACCTCGCACACGGCCGGAACAGGCTCGAGGCCCGAATCGGTGCCCACGACAACCACCGTCATCGCGTCCGCGCGAGGCAGGCCAGCTGGCTGGCGGCGGCCGCTTGATCGACTGCTTGACCTGCATCAATGCGCGGACGGCCGGCGCAGCCGAGCATAGGGGTCTCTCTGGAGGGCGCTGCAATGAACGGTAGTTGGCGTGGCAGTTTTGCAAACAGCGGCAGCAGGGTGGGCCGGGTCCGGCCACTTTCCAGCAGCGCCGGCGTCATCCCGACAAGGTCGGATGGCGATCGTGGGCCTGCGGCATGAGCGCCGCCCAGCCGTTGTTGCAGCACGGCCCGCGAGACCACACGCTGGATGCATGCTTTCTCGGCCCGTATGGAGAGAACGACACCTTGCTGGAGAAACTCATGGTGGAGTTTCTGCGCGACCATGTGTACTGGCGACGTAACTTCCATCCCGAGGATCCACCGGCCATTGCAACGTCGGCGGCACGGGATCCTGGCTATCTGGCCTTCGAATCGCGCATGCGTCGCGAACTGCACCAGCTTTCCGCTGCGCTGAAGAAGTCGGTGCCGTTTCACAGCCCGCGCTACATGGGTCACATGGCGTCGGACTTGCTGTTGCCGGGACTGGCGGCGCAAATACTGACCCTGCCTTACAACCCCAACAATGTCAGCGAGGACGCCGCACCGGTCACCGTGGACATGGAGGTACAGGTCGGCCTGCAACTGGCGCGAATGTTTGGCTATCCGCATGACCCCGTGCAACCGGCCTGCGCATTCGGGCATCTGACCTCCGGCGGTACGCTGGCGAACTACCAGGCGCTGCGGCTGGCTCTTGCGTTGAAGGCATTTCCCGTGGCGCTGCGTGCCGCTGGCGTGTCGGATATCGCTTTGCCTGCCGATGACTGGGAAACTTTCAATCTCTCGCCAGCGGCCGGTATTGCCTTGCTGGAAACGTGGCAACGCTGGCTGGCAGCACTACCGGCGTCGCAGCGTTCCCACTGGCGCGCACGGGTTGAGGCAGAGCGCATCGAGCAACGCGGTCTGGCAGGCTTCTTCGTCGCCCATCCGAGTCTGCGGGTTCCGCTGGTCCTGGCGCCGGTCACCGCGCACTATTCGTGGAGCAAGGGAGTCAAGCTGCTCGGTCTTGGCCGCGGTCAACTCGAACTGCTGCCAACCCGTGGCATGCGGCTTGATACCGACGCGCTTGCGGCCACGCTGGAGCGTTGCGCCAGGGATCGCCAGCCCGTCTTGATGTGCGTGGCCGTGCTGGGCGGGACCGAATACGGCACGATCGATCCGATTGACGGTGTACTTGCCGCCCGCGAGCGCTCGCGGGCGCTGGGGCTGGATTTCTCCGTCCACGTGGACGCCGCCTGGGGCGGCTACCTGGCGACCATCTTCCGCCGCGAGGATGGCGGCCTGCGTTCACGCGACGAGGTTGCCGATGAGTTCACCCAGTTCCCGTCGTCGGCGGTGCACGCGGCGTTCGCGGCACTGGGCGACACGGACTCGGTCACGGTCGACCCACACAAGCTTGGTTACCTGCCTTACGGCGCCGGAGCCTTTGTCTGCCGTGACCATCGCGCAGTGGCTTTGCTGGCCGAGCGGGCCGATTACGTGTTCCACGGTGGTACGCCGATGGACTACCTCACTCGTTACCGCAGCCTCGGCCAGTTCGTGCCCGAGGGCTCGAAGTCCGGTGCGGCGGCGGCGGCGGTTTACGTCACGCACAAGGTGTTGCCGCTGGATCATCAGCATTTTGGCCGGCTGCCGGCACAAACCGTGCGTTGCGCCGAAGCCTTCCACGCCCACGCGAAGCGTTTTGCCCTCGACATAGCCGATCAGTTTCTTGCGATGGTGCCGGTCACGCCAGACAGCAACCTGGTCTGCGTGGCCATCAACCCGCGCGGCAACACGTCGGTGGCGAAAGCGAACGCATTCCTGCGCACGCTGCATGACACCTTGCGCTGCGACCCAAGCCAACCGCTGCAGACCAAGGAATATTTCGGCTCGGTGACCAGCCTGCGCCCGGAGATGCTCGGCGAGGCGGAGACCACACGCATCTTCACCGTGCTGGGGCTGGATCAGGCCACGCTGGGAGATGAAGAGGACAACGACCGTTTGATGATACTGCGCCATACGCTGATGAACCCGTACCTGATCGATCACGAAAACGGCATCAGCTATATCGAGGGTTATTTTGATTTCCTGACCCGTCGTCTGCGCGGGTTGGTTGCGGCAGGCGGGGACGCCTGGCGCTGACCGCGGGGATGCAGCCGGGGCTGGCATGTTGTCCGGCACGGCCTGCGCGACGCACGGCGATGCCTTGATCCGTGTCAGGGCGCAGCGGCTTGCGACCAGCAACAGTGCCTGACCCATCACGATGATCCCCACATGAGCCATCACGACCTGCGAACCTTCATTGCGCAACTCGAGCGCGAGCGGCAGTTGATACGCGTTGCTGGCCCGGTCGATCCCGAGTTGGAGTCGACCGCGCTGTGTCTGCGCGCGCTGCGCGAGCGCGGGCCGGCCTTGCTGATGGAGCAGGCGGGGGAGTCACCGCATGCGCTGCTGGGCAACCTGTTTGGCGACCGTCGACGGATCGAGACCGCCTTGGCCGGCCGGCCGCTGGCCAGCCTGCGCGAACTGGGGCAATTGCTGGCTTCGATCAAGGAGCCGCGCTGGCCGTCCAGCCTGCGCGACGCGCTGGCGACCTGGCCGGAGCTGGCGCAGCTGGCCCATGTGGCACCCCAGCGCGTGCGTGAGGCGGCATTCGAATACGAGACCTTGCGCGGTGGCGAGATTGACCTGGCGCGCCTGCCGATCCAGCGCTGCTGGCCGCAGGACGCCGGCAAGCTGATCACCTTCGGTCTGGTGATCACGCGCGGCACGCTCAAGCCGCGACAGAACGTGGCGATCTACCGCCAGCAGGTGATCGGACCGAACAAGGTGATCATGCGCTGGCTGCCGCATCGCGGCGGTGCGCTGGACTACGCGGACTGGAAGGCGAGCCATCCGGACCGGCCCTTCCCCGTGCTGGTCGCGATCGGTGCCGATCCGGCCACCATGCTGGCCGCGGTGGCGCCGGTGCCGGACACGCTGTCCGAATACGAATTCGCCGGCTTGCTGCGTGGCCAGCGCACGCGCATATGGCGCAGTGAGCTGACCGGGCTGGATGCGCCGGCCGGTGCCGAGATCCTGCTCGAAGGCTTCATCCACCCCGGCGAAACCGCGCTGGAAGGGCCGTTCGGCGATCACACCGGGTATTACAACGCGCAGGACAACTTCCCGGTCTTCACCATCGAACGCATGCGCCTGCGTCGTGAGGCGATTTACCACGGCAGCTACATGGGCCGCGCACCGCATGACGAACCGTCGGTGCTGTCGATGGCCCTGAACGATGTATTCGTGCCGATCCTGCAGAAGGTGTTTCCGGAGATCGTCGACTTCTACCTGCCGCCGGAGGCCTGTTCGTATCGCATCGCCGTGGTCAGTATCCGCAAGCAGTATCCCGGTCACGCGCGACGCATGATGATGGGCATCTGGTCGTACCTGCGCCAGTTCACCTATACCAAGTTCGTGATCATCACCGACGACGACATCGACGTGCGTGACTGGTCGCAGGTGATCTGGGCACTGTCCACCCGGGTAGACCCGGCCCGCGATTCGATGCTGGTGGAGAACACCCCGATCGACTACCTCGACTTTTCCAGCCCGACACCGCACCTCGGCTCCAAGCTGGGCATCGACGCCACCAACAAGTGGCCCGCCGAAACCACCCGCACCTGGAGCAAGCCGATCGTGTCCGATCCCGTCGTGGAGCGGCGGGTGGATGCGCTGTGGGCGACGTTGACCGGATCAGCTTCCGGCTGATGGCTCCGCGGCGGCGCTCTCGGGCGTGCCGCCGTCCGGCTTGGCGATCCACTCGCGAGCGCGCTGCTGCAGGGCGTGCCAGTTGCGCTGCCACTGTCCATCGTGGGGCTCCGACCACGCCAGCTGCAGCAAGACCGCCTGCAGACCTTTCAGCTGCCGCTGCGTGCTCGCCAGCTCGGTCAGTGCCTGCTCATGCTCGTTCTTGCTCACCATCAGGATTTTCTTGTCGCGACACACGCCGATGCACGGCTGCGGCGCCTCGATCTTGCCGCAGCCGATGCACTGCCAGGCCTGGATGTAGTCAATCGTTCCGCTCATTCGGATCGGTGATGCCTTGGGGTGGTCTGCGTACATGCTAGTGCAGGCCGCAGCCGGTCTGACTGATCCAGGTCAACGACACGCTCAGGGGTGCGTGCCACGATGCCGACTGGTTTTTCCCGCGAGGTGTGTATGCAACTGGTCTGTCCCGCCGGCAACCTGCCAGCCTTGTACGCGGCGATCACCGCTGGCGCCGATGCGGTCTACGCCGGCTTCCGCGACCAGACCAATGCGCGCGCCTTCCCCGGACTGAATTTCAGCGACGACGAACTGCGCTCCGGTATCGCCTATGCGCACGCACGCGGGCGCAAGGTCTACCTGGCGCTCAACACCTATCCGGACAGCGCCCGGCTGGCGCCCTGGTTCGCGGCGGTGGACAAGGCGGCCGAGTTCGGCTGCGACGCGATCATCGCCGCCGAGATGGCGGTGCTCGATTATGCCGCCCGCACCTATCCCTCGCTGCCGCGGCATCTGTCGGTGCAGGGCTCGGCGACGACCGCACCTGCGCTCAAATACATGCACGAGCGGTTCGGCATCAGCCGCGCGGTGCTGCCGCGGGTGCTGTCGCTGCAGCAGGTTGAGCGTCTGTGTGAAAGCTCGCCGGTACCGCTGGAGGTGTTTGCCTTTGGCAGCCTGTGCATCATGGTCGAGGGCCGTTGCCAGCTCTCCAGCTACGTCACCGGCGCCTCGCCAAACCGCCACGGTGTGTGCTCGCCAGCGAAGTTCGTGCGCTGGGAGGAACATCGCGATGGTGAGCGCAGCGTGCGCCTCAACGATGTGCTGATCGACCGCTTCCAGTCGCAGGAGCCCGCCGGCTACCCGACCGTCTGCAAGGGACGTTTCGATGTCGGTGGCGAGATCTTTCATGCGCTGGAGGAGCCGACCAGCCTCAATACGCTGGAACTGCTGCCGCGGCTGGCGCAGGCCGGCGTGGTGGCGCTGAAGATCGAGGGTCGCCAGCGCGGCGTGGCTTATGTGCGGTCGGTGACGCAAACCTGGCGCGAGGCACTGGATCGCTATCAGGCGTCTCCGGAGCAATGGGCATTGCAGGCCGACTGGCAGCGTTCGCTGTCGGCGCATGCCGAAGGTCACCAGACCACACTCGGCCCCTATCACCGTAGCTGGCACTGAACCGATGACACCGACGAATATCAACGACACGATGAAGCTGAGCCTGGGCCCGCTGCAGTATTTCTGGCCGCGCGAACGCACGCTGGCGTTCTACCGCGAGGCCATGGGTTGGCCGGTCGAGATCATCTATCTGGGTGAGACCGTGTGCAGCAAACGGCGCGAGCTGGGCACGCGCGACTGGATCGCGTTGGCCGAGGAACTGCGCGCCAGCGGCAAGCAGGTGGTGCTGTCGACGCTGGCCCTGATCGAGGCCGAATCCGAACTGGGCGCACTGAAACGCCTGATCGGCGAAGGCGGCGGCTGGGTCGAGGCCAACGATTTGTCCGCGGTGCAACTGTGTCGCGAGCGCGAAGTGCCGTTTGTCGCCGGCCCTACACTCAACGTCTACAACCACCATGCGCTGGCCATGCTGATCGAGGACGGGCTGCGTCGGTGGGTGCCGGGCGTGGAGCAGGGCGAGACACTGGTGCGCGAATTGCGGGCGTCGATGCTGGCTGAAGGCCGGGTCATGCCCGAGCTGGAGGTGATCGCGTTTGGTCGCCTGCCATTGTCCTTCTCGGCACGTTGCTTCACGGCGCGCGCGCTGGACGTGGCCAAGGATCAATGTGATTTCCGCTGCATCGAATATCCCGACGGCATGCCGCTGGCTACCCGTGAGGGCAAACCCTTTCTGCGCATCAACGGAATCCAGATCCAGGGCGAGGAGGTCACCGATCTCGGGCCGGAGCTCCCCGTGCTGCGCGAACTTGGCGTGGATGTATTGCGCGTGTACCCGCAGGCCAATGGCATGGCCGATGTGGTGGCGCACTTCGATCTCGCACGTCGCTCACAGCAGGCTCCGCCCAGGGTCGCCGTACGCAACGGCTACTGGCACGGTGAACCGGGTATGACACGCGCGGACGGGCTGGTCTGATCGGCCCATAGCCTCACGTGCCGTCGCCTGAGGTCGACGGCAACGGGGTTTCCCCCTGACTACTCGCCTGCTGACGCCGCCAGGCTGTCGAGCACCAGTGCGGTCATCCGCGACAGGCCCTGTTCGCGCTGTGCCGCCGGCATGTGTTCCTTGCGTTGCAGGTGGTCGCTGACGGTCAGTACCGACAGCGCCTGGATGCCCTCGCGCATCGCCAGCCCGTACAGCCCGGCCGATTCCATCTCGATGCCGACAATCCGGTGCTGCAGCAGACGCTCGATCAGCGCCGGGTCGCCGCCATAGAAGCAATCGGTGCTGAACACACCGCCGACGCGCAGGTCGACGCCCTGGCTGGCCGCGGTATCGACGACCGCGCGCATCAGCGCGAAGTCGGCGCACGCGGCCAGGTCATGGCCACCGAACTGCAGCCGGTTGAAGTTGGAATCGGTTGAGGCGGCCTGCGCCAGCAGCAGGTCGCCCAGTGCGATCTCGCCGACGCCGCCGCAGGTGCCGACGCGCACGATCCGGCACACGCCATAGACCTGTGCCAGTTCGGTGGCGTAGATCGCGCAGGAGGGGATGCCCATGCCGCTGCCCATCACCGACACCCGCATGCCGCGGTAATGGCCGGTGTAGCCGAGCATGTTGCGGCGGGTGTTGACCTCCACCACGTCGGTCAGGAACTCGCTGGCGATGTGGCGGGCACGCAGCGGATCGCCGGGCAGCAACACGGTGCCGGCGATGGCGCCGGGTGCAGCGTCGATATGCGGCGTGCTCATGCGATCGCCGTCATGGGGGTGGCAAGGAAACTGCGACCGGCCGCCAGCGACGGCAGGCCGAGGTGGCTGGCCATGCTCTGGCCAAGGTCGGCGAAGCTGTCGCGCCGACCCAGCGCCCACGGCGCCAGCCCGGGGCCGTACACCAGCACCGGCACGCATTCACGGGTGTGGTCGCTGCCCGGCCAGGTCGGGTCGCAGCCGTGATCGGCGCTGAGCGCCAGCAGGTCACCCGGGCGCAGGGCGTCCAGCAGTTGCGGCAAGCGGGCATCCAGCGCCTCCAGCGCCGCGGCGTAACCGAACACGTCGCGGCGGTGTCCGTAGACGCTGTCGAAATCGACGAAGTTGGTCGCGATCAGGCTGCCGCTGCCAGCCTGCGTCATGGCCGTCAGCGTGGCGTCGAACAAGGCCTCGTGACCATGCCCCGGAACGCAGCGCGACACGCCGCGGTGAGCGAAGATGTCGCCGATCTTGCCGATCGCGACCACTTCGCCGCCAACGGCCAGCACGGTATCGAACAGGGTCGGTGTCGGCGGCGGCAAGGCGTAGTCGTGGCGGTTCGGGCTGCGAGTGAAACCGGTCTCGGTGTCGCCGGTGAACGGGCGCGCGATCACCCGACCGATGTTGTAATCGGTGAGCAGCTTTCGCGCCAGTTCGCACAGGCGGTACAGCCGTTCGAGCCCGAACGCCTGCTCGTGGGCGGCGATCTGGAACACCGAATCGGCCGAGGTGTAGACGATCGGGCAACCACTGGCCACGTGTTCGCCGCCCAGCCGCTGCAGGATCTCGGTACCGGAGGCGTGGCAATTGCCGAGCACGCCCGGCAATTGCCCCTGTTCCACCAGCGCCTGCAACAGCGGTTCGGGAAACGACTGCTCGGCGCGCGCGAACACGCCGAACGGTTCGGTCAACACCACGCCGGCGGTTTCCCAGTGGCCGGACGGCGTGTCCTTGCCGCACGCGCGCTCCACCGCGTAGCCCCACAGGCCCTCGGGCGTCGGCATCCTCTCGAATCCGGGCGCCGCTCGCTGATGCGCGGCAGCATGTGCCTGCGGCAGGCCCAGCCGGGCAAGATTCGGCAAGCGCAGCGGACCACGTGTAGCGGCTGCGCAGGCGGCGGCGATGTGCCCGAAGGTGTCGGCACCGGTATCGCCATAGTCCACCGCATCGGGCGCGGCGCCCACGCCGAGCGAGTCCAGTACCAGCCAGATCACGCGACTCATGCGGCGTCCTCATGGCTTGCGTACCACTGCCAAAGCGGGACCGCTGGCGGCGCGCTGGCTTCGATCCGGAACGCTCGCCGCACGCGCTCGGCGGCGGTGTTCGCAGCGCCCTCGTCGCGGGCGTGGATAATTGCCAGCGGCTGGCCGGCGTCGACCGCCTCGCCACAGCCCAACACCCTCGCCAGGCCCACCGCATGGTCCAGCGCCTGGCCGGGATGGCTGCGGCCGCCGCCCAGATCGACCACTACCTGGCCAAGCGCACGCACATCCACCGCCGCGATATGGCCCGCTGCGCCAGCGGCAAACACGGCCTGCTGCACCGGCGCCAAGGGTAGATGGGCGTCGGGGCGTTCCAGCAAATCGCCCGGGCCGCCAAGCGCGCGCACCATGCGCGCGAAGCGTTCGGCCGCCGCACCGGAGCCCAGCGCCGATTCCAATCGTCGCGACGCGTCCGCGGTATCACGCGCCAAGCCACCCAGGCACAGCAGCTCCGCGGCGAGCACCAGGGTCAGCTCGCGCAGGCGCGGGTTGTCACCGCGGCCCAGCAGAATATCCAGAATCGCCCGCACTTCCAGCGCGTTTCCGGCCTCGCGGCCGAGCACCTGCCCCATGTCGCTCAACGCCACCCGCAGCTTGATGCCGGTACCCGCGGCCGTCGCCAGCATGCTGTCGCACAATGCGTGTGCCGCCGCCATGCCGGGCAGCTGCGCGCCACTGCCGGTCTTCACGTCGAGCACCAGGGCCTGTGCTCCGCCGGCAAGTTTCTTGGAAAGGATCGAGGCCACCATCAACTCGGGCACGTCCACCGTTGCGGAGACGTCGCGCACCGCATATAGACGCCGATCGGCTGGCACCAGATCGGCGCTCTGGCCGACGATCGCGCAGCCGGCATCGGCCACCACCTTGCGCAGCCGTTCGGTGGACGGATACGCGTCATACCCGGGCAGACTTTCCAGCTTGTCCAGGGTGCCGCCGGTATGGCCCAGACCTCGGCCGGAAATCATCGGCACATAGGCGCCGCAGGCGGCCAGCAGGGGTGCCAGCAACAGGCTGACGCCATCGCCGACGCCACCGGTGGAATGCTTGTCGAGTACCGGCCCGGGCAGGTGCCCCCAATGCAGTCGCTCCCCGGAATCACACAGGGCCAGGGTGAACGCGCGGCATTCGTCGGCGCTCATGCCGCGCCACGCAACAGCCATCGCAAAGGCGGCGATCTGACCCTCGCCCCAGCTGCCGTCGCCGATACCCTGCGCCAGCGCGCGTAGCTGGCCGGCATCGAGTGTGCCGCCGTTGCGCTTGCAGCGGATCAGCTGGGGCGCGGACGGTGCGCTCATGCCGGCTCGCTCAGGATCGCTGTCAGTTCGGCATGCAGGGCGCTGGCGCCAATGCGGAAGTGGGTCGGGTTGATCCAGTCGGCGCCCAGTCGCGCCTCGGCCAGTTCGACATAGACCATGGCATCGTCCAGCGTACGGATTCCGCCGGCGGCCTTGAAGCCGCCGTGCCCGCCGGCAGCGGCAATCGCATCGAGCATCAGCGCCGCCGCCGCTGGCGTCGCGTTGACCGGCACCTTGCCGGTGGAGGTCTTGAGGAAATCCACGCCGGCCCCGAGGACGATCGCGCACGCCTGGCGAATGCGTTCGGCACTACCCAGTTCGCCGGTTTCCAGGATCAGCTTGAGCAGCACGCCATCGCCGCAAGCGCTGCGGCAGGCATCCACGACGCGTCGCGCAGCGCCGAGATCCCCGGCGAGCAGCGCACGATAGGGCAGCACCATGTCGATTTCGTCGGCACCGGCGGCAATGGCACGCTGGGTCTCGCGCTCCACACGGTGCGGATCGTCACCACCGTCCGGAAAGTTCACCACGGTGGCCACCTTGACGGTCGTTTCCACCAGGTTGCGACGGGCCGTGGTCACGTGCTCCGGATAAACGCATACTGCCGCCGGGCGTCCCAAGGTCGAGTTCGCCTTCGCACACAGCGCCTCGATCTGCGCGGGTGTGTCGTGCTCGCCCAGGCTGGTGAGATCGAGCAGGGACAATAGCCGTTGCGCCTGCATACGACGTGTGGCTGCATCAAAGGTCATGCCGCACTCCCGCCAGTCAATGGGCGGCATTTTAGTGCGTCGCGTCGAGGAGTCTCTTGATCTGACGCAAGGCCGGCGCGTGTCGCGAGCGTGCGCTTGCCGTCTGGTCAGGTTATCGACCAGCACCCGAGGCGGCGGTCAGAACGCGTAGAACATCACCGCGAAGAAGTGGCAGCTGGTGCCGGCGAGTACGAACAGATGCCAGATGAAATGGCTGTAGCGGAGCTTGTCGTCAAGAACGAAGAACACCACGCCCAGGCTGTAGGCCAGGCCTCCGAGCGCGAGCCAGATCAAACCGCCGGCGGCCATGTGCATCCAGAGCGGACGGATCGCGATCACCACTACCCAACCCATGGCAACGTACAGGGCAGTGGACAGCCGCGGGAAACGCGGGCCCACCACGGCCTTGAACAATAGCCCGGCCAGCGCCAGGCTCCAGATGACGCCGAACAGGGTCCAGCCCCAGCCGCCGTGCAGAACGCCCAGGGTGATCGGGGTGTAGGTTCCCGCGATCAGGAGATAGATGGCCGCGTGGTCCAGCGTCCGCATGATCGCCTTGATCCGCGGGTGCGGAATCGCGTGATACAGCGTGGAGGCCAGATACAGCAGGATCGCCGTTGCGCCGAAAACCGCCGCACCCACCACCGCCGAAACGCCACCGGCATGATCGGCATGGATGACCAGCAGTGGCAGCCCCGCGGTGGCCAGCAGCAGGCCAAACCCGTGGCTGATGGTGTTGGCAAGTTCCTCGCCGAACGTCTGCTGTGTCGACGCGATGCTGGATGGACTGACTGACATGCAGGATTGGCCGTCGTTGAGATGAATTGATGGGCGCGCAGCGCCGGCGCTGCGTCATCTGCGCCGGCTCACTTTCAGCACGTCAGCATCAGACCCGTGCGAACACCAGGCTTGCATTGGTGCCGCCGAAGCCGAAACTGTTCGACATCACCGTGTCCAGTTTTGCCTCCCGTGAGGCACGCAGGATCGGAAAGCCCTCGGCGCGCGGATCGAGCTGGTCGATGTGGGCCGAGCCGGCCATGAACCCACCTTTCAGCATCAGCAGGCTGTAGATCGCCTCGTGCACGCTGGCAGCGCCGAGCGAGTGGCCGGTCAGTGCCTTGGTCGAGGACAGCGGCGGCACCGCCGTGCCGAATACCTCACGTACGGACTCCAACTCCACGATGTCGCCGACCGGGGTGGCGGTGCCGTGCGTGTTGAGGTAATCGATCGGCGCGTTCAGGTCGCGCATGGCCATGCGCATGCAGCGCACAGCGCCCTCGCCCGACGGGGCGACCATGTCGCCACCGTCGGAGGTGACGCCGTATCCGACCAGTTCGGCATGGATGCGCGCACCGCGCGCTCGCGCATGCTCGTACTCCTCCAGCACCAGCATGCCGCCGCCACCGGCGATGACGAAGCCATCGCGACCGGCGTCATACGGACGCGAGGCCACCTGCGGGGTTTCGTTGTAGCCGCTGGACAGTGCGCCCATGGCATCGAATTCGACGGTCATGCCCCAGTGCTCTTCCTCGCCGCCGCCGGCGAACATCACGTCCTGTGCACCGTGGCGGATCAGGTCAGCGGCCGCGCCAATGCAGTGCGCGGACGTGGCGCAGGCGGCCGAGATCGAATAGCTCAGGCCGTGAATGCCGAACGCCGTAGCCAGGGTGGCGGACACCGTCGAGCACATCGTGCGCGGCACCATGTACGGGCCAACCTTGCGCACGCCCTTCTCGCGCAACAGGTCGGCAGTCTCGATCTGCCATTGCGCCGAACCGCCGCCGGACCCGGCGATCACGCCGCTGCGGGGATGGCTGACCTGCTCGAAACTCAACCCGGCGTCGGCGATCGCATCGCGCATGGCCACCCAGGCGTACGCCGCGGCATCACCCATGAAGCGTTTGCGCTTGCGGTCGATTTCCGCCACGAGATCGATCTGCGGCACACCGGCGACCTGGCTGCGCAAGCCTCGCACGGCATAGTCCGGCATGGCCGAGATGCCACTGCGCAAGTCACGCAATGCCTGTCCCACGGTGTCCACTGCGTTGCCGATGCAGGAGACGATACCCATACCGGTGACGACCACCCGGCGCATCAGAAACCCTCCGTCGACTGGAACAGGCCCACGCGCATGTCGTCGGCTTCGTAGATCAGCCGGTCGTCGACCAACATTCTTCCGTTGGCAATCACCAGCGCCAGTTTGCCGCGCATCACCCGGCGGATATCGATTTCGTAGCGCACCAGCTTCGCGCTCGGCAGTACCTGCCCAGAAAATTTCACCTTGCCCACGCCCAGTGCGCGACCACGTCCGGGCTCACCCATCCATGGCAGGAAGAATCCACTGAGTTGCCACAGCGCATCCAGCCCGAGGCAACCGGGCATTACCGGATCGCCCTCGAAGTGACAGCCGAAAAACCACAGGTCGGGGCGGATATCCAGTTCGGCAAGGATGGACCCCTTGCCCGATGCGCCGCCATGGTCGTCGATATGGGTGATGCGGTCGAACATCAGCATGGGTGGCATGGGCAACCGGGCATTGCCCGGGCCGAACATCTCGCCGTGGGCGCAGCTCAGCAGCTGGTCGTAGTCAAATGACGAAGGGCGTGTCATGTATGAGCCTGCAGGAAAGTGGAGGGAAGTCTGGGTGGCTCGCAGTCTATGCGCCTTGATGTCAGTCAAGTCAGCGATAACATACGCATGCGTCTGTTTGGTCGAAGACGCCAGCTGCAATCGCTACATCATGCCGCATCAGTTCGATAGTGTGCACCAAGGCTTCGATCACGCTGCAGAGCAGCCGCCAGCAGGCAGTGCGAAACTTGCGCCTGCCATCCATCCGCTTGCCATGTGGCGCAGGTTTGCAGTGCCTTTTGCAAGCCATTCGCGTCGCGTTCCGGCCCGGCCGCCCGCCACAGCAAGTCACGCAGGGCAGCCGCCGCTGCGGGAGGAAGACTCGCGCCGCGCCAGATCCAGCGATGTGCACCGGCAGTCGGTGTTGAGCACTGCCGCCTGGCCAGTGATTCGCCGACGCGACGGCCGCAAAGCACGCCCTCCAGCAGCGAGTTGCTGGCCAGCCGGTTGGCGCCGTGCACGCCGTTGCAGGCAACCTCACCCACGGCGTACAGGCCGGGTACGCTTGTGCAGCCATCGACATCAACCGCCAGTCCGCCCATATGGAAATGGGCTGCCGCCGTCACGGGAATGCGTTGCTGCCGAGGATCAATGCCATGCGCCAGGCAAGCGGACAGCACGGTGGGAAAGCACCGTTCCCAATCGCTTTTCACGCCACGTGCATCCAGCCAGGCACCGCCGTCCGCCTTGTGTGCGTGCCAGACCCGTCGCGCCACCACGTCACGTGGCGCGAGATCCTCCTGCGGATGCAGGCCCGTCATCAGCTGCCGTCCCGCCATGTCCTGCAGGCGCGCACCGGCGCCGCGCAGCGCTTCGGTGATCAAGGGCAGGCAATGGCCCCCGACGATGTCCAGCGCGGTAGGGTGAAACTGCATGAACTCGACGTCGCGCAGCTGGGCCCCGGCCGCCATGGCCAGTGCCAGCCCGTTGCCATTCGCTCCTGCGGGGTTGCTGGTACGCGCAAACAGCGCGCCGATGCCACCGGTTGCCAGCACCACGGCGGAGGCGTCCATTTCATGCTCCCGCCCACGGCTGTCGTGAACCCGTACACCGTTGACTGTGTTGCCACGGAGCCGCAGCGCGTGGACGTCGACATCGCCACGCCACTGGATATGCTCGGCCCGTTGCGCTCGCTGGCTGAGCACCCGAGTGATCGCCGCGCCGCTTGCATCGCCACCGGCATGCACGATGCGCGAAGCCCGATGGCCACCTTCGCGGCCAAGCTGAAGCTGGCCTGCCGGATCGCGGTCAAAACTGACACCCTGAGCCTCCAGCCAGCCGATCGCCGCAGGAGCCTGCTGGCAAAGCCAGCGCACCATGGCGGCATCATTGTGCTGGGCACCGGCGACGAGCGTATCCAGCGCATGGGCGTCGGTGCTATCGGTTCGATCGACGGCCGCGGCGATACCACCCTGCGCCAGCGCGCTGGCCGTATCGCTGCCATGCTGTGCCCGGCAGAGCAGCCGTACTGGCCACGGCGCGAGTGCGAGCGCGGTGGCCAGACCAGCCACCCCGCCACCCACCACGATGATCGGCGCTGCAGCGCGCGTCACACTACTTCGCGCCGCCCGATCATGAGCATTCGGTTCAGCGCGGCCCGCGCTCGCATGGCAACGCTGGCGGGCACGTGAACCTGATGCCGCATATCGCGCAGGCAGGCATAGATATTCTGCAGGGTGATCTGTTGCATGTGCGGGCACAGGTTGCACGGCTTGATGAACTCGATGTGCGGGAATTGCGAGCGCAGGTTGTCTGCCATCGAGCATTCGGTGATCAGTGCGACGCGCGGCGGATTTTCCTTGGCCAGCCAGCGGGTCATGGCACTGGTGGATCCGACGAAATCGGCTTCGGCCCAAACCTCCGGCGGGCACTCCGGATGCGCTACAAGCTTGGCGTCGAAGCGTTCGCGCGCATGGCGCGCCTGCTGCGCCGTGAACTTCTCATGCACTTCGCAGCGGCCATGCCACAGCAGCAATTCCACCGTGGTTTTGCTGGCCACGTAGCTGCCGAGGTACCGGTCCGGCAGGAAAATGACCTGCTCCGTCCCCATCGCCTCGACCACCTCGACCGCGTTGGCGGACGTGCAGCAGGCATCGGATTCAGCCTTCACCTCGGCCGAGGTGTTGACGTAGCTGACCACCGGCACCCCTGGGTGCCTTGCACGCAGGGCGATCACATCGGCGGCGGTGATGGAGCTGGCCAGCGAACAGCCCGCGTCGAGATCGGGGATCAGCACGGTCTTGCCGGGTGCAAGAATTTTTGCGCTTTCGGCCATGAAATGCACGCCGCACATCACGATCAGGTCGGCATCGCAGTTCGCCGCCTCCTGTGCCAGGGCCAACGAGTCGCCCGTGATATCGGCGACGCCGTGGAATATTTCGGGCGACTGGTAGCTGTGCGCCATGATCACGGCGCCGCGCTGGATCTTCAGGCGGTTGATCGCATCTATCCACGGCAGGTGCCATGACCATTCCAGACAAGGCACCTGGTCCTTCAGGCGTGCGGTGAGCTCGGCGTATTCGTGCTCAAGTTCGTCACGCCATATCGGCATGGGCAGGGTATCGGGGTAGGTCATGGCAATCCGTGGAATGGGCTCTGGTGCTGCCTCGGTGGCAGCTCAGGCGGCCTCGCCGTGATGGGCGGCGCGTGCGGCGCGTGCGAATCGCGCGCCGCGGTTCATCACGATGCGCAGCGCCAGCGGGATCGACTCCCAGGGCATTCGATCAAGCATGTTGCGCGCGGTCAGTCCCAGCTCGGTATCTCCGGTAAGCCGCAGGCGGCGCTGGAAGAACAAGGTATCGGCATCCTCAAGGCGCCCAGCCAGCAGCAGCAGGTCGGTGACGCTGCCGCACACGCTGGCATCGGCTTCGCCATCGGTTACGCGCCACTGGCCCCCGCGCAACTCCACCACCCAGCGCAGGTGCAGGTCTTCCACCTCGATCGCGATGCGCCGATCACGCATGAAATCCAGTGCACCATCGCGATTGGGAGCGGCAAGCACGCGTGTCATGGCGGTCTTGAGCAAGCGCTGTTGCCAGCGCGCTGGCACCATGCGCAGTAGCGGGGCCACCCGCCGTGGTGGCGGCAACAGCCGCAACAGGCGCGGCGCAAGGGTGGAGTCTGCTGAGGTCATGGGCATGATGGCTGACATTGTCGGCCCAGGGGTGATGCCGCCGCATTGATCCTGGTCAAATGGCAGGCCTTGCTGGCGACAGCCATCCCCAATGATGAGGTTCAGCAGTTCCTGCGCGGTGGCGGTGGGCAGATCGAGCCGCGCGGCCAGACGCAGTGCGCGTTGACGCACCTTCTGTTCACGTGCAAGGTCGCGTGGTGGCACGTCTGCGCGTGATTTGAGGGTGGCCACCAGGCTCACCATGCGGCGGCGCGCTGCCAACAGCAGCAGCAGGCTGTCGTCGACGCGGTCAATCATGCCGCGTGTGCGTGCCAGGGCGAGTCGTTCAGGCAGATGCACAATCATCGTGATACTCGGTGGTGTTGATGGCGGGTGTCTGCAACGCCACGGTGGCAGGGAGTACGTGGTCGGTGTAGACCTGTTGCGCGTGGGTGACATCGAAGTCGGTGTGCTGGCGCTTGCGGACGCCATGGTCCGAAAGCAGCAGATGGGTGTCGGCAACCACGCCAGCCATCGCCAGGCAGGCTTCAACGCATTTCAGCACGCAACCATCCAGGGCGAGAATGCGCCGCCCGCCTTGCGCCGTGCGCACCAGACCGGGCACACCACCGCCCACGCCGGCGATGCACGACATCTCGGCGACACCGGCGCGATCCAGTTGCAGGGCGAGGCTGTTGGCCATCTGCGCTGCGCTGGAGCCGCCGGAGCAGGAATAGACCAGTGGCCGCTTGTCGCTCATTGGCGCGCCTGCATGCTCAGCAGAAAGTGGTCGCTGCGGCGGCGCACGCTGGTCAGCGCCCGCCAAGCCGAGAAGTACGCCGCCAGCATCGCCAGTCCGGCCAGGCGCGCCAGCCAGGCGCCTGGCCACAGCACGGCAGCCGGCAGCAACAGGGCCAGCGGAATCTGTGCCAGCAGGACGCGGGTCTTGTCGGCCTCTGGCAGCAGGCGCTGCACACCGGGCAACTGAACCCCTCGGCCGACGCGGCGGTGCAACTCGATCCAGCCCAGGAAGGCCACGATTTCCAGCGACATGCTGTTCACCAGCAGGGGCAGGGCGATGCCAAGCCCGAGTGCGCCGGCGAGCAGGCCATGGCGCGTTCCGAGCAGCAAGGCCAGTGTGGCCAGCAAAAGCGCCAGCCATCCCAGCTGCCAGCTGCGCAGTAGCGGACCACGGCGCGATCGTGGTGATCGCCACTGCAGCCACCATGCCGCGCCGGCGAACGCAGCCACAGAAGCCGCCAGCGCCAGCTTCAGCCATGACATGTCATGGTGTGCCAGTGCCATCCAGGTGCCAGCACCAAGTGCCAACAGCGAGCAGGTGGTCCACGTCGCCTGGGCCCACGCCGGCAACATCGAAGTAGCCAGGAACATGGGCATTACCACCCGCGCCACGCTGGCGAGCAGCAGAACGATCCAGCCCAGTGCACCCCAGCTGGCGTGCACGTCGACCAGGGGCCATAGCGGCATCGAAAGGTGACCGCTCAGCAGGAGTGCGAGGCAGCCCCCGAGCCATGCCGTGATGACGGCCGAAACCAGTGCAAGCCCGATACCGGCGCGCAACAGACGCTGACCCTGGACGGCAAGCGCACCAGGCAAGGTCATTGCCCCCAGCAGCAAGAATGCGGACGGCAGCAATACCGCGGCGCCGTCCAGTGCCGTGCGCCAACCCGTCAGCAGGCCTGTCAGCAACAGGATGATCCCGGCATTGAACGCTGCATGCAGTGCATGGCCAAGCGGCGTGCCGCCGCGCACGCGCACGCCAGCGGCCACCGGAAGAAACTGAAGCACGCTGCCAAACATGGCGTTGCCGAGTACGCCAAGGGTGAATGCGTGCACCAGGGCCACGGTTGCGGGTTGCCAGCGTGTCCGCAACAAGAGCTCACCCTCAACCATCAACAGCACGCCGGCAAACATGCCCCACAGCGGCGCGCTGAGCAGAAACCGGCGCGGCAGCGAGCCTGCCGGAGACTGCTCAATGGCCAGCTTGACCATCACGCACGGGCCGATGAATTTTCACGCAAACGTCGCCGCTTGGCAGGGTGAGCACCTCGGTCTGCAAGCCTTGCTCGGCAAGCAAGGCCAGCAGCGGCGTCGGGTGTCGTGGAGTCAGCAGTCGCACGGTCTGTCCCGGAGCCAGTGCGTCGGCCAGGCCCAACGCCATCTCCAGTGGTTGTGGGCAAGGCAACTTGCGCAGATCGTGTTCGTGCAAGTCGCCTGCGGCATCAAGCGAAGGCGGATCGGCTGGCGGCAGCTCATGCATGCTCGCATTGGAGCATGCACCGCTGTGGGCATGCCCTGACGTGGGTCAAGTCGGAACTGCAGGCCACCATTCCGATCGTTGGCCGGTACGTCGCCTTACAAGTTTTCTTGCCGCTTGAAGCCAGACCTTGGTGTCGTCATGGCCGAATCCGTTGGCATGATCGTGGGCCACTTTCACCAGCGCCTTTACCCCACCACCCAGCGGAACGCCCAATGAGGCGTCTCCCTCGCGGCCGTACTCACCACCGGTGACGGCGTGGTCGTCGCGATACCCAACGGCCCATGCCAGGCGTTTGGCCAGAACGCCGGGGGTGAACTTGCCGCTAACCGCAAGGTAGCGGTCTGCCAGTCCGCCAGCGGGTGTGGTGAGGAACTGGTCATCCCAGCCATTGAACGCATGCAGTGTGGCGAGAGGGGTCTGCAGGGCAGGCACACCGTTGCCGCCAAGCTGCTCCCAGCAGAGCTTGGCGGTGATCCACCGTACGGACCAGCATGGTTCGAGCAACCAGCAATTCACGCCATAGCTGCAGGGGTTGGCCGGTGACGCGAGCATCACCGCAACCGCGGCGACAAACAGGTTCTTCTTGAACAAGAGCCATGGCATATCTCCCGGTTGACTGACGTGCAGTCTCCGGTTCGTCGACGGGGCACTCCTGATCTGCTTCAGGGCGTGATGCGAGGGCGCCTTGCCGTGACAACGTGCCACGCAGATGGCGTCCGGGTGGCGCGCCTCGCGCGTTGTCACGTGGGTGCGCGTCGCTTCCTGCGTAAAGGTGATCGATGGCCGCGCTCGCAGGTTCGAACACGTTCCAGGCCACCAAGGCCAGAAGGCGAACGTTCATGCCGACGCATGCCAACCAACGGTTCACAGGTGATCTCGATCAGGGCGCCTGTTTCGTGGATCGTTAGACTTCCGATTTCCGGGTTTCCATCAAGGCTCCCACATGGCACACATTCCCGAAGCTCTGCTAGGTCTGGGCAAGATCCACGGCGATCCATGTGATGTCACCGTCGCTACCCGCGAAAATAGCCGCACGCCACCCCACGTTCACCAGACCAACAACTACGTGATGGTGAGCGAAGGCGTGCTTTACCTGACTCTGGAGGGTATTGAGCGGAATGTTTGCGCGGGCGAATGGTGTTTGATTCCGGCCGGAGCTGAGCACGCAGAGCGCTTCGCGGCCAGGACCTCGGTGATCGTTTTCTGGGTCAATGAGGCGGCTCCGTAGTGGCTGCGTTTACGACTTGATCTTCGACTCACATTCAGCGATTTGCGTTGAACCACGCGTATGAAGCAACGGGCCCCTGTTCGGCGGCCAGGAGTGCGCAAGGCGTGATCGCCTCCTCGCGCCGTTCGCGGCGTGCTGCCCGCGTGCTGCCCCAATGACGCCCGGGCAAGCCGCGCAGGGCAGAGGGCGATCGATTACGGGTGTTCGCAGGAGTGGCAACGCACCACACGCAAGGGGGTCGTTTCAAATGGTTTGCCTGGCGCATGCGCAAGTTCACCCGCCTTGACGCAGGTCAAGGCGACTCCGCGTCTGGTCAGTATCATCACGGCTGTGGTTCCTCCAAATGTCGCCGTGAGGCGATCGCAGTCCCAGCGGCCCCCCGCACAGATGGAAAAGCCCGCTTTTGCGGGCTTTTTTTCGAGGGGAATTGATTGCTTCGCATGCGGCGATGAAGGCATGCGACGCTGGCCGTGCATCCACGCCCCGCTGAACTCAGGGCGCCGGTATGAACTATCGGCTAGAGGGAAGGGCTGAGACTACGCGTGACTTGCAGCCAGTAGATGTGGATATTCCGTTCGCTATCGCCTTCGCGCGTTCCGGGACGATTCTCGATGACCACCGTCCACAGGCTATGCGTCCTGTTGCCGGAAAACTTGTCCACGCGGACGTGCTCACCAGAAGTCATGCAGGCGGTGGTTTCAATGACGATGGCGCCGCCGTCCTCCCAGACCACGCTGGCCGGTTCGCAGCGGTGGGTGCCCCAGCCAATGTGGATCTCGGCTTTCTGGTGCGCGTTGTAGCTTCGATTGTCGATCCGCCAGCCATCGGATTTTTTCAGCAGTGCATCGAGCTCTGGTGTGCTCCCGTCGACGGCGTTGGTCGAAGGCAGCGAGATCCGGTTGACAGGTTTCATGGCGAGGCCTGCTGGACATAAGTGGCGTAGAGGATAACGAGCGAGGTTTGTCTCCGTCTTGATCTGCGTCATTCGGGCTTTATCCCGGTTTCTGGCTGATGCCCGCTGGTCGCTTCCTGGCCGCACCGCACTCTCAGTTCAGCCCGGATGCGGCGAGCCTGCTCGACGGGGCGTGGTGCACCGAGGCGTGGTCCACGAATGAAGGAAGGGCCCGCAGTTGCGGGCCCTTCCTTCCGGCACGCCGGCTTGCAGTGAACGACTAGCCCGGTTGTTTCGCGCTCGACACGGTGACGCTTGTCGTGGTAGTGCGTTGCGCCCACAACTTGGCCACAAAATCCCAGGCCATCAGCAAGGCGCCGGCGGCGAACACGATATCGCCCGGCATGCGCATCCATTGCCAGAACGTGGTGGTGTTGTAGAACGCCATGCTGCGTGCATAGGCATAGCCGTGGGTGTAGACCGCTTCCAGCTGAGCCCAGCCGATCGGATAGAAGTTCAGCACGATCCACATTACCACGCCGATGTTGTAGAGCCAGAACGCCCATACGCCGGCACGGTCGCTCCACGGCCGGTCGCCGTTGAGATAGCGCAGCACCATGTAGAGCAGGCCGATCGCCAGCAGGCCGAAGGCACCGAACATCGAGGTGTGTGCATGGTTGAGCGTGAGGAAGGTGCCATGCTCGTAGTAGTTGACCAGTGGCGCATTCAATGTGCCGCCGCCGAACACGCCGGCACCGACGAAGTTCCAGAACGCCGCACCGAGGATGTACAGGTAGGCAAGCTTGTACGGAAAGTTCTTCTTCTCGCGGATGTGCAACTGCTGGTCGATCGCCTCCAGCACCAGCAGGACCAGCGGCAGTACCTCGACGAAAGAGAACATGCTGCCCACGCCGACCCACAGCCCCGGCTCGCCCGCCCAATAGAGGTGGTGGCCGGTGCCGAGCACGCCGCCGATGAAGATCAGTACCCACTCAAACAGCACCGCACGCTCCACCATTTGCCGCGAGACCAGCCCCAGGGCCATCAGGAAGTAGCCGGTGACGGCAGCGGTAAACAACTCGAACGCCAGCTCTACCCACAGGTGCACCACCCACCAGCGCCAGAAGTCGGTGATCGAGAATGAGGGGTTGGGCGAGCCCAGCGGGATCATGCCGAAGACATAGAACAGCGCCACGGTGAGCGTGCTGATCCACAGCAGGTGTTCGATGCGGAACAGGCCGTACAGCGAACCGCCACCCTGCTTGAACAGCGATTTCAGGGTAGGCCAGAACGCGCGCAGCAGGACCATGCACCACACCGTGAGCCCGATGAAGAAGCCGATCTGCCAGAAGCGGCCCAGCTCCAGGTAGGACAAGCCCTGGTTGCCGAACCAGAACCAGTTCTTGTCGACCAGGCCCATGACGCCCAGATAGTCGCCAATCAGCGCGCCGGCAACGATCGTCACCAGTACCCAGAAAATCAGGTTGACCAGCAACTTCTGTCCCGCGGGCTCGCGCCCGCCGATCAGCGGCGCCAGAAACAGGCCGGCGCCGATCCAGCTCACGCCGATCCAGATGATCGGCGCCTGCAGATGCACGCTGCGCAGGAAGGCGAACGGCAGCCACTTGCCCACGTCGATGCCGTAAAAGCTGACGCGATCCGTGTAGTAGTGCGCCATGATCGAGCCGGCGAGGATCTGCACCAGCAGTACACCGGCGACCACCAGGAAATATTTCCATAGCGCCTTCTGGCTCGGCGTAGGCGCCATGAACCTGTTCAACACCGGCTCGAAGGTCTCGTTGGCTGCCTTCGGCTCGATCCACAGTCGGAAGATCACCAGCACCGCGCCGATCGCGAAGAACACCATGGTAAAGGAGGCCCACGTCCACACGAAGGTCGCCTTGGTGGGAGCATTGCCGACCAGTGGTTCGGACGGCCAATTGCTGGTCCACGAATAGTCCTTGCCCGGACGCCTCGCCACCGTCGTCAGCGACGAATAGAGCAGGAAATTCGCCGTCTGGCTGGCACTGGTCGGGTTCAGTGCCCGGGCGCCGGTGTAGCCCTTGCTGAAGTCATCGGTGAGAAGCGACGTTGCGATGCGCGGGCGCAGCGATTCGATCGCCTTGGCTACCGCGTCGGGCAGTACGACTTGCGACTGACTCAGGTCGATACCCCGCAGCTCCTCGCGCATCTTGTTCGCGACGCCTGACTGCTGGTCGGCATCGATCGCATCGAAAGACTTGCCATAGCGTGTCAGCGCCAGATTGTTCTGGACTTCCCTGGCCAGCTGCACGAGGTACTCGGCGGTGTAGTCCTCGCCAAAGGCGGAGCCCATGCCGTAAAGACTGCCGTAGTCCATCAGGTCGGCTTTCTGGAAACCTGACTTGCCACCGACAATATCGGCGTAGCTCATGACGGAGGCACCCGTGCTGGTGACCATGTGTTGAGGTAGTGGGGCGGCCTGCTGATAAGTGCTGCGGGTGGCCGCCGCCATGCCGAGCCAGCAGGCCACGACGACGAACAGCAGCACCCAGATCAGGACTTTGCTGGTGCGATCCTGGGGGCCGGCATGGCCTGCAGGGAGAATAGTTGCACTCATGATCATTCCTGTTTACCGAAGGGGAGCGCGGCAGATGCTAGGCGCTTGCCGCAGGCCAGGCCTGATCTGGATCAGGGCGATCGGTGGAAGTGGGTGACAGATTGTCGCAGGGCGCTGCGGAGGCTTCTGCACGGGGCGCGCGTGGATGTGCACGCCGGCGAGCCTGACCGTCATTTATCAGCGGCCACCCGCCGCACGCTGGCATGGAAGCGTGCGCCGCACGTGCGGACGTTCGCTGTCGTCACGCCATGGTCTGTGTCGATCCAACGGCACGGAGACGGTAGCTGATCCGATCAGCCAGGAAGAAGAGTTCAGCGGGCCCCGGCAGCTGGTCGTGCCGTCACATTGTCGAACTGGTGGCATGTGCGGTGGGCGGCGGTCAAACGGATGTTGAACGTCGAGGCCGAGGTCCCGCCAGACCTGCATCCGGATCCCGGCGACGTTGAAGCGATGGCTGCAGGGATTCCGGCGCGTCATCGGGCGGCCCTGTACGCAGGCGACCTGATTCTGCTCGCCCCGTTTGAGACCTGCGGTGGACTCTGGAACGTCCGGGGGGGCCGCAGCGCTGCAACGTGCAGGCCGCTCCCTCAAGGGTGGCGCGGCCTGCATCAGCCCTGCAACAGGCTATGGCCCATGTCACGCAATCCGGACGGGTCGCGCAGTACCAGTTTGCGTCCCTCGATTTCGATCAATCCCACGCTGCGGAAGCGGCTCAGGACCCGGCTTACGGTCTCCGAAGCGAGGCGGAGGTAATTGGCAATGTCAGCACGCGACATGCTCAGAAGGAACTGTGTGCCGGAAAAACCTCGTGCTGCGTAGCGCTCACCGAGGTCGGTGAGGAAGGCCGCCATGCGTTCGTCGGCGCTATGGTCGCCGGCCAGCAAGCTGGCCGTACCGATCTCCTTGCTGAGCATCCGAAACAAATGCCCCTGTATGGCAGGCAGGCGCGCGGCCAGTGCGCTCATGGCGGGAAAGGAGAATCGACAGAATTGCGCAGACTCCAGCGCCACCGCGTCGCATGGGAACTGATCCGGGTAGATCGCGTTGAGGCCAATCACTTCGCCGGGCAGATAGAAGCCGAGTACCTGCTCCCGTCCGTCGCGATCAATCAAGCTGGTTTTCACCGTGCCGGCGCGTACCGCAAAGATGGCCCGGAACGGATCGCCGTTGCGGAACACGTATTCACCCGTGCGAAAGGGGCCGACGTGTTCGACGAGGCAGTGCAACGTAGTAAGGTCCGCCTTGCCGTAGCCCACCGCCAAACAGGCACCGGAAAAAGCACAGGTCCTGCAGAAATTTGCCTCGTCGCCATCATCGGCGATCGGGCTCGGTGGCTCGGGAAGTCGGCCGGTGTGATTTTCTGGATGCATCGGAAAATACTTGATTGAAGGCTGCTGCATCATATCCTGAGTATCCATGCTGGCTCGTGTGGCAGGCCGATCAATGGAGCAAGGCGCTGGGCAACACCGTAAAATCATCCGATCCCGTGGCGTTATCCGGGTCACTCGCGCGCCAATTGAGAGGACTTGAGTGAAGAGCATTTCCATCGGCGGAACTTGCCGGTTCGCTGCAAGCAGGGCAGACCACGCGGAAGTCGACCATGCCGGACGAGAGAGCTGGTGCCTAGCGCTTGTGGATCAGGAACGCCTGCGTGGACACCGGCTTGCCGTCGAGGCTGATCTCCACCTGGTACCTGCCGTCAGGCCACAGGTTGGGGTTCTCCACTTTGAACGTGGTCACGGCAGGCCCGTCGGTGGCAATCGACTGGCTGACGTTGCTGACCAGTTGCCCCTTGCCCTCCAGATAGCTCCACTTGGCATTGAGCATGGCGCTGCTGCTGCTGCCGTGGGTGTCGACGCTGGCGTAGATGATTTTGCTGTCGTCAGGGAAGCTGTTGCTGGCCCCGGTCACTTCAAAGTTGGTGCCGACCTTGTTGCCAAGGGTTACCTTCGCCACGCCCAGCGGAGCGCTCGCCGCGGGGGCTGGCGCGCTCAGTGGCGTCATGGTGGCCACAGGTGTGCTTGTTGTGGGCTTGGACAAGGTGCTCGCGCTCGCCACCGGCGATCGCGCCACCGTGCTGGCGACCGCTGCGGTCGGGGTGGTGCTGGTGGGCGCCGGGGTCCGGTTCGGATTTTCCGGCCCGTGCTTGCCGCAGGCAACGAGCAGCAGTGCGCTGGCCAGGGCGGTGCCGCAAAGCACATGGGTGCGAAGGGAGGCGGTCATGCGTACTCCTGGCTCGATCGCGCGACGGTTGCCGATGCAGGATTGCCGTCGCAAGGTTGGCGTGAACATGGGCTTGAAGCAGCGAGGCTAGCGCTGCACGGATGAAGCGCAGGTTAGCGCCCGTCTCAACCGCGCCTGCTGCGTTCACTCATCGGCAGCAAGCTTACTGGCGAACCGTGCGCGGGTTGTCGGGCACCCATGGCGTACTGCTGCGGAACGGGTTGATGTCGAGGCCGCCGCGGCGGGTATAGCGAGCGTACACGCTGAGTTGCAGCGGCGCGCAGCGCGCGCTCAGGTCAACGAAGATCCGCTCGACGCATTGTTCGTGAAACTCGTTGTGGGTGCGGAACGAGACCAGGTAGCGCAGCAGGCCGGCATGGTCGATCGGCGCACCGCGGTAGGTGATCTGTACGCTGCCCCAGTCAGGCTGGCCGGTGACCGGGCAGTTCGAGCGCAGCAGATGCGACACCAGGGTTTCCTGCACCGGTTGCGCACTGCCATCGGTGTACAGGAAGTCGGCGTCCGGCGGGCCGTAGTGATCGATCTCGATGTCTTGCTGATCCAGCAGATGGCCGTCCAGACCGCTGACCGGAAAGGCTACGGCATTCACATCGCTGAGCTGCACGCTGACTACCGCGCCGGCGGCGGCGGAGAGATCGTGCAGCAGGGTGTGGGTGAGGCTGGCCGCATCGGCTATGCGTTCCTGCGCGAAGCCGTTGAGGTAGAGCTTGAGCGACTTGGACTCGATGATGTGCGGCGATGCCGCGGGCACCCGGAACTCAGCCAGTGCCACCATCGGCTTGCCGCGCAGGTCGAGCCACGACAGTTCGTAGGCGTTCCAGATGTCGACGCCATGGAACGGCAGGTTTTCGGCCACCCCGATCTCGCGGCGCTTGTCGGCGCGCGGGATCGGAAACAGCAGTTTCGGGTGGTAACGGTCGGCGTAGGCGGTGTCCTTGCCGAGCGGGGAATGCTCTGGAGTGCTCATGCCTCCCAGTTTAGCGGGTCCGGCAAGCCGCCCTCCATCGAAGGGCGGCCTGCGGTTCAGACATTGACCATGTGCATCGTTGCGGCGGCGTAGCGGGTGCCGACGGCGGCATCGGCCGGGAATGCCGCATCCAGCGCCTGCAGTTCGGCGGCGCTGAGTTGCACCTCGAGTGCGGCGAGGTTTTCATCCAGCCGTGAACGTCGCTTGGTGCCGGGGATCGGGATGATGTCCTGGCCCTGCGCCAGCACCCAGGCCAGTGCCAGCTGCGCCGGCGTGCAGCCCTTGTCAGCTGCCAGCGACTTCACCTGCTCGACCAGCTGCAGGTTGCGCTTGAAGTTGTCGCCCACGAAGCGCGGGTTGGTGCGCCGGTAGTCGTCGTCGGCGAGGTCGTCCGGTGACTGGATGGCGCCGGTGAGAAAGCCGCGACCCAGCGGCGAATAGGCGACCAGGCTCACGCCGAGCTTGCGGCAGGCCTCGAGCATGCCGTTGCTCTGCGGGTCGCGCGTCCACAGTGAAAACTCACTCTGCAAGGCGGCAATCGGATGCACGGCACAGGCGCGTTCGAGGGTGGCGCCGGAAGCCTCGGACAGGCCCAGCAGGCGCACCTTGCCGGCCTCAACCAGCCCGGCCATGGCGCCCACGGTTTCCTCGATCGGCACGGTCGGATCAACCCGGTGCTGGTAGTACAGGTCGATGCAGTCGATGCCCAGCCGTTTCAGGCTCGCCTCGCAGGCGCTGCGCACATACTCCGGCCGGCCGCTGATGCCACGTACGCTGGCGTCGCTGGCGTCGCGCACGATGCCGAACTTGGTGGCGACAAAGGCCTGCTCGCGACGACCCTTGATCGCCTTGCCGACCAGTTCCTCATTCAGGAACGGGCCGTACATGTCGGCGGTGTCGAGCAGGTTCAGGCCGCGAGCCAGCGCATGATGGATGGTGGCGATCGACTCCGCGTCATCACGCGCGCCGTAGAAATCGCTCATGCCCATGCAGCCAAGGCCGAGGGCGGAAACCTGCGGGCCGTTGCGGCCCAGGGTACGTGTTTGCATCGGGTGCCTCATCAGATAGCGGGTAGAAGTGACGGATGCCAAGTATGCGCCGTGCCGTGTGCAGGCCGCGTGGGCAACACGCGCGTCGCGATCGCCATTCGATGGTGATCATCACCGGGATTTGCCGCCGCGAACCCGGGCGGCTGTCGGTTGATGGGGACAATCCGGTACGGCAAGCCCCTCAGTTCCAGGCAGGCCTGCAGCATGCGCGAACCTCGCCAGATCGGACCGCTGAGGGGCTCGGGCATGGGGCGGTGCCGAGGAGAGGGAAAGGGGGTGGTTGCGAGCGCTTCCGGTGGTCGTCAAGCGCTGCAGGAAGTTGCGAGCCTCTCCGACTGCCATCGGGACTTCTGGCAGGGTGTCACTTCGACGACGCGGCGTTACGATCCACCGTTTGGCGGTGTTTCAGGAGTGAGTTTTTCTTTTTCCGATGACTGCCGTCCGGCGTGCGGCCACCGTCGCGCGCCGTGTCATCTGGCCCGGAAGCGCTTTTCCACTGTTTTTCGTCGGTGTCTGTGTGCGCCAGTATTCTTGCGGGGGAGTTTTTCATGCATCCAACGATTGCCGCTTCGCGCCTGCTCGGCGTCCTGGTGATGACCAGCGTGTCGGCCGGCGCCTATGCGCAAGGCCACACGCTGACCACCGTCGACTATGCGCGGGCCGAGAAATTCCTCAGCTACGACACCGCGCCGCTGGTCGATCATGCGGTGAACCGCGTCGACTGGCTGAATGGCAACGCCTTTGCCTACGTCGACCACGATGCCAGTGGCGACCACTACCTGCGCATGGATGTCAGCAGCAGCATGGCCTCGCCGCTGTTCGACCAGGCCGCGATGGCGGCGGCGTTGAGCAAGCTGGCCGGTGGCAAGCCACTGGAGGCGAGCAAGCTCGGCATCAGGGATATTTCGCTGACGGATGACGGACGCTATCAGTTGAGCCTCGCTGGCAAGACCTATGTCTGCGATGCCAGGGCACAGTGCGCCAGGGTCGCTTCCACCGCCGACGAGGCCACCGCCAGCGGGCCGGGCGTACTCTCGCCGGACAAGAAATCGGAAGCCTTCATCCGCGGCTGGAACCTGTGGGTGCGCGACGTGGCCACCGGCAAGGAGAGCCAGCTCACCACCGATGGCGTGGAAAACTTCGGCTATGCCACCGACAACGCAGGCTGGAAACACACCGACCACGCGATTCTCGAGTGGTCGCCCGACTCCAGGCGCATCGCCACCTTCCAGCAGGACCAGCGCAAGACCGGCGAGATGTACCTGATACGCACCCGGGTCGGTCACCCCGAGTTGCTGAAGTGGAAATATCCGCTGGTCGGCGACAAGGATGTGACCATGATCGAGCGGGTGATCATTGACGTGGCAGCGAAGAAGGTGGTGCGCCTGAAGATGCCGCCGGACCAGCATCGCTCCACCTTGTGCGATGACGTCAGCTGCGGCCCCGATGGCGGCTGGGACGACGTGAAGTGGGCGCCGGACGGCAGCACGCTGGCCTTCGTCTCCACTTCGCGCGACCACCGGCACGAATGGTTCCGCATCGCCAATGCCACGACCGGTGCGGTGCGCACCGTGTTCGAGGAAGTCGTGCCGACCTATTACGAGAGCGGCAACGGCGCGGTGAACTGGCGCTACCTGCCAGCCAGCCATGAGGCGATCTGGTTCAGCGAGCGCAGCAACTGGGGTCAGCTATATCTGTACGACCTCGACACCGGCAAGCTCAAGCACGCCATTACCGGTGGCGAGGGCAATGTCACCGAGGTGCTCAAGGTTGATCCGAAGACCCGCACGGTCTGGTTCCGTGGCGTGGGGCGCACGCCGGGGGTGAATCCCTATTACCAGCAGTTCTGGAACGTCAGTCTCGATGGTGGCCGGCCGACGCTGCTGACGCCGGAGGATGCGAATCACACGATCAGCCTCGCACCCGATGACAAGTTCTTTGTCGATGCGTATTCGACGCCCACCACGCCGCCGGTGACGGTGCTGCGCAGTGCGAATGACGGGCGCACGCTGGCCACCGTGGCGATCGCCGACATCAGCCGCCTGAAGTCCGCGGGCTGGGTGCCGCCGATTCCGTTCACGGTGAAGGCACGCGACGGCAAGACCGCTCTTTACGGCATGATGTTCAAGCCGACCCACTTCGATCCTTCGAGAAAGTATCCGATCATCGATTACGTCTACCCCGGCCCGCAAACCGGCTCGGTGCGCGGTCGCAGCTTCCTGCCCTCGCGGGGCGACAACCAGGCGCTGGCCGAGCTGGGCTTTATCGTGATTGCGGTGGACGGCATGGGAACACCGTGGCGCTCCAAGGCGTTTCACGATGCCTACTTCGAGCATATGGAAGACAACACCTTGCCGGACCAGGTCGCCGCGATCCGCCAGCTGGCGGCGGAGCACCCGTGGATCGACCTTGACCGCGTGGGGATCTGGGGCCATTCCGGCGGCGGCAATGCCACCGCCGGCGCGATGTTCCACTACCCCGATTTCTTCAAGGTCGGCTGGGCCGAAAGCGGCAACCACGACAACCGCAACTACGAGGACGACTGGGCTGAGAAATGGCAGGGTCTGCTGCTCACCGGCAAGGACGGCAAGACCAACTACGACGCGCAGGCCAACCAGGATTTTGCGAAGAACCTCAAGGGCCAGCTGATGCTCACCTACGGCACGCTGGACGACAACGTGCCGCCGTCCAACACCTTGCTGGTGGCGCAGGCGCTGATCAAGGCGAACCGCGATTTCGACATGATCGCCATTCCCAACGTCTACCACGGCTATGCCGCCTCCACGCCGTACATCACCCGTCGGCGTTGGGACTACTTCGTGCGCAACCTCGCTGGCGACACGCCGCCGAAAGAGTATGCGTTGAAGCCGTGGCCGTGAAACTGAACTGATGCTACTTGCTCCTCTGCGGTGTACCGCAGAGGAGCAAGATCGAGCGCGACATCAGAACGCCATGTCGAACGCCACCTCTCCCTGCACGCCGACCTGGTAGGCTGAGACGCGGCGCTCGAAGAAGTTGGTGACTTCCTGCACGTCCTGCAGATCCATGAAGTCGAATGGATTCTTGGCGCCGTACTTCTTCGGCATGTCGAGCTGGGCCAGGCGCTGGTCGGCGCAGTATTCGAGGTACTGGCGCATCTCGCGTGGCGACAGCCCGGCCACGCCGCCGGAGAGCACGTCTTCGGCGAACTGGGTTTCGCAGGCGATCGCCTCCTCCATCATCGCCTCGACCTGCAGGCGCATGTCCTGGTCGAACAACTCCGGTTCCTGTTCGCGCACCGTGCGCACCACGTCGAAGGCAAACGCCATGTGACCGCTCTCGTCGCGGAACACCCAGTTGGTGCCGGCCGCGAGCCCATGCAGCAGGCCGCGTGAACGCAGGAAGTAGACGTAGGCGAAGGCGGCGTAGAAAAACAGGCCTTCGATGCAGGCCGCGAAGCAGATCAGGTTGAGCAGGAACTGGCGCCGGTGCTCGCGCGTATCCAATCGTGCCAGGTGCTGGATCGAGTCGATCCACTTGAAACAGAACTCGCCCTTGGCGCGAATCGAGGGAATGTTCTCGATCGCCGAAAACGCCTTGTTGCGCTCGGCCGGATCGGGGATATAGGTGTCGAGCAGGGTGAGGTAGAACTGCACGTGCAGCGATTCCTCGTACAGCTGGCGCGACAGATACATTCGCGCCTCGGGCGCGTTGATGTGCTGGTACAGGTTCAACACCAGGTTGTTCGACACGATGGTGTCGCCGGTGGCGAAAAACGCCACCAGCCGCTGGATCAGGTGACGATCCGCCGCCGACATTTTCGTCGCCAGATCCGCGGTATCCATCGAGAAATCCACTTCCTCCACGGTCCAGGTGTTGCGGATCGCGTTGCGATACATTTCGTAGAAGCCCGGGTAGCGCATCGGGCGCAGGGTGAGGTTGTAGCCGGGTTCGAGTAACCGCGCGTTCTGAGTTGGTTCTGAAGACATGGGTTTTCCTGAAAGGTGCAGCGGTCGTGAGGTGCTGCTTGACCGTCATCCCAGCATTCGTTGGGACGACGGCGGTGAAGCGAGAGGAGAGGGTTCTACTGGCACGCCTCGCAATACTCAGGATTCTCCAGTGAGCAGAACACGGCGGCATTGGCTTGTGCTTGATCCGGCAGCGCCGACACCGTGGTCTTGGCGATCCTCGTCGCCGGCCGGGACCTCAGGTAATACGTGGTCTTGATGCCTGCCTTCCAGGCGTACATGTACATCGAGCTCAACTGCCCGATGTTGGGGTTCTCGGTGAACAGGTTCAGCGACTGGCTCTGGTCGATGAAGGCGCCGCGGGCGGCGGCCAGGTCGATCAGGGATTTTTGCGGCAGTTCCCACACGGTGCGGTAGATTGCGCGCAGGCGTTCCGGGATCGCCGCGATGCCCTGGATCGAGCCATCGGCGAGCTTGATCGCATCGCGGACTTCGGGTGTCCACAGTCCCAGCGCCTTCAGCTCGTCGGCCAGATGGCGATTTACCTGCAGGAAGTCGCCGGACAAGGTTTCGCGCTTGAACAGATTGCTGACCTGCGGCTCGATACATTCGTAACAGCCGGCGATCGAGGCGATGGTCGCGGTGGGAGCGATCGCGACCAGCAGCGAGTTGCGCAGGCCGTGCTGTTTGATGCGCTCGCGCAAGGCATCCCAGCGTGCGTTGTCGTGGGTCGCGGCATTCGGCCAATGGTCGAACTGCAGCTCGCCGTTCGCCGCGCGGCTTTCGGCAAAGCCGGGGTGGGCGCCTTCGGTTTCGGCCAGTTCGGCGGACATCGACAGCGCGTGGAAATAGATCTCCTCGGCGATGCGCGTGGACAGCTCAAGCGCCTCGGCCGAGTCGAACGGAAGCCGCAGTTTGAAGAACACATCCTGCAAGCCCATCACGCCCAGACCGACCGGGCGCCATTTCATGTTGGCGGTGCGCGCGCTGGCGATCGGGTAGAAGTTGAGGTCGATCACCCGGTTCAGCTGGCGTACCGCGGTGCGGGTGGTTGCCGCCAGCTGGCCGAAGTCGAGGGCGCCATCGACCACGTGCCGCGCCAGATTGATCGAGCCGAGGTTGCACACCGCCGTTTCACTGGCCGAGCTCACTTCGAGGATCTCGGTGCAGAGGTTGGAGAGGTGGATCACGTTCTCGGGTTTGGCCGTCTGGTTGCTGGTGGCGTTGCAGCGGTCCTTGAAGGTCATCCAGCCGTTTCCGGTCTGCGCCAGCGTGCGCATCATCCGAGCGTACAGCTCGCGCGCCTTCACCGTTTTCACGGCCAGCCCGCTGGCCTCGGCCTCGCGGTAGGCGCGTTCGAATGTCTCGCCCCAGCAGTCGACCAGATGCGGCACCGCCTTGGGGTCGAACAGCGACCAGTCGCCGTCGCTCTCGACCCGGCGCATGAATTCGTCGGGTATCCAGTTGGCGATGTTGAGGTTGTGCGCGCGTCGGGCGTCGTCGCCGGTGTTGTCGCGCAGCTCAAGGAAGTCCTCGATGTCGGCGTGCCACGATTCCAGATAGACGCAGGCCGCGCCCTTGCGCTTGCCGCCCTGGTTGACCGCGGCGACCGAGGCATCCAGCGTTTTCAGCCACGGCAGCAGGCCGTTGGAGTGGCCGTTGGTGCCCTTGATCAGCGAGCCGCGCGAGCGCACCCGGGTATAGGCCAGGCCGATGCCACCGGCGAACTTGCTTAGTTTGGCCACGTCGGCGTACTTGTCGTAGATCGACTCCAGCGAATCGAGCGGCGAGTCCAGCAGGTAGCACGAGCTGAGTTGCTCGTGGGCGGTGCCGGCGTTGAACAGGGTGGGCGAGCTGGCGAGGTATTCCAGCGACGACAGCAGCCGGTACAGCTCCAGCGTCTCGCTGATTTGATGGGTGCCGCCGTCGTTGCCGCCCAGCGCGCAGGCGATGCGCATGAAGAAGTGCTGCGGCGTCTCGATCACGAAACGCGTTTGCGGGTGGCGCAACAGATAGCGGTCGTACACCGTGCGCAGGCCGAAGTATTCAAAACGACGGGTGGCCAGCGGATCGATCGCGTCGTTCAACTTGCGCGCGTTGGTGGCGACGAACTCGCGCAGCCGCTCGTTGAGGATGCCCAGCTCGGCGCCACGCGCGATCGACTGCGAGAAGCTCTGGATCTCCTGCCCGCTGACCTCCTTGTCGATGAAGGCGCCAAGCAGGCGTGCCGCGAGCTGGCCGTATTCAGGCTCCTCGGCGGTCAGTGCAGCCGCGGTGCGGATCGACAGCTGGTCGAGTTCCTGGGTGGTGGCGCCGTCGTAGAGACCACCGATGGTCTTCAGCGCCACCCGTAGCGGGTCGACCGCGTGCAGGCCGTCGGCGCTGCGGGTCACCGCCTTGACAATTTTGTTGACGTCGACGATCTCCTGACCGCCGTTGCGCTTGGACACGCGCATCGGGCCAGGGTTGTGCGACGGGGTGAGGGTGAACTGGTCCTCCGGCGAGGGCGCTGCCTCGGCGGTGAGCGGGCTGGAGGGTTCGGCACGCGCGACGGTGCGCTCGCGCTCGGCGGTATCGATGGGTTGCATGGCTGGTGGCTCCCGGCATGGACATCAAACGCCTGCTCCCGCGCGCAGGGCCTGAAGCGATGGATTCCGCGGATGACACACAACGCAAACGCCAGGCAGCCGACGGCATGGCGACGTGCCTCCCCGCGGAAGCCATCACTACGCACCGGGGCACGTTCGCCCCGATGTGCCGGCAGGTCTTCGGACTTGTGGACGTGGATCTTGCGATTCGCCTACTTGCTCTCGCTTCCCAGCCACGGTGGGCCAGTGCATGTGAGGGCGTTCGTTTCCACTTTACCGCTGCGGGGCAGTTCCGGATTCACACCGGATTCCCTTTTAAGCCCGACCGATGTCGCATCTGGTCGGGCACCGACGCACACAACATATCGGGTGCCGTGAGTTCGGTCAACCCAACAGGTTGTGGGTTAGGTGCAGAGGCCAGCGAGTGCGCGGGAGCCGCCATGCCGTGTGCTGGTTTCGCGCCAAGGGCGGGCACGCGACGGGCAGGGCCTCCGCGGGTTCTCTCAGAGCGCGTCGTGATCCAGTTCGCCGGTGCGGATGCGGATCACCTGTTCCAGCGTGCTGACAAAAATCTTGCCGTCGCCGATCTTGCCGGTACGGGCCGAGTGCTGGATGGCTTCCACCACCCGGTCCAGCTGATCGTCGGCGACGGCCGCCTCCAGCTTGATCTTGGGCAGAAAATCGACCACGTACTCGGCGCCGCGATAAAGTTCGGTATGGCCCTTCTGGCGGCCAAAGCCTTTCACTTCGGTGACGGTGATGCCCTGGACGCCTATATCTGCCAGCGCCTCGCGAACGTCGTCCAGCTTGAACGGTTTGATGATCGCCACGACCAGTTTCATGGGGTGTTTCCTTGAATGAACAGGCGCAGGCACGATAGGCCATACATCGCGATATTCTGCCTATGGTACCGGGCATTGTCGCCTGATTGATGTCCGTGTAGGACAATCCCTACATTTTCTGACGGAGCAACCCGATGGCGGCCAAGAATTCCATTCATCTAGTATTTACCTCGACGAAAGCGAGGCGCTGTCCATGATGGACAAGCAGGATATCGACCAGATTGCCCTGCGGCTTGTGTCGTTGGTACCGCCAGGATTGGCGCAGGCACAGAAGGATTTGCGAGCCAACTTCCAGGATGTTCTGGTGCAGGGACTGCGCCGCCTCGACCTAGTCACCCGCGAAGAATTCGACGTCCAGTCGCAGGTGCTGGCGCGCACGCGCGCAAAGGTCGACGAACTGGAGCGACACGTGGCTGCGCTTGAGGCCAGCGTGGCTGCTCGCGGGATCTAGCAACCACAGCCTCCCGGGAGCCGCCTCCGATCCGTCACCCTCACCCCGAGAACGATCGGAGGCGGTTATTTATACCGCGCCACTGAATGGAGTCGCTTGATGTTCTTGCATATCAGCGATCCAGCCACCCTCCACACACCCTCGGTCGCATGAGTCTTGCGGTTACGCTCAGCCGCGCCCAGGAGGGCATCACTGCGCCGCAGGTGATGGTTGAGGTGTATCTTTCCGGCGGTTTGCCCTGCACGAATATCGTGGGGCTGCCCGAGGCGGCGGTGCGCGAGGCGCGTGATCGCGTGCGTGTGGCGATCCAGAACACCGCCTTCGAGTATCCCAACCGCCGCGTGACGGTGAACCTGGCGCCTGCTGAACTGCCCAAGGATGGTGGCCGTTTCGATTTGCCGATCGCGCTGGGCATTCTTGCTGCCAGTGGCCAGGTGCCGCGCGAAAAACTGGATGACTGTGAATTCCTCGGCGAACTGGCGCTGACCGGCGCGTTGCGCAGCGTTTCCGGCGTGTTGCCAGCATTGCTGCGCGCACGGGCGCGTGGTCGACGTGTGGTCGTGCCGCGCGAAAATGCCGCCGAAGCGGCGCTGGTGCCGGACGTGGATGTGCGGGTCGCCGATTCGCTGGCGGAAGTCTGCGCCTGGCTCCGCGGCGCCCAGGAATTGTCCATGCCGGTGGGCATTCCCAGCACGGGCGGCGCCGAGGGCGGCCCTGATCTGGCCGATGTGCGCGGCCAGTTGCAGGCGCGCCGCGCGCTCGAGATCACGGCGGTCGGTGGCCATCATCTATTGCTGATCGGTCCGCCGGGCACCGGCAAGACCATGCTGGCCGAGCGTCTTCCCGGCATCCTGCCGGCGCTCACTGAATCGGAGGCGCTTGAGACGTGTGCGGTGCAATCCGTTTCCGGGCAGGGCACGGATCTGGCGCATTGGCGCCGGCGTCCTTTTCGTTCGCCACACCACACGGCATCGGCCGTGGCCCTGGTGGGTGGCGGTTCGTATCCGCGCCCGGGTGAAATCTCGCTGGCGCACAACGGCGTGCTGTTTCTGGACGAGCTGCCGGAGTTCAGTCGGCACGTGCTGGAAGTGCTGCGTGAACCGATGGAATCGGGTCACATCATGATCTCGCGCGCGGCGCGGCAATCGACCTTTCCCGCCCAGTTCCAACTGGTGGCAGCGATGAATCCCTGCCCCTGTGGCTATGCCGGTGACCCGCGTTGCCAATGCACGCCGGACCAGATCCAGCGGTATCGCTCGCGCATTTCCGGCCCGTTGCTGGATCGCATCGATATTTGCGTGCAGGTGCCGCCGGTGCCAATGTGTGATCTGGGCACACCTCGCGGTGAGCGCGACGAGGACTCCGCCACGGTGCGCGCACGCGTACTGAAGGCACGCCGGCAATCGCTGATGCGGGCGGGTCGGCCGAATGCCGAAATCAGTACCCGCGAACTGGAGCGCGATTGCGCGCTGGGTCCGGCCGAACGACGCTGGTTCGAGTCTGCGCTGGAGCGGCTGGGCCTGTCGGCGCGGGCTTATCACCGAGTGCTGCGGGTGGCGCGCACCATCGCCGATATCGATGGCGGCGCCGCCTTGCTGGAGCGCGAGCACCTGGCCGAGGCCCTGCAATATCGGCGCCTGTAAGATTGGTCGACGGGCCTGTCGCGCCATGCGATCTCGAGTCTCGATGACTGGACGCTGGTCGGGGTGCATGCTCTTATCGCGGGTCGACGTTTGCTCAAGGGGTTGCGATGACTATCGAGCTTGGCCTGATGCTCGCCGCGATGCTGATGATCGGCTTTCTGGCGCAGTGGCTGGCGTGGCGGGTCAAGTTGCCGGCAATCCTGTTTCTGTTGCTGGCCGGGATCTTGCTGGGGCCGGTCAGCGGTTTGCTTGATCCGGACAAGCTGCTGGGTGACCTGTTGTTTCCGATGGTGTCGCTGGCGGTGGCGCTGATCCTGTTCGAGGGCAGCCTTACCTTGCGCTTCAACGAGCTGCCAGGTATCGGCAAGGCGGTGCGCGGTCTGGTCAGCTATGGCGCGGTGGCCACCTTGTTGTTGCTGGCCTGGGCAGCTCACGCTCTCGCCGGGCTGAGCTGGCCGATTTCCCTGCTGTTCGGCGCCCTCGGTTGTGTCACCGGGCCGACCGTGATCTCGCCGATGTTGCGCACCTTGCGCCCGAACGCGCGCATCGCCAACACGCTGCGCTGGGAAGGGATCGTGATTGATCCGCTCGGTGCCCTGTTCGCCGTGCTGATCTACGAGGCCATCGTCTCGCGCCAGGAAGGTCATACGTTGGGTGTGTTCGCCGCGACCATCGTCATCGGTGTCGTGATCGGGGCCGTGGCGGCGGCGTTGGCCGCGTTTCTGCTGCGTCGGCAGATGATCCCCGAATACCTGCAGAACTACGCTGTGCTGGCCACGGTGCTGCTGGCGTTCAGCGCGTCGAATTCACTGACCCACGAATCGGGCTTGCTGGCCGTCACCGTCATGGGGATTGCGCTGGGCAACATGCGCGGCGTGCACATCGACGACATCCTCGATTTCAAGGAAAACCTCACCACCGTACTGGTCTCGGTGCTGTTCATCCTGCTGGCGGCGCGACTGCCATGGCCGTTGCCGCACGGCATGTTGCTGGCCGGTCTGATGCTGTTCGCGGTTGCCCAGCTGGTGGTGCGGCCGGTCACCGTGGCGCTCGCCACGATCGGCAGTGGATTGAGCTGGCGCGAACGCGCGCTGATCGGTTGGGTGGCCCCGCGTGGCATCGTGGCGGCCTCGGTCTCGGCCTTGTTCGCGCTGCGTCTGGATGCGCTGGGCGTACCCGGGGCCGATGCGCTGGTGCCGCTGGTTTTCACCTTGATCATCGGTACGGTGGTGCTGCAGAGCGCCACCGCCAGGCCGCTGGCACGGTGGCTGAAGGTGGCCGAGCCGGAACAGCGAGGCGTGCTGATCTTCGGCTCCGACAAGGTAGCCCGGGCGATCGGCAAGGCGCTGGGCGAAGCCGGCTTTCATGTGCTGTTGGCCGACGATGACTGGGACGGTATCCGGCTCGCCCGCATGGAGGGTTTGACCACCTATTTCGGCAACCCCGCGTCGCCGCATGCCGAGCGCTGTCTGGACCTGACCGGGATCGGGCGCCTGCTCGCCATGTCCACGCATCGCGAGCGCAATTCGCTGGTCTGCGTGCACTACCGCCAGGAGTTTGGCCGGGCCAAGGTCTATCGTCTGCGCAACCTGACGCTGCTGGAAAACACCGACCGCGCGGCGCTGGCCGGTAACCTGCTGGCACCGCCGCTGTTTGATGAAACCATGACCCACGGCCGTTTCGCCGAGATGCTCGAACAGGGCTGGCGGATCAAGTTGACCAAGCTCAGCCAGACCTTCGACTGGCCGCACTTCATCGAGCAGTACGGCTCAAACAGCGTGCTGATGTTCGGTGTGGAGGAGAAAGGAACGCTGCGGGTGGCGTCAGCGAAGCGAGAAATCGAGCCGAAGTCGGGGTGGACCGTGATCGCCCTGGTGCCGCCTAGCAGCGTGTAAGAGCGCATCTGGCAGGCGGTCTGACTATTCGCCGTTCCGGGCGAAACTCGTCGGGCTGTCCCGCAGCCGCACCGGGCGACGCCCGAACGCGCTGCAGGCGCTCTGAGGCAGGGAGCCGGCGACGAAATTGTTGTATGTAACTCGGTACTGAAGTGCCGTCGCACGACCCACAGGCCCGTAGCCATCTACATGCTTAAATGTATTTTTATATCCTCATCCTTGGCCACCCGGTATTCCCCATGAGCACAATTGTTGCGCCCATACCTGCAAACGCCGAACAACGCGGCAGCATCGCCTGCGTTGGTCTGGGCATGACCCTGGGCTCGCATCTCAGCCCACTGGCGCGCAGTCATATCGAACAGGCAGACGTGGTGTTCGCCGCACTCTCCGACGGTATCGTGGAGATGTGGCTGGAGAGCATGCATCCGGATGTACGCAGCCTGCAGCCGTACTATGGCGAGGACAAGTCGCGCTTGCTCACCTACCGCGAGTGGGTCGAGGTGATGATGGCCGAGGTGCGCGCGGGCAGGAAAGTCTGCGCGGTGTTCTACGGCCACCCCGGCGTGTTCGCCTGGTCACCGCACGAAGTGATCAAGGTGGCACGCGCGGAAGGCTACCGCGCGCACATGGAACCGGGCATCTCCGCTGAGGACTGCCTGTATGCCGATCTGGGCATCGACCCGGGCCGCTACGGTTGCCAGCACTACGAAGCGAGCCAGCTGCTGTTCTACGAGACCCGCATCAATCCGGCCGCCTACCTGGTGCTATGGCAAGTGGGTCTGGTGGGCGACCGTTCGTTGAAACGCTTTTCCACCGGCCCCGAGTACCGGCAGGTGCTGGTCGACGTGCTTGAAAAAGATTACCCGCTGCATCACGAGGTGATCATCTACCGCGGCGCCACTCTGCCGATCCAGCAGCCGCGCATACGTCGCGTGGCATTGCGGGATCTGTCTGCGACGGACGTGGCCGGCGAGGAAACCGTGATCCTGCCGCCCGCCTCGGCGCTGCGCCCTGACCACGCGGTGCGGGAGCGATTGGCGGCGCTGGATCGAGCCCGGGCGGTGCAGGGCTAGGCGATTCGGAGCGCGCGCCAGGCCGTTTGGGGCGTGATAGGCTCACCGTTGGCGTGCGGGGGCATGTTGTGATGAAGAATGTCGAAGCTTCGCCCCATCGCAAGTAGTGTCTCTCGCCATGGGGATGACTCGACCTTCCTTGGCGGGACAAGCAATCCATACCATATACAACGAAAACGGGGGATTCATGACGAACACGATCGAATTGCTGGAAACCATCGGGCTGGATGCGTCACTGCGTCACGCGTCAGGAGAGGACTTGGCCCAAGCCTTGACTCGGTTGTTGGCCAGTGAGCGTCTGAAACAGGCAGCCATCTCGGGTGACAGCGACTGTTTGACCCAGGAACTTGGCCGTGGGATACCCATAACCTGCCAGATCGTGAACCAAGTGGCCCCGGATCATGATGGCGATGACGAGGGCGAGGGCGACGCTGGTCCGGGTCAGCCAAGTGAAAGCGATCAAACTGCCCCAGTTACACCAGGTCGCTGAGCCGCAACATTGCCATTTGCCTATGCAAAGCTGCGCATCGAGTCGCATTGCCCTACGCGCCCTCCTCCTGGGGGCGTTCCTCGTCCTTGTGATGGGTACGGCTCAGGCAGTGGTCTCGGTCCCTGTCACTTCGGCTGATTGGTTTCGGCGGGCTGAAAAAGAAAAATTAGCCGACTACCCACGTTTTCTGGATGCCCTCAAGCAACTACATCAACAAGAAAGCCAGCTTTCGCCGGTGCAGCGGTGGCGTCTGCGCTACCTGGAGGCCTGGCAGGCGGCCTACGCCGGTGAGCTAACACAAGCCACGCGTATCTTGCACAACGTTATTGATAACTCAGGCGACACGACTCTGGTGACTCGGGCATCAGCCCTGCTGATCAATGTGCTGTCGCGTGACCGTCAGTACGAAGAGGCCTACCAGCTGGCCAACGCGTTGACCGTTGGTCTGCCCAAGATTACCGACTCCGGAGTTCGTGGAGAGGCTTTGCGAGCCATCATCCAGATGCTGGGCTTCGCGGGACAATCTGATCAGGCGGCGATATATGTCCGTCAGTTGGGGGCAGAGCCTGTCACGATGGAAAGCCTATGTGCGAACTATTCGTATGAAATAAATGCGCAAGCCGGCGCAAACAAGCTTTCCTCCAATAGCCCCGAATTGCATCGGGCCATCAGCACATGTCTTGACGACAAGCAGATGGTTTACGCCAATACGCTCCGGCTGGACATGGCCAGCTTGCTGGTCGATGAAGGGCATGCAGATCAGGCAATCACCTTGCTGGAGCACATTGCGCCCAGTATCCGCAGCTCAAGGTTCCAGCCCCATATTGCGTCCCTCTACGTCGGTTTGGCACAGGCCTATCTAAGTCAGGATAACGACGCGAGTGCGGAAAAATCGGCGCTGGCGGCGCTGGCGGTGAGCGACCCCAAGAGTTTTACATGGCCGTTACAAGCCGCCTACGAGGTGCTTTACAAAATCGAAAAGAGGACTGGTCACCCCGCCGCCGCGTTGAGTTACTACGAGAAGTACTTGGCGCAGGACAAGGCCGCGATGGGCGACACCAAGACGCGGGCGCTGGCCTACCAGATGGTCAGGCAGCAAGTCCTGGACAAGAAGCTGAAGCTGGAGGCAGCGGACAAGCAGAACGGGATTCTCGAGTTGCGTCAGGCACTGGCAAGCAAGGCCCAGGAGACCAGCCGGCTGTATATCGTGCTGCTGTCACTGGTGATCGTCTTTATCGGCCTGTGGACGTTCCGCCTCAAGCAGTCCCAGGTGCGCTTCCGTCGGATGGCGCGTCATGACGGCTTGACCGGGGCATTCAATCGCCAGCACTTTTTGCACGAAGCGGGGCGAATACTGCAGCGTGTGCATCAGGCCGATGCAGGTGCCTGCCTGGTGGTGCTGGATCTGGATCACTTCAAGCGGATCAACGACACCTATGGCCACGCTGCCGGCGATGAAACGTTGCGACGCGCGGTGGCGATCTGCAGCCGGGAATTGCGGGGTTCGGACCTGTTTGGTCGCCTTGGCGGCGAAGAATTCGGCATCCTGATGCCCGCATGTACGTGCGAGCAGGGCATCGAGATTGCCACCCGGATCCGCCGCGGCCTTGCCGCAGCCCTGCTGAAGCTCGATCCGGAGACCACGGTGGCGGTTTCAGCCAGCCTGGGCTTGGCGCACAGTGCCGTCTCTGGCTATGCGTTCCATCAACTCTTCACCGATGCCGACGCCGCTCTGTATCGAGCCAAGCATGGCGGTCGCAACCGGCTGGTGGTGGATAGTGGCGGGGACGCGCCGGCCGTGGCGGATGCCGATGCGCTGGACGCGGCCAGCACCTGATGCCTCATTGGCCGCAGCCGGCTACTCGGGCGGGATGCAGACGCAATGTGGTGCGCGAAGCTCTTCCCTGGTCAGCTGAAGAGGTTCGCGCACCGGGCGCTACCGCGCGTGTTGCTTACTCACGCGGCCGAGGCCTGCTTGAACTGCTCCTCTTCGGTCGAGCCGGTCAGTGCCGTAGTTGACGACCGTCCCTGCTGGATCGCCTGGGTCACGGCATCGAAGTAACCGGTGCCCACTTCACGCTGGTGCTTGACCGCGGTGAAGCCGCGATCGGCAGCCGCGAATTCCTTCTCCTGCAATTCGACGAAGGCGCTCATCTGGCGGCGTGCGTAGCCGTGCGCCAGGTCGAACATGCCGTAGTTGAGGCTGTGGAAACCGGCCAGGGTAATGAACTGGAACTTGTAACCCATCGCGCCCAGTTCTTTCTGGAACTTCGCGATGGTGGCGTCGTCCAGGTTCTTCTTCCAGTTGAAGCTGGGCGAGCAGTTGTAGGCCAGCATCTTGCCCGGGAACCTGGCGTGGATCGCCTCGGCGAACTTGCGTGCGTCTTCCAGGTTCGGCTTGCTGGTCTCGCACCAGATCAGGTCGGCGTAGGGTGCATAGGCCAGGCCGCGGCTGATCGCCTGGTCCAGGCCCGGGCGCACCTTGTAGAAGCCTTCCACCGTGCGCTCGCCGGTGATGAACGCCTTGTCATTGGGGTCGATGTCCGAGGTCAGCAGGTCGGCGGCGTCGGCGTCGGTGCGCGCCACCAGCAGGGTCGGCACACCGCAGACATCGGCGGCCAGTCGCGCGGCATTGAGCTTGTCGACTGCCTCGCGGGTCGGCACCAGCACCTTGCCGCCCATGTGGCCGCACTTCTTGACCGAGGCCAGCTGGTCTTCGAAATGCACGCCAGCGGCGCCGGCTTCGATCATCGCCTTCATCAGCTCGAACGCATTCAGCACGCCACCGAAGCCGGCCTCGGCGTCGGCCACGATCGGCACCAGCCAGTCGGTATCGTTCTTGCCTTCCGCGTGATGCAGCTGGTCAGCGCGCAGCAAGGTGTTGTTGATGCGCTTGACCACCAGCGGCACCGAGTTGGCCGGGTACAGCGACTGGTCGGGGTACATCTCGCCGGCGACGTTGGCGTCGGCCGCGACCTGCCAGCCGGACAGGTAGATCGCCTGCAGGCCGGCCTTGACCTGCTGCATCGCCTGGTTGCCGGTCAGGGCGCCCAGCGCATTGATGAAGTCCTCGCGCTGCAGCGATTTCCACAGGCGTTCGGCACCACGCCGTGCCAGCGAATGCTCGACCGCCACGGTGCCGCGCAGGCGCACCACGTCCTCGGCCGAGTAGTTGCGCTGGATGCCGGTCCAGCGGGCATTGTTTTTCCAGTCCAGCGAGATCTGTTCGGCGGTGGGCAAGGTGTTCTTCATGACGTGACTCCGTAAGTGGCGACGTTTTTTCTGTGGAAGCGGCTTCAGCCGCGATGCTCTTTGGCCTTGGGCGAAGGCCGTTGCGGCTGACGCCGCTCCAACGAAATTCAGGGCATCAGTTGAGCTGGTCGTAGGCGGGCAGGGTGAGGAAGTCGCCGAGCTGGTCGGCATGGGTCATGCTGCTGAGCAGGGTGGCGGCCTCGTCGGCACGGCGAGCGCCAGGGTGTTCGCTGTCACGCAGGCGGTGGGCATGGGCCGCGAGCGCATGGTCGAACAGGGCGAAGTCGATCGGAGCGTGATCGGAAAACTCCAGGTCGCCGTGGTGCAGCCATTGCCACAACTGGGCACGGGCGATCTCGGCGGTGGCGGCGTCCTCCATCAGGTGATGGATCGGCACGCAGCCGAGCCCCTCCAGCCACGCCGCGGTATAGCGCAGGCAGACCTCGACGTTGTTGTCGAAACCGGCGCGGCTGATAGTGCCGCTCGGTGCCGCCAGCAGTTGTTCGCGGCGCACGCTGACATCCTCGCGCATTACGCCGAGCTGGTTCGCCGCCGGCATGTACTGGTCGAAAATCTGCTGTGCCACCGGTACCAGTGCCGGATGCGCCACCCAGGTGCCGTCATGGCCCGCCTGCACTTCGCGCAGCTTGTCGGCGCGCACCTTGGCCATGGCCGCTTCGTTGGCCGCCTCATCACCCTTGATCGGGATCTGTGCCGCCATGCCGCCCATCGCGAAAGCGCCGCGGCGATGGCAGGTCTTGATCAACAGTTCCGAGTAGGCCTTCAGGAACGGCACGGTCATGCCGACTTGGGCGCGCTCGGGCAGCAGTCGGTCGCGATGTCCGCGCAGCGTTTTCAGGTACGAGAAAATGTAGTCCCAGCGGCCGCAGTTGAGGCCGACGACGCGGCTGCGCAGCGCATGCAGGATCTCGTCCATCTGGAACGCCGCAGGCAGCGTCTCGATCAGCACGGTGGCCTTCATGCAGCCGGCCGGCAGCTGCAGATCTTCCTCGGCGGCGGTCATCACGGCATCCCACAAGGCGGCCTCTTCCATCGCCTCGAGCTTGGGCAGGTAGAAGTACGGGCCGCGCTGCTGGCTATGCAGGGTGCGCGCGTTGTGGAAGGCGAACAGGCCGAAGTCGACCAGCGCGCCGGACATCGGCTGGCCATCCACGCTGACGTGCTTCTCGTTCAGATGCCAGCCGCGCGGACGCACCACCAGCACGGCAGGCTTGTCGTTGACGCGGTAGCTCTTGCCCTCGGGCGAGTGGAACTCGATGCTGCCGTTGACCGCGTCACGCAAGTTGATCTGGCCGTCGAGCTGGTTGCCGAATGTGGGCGAGGACGAATCCTCGAAGTCGGCCATGAACACCTTGGCGCCCGAGTTGAGCGCGTTGATGATCATCTTGCGCTCGACCGGGCCGGTGATCTCGACCCGGCGATCCCGCAGCGCGGCCGGAATCGCCGCGACTTGCCATGCGGACTCCCGGATGGTGGCCGTGTCGGCGCGAAAGTCAGGCAGGCCACCGGCGTCGTAGCCGGCCTGGCGCACCCTTCGCGCCTGCAGCAACTGCTGCCGCTCTGCCTCGAAGCGGCGGTGCAGCTGGCTTAGAAAGCCCAGGGCGGCGGGTGTCAGGATGCCCTCATAGCCGTCGCTGTCGGCATGAATCTCCAGTGCGCCGATATCGAGTCTTTCCTTGGGTACTGCCATGAGTGCACTCCGCGTTCGTTGGAGGCTCCAAGCTAGGCGTGATTGCATGGTTTGACAAAGTGAATGTTTCAATCATTATCATGAGCACAGCAAATACAATATTCAACATACTGAAATCATTCAATGAAAAGACTCGTCGATGTAACGAAAAAGCCGAAAAATCCTCACCTCAGCGCAACAAAACGCCGCGGTGTGGGCGAGTCGGTGGCGGAAAGCGGTGGCCGTTTTTACTACAAAGGCAACCGCCACAAGCAGCTGCGCGCCTTCGTCAGCGTGGTCAAACTGGGCACTCTGACGCGTGCCGCCGAGGCCTTGTACCTGTCGCAGCCCACCATCAGCCTGCAGTTGCAGGCGCTGGAGCGCGAGCTGGGCGTCAGCCTGATGGACCGGCGGCGCCGGCGTATCAATCTGACGGACGCGGGTGAGGCGCTGTACGAACTGGCGCGGCCGCTGATCGAAGGTTGGGAGACTCTGGATCGCGATTTCCAGGCACGGGTGAAGGGGCTGAAGGGCGGCAAGCTGACGATTGCGGCCGGCACGTCGACCATCCAGTATTTGCTGCCGGACCTGGTGCGGCGCTTCCGCGAGCGATTCCCCGCCGTGCAACTCCAGCTGGCCAATGTCACTGGCAAGGACGGCATGGCCTTGCTACGCGCCGACGAGGCGGACTTCGCGGTGGGCTCGATGCTGGACGTACCCAACGACATCGCCTGGGCGCCGGTGCACCACTACGATCCGATGCTGATCATGCCGCCCGATCACCCGCTGGCGGCCAAGGAAAAGATCACCATCGAGGATCTTTCGCCGTACGGATTGATCCTGCCGCCGCAGCGCCTGTCCACCTATCGGATGGTCGACCTGGTGTTCCAGCAACGCCAGGTGCCGTATCACGTGGCGATCGAGGTCGGTGGCTGGGACGTGATCAAGGAATATGTGGCGATGGGCATGGGTATCTCGATCGTCACCGGTATCTGCATCACTGCAGCGGACAGCGAACGCCTCGCCGTGCGCAACATGAAGCAATACTTCCCGCCGCGCAGCTACGGCGTGGTGATGCGCAAGGGAAAATTCCTCAGTGCCGAAGCGCTGGCCTTCATCGACCTGATCCGGCCGGGCCTGCTGACCCATCGCGATTACGACGAATCGGGCCACTCGCAGCGCTGATCCACCCCTTGCGGTGGCTCAGACGTTGCGGTGCTTGCCCTTGAATGGCGCGTAGAACGCACGCAGGCGTTGCAGATCGGCCGCCATGTCGCCGCTGGTTTCGAACAGCGGACCGATGCCGATGGTCTTGTCGGGATAGTTGAACCAGGCCGTGACGATGGGTACGCCAGCCTCGTGGGCGATGTGCCAGAAACCGCTCTTCCAGCGTGTCACCGACTTGCGCGTGCCCTCGGGCGCGATGCCCAGCCAGAACCTCTCACGCTTCTGGAACTGCTCGACCATCTGCTCGACCACGCCCTTGGTGGCGTTGCGGTCGACCGGCATGCCGCCAAGCCGACGCAGCAGGCTGCCCAGCGGGCCGCGAAAGAGCTCCTGCTTGCCCATGAAGTGCACGTCGGCGCCGATGCCTGCCTTCAGCATGAGGCCCCACACACCATCCCACCAGGAAGAGTGAGGTGCCACGATCAGCACTGCCTTGGGCGCGTCGGGAAAGCTCCCGACCAGGCGCCAGCCGCACAGGCGCAACAACGCGCGGCAGGCCTTGCGTTGCCAGCTATCCGGCAGTCTCGGCATCTGCGCGGGCAATTGCGCGGGCGTGAGCATGTGCTCGTTCATTCCACATCCGGTTTGCGTGAGCGGGTCTGCTTGATCTTGCCGCGTTGTTGCTTGCCCACCAGGCGGCGCTCCTTCGACGCACGGGTGGGCCGGGTGGCGACCCGCTTCTTCGGCGGCAGAATCACACCGCGGATGATTTCGATCAGCCGCTCGCGGACGTCGTCGCGGTTGCGCGCCTGATCGCGAAAGCGTCGTGCCTGGATCACCAGGACGCCCTCGCTGGTCAGGCGCCGATCCCGCCGCGCCAGCAGGCGCGCCCGGATATCGTCCGGCAGCGCAGCAGAGTTGATCACGTCAAAGCGCAACTCCACCGCACTCTCAGTGCGATTCACATGCTGCCCACCGGGACCGTCCGCGCGCAGAAAGCGCTCGACCAGTTCGGACTCCGGCAAGGTAATGGCGGGGCTGACGATCAACATGGCTGAAGTGTAAAGGCACAGGGTGAGTAGTGTGTGATAGGGCTAGAAGTGAGAAATGAGTGGAAGGATGATATCGGGCGAAAACGTCGTCACTCGTTTCTCGCTCCATCACTCACTGCTCCAGGGGCAGCGTCCAGCCGAAGCGTGCCAGCAGCCCCGCGTACTCGGCTTCGAGCGGCGCCTCGATCGCCATCCACTGGCCGCTGGTCGGATGGGTGAAGCGCAGCCGCCAGGCGTGCAGCAACATGCGGTGGCAACCGAAGTGTTGCTTGTAAAGCCGGTTGTGGTCGCCGCGGCCATGCTGGCAATCGCCGATCACCGGGTGATGGATGTGCGCCAGATGCTTGCGGATCTGGCGGAAGCGGCCGCTCTCCGGCTCGGCCAGTACCAGGGCATAGCGTTGCTGAGGATAGCGACCCAGCTCGATCGGCACCTCGACGGTGGCCAGCCGCTCGTAGTGCGTGCGGGCTTCACGGCGCGGGCCGGTTTCGCGCGAGCCGGGCAGCGGGTAGTCGACCAGGCCCTGTTCGGGATCGGGCCAGCCGCGCACCACGGCGAGATATTTTTTGTGCACGTGCCGGCCCATGAACTGCTCGCCGAGCCGGGCGGCGATCTCGCTGCTGCGCGCAATCAGCAGCACGCCGCTGGTGGCGCGGTCGAGCCGGTGCGCCAGATACACGATGCCGCCGACCTGCTCGCGTAACTGGTCGACCAGGAATTCCTCGGTGTTGCCGACCATGCGCGAGCGATGCACGGCAAGGTTCGCCGGCTTGTTCACCGCGATCAGCGCATCGTCCTGGTAAAGAATTTCAAGCATGTGAGTTCGTCGGGATATGCGTGGGTGCGACGGTGGGAGCGACTTCAGTCGCGATCGCTCTGGGTGGCTGGTTGAGCAGAGGCTTCGCGACTGAAGTCGCTCCCACAGAAACTCCCACCGAGCCTGCGCGTTTCAGCGCGACCGGGGCCAGCCGATCAGGAACGCCAGCAACCCGGCCACGCCGGCGCAAAGCGACGGCCAGATGCCATGTTGCGGCGCGAGCGTCACCAGCAGCGCTGCGCCGATCAGCAGCGCGCCGCCGAGCAGGCCGCAGGCGAGCAGGCGTTGCTGGCGGACGGCGTCGTCGCGCATCAGCTGCAGCATCTGTGGATCGCTGCGCTGGTGTTGTTCGCCGTGGCCGATCTGGTGCAGGGCGTCGCGGACCAGTTCGGGGAATTGCGGTGCGTTGTGCAGCCATTCCGGCAAGCGCTTGCGCATGTCGCGCAAGGTACGAAGCGGGCTGTAGCGCTCGCGCAGGATGCGTTTGAGCACCGGATGCGCCACCGCCCAGATGTCGATCTCCGGATCGAGCATGCGTCCGACGCCCTCGATGTTGAGCAGGGTTTTCTGCAGCAGGATCAGCTGCGGCTGCAGGGTCAGCTCGAACCGGCGCGCGGTCTGGAACAGCTTCACCAGCAGTTCGGCCAGCGAGATCTGCGCCAGCGGCCGGGTGAAGTAGGGCTCGCAGACGGTGCGCACGGCGGCCTCCAGTTCATCCAGTCGCACCTCGGCCGGCATCCAGCCGGCAGCGACATGCAATTGCGCGATGCGTGCATAGTCGCGCTCGAACAAGGCGATGAAATTCTGCGCCAGCCAGTACTGGTCTGCCTCGGGCAGCGAGCCCATGATGCCGAAATCCAGCGCGATGAAGCGCGGCTCGTCGATGCGCGCGGTATCGACCCAGATATTGCCGGGGTGCGCGTCGGCATGGAAAAAATTGTCGCGGAACACCTGCTCGTAAAACACGCGCACGCCTTTCGACGCCAGTGCCTTGCGGTCGATGCCGGCGGCCTCGATCGCGGCGATATCGTCGCTGCTGACGCCATGTACACGCTCCAGGGTCAGTACGCGCTGGGTGGTGAGCTCCCAGAACACCTCGGGCACGTACAGATCCACCCCGCTGGCAAAGTTGCGCTTGAGCAGGCTGGCGCTGGCGCCTTCGCGCTGCAGGTCGAGCTCGTTCTCGAGCATCTTCTCCACTTCGGCGACCACGTCGAGCGGGCGGATCTTGTCGGCATTCGGATGCCAGCGCTGGGCCAGTTCACCGAGCGAGCGCAGCAGCCGCACGTCGCGGGCGATCCGTGCGTCGATACCGGGCCGCAACACCTTGACCACCACCGCGCGGCCGTCGCGCAAGGTGGCCGCATGCACCTGGGCGATCGAGGCCGAGGCCAGCGGTGTTTCGTCGAACTGCGCGTAGAGCTGATCGGTGGAAGCCTTCAGTTCACGCTCGACGATGGCGCGTGCCTCGCTGCCGGGAAAGGGTGTGACCTGATCCTGCAGCAGGCTCAAGGCGTCGGCGATATCGACGGGAATCAGATCGCGCCGGGTCGACAGCACCTGCCCAGCCTTGACGAAGATCGGGCCCAGTTCGGTCAGTGCCATGCCCAGTCGTTCGCCGCGCGACATCTTTTCCACGCCGGGCCGCGGTCGCGCAAGCAGCGGGCGCAACAGCTTCAGCGGTCGATACAGATGGGCGGCGTCGACCAGTTCGTCGAGGCGCCATGCCAGCAACACCGAGGCTACCCGCAGCAGTCGCGGCACCACCTTCAGCGGCGTCACGCGAGGTTGCCCTGCAGGCGCTCGGAAAGTCGTTTCACGCGGGCTTCGAGTCGTTCGCTGCGCTCACGCACCTGGTCCACGCCGTCGAGAAAGCCTTCCAGTTCGCCGGGTGCCAGCGCCAGCCGCGCTTCGTCGCGCAGCCAGTCGGCCGTATCTTCAGTGAGGTGGGAGGCGGTTTCGCGCGCATGGGTTAGGCCCTTGCGCACGGCCTGGGCCAGCGGCACGCCGATCACATCGCCGAAAGTGCGCGCAAAGGCTTCCTCGAAATCGGGCGCGAACTTGCTCGCCAGCTTTTCCAGCCGGCGCGCCAGTTCGGCGTCCCCGGCAATTTCGACCTTGCCCGGTGCGATGCCGTCCTCGTCGCGGCGGAACATCATCGCCAGCAGGCTGCCGGGGGAGGCGGCCACCCGCAATTGGCTGTCGTCCAGCGGTGGCCCGACCTTCAGGCGCGCGTCCTCGACGGTCACCGCCAGAGCGATTTCCGGCCCACGCAGATGCAGTTGCACGCTGCGGCCATTCAAGCCGGCCAGCCTTTGCTGGGTATCCGGATCGAGCGAAAGGGTATGGTTGAGCGCGGTTTCCAGCGCGTGCCCGGCGAGCTTGCGCAGGGGTTGCGGCAACCAGGAGTTGGGAGTGGCGGCATTCATCCGCCGATTGTAGCTTGCGCCGCGGCTTTCCCGATCGAAGAAACGACCCGCGATCAGGCATCCTACGATGCGGCGCCAGCGAAGCCGAGTTGGCGCCAGGCCTCGTAGACAGCCACTGCGACCGTGTTCGACAGGTTCAGGCTGCGGCTGTCCGGGAACATTGGCAGGCGCAGCCGCTGCCCGGGGGGAATCGCATCCAGTACCTCGCCCGGCAGGCCGGCCGTTTCGCAGCCGAACAGCAGCGCGTCGCCATCAGCGAAGCCCGCATCAATGTGGGCGACCTGGGCTCGCGTGGTGAATGCGAACACGCGCGGCGAGCCGATCGCGTCGAGGCAGGTCGCGAGGTCGTCGTGCACGGTGAGGCGGGTGTATTCGTGATAATCCAGCCCGGCCCGGCGCAGCCGCGCATCGTCCAGTTCAAAGCCCAGCGGGCGGATCAGGTGCAGCGCCGCGCCGGTATTCGCACACAGGCGAATCACGTTACCGGTGTTCGGCGGGATCTCGGGACGGAACAGAATGACATGCAGCATCCGTGAATTATCGCTGGTTGGCGGCCGACATGGGCCGATTCTGCCTGCCCGCGCCGGGATTCAACCGTCCACCAGCGGGCAGACCACGCCATCGGGCGGCAGCGTGCAGCTGCTCGGCGCACTCTGCAGCGCGGCGCTGATGCGACTGCCCGCCGTCAGCTGCACATTGCTCGGGGTGGTGGTCAGCATCGCGCTCAGAACCAGACCGCAGACGGTGACGCAGGCGAGGAACAGGCCACGCAACATCATCGCTTCGAATTTCATGATCAGGTCTCCAGCAGGGGTTTAAAGATCCTTTGCTGCGGTTGAGGCAAACGTTGTGCCAATCATTGATGTTATTGCAAGATGTTGATCTTGAAATCGTTATTTGGCGTACTTCAAGGCCGACATGGCGTCCGCGGACAGTTGCCCGGTCTCGACCGGACAGCCGGACACGTGCCCTGGCTTCGCCTGCAAGACGCGGTCGCAAGGATTTGCGATACGGCCACGGCACCGGTAGCCTGCGGCGTCTCATTCGTGCAACAGGAGGTTCGCCGTGACCAGAAAACCACTTGCCTTGCTCATTGCCAGTCTGCTGACCTTGACCGGCGGCATGCCGCTGGCACTGGCCACCACCGATACAGCTGCCGTGACCAAAACGGCCGCATCGACGCAACAGATCCCCGAGCTCGCCTACACCCGTTTCACCCTGCCGAACGGACTCACCGTGGTGGTGCACGAGGACCACAAGGCGCCGGTGGTGGCGGTGAGCGTGTGGTACCACGTCGGCTCCTCGTATGAGCCCAAGGGCTAGACCGGTTTTGCGCATCTGTTCGAGCACCTGATGTTCCAGGGCTCGGAGAACCACAAGGACGAATACTTCAAGCCGTTCGAACTGGCCGGTTCCACCGACCAGAATGGCACCACCTGGCTGGATCGCACCAACTACTTCGAGACCGTGCCCACCAGCGCGCTGGACATGGCGTTGTGGATGGAGTCCGACCGCATGGGCCACCTGCTCGGTGCGATCGGCCAGCCGCAGCTCGACGAGCAGCGCGGCGTGGTGAAGAACGAGAAGCGCCAGGGCGAAAACCAGCCTATGGCCGCGCCGATGAGCTGATCCAGGCCGAGTCGTTCCCGGCCAATCATCCCTGTCACCACGACACCATCGGCTCGATGAAGGATCTCGACGCCGCCTCGCTGGCCGACGTGAAGCAGTGGTTCCGCGACTGCTACGGCGCGGCGAACACCGTGGTGGTGCTGTCCGGCGACATCGCCCCGGCGGTGGCGAAGGGGAAGATGCTGAAGTACTTCGGCGACATCGCCTCCGGTCCGCAGGTGCCGCGGCCGCAGCCGTGGGTGGCGCCGCGCGACACCTCGACCAGCGGCAGCATGACCGACAACGTGGCGCAGACCCGCATCTATCGCGAGTGGAACGTGCCCGGCCGCGGCACGCGCGACGAGAATCTGCTGGAGCTGGCCGCCGCCGTGCTAGGCGGCAGCAAGACCTCGCGCCTGTATCAGCGTCTGGTCTACCAGGACAAGCTGGCCGACAGGGTCGCGGTCGATGTGCAGCAGCACGTGCTGGCCAGCATGTTCCAGCTGCAGGTGGACGTGAAAAAAGGTGTCGATCCGAACAAGGTCGATGCCGAGATCGCCGATGAATGGCAGAAATTTCTCAAGGATGGCCCCACCGCCGACGAGCTCGCCCGCGTGAAAACCGAGATCCGCGCCTCGTTCGTGCGCGGCCTGGAAAAGGTCAACACGCAGGCGTTTATCCTGGCCCGGGGCTAGCTGTATCAGGGTGACCCGGCCGCCTACCTGAAAGACTTCAACCAGCTGATGGCGGCCACCCCGGCCAGCGTCACCGCGGTGTCCAGGCAGTGGATCGCCAAGGGCGATTACAGCTTGACCGTGGTGCCGGGCAAGGTGGAAGACACTGATACCGCCAGCGCAGCCGGTCGTGCCGCCGTCGCCGGTGCGCCGGCGCCCGTGCTGTCGCCCAAGGGTGACTACAAAACGGTGGCCAGCGACGTCGATCGCGGCAAGGGTGTGCCCCAGGTCAGCAGCTTCCCCGACCTGAGCTTCCCGACCCTGCAAGTGCGGCAAGCTCGCCAACGGTGTCGAGGTGATCCTGGCCGAGCGCCACGGCGTGCCGGCGGTGCAGATGCAGTTGCTGTTCGACGCTGGCTATGCGGCCGACCAGGGACGCAAGCTCGGCACCTCCAGTTTCAGCATGTCGATGCTGGACGAGGGCAGCAAGGATCTGGACTCGGTCGAAATCGCCAAGCGCAAGCAGCGCCTGGGCGCGATCATCATGTCCGGCTGCGGGCTGGATTACTGCAACGCCACGCTCAATGCGCTGGACGATCAGCTCAAGCCCTCGCTCGATTTGTTCGCCGACATCGTGCGCAACCCGGCCTTCCGCGCCGCCGACGTCAGCCGCCTGCGTGGCCAGTGGCTGGCCGGCATCGCGCAGGAGAAGAGCCAGCCCATCGGCATCGCCCTGCGCACCCTGCCGCCGCTGCTGTACGGCAAGGGTCACGCGTATGCGATCCCGTTCACCGGTTCCGGTACCGAGGCCTCGATCAAGGCGCTGACCGAGGCGGACATGCGCCGTTTCATGACCGACTACATCCGCCCGGACAACCTGACCATCCTGGTCGCCGGCGGCACCACCATGGACCAGATCATCCAGCAGTTGAACGCGGTGTTCGGCGACTGGAAGGCACCGGCCAGCACGTTGCCGCAGAAAGACATCGACAAGGTCGCACCGCCGAAACAGGTGCGCGCGTGTACCTGGTCGACCGCCCCGGCGCGCAGCAGAGCCTGATCCTCGCCGGCAGCCTGGCGCCGTCCACCGAGGCGCCGAACAGCCTGCAGATCCAGACCATGAACGGCGCCTTCGGCGGCGCCTTCACCTCGCGCCTGGACATGACCTGCGCGAGGACAAGCACTGGGCCTATGGCGCCTTCAGCTTCCTGCAGAACGCGGTGGGGGGCAGCGCCCGTTCATGCTCTACGCGCCGGTGCAGACCGACAAGACCTCTCAGTCGATCGCGGCAATGCTGCAAGAGGCCCGCGGCGTGATCGGCGACAAGCCGCTCACCGCGCAGGAGATCAGCAAGGTCAAGGTCGGTGACGTACGCAGCATGCCCGGTCAGTACCAGACCACCTCGGCCGTCATGGACGCGATGCAGGGCATTGCCCTGTACCACCGCCCAGACGACTACGTGCAGACGCTGAAGTCGCGCATCGAGGCGCAGACCGACGCGTCGGTCGAGGCCGCCGCGAAGGAGATCATCCATCCGAACCAGCTGGCCTGGGTGGTCGTGGGTGACCTGGTCAGGATCGAAGCGCCGATCCGTGCGCTCAAGCTGGGCGAGGGTGCGGGTGCTCGATGCCGACGGCAAGCCGGTGGTCCATGCGGCCAAGCCGACCACGGCAGGCAAAGCCGCCAAGTGAAGCCACGAGGGCTGGCGGATACGTGCCGCCAGCCTTCGTTTCGGATCCATTCCGGGACGCGCTGGCGCCGCCGCGTTACGATAGAGGCCGGGTCCGCAACGACCCGGTCTCTTTCATTTCACGCTACCGCCGCGGAGCCACCCATGCGCAAGACCCTGTTGTTGCTCGCCCCCGTATTGTTGCTGAGTGCCTGCAGCTGGGGCATCACCATGGACCCCGCCGCGAGAAACGTGCGTACCGCCTGGAGCGGCGACGTCTCCGGCTGCCGCGAACTGGGCAAGGTCACCGTGTCGGTGATGGACCGCGTCGGTCCGGTCGACCGCAACAACATCACCGTGCGTGACGAACTCGAAGTGCTGGCCCGCAACCAGGCCGCCGAGATGCACGCCGATACCATCAAGCCGCTGGCTGATCCGGTGGGTGGCTCGCAGCCCTGGGGCGCATACCAGTGCGGCGCGCACCCGGTCACGCCCGGCCCCGCGCCTGCGGGCGCCACCTCGGCCCCAGGCAACGCGAAGACCTTCCCGATCAAGGGCGGTTGAGTCCGATGGTTTCGTGAAGACAGAGGCGACTTCGGGCGACTTCTTGCTGCGTGGATCATGGCTTTGCTATAGCTTGCGAGATTGCACCGCATGTTGAAACGTGTCCCGTGTTCGGACGTCGTCTGCGAGTCGAAAGGTTGCTGGACTCGGAGGACGCCGCGGAAACGCTGCTGCGTGACGCGGACGAAGCCCAGTACGAGGCCAAGCGTGCAGGCTGTAACTGCGTGCGCGACGCCACGCATACACCGTGATGGGAGGTGGCGCCAGAGCTGCCCTTGCTGGGTAACTGCACAAGAATGTGCGGAGCCTGGCATCCTTCAGTTGTGGAGGATGCCGATCGTCCGCAGCCACGCCTCGGCCAGCCGGGGCCAGCCCGTGATCGGGTTCGGTGTCGGCCGCAAGCCGAACGCATGCCCCCCGTGTGCATACAGATGCATCTCCGCCGGCACACGCGCCTTTGCCAGCGCGATGTAGTAGACCAGCGACTGGTTCACACCATCGACGTAGTCGTCTTCCGCCTGTACCAGAAAGGTGGGAGGCGTCTTGCTGGACACTGGCACATTGGGATTCAACTTGCCGTCAGCCTTGGTGAGATGCCCCGGATAAATCGGCATGGCGAAATCCGGGCGCGCACTCTCCTTGTCAGCTGCATCCACCGGCGCATACAGGTGTCGATCGAAGTTCGTGCTGATCTCCGCCACCAGGAATCCGCCCGCCGAGAAACCCAGCACGCCTACCTTGTGCGGATCGACATGCCACTGCGCCGCATGAGCGCGCACCAGCCGCATCGTTCGCTGCACGTCCTGCAGCGATGGCACCGATAGCGCAAAGTTGTGCGGACGGCAGTCGCACCACCAGTGGTAGGGCGTGCTTGGCACCCGATACTTCAACAACACGCAGGTGATGCCATTGGACGTCAGCCAGTCGCAGGCCTCGGTGCCTTCCAGATCGATGGCCAGTATCTCGAATCCGCCACCGGGAATCACAACAACGGCGGCCCCCGTATTTTTTCCCGAGGGCGCATACACCGTCATCGTCGGCCGGGTCACATTGGTTACCGTGGTCACCGGCTTGCCGGCCAACAACTTGTCGCTCACCTTCGCAGTTTCCGGACCGGGAACCGGTTGCAGATCGGGCGCCACCCCAGGCCATATCGGTACCTGCGTATGCCCGTCAGCCGGCTGCCAGACCGTCGTTTTCGCCTGCACGCCTGCGCTTGCCAGCAGCAGCCCCAAGGCAACTACCCAAAGCTTCATGACGATCCCCGGCTGTGGCACTCGGCCAGCGTTCTACGTTCAAGACAGCACATCGAATGAAACACCTCTCGCCGATCCTGCGCGCCGCATCGGTCCTGCTGCGGTCATTGGCATGGCTTTTTTCTGAAATCGTGCCAGACACCTTGTCGCCTGCTCGTGGCCAAGCCTGACGTGGAGGGGAAACCAGGTCGCTGCAAAGAGATGGTTTCTGAAACCATGTTCGCTACGGAAGAACGAAGCGGCCCGCCCGCAGCGGCCAATTGCCAGGAGGGTGCGGCTCGTTGTAAACGTCGCGACGGCCTGGCTTTCAAAGGAAATACAGCATGGACCGATTCACGGGCGGCTGCCTCTGTGGCAATGTCCGGATTGTGGCGTCGGGACGCCCCAACCGCGTCGGAGGTTGTCACTGTATTGACTGCCGCAAGCATCATGGAGCGCTTTTTCACGCTTCCGCCATATTCCCTCAGGATGCAGTGACCATCGATGGCAAAACATGCGACTACGCCGGGCGGTTTTTTTGTCCCCGCTGCGGCTCATCCGTCTTTGCATGCACCGCAGACGAGATCGAAGTGAGTGTAGGCATCCCTGGATGCCCCCGACCAGCTGGTGCCAACCTAACGAAAACGGGGTCGAAAACGGGGTCAGGTTCGAATGGCACTTACTTAAGCGCGAAATCATGTTTTTCGTCATTCCCGCAAAAGCGGGAATCCAGCGCCTTTAAGCGCTTGGAGGCCACGGAAGGCACTGGATTCCCGCTTTTGCGGGGATGACGAGCCTTAAGTAAGTGCCATTCGGGTCAGGTTCATTTACTACTGCGATTCGAACAGAATAAGCGAACCGGCCACCATATCTGTCAGACGGCAACGCCGTCGCTTCATTCCATCGTTGGACATCATGAAAGCATCGGTCCTCGCATTGAGCCTGGTTTTTGGAGTTGCGCATGCCGCGAGTCCTGTCCTGCCACCACCTTGGCCCGTCCCGAACATCAAGGCAGGTCCGATTGCTGCTCAGCCAGTCACGGGAATCACGATCGGCGCGTTCGATATCAAGCTCGAGCAAACCACATTCAAGGACGCCGCCAGTCACCTCGGGATCGCCTCTGTGGGGCAACGCGGTGACGCCAGTGGGTTTCAGATGTGGGTTTGCTACACGCTTTCAGCGATGCATGCCCGCCTTTGGCTTACGTCGAGCGAGCTTGGAGGGGGGGAATACATTAATGGTTTTGTTGTAAGGCGAGAGCCCGGGGATGTTGTTGCGGAGCCGATGTGCCCTGCCATTGCTGGTGTGCCGCCTACAACTGCCACGATTGACCACGGCATTTCGCTTGGCAGTACCGAGAATTTCGTGGAGGCTACCCTCGGCAAGCCGAACGAGGCCCCGGACTACGTCGTGTACTACGCCTACCTTGGCAAGGATGCTCGGTACGACGTATCCAGCGTCCTGACGCTGAGAATAAAGAATGGGGTGGTGACTGAAATTCACGCAGCGCACTTGACGACAGACTAGGCGCGCCAAAACAGGCGCAGGTTCAAAACTGAGATCCAGAGCTGAGGTCAGAGTCGATTTTCAAGAGCCTAGCATTTGAATAAAGTGTAGGCTGCCCCCGGCTTTCCGAGGCGAAAGCCCAAGAGCCAGGATGGCGCGCTGCTCTACCTAGAGCCCCTGTGCGGCGGTGAGGCGGAGACGACAGGCCGCGTAGCGGGAGTCGACAGGGAGGTCGGCTCCTTTTCGCCAGGGCAGGATGCCCTGGCGAAAAGCCCGGCCCCGCCTCACGGACTTGCCGGGCATGGATGTCCGGCAAGCGCCAAGTGGGGTGGCCTTCTCTGTTGGTTACTTTTCTCTTGGCCACGCAAGAGATAAGTGACTCGGGCCGCGAAGCGGGTCGAAACGCTCTTGCTCTTTTGCGCACAGGTGACGGCAACCATTGGACGGCCAAAGGCGCTGGGCCCCAGCCTTCGCTGGGGTGACGAAGAGGGAATGGAAACGTTGCCGCCAACAAGAACTCAGCGCGCGAGTGCGCCATAAGCATCCAGCGCCCGCTGCCGTGACTGCCCCAGATCCACCATCGGTGCCGGATAACCGCTGCGCTTGAGCAGACCGGCATCCCTCCACGGCTCATGCAGCAACGCCAGCGGCGCATCCACCAGCTCCGGCAACCAGCGCCGCAGGTAGTGGCCGTCCGGATCGAAGCGTTTCGCCTGGGTCACCGGGTTGAATACGCGAAAATACGGTGCGGCGTCGGCGCCACAGCCGGCCACCCACTGCCAGCCCAGCGTGTTGCTGGCGAGGTCGGCATCGACCAGGGTGTCCCGGAACCAGCGCGCGCCGTGCTGCCAGTGCTGGCGCAGGTTCTTGGTCAGGAAGCTGGCCACGATCATGCGCACGCGGTTGTGCATCCAGCCGGTGTGCCACAGCTCGCGCATGCCGGCATCGACCAGCGGGATGCCGGTGCGGCCTTGTTGCCAGCGCGCCAGTGCCGCTTGGTCGGGCGCGGCCCACGGAAAATTGGCGAACCGCGGGTTGAAGTTTTCCGTCGGCGTGGTCGGGAAGTGATACAGCAGGTGATGGGCGAATTCGCGCCAGCCCAGTTCGCGCAGATACGGCTCGATATCGGGCCGGCGCTTGGCGTCCGCTTGCTGGGCCAGGCGATCGAGCTGGGCGTGGATCTGCCGCGGCGAGATCTCGCCGAAGTGCAGATACGGCGACAGCCGCGAGGTGCCGTGGCGGGCGGGCAGGTCGCGGCCCCGCGCGTAATCGTTGACGGCGTCGTCGCCGAAAATCTCCAGCAGTTCGGCGGCACCGGCTTCACCGGGTGTCCAGTGCTGCTCGAGCCCGGTATCCCAGCGCACGCGGGGCAGCAGGCCCAGCGCCGAGAGCGGCACGCCATCGGCCGGTTCGCGCCAACCGTGCAGCGACGGTTCCGGCAGCGGCTCGACCGCGGCCAATTGCGCACGCAGGTTGCGCCAGTACGGGGTGAACACGCGGTAGGGCTGGCCCTGCTGGGTGGCGATCTGCCACGGCTCGCACCACAACGCGGCGTTGTGGCTGTGCACCTCGATGCCTTGTTCGCGCAGCGCGCTCTTTATCTGCGTGTCGCGGGCGATCGCTGCCGGTTCGTAGCGCCGGTTCCAGTACACCGTGCTGGCGCCGGTCTGTGCGATCAGCTGGCGCAGCACGTCGAGCGTATCGCCCTGCCGCACGTGCAGGCCGGATTGCCGCGCGCGCAAGCGGCCATCCAGCGCTGCCAGCGAGTGATGCAGCCACCAGCGCGTCGCAGCGCCGGCGGTCCAGGCGCCGTCTTCGTCCGGGGCGTGGATGTACACCGGCAACACCTGCGCATGCGCGGCGCAGGCGGCGTCCAGGGCAGGGTTGTCGGCCAGGCGCAGGTCACGCCGGAACAGGACCAGGGCCGTACTCATTCTCGGGTCACACAGCCCCTTGCGGTGTGTGCCCGGTATCACGGCTGGCGACCTTGTTCTTGCTGTTGTCCGCCGCGGCCCCGATGGCACCCTTGGCGATTACCGCGCCGGTCGGCTGGCCGGTCGGCGAGCCGCCGAGTGGTTCGACCGAGACGGCCAGCGCTGCACCGACGCCGAGCCTGGCCAGCAGCACGGGATCGAGTGTCAGCGTGGTCGGCTTGTCGAGCGCGATCATGCCGACCGAAATCGGTTTGCCACCGGCGGGGATCAGCCACAACTCGGGTGCGCGGCCCGCTTCGAAGGCGATCGGCGTGGCCGGCACCACCACCATGCGACCGCGTTGCGGATCGAGCGTGGCGGTTCAGCCGGTGCTGCCGTTGTCCTGCTGGATCGTTGCGGCCATGTAGCTGGCGACCGCCTCGACCGGCGTGGGCGTCTGGCGCGGCAGGTTGACCACCACCAGCAGGGCGACGGCCACCGCGCTGGCGCCGATGCCGACCCAGTGCCACAGCGCCAGGTTGTTCCAGGGCCCCTTGCGCTCCTGTGGCGGCGTGCGCTTGGGGGCTTCCAGTTGCAGGGCATCGTGGATGCGCGCCCACACATACGGCGCCGGTGTGACCCCGGGGATCGCGTCGGCGAGCGGCATCAGCCGCTGCTGTCACAGTGCCACTGCGGTGGCAGCCTCGTCGGAGATCATCACTTCGCGGGCTACTTCGGCGCGCGTGTCGGCGTCAAGCACGCCGAGCACGTACTCGGCGTAGCGCAGGTTGTGGTTGCCGTCGTCGACTGGAGAGTTCATGGGGTCACGCTGTTTGATCGAGGCCGGCGCGGAGTTGCATCAGGCTGCGGCGGATCCAGCTTTTCATGGTTCCGAGCGGCACCTTGCAGCGAGTCGCCAACTCGTTATACGTGGCGCCGGTGAAAAAGGCTTCACGCACCGAACTCTGCTGTTGCGGCTCCAGCGCATCGAGGCATTGCTCCAGGCGCTGATGCTGCTGGCTGGTCTCGGCACCCTTGGTGGGGCTGGGCTGCTCGTCGACGATGTCGTTCAGCTTCAGCGGATCATCGAGCTGCTCCTCGCGGTGCTGGCGCAGGCGGTCGATTGCCTTGTTGCGTGACAGCGTCACCAGCCAGGTGATCGCGCTGGCCTTGGCCGCGTCGAAGCTGGCAGCGCGCCGCCACACCGTGGTGTAGGTTTCCTGCAGCACGTCCTCCGCCTCGCTGCGGTCGCGCAGCATGCGCAGGCACACGCCGAACAGCTTGGAAGAGGTGCGCCGGTACAGTTCGGCGAAGGCCTTCTGGTCGTTGCGACCGGTCTGCAGCAGCAACTGATTCAGCTCGTCGTGCTCTGCCGGGGTGGCGACACTCATGGGCAAACCATCCTGTGATCTTGAAGAAGCTGCCCGCGAAGGTGCCGCGGCATTCCGCGCGTGGCCAGGGTTCCGGCAGTCAGGTCGAACAAAGCATGCAGGCGCCAGCGGGTGCTGGCAAGCTGGCAAGGGCGAGGCCATGTTGAACGCGGGCGTGTGAAGGCGACAGGTAGGCGGCTGCGGCATGGTTTGCGATGATGCACGGCAATGACCGCGCAAGACTACCGATGAACAACCTGTTGAATGCGCCACGCCGGCTCGCCCGGCGTTTGCTGCCGGGCTCGCGCCAGGGTCATGCCATGCTGCAGGCACTGCCGGCTTTTTCGGTGCCGGCCGAGGCGATCGAGACACTGGCCGATCCAGCGGCTTTCCGCCGCACGCTGCTGCAACTGATCGGCCAGGCGCGACGACGCATCGTGATCGTGAGCCTGTATCTGCAGGACGATGATGGCGGGCGCGAGATACTGGATGCCCTGTATGCCGCGCATGCGCGGCATACAGGGCTCCAGATTTCGGTGTTCGTCGACTGGCATCGTGCCCAGCGCGGCCTGATCGGCAAGCAGAAGTGCGAAGGCAATGCGGGCCTGTATCGTGCGTATGCCGAGCGGCTGGGTGGCGGGGTGGCGATCTACGGCGTGCCGGTGCAGAACCGTGAATTGTTTGGCGTGCTGCACCTGAAGGGTTTCGTGATCGACGACGAGCTGCTCTACAGCGGTGCCAGCCTCAATGACGTCTACCTGGCCACTCATCAGCGCTACCGGCTCGATCGCTACCACCTGCTGCGCCATCGTGCTCTGGCAGACGCGATGGCGGCTTTCGTGCAGAAGCACCTGCTGGCCAGCGACGCGGTGCGTCGATTGAACGTGCCCGACGTGCCGCCCACGCGCAGCCTGCAAGCGGCGATTCGCGACCTGCGCCAGGACCTGCAGCACGCCAGCTATGAGGTGGCCGCTCAGGCGCCGGGACCGGCGGATGTGGCGGTAACGCCACTGCTCGGCTTCGGTCGCACCGACAATGCGCTGAACGAGGTGCTGCTGGCACTGCTGCGCGATACCCGCGAGCAGGTGATCGTGCTGACGCCGTATTTCAACCTGCCACGCGCGGTGCGCGTGGTGCTGGGGCAGCTGCTGCGGCGCGGCTGCAGGATCGACATCATGGTCGGTGACAAGACCGCCAGCGATTTCTACATACCGCCAGATCAACCGTTCAAGACCATCGGCCTGCTGCCCTACCTGTACGAGAACAACCTGCGCCGTTTTGCGCGGGCGCATCAACGGCAGATCGGCCAGGGCCAGCTCAACCTGCACCTGTGGCGCGATGGCGACAACAGCTATCACATGAAAGGCCTGTTCATCGACGACGATGTGGCCGTGCTGACCGGCCACAACCTCAACCCGCGCGCCTGGTCGCTGGATCTGGAGAACGCGCTGTTGTTGCGCGATCCGGCGCGGCTGCGCTGGGCGCAGCATCAGGCGGAATGGCGCACGTTGCGCCAGCATGCCAGCCGGTTGAGTGATTACCGGGAACTGGAAAGCCCGCGGCAGTACCCGGCAGCCGTGCGCAAACAGCTGGCGCGGCTGAGCCGGGTGCGGCTGGATCGGCTGCTCAACCGCTTGCTCTGAACCGGGTCGCAAGCGTGCGCTGGCGTATCGGCCAGGGAACGAAGGCTGCTTGCACGCCGGGTCCCCGGACGTTGTCTCTGCAGAAGTTGGCATTTCTCGTGCTTGTAGGCGTAGGCTGCGCACTTGCGGTGCCGTTACTTCTTGCGGATCAAAACTTCTTGCGGGCTTTGAGCATGCGTTGGAACGCTTTCCATGGATTGCGCGGACGGTTGTTGCTGCTGGTGAGCCTGGCCATGTTGCCGGGTGTCGTGCTGGCCGTGTTCGGTGCGTGGCGAACGGTAACCGTGGCCGAAGTGGCGGCGCGGAGTGCGCTGCTGGGCTCGCTTGCGCGCATGCAACACGCCTTTGCCAGAGAGCTCGACAGCGCCGTGCCGGATCTGCAACTGGCCGCCAGCGTGCCACTGAATCAGAAGGAGGGCTGTCGCGCGGCGCTGAGTCTGGTGCTGTCGCAGGATCCGAACTATTCCGAGGTTGGCGTAGCTACCTCGCAAGGCGAAAATCTGTGCACCTTGGTCCGGCCAGGGGCTGTTCCGACCCGGGTTGATCCGGCCTGGGTCCAGGCGGCCATGCGCAACAAGGGGCGAGCGCTAGCGATGTTGCCTGACCGGTTGGGGCAAAAGTTGCCGCAACTGGTCGTCTTGCAGGTGCTGCAGCAGGACGGCGGTGGTCTGCGACTGATCTATGTGGCCTACGAAGCCTCCAATCTGGCCACCGTGCTGGGCGTGCGGGCGGGGGCGGTTCCAGACAAGGCCAGATTGATGCTCGTTGATAGTCAGGGCCGCGCGTATCAACTGGGGTCCGAGAGCGCCGTGGCGGTGGCGGGCTTTGGACTGTCCGCACGGCAACGCCCAGCCCCTTCGGGTGAGTCCGCATTGGTCCGCGCAGGAGACGAACTGGTCGCCACGGCCCCGCTGGGCGAGCACGGTGAAGCGGGTACGTTAGCGCTGACGATCCGGCGCAGTGATCTTTATCACAGCGCCTGGACCTCGCTGGGTGTCAGCGCGCTGATCCTGCTGGTTGGCTTTGTTCTGCTGGTTGTGCTGCTGCGCTGGATCACCCTGCGGCTCATCGTCAGGCCCGCCGCGGTGCTGATGGATGCCGCGGACGCGCTGGGACGGGGTGATCTGCAAGTACGTGCCGGTCTGCCACCGGGGCGTGACGAGTTTTCACGCGTGGCCCGGGCGTTTGACCGGATGGCGGCTGAAGTTCAGCAGCGCAGTGAGGAGCGCGCGCGGCATCTGTCGCAAATGGATCGGCTCAATCGGCTGCACCAGCTGCTGGCGTCGATCAACGAGGCGATTCTTCGCCGCACGAGTTCGGCCCGCCTGATGCAGGATCTGTGCGATATCGCATGCAAGACCGGAGGCTTCAGCCATGTCTGGATTGCCGAAGTCGACGCATCATCCAGGCAGCTGAACGTGGTCAGCTGGGCGGCGGCGATACCGACCCGGGTAGGGGTCGATTTTTCGGTGTCACTGGATCGCGAGAATCAAGAAAGCCAGGGCTACATTGCCGAAGTGGTGCGTACCGGCAAGCCGGCGGGAAGCAATCATTTCCGCACCGACCCGCGCACCCGGCCCTGGCATGAGCGCGCGAGCGAGCTCGATATTGCGTCGTCGCTTTCGGTGCCGCTGGGCTTCACCGCGCAAGGCTGTCGCCGCGTGCTGGCCCTGCATGCCGGTGAGGAAGATTACTTTTCTTCCAGGGAAATCCAGCTCATCGAACAAGTTGCCCAGGATGCCGTTTTTGGTCTCAACCTGATCGACACGGAGCGCAAACTGGCGCACTCCACCACGCATGACCTGGTCACCGGCCTGCCCACTTCACAGCTGCTGATGCACCGCATGCGCGAGCTGGTGCATGAGGCGCGGGCGGATCGCAGGCGGCTCACGATCAGCGTGATCGATGTCGGAATCCAGCAGCTATCCAATCAGCTCGGTCTTCGCCAAAGCAATATGCTGCTGACCGAAATGGGCCAGGAACTTGAGGCGCGTCTGGGCCGTGGCGATACCGTGGGCACCTCGCCCGGTGGCCGATTCTCGCTGGTGATGAGTGACATCGCCAAGCTGGATGCAGCGGCAAACCGACTGGCTGCCGAGGTGAATGTGCTCCAGGCGATGAGCGCCGGTGCGGTCGCTGGCGCGCTGCCTCAGAGAATCAGCGTCGGCGTGGCGGTGTTTCCGGATGATGGAGAGGATGCCGACGAGCTGTTTGACAAGGCGCTGGCCGCGCTTGACCTCGCCGGAAGAGAAGACGGAGGTGGCGTCCGCTTTTTCTCCGCCCAGACCAATCGCGTGCTGTGCGAGAACCGCCAGCTGCTGCAACTTCTGCAGGGCGCGTTGGGGCGAGGCGAACTGAGCTTGCACTACCAGCCCATCGTTTCGCTTAAAACGCACGCGTTGCACGGCTTCGAGGCGCTGCTGCGCTGGAGCCACCCGGAGCTGGGTGAAATTTCCCCGGACCGGTTCATCCCGCTGGCCGAGAGCTGCGGTCTCATCCACGACATCGGTGACTGGGTGGTCCAGCAGGTGGTGGCACGGGCCACGTTGTGGAACCCGCTCGTCGAGAACGAGATCTTCATCTCGCTCAACGTCTCGGCGCTCCAGCTGGGCGACCTCGACTTCGCTGAGCGAGTCGGCCGGATGCTGGATGGCAACTACAGTGCCAGCCAGCGCGTGCGCATCGCTTTGGAAGTGACCGAGAGCCACCTCATCGGCGACATTGAGCGCAGCGTGCAACTGCTCAAGAGGCTGAGCAGCCTTGGCCTTTCAATCATCCTCGATGACTTCGGTACGGGATATTCCTCGCTGAGTTACCTGTACCGGTTGCCGTTGAATGTGCTGAAGATCGACCGCTCATTTACCATCGACGTGGTCAGCAAGCCGCTGGTGAGGAAGATCGTGCAAGGTATCCATGCGCTGGCCCAGTCGCTGGATCTGGAAACGGTGGTGGAGGGCATCGAAGGGGTCGAGCAGCAGCGTGCGCTTGAGGAAATCGGTTGTGACTTCGCACAGGGGTTCCTCTATGACCGCGCCATGCCGGTCGACGAGGTGCAGCGCAAGTGGCTGACGGTACGGGGCTGACGCTCAGCGCGGGGCCAGCAGCCGTGGCAGCCGCAAACCCAGCCAGCGATCCACATCCGGCCATTCATCGGCCAGGATGCTGTAGCAGACGGTGTCGCGCAGGCTGCCGTCGGGGCGGCGCTTGTGTGCGCGCAAGACGCCATCGCGCCGGGCGCCGAGCCGCTCGATCGCGCGCTGCGAGTCGAGGTTGCGGTGATCGGTGTGGAACTCGACCGCCACGCACTGGATGGACTCGAACGCGTGCCGCAGCAACCGGCGCTTGCAGGCGGAATTGAGATGGCTCTTCTGCCAGCGTTTCGCGTACCAGGTGTAGCCGATGGCCAGCCGCGGCAGCTCGGCGGCAAAGTCGTAGTAGCGCGTGGTGCCGACGATCTCGCCGCTGGTCAGCTCGCGCACCACGAACGGCAGCATCTCGCCCTCGGCCTGTCCACGCAGCGCCTTTTCCACATAGGCCTGCGCCTGTCCGGGAGCGGGTGCGCTGGTGAACCACAGGTTCCACAGTTCACCGTCGGCGGCGGCGGCTTCCAGCGCAGGGGCGTGATCCAGGCTCAGCGGTTCCAGTGCAACGTGGTCGTCGCGCATAGTGGTCGGGTTCAGTAGCGTCATGCGGCGGGAGACTCAGGCGTCGAGATCGGGAATGAGTTTGCTCTCAAGCCGAGCGATATTGTCCTTGAGCAGCAACTTGCGCTTCTTCAGCCGGGTCAGCTGGAGCTCGTCGCGGCCGATCGCTTTGCCCAACTGCTCGATCACCGCGTCGAGTTCGCGATGCTCGATCCGCAGCTCGGCCAGAAGATGGACGATTTCGGAGTGATCCTGAACCTGCATGGTGAACAACGGCGGCCTGGGGCGATTACGTAGTCTAACGCCGTTTGAGTCCGCAGAAGGCGGGCGGTCAGCCCGCTACAATGGGCGCTCTTCTGCCGCTGACTCCCGCGCATGCTTGCCCAGCTCGAAAACCCACGTTCTGCCGAGGCCGAGGCCGACAAGCTGGCCAGGCGCCTGCGCCATCAGGTGGGGCAGGCTGTCGTTGATTTCGGGATGATCGAGGATGGCGACAAGGTCATGGTGTGCCTGTCCGGTGGCAAGGACTCCTGTACCATGCTGGAGATGCTGCTGCAGTTGCAGGCAAGGGCGCCGGTGCGCTTCGAGCTGATTGCGGTGAACCTCGACCAGAAGCAGCCGGATTTTCCCGAACAGGTACTGCCGGACTACCTGCGCGCACGCGGCGTGCCGTTTCATGTCATCGAGCAGGATACCTACAGCACGGTGACGCGGGTGATACCGGCCGGCAAGACCATGTGCAGCCTGTGCTCGCGGCTGCGCCGTGGCGCCCTGTACACGTGGGCGGCGGCCAATGGCATCAGCAAGATCGCGCTCGGCCATCATCGCGACGATATCCTGGCCACGTTTTTCCTGAACATGTTCTATCAGGCGCATCTGAAAGCGATGCCACCGAAACTGCGCTCGGACGACGGCCGCCACGTGGTGATCCGGCCGCTGGCCTATTGCCGCGAAAGCGACATTGCCGAATATGCCGCGCAGCAGAAGTTTCCGATCATCCCGTGCAACCTGTGCGGGTCGCAGGAGAACCTCCAGCGCAAGGTGGTGCGGCGCATGCTTGCTGAATGGGAGCAGGTGCAGCCGGGTCGCAGCGAGAACATCTTCCGCGCGCTTGGTAATGTGTCACCCTCGCACTTGGCGGATCGGCAGTTGTACGATTTCTCGGTTCCGCTCGGTGTCGACGGTGCTATTCGTGCTGATGCGCCCTGGGATTCTTCCGGCTATCCTCGTACGGACGCCTAGACGTCCATCCTTCCATTCCCTATCAGTTGAGTAACCATCGTGTCCTTCTTTGCTTCCGTTGAAATGGCCCCGGGCGACCCGATCCTTGGCCTCACCGAAACCTTCATCGCCGATCAGCGCCCGGAAAAAATCAATCTGGGCGTGGGCATTTACGTGGACGAGCAAGGTCGTATCCCGCTGCTGGATACGGTGCGCGAAGTGGAGCAGGCGCTGGCGGCCGCGGCCAAGCCGCGTGGTTACCTGCCGATCGATGGGTTGCCGGCGTACAACAAGCTGACCCAGCAACTGCTGTTCGGTGCGGATTCGGCGCTGCTGGAGGCCGGTCGCGTGGCCACCGCGCAGACCATCGGCGGCAGTGCCGCGTTGCGGGTGGGCGCGGACCTGCTCAAGCAGGTGGCTGGCGCCGGCGCGAAGATCGCCATCAGCAACCCGAGCTGGGGCAACCATCACGTGGTGTTCCGCACCGCCGGCTTCGAGTTGCTGGAGTACCGTTACTACGACCCCGCCAGCCACGGCCTGGATTTCGCCGTCATGCTGGCGGACCTGGGCAAGCTGGAACCCGGCACCGTGGTGTTGCTGCATGCGTGCTGCCACAACCCGACCGGCGTCGACCTGACCGCCGCGCAGTGGAAGCAGACCATCGCGCTGCTGCAGGAGCGCAAGTTGCTGCCCTTCATCGACATCGCCTACCAGGGTTTCGACCAGGGTACCGACGCCGATGCCACTGCCATTCGCCTGCTGGCGGACTCGGGTATCGAGGCCTTCGTGGTGGCCAATTCGTACTCCAAGTCGTTCTCGCTGTACGGCGAGCGGGTGGGTGCGCTGTCGATGGTCGGCGCTGATCGCAACGAGGCGGCACGGATATTGTCGAAGATCAAGCAGACCATCCGCACGATCTACTCCAGCCCGTCTTCGCACGGCGCCACCTTGGTTGCCGGCGTGCTCGGCAGTGCCGAACTGCGCCCGCGCTGGGAGCAGGAACTCGGGGAAATGCGCTCGCGCATCCACACCATGCGCGCGGGGCTGGTGCAGCGCCTGGCAGCCCACGGTGCAGCCAACTTCGACTTCATCAACCGGCAGGCTGGCATGTTCTCCTACTCGGGCCTGAGCAAGGCACAGGTGCTGCGGTTGCGCGACGAACACGCGATCTACGCGCTCGACAGCGGCCGCATCTGCGTGGCCGCGCTGAATCACGGCAACCTCGACACCGTGGCCGCGGCGGTGGCTGCCGTCATCCGCTGACAACCTCATGCCGTCGTCCCGGCGCCTGCCCCCTCCGGGGTGGGCCGGGATGACGGCGAAAGCCTTTGCTTGCAGGCAATCATCAAATCCGGATCCTGAATGTTTTTTCGCAACCTCACCCTGTTTCGTTTTTCCCCCGCGGTGTCCGCTGATCTGGAGCGTCTGGACGAGGCGCTGGCCGAACACCGGCTGCGCCCGTGTGGCCCGATGGAGATGTTTACCAAGGGCTTCGTACCGCCGGTCGGGCGCGGTGAAGGGGAGCCGCTGACGCGCAGCATCAAGCAGTGCACCCTGCTCACCGTGGGCGGCGAGGACAAGATCCTGCCGGCCGCCGTGATCAACGACGAGCTGCATCGGAAGGTGCAGAAGATTGCCGAGGAAGAAGGGCGCAAGGTCGGCGGTCGCGAGCGCAAGCGGATCAAGGAGGATCTGCTGAATGAACTGCTGCCGCGCGCCTTCGTGCGCAACTCGCGGATGTCTGCCTATGTCGACAAGAAAAATGGCTGGCTGGTGCTGGACAGTTCCAGCCGCAAGTCAGCCGAAAACGCGTTGACCCAGGTGCGCGAAGCGCTGGGCAGCTTTCCCGCGGTGCCGCTGGCGCCGGAGGAGGCGCCGCGGGTGCTGATGACCGACTGGCTGGCCAACGGCAATCTGCCAGCCGGGCTGACCCTGGGCGACGAGTGCGAACTGCGCGACCCGGCGACGGCCACCGGTGCCATTGCCCGCTGCCGTCGGCAGGATCTCGATGCCGAGGAAGTGAAGGAGCACCTGCGAAACGGCAAACAGGTATTCCTGCTCGGGCTCACTTTCGACGATCGCATCAGCTTCGTGCTGGGCGAGGATCTGGTGATCCGCAAGCTGAAGTTCCTCGATGTGGTGATGGACGAACTGGGCGACAGCCAGCAGGACGCCTATGCCGAGATGGACGCCAGTTTCGCCCTGCTGACTCTGGAACTGGAGCGGTTGCTGGGCAAACTGGAAGAATGGTTCGTCGTCCCTCGTCCCAAGGACAGCTGAGACGCCTGTCACACCGGCGTTTGCGCCGGTGGTGACAAAAAGCCCTTGCACCGGGGCGCTGCTTTACCCACATACTCCTTAGACACGTGGCGATGACAGCCGCGTGTTCGCGGGCGACAGGTAGGCACATGACGCAGCATCTCGAAGGCGACTGGCTGGAACTGGCCATCGCGGGTGGCCATACCATCCGCGTGCAGAAGGCCGCGCATCCGCGCGCGCGTCGGTTGCGCCTCACGGTCACCCCCAAGGGCGCGCGGGTGTCGTATCCGCATGGCACCCATCCCTCCCAGGTCAGCGCGTTCCTGCGCAGTCATGCCGAGTGGCTGGAGCAGAAGCTTGACGAGCTGAACCTGATCGTCAAGCCGCTGCCACCGCTGCGTGTTGGCTACACCACCGATTTCCCCTTGCGTGGCGAGACCGCCACGCTGGACTGGGCCGAAGGCCCGTATCCGCGGATCGAGCCTGCCGTCGGTGGCCTGACTCTGGTGATCCCACGCCCGCATACCCGGGCGCTGCCGGTGGCCCGCGGTCTGCTCGCCTCGCATCTGGAGGCGTTGATCCGCCGCGACGTGTCGCGCTGGCTCACCAGCTACGTGCCGCAACTGGGCCTGGCCCCCACCTCGTTGCGCATCCGCCCGATGAAGAGCTTGTGGGGCAGCCTGGATACGCGCGACCGCATCAATCTGGACCTGGCGTTGGCGCTGGCTCCACCGGCGGCGCTGCGCTATGTGCTGGCGCATGAGTTGTGCCACCTCAAGGTACGCAACCATTCGCCGCGCTTCTGGGCCCAGGTGGAAAACCTGTTTCCCGACTGGCGCGAGCAACGTGACTGGCTGCGTCAAAACGGCGCGATCCTGAAGGCCGAGCTCGACCGGCTGGTCGCCGACGTCGCCGATTGAGGCAGTGCGGGCGCAGCTTCAGCGACTCAACATCTCGCGCACGTGTTGTTCGAGATCAGTCTTGGCGAATGGCTTGCCCAGCACCTTGACCTGCGGATGGGCGGCGCTGAAGGTCGACTGATCCGCACCGGACAGCACGATGAAAGGGAGTTTGCGCTGCAGCAGGGCCTCGACCACGGGATAGGCGCTGTCGCCGCGCAGGTGCATGTCGACGATGGCGGCATCGAAGGCGCCTATCTCGATGTCGACCAGGGCCGAGTCCAGGGTCGAGCTGGTAAGCACCCGAAGCCCCAGGTCGAGCAGGATTTCCTCCACGATCATGGCGACGATGGCATCGTCCTCGATGATCAGCACGCACCTCGGTGTCGTCTCGGTCATGCGTTGCGCGTCCTGTCGGTGGCTGCTGTCCAGAAGGTCCTCATTCTGGCATCAGCTGGTTCTTGTCGCCAGCGCCCGCGCTGGCTGGTTTCAGCCCCGCAGCAAAGTCTGAACGGTGCTTGCCAGTTCCCTCACGCCGAAGGGCTTGGGCAACATTTCCATGGTGCCCTCGCTGCTTTCGCGGTCAAACGTGGCGTCTTCGGCGTAGCCGGTGATGAAGAGTATTTTCAAGCCGGGCTGCTGTCGCCGGGCCTGCGCTGCCAGGAGGCGGCCGTTGAGTCCGGGCAGGCCAACGTCGGTGATCAGCAGGTCAATCGGCGCGCTTGAGCGGAGCAGCTGCAGCGCGGCCGGTCCATTGCCGGCTTCCTGACAGTGGTAGCCGAGTTCGGTGAGCACCTCCATGATCAAGGAGCGGATCACTGGCTCGTCCTCCACCACCAGCACCGAATGGGCGGTCGGCAGTCGTGCTATCAGCTCCGGTTCGGGTTCGGGTGCGGGTGCGGGGATGCCGGCGACAGCGCGCCGACTACCGCTGTAACGCGGCAGGAAAAGCGAGACCCGGGTGCCCTTGCCGGGCTCGCTGCTGATCTCGATATGGCCCTGCGATTGCTTGACGAAACCATAGGTCATCGACAAGCCAAGGCCAGTGCCTTCGCCAGCCGGTTTGGTGGTGAAAAATGGCTCAAAGGCCTTGCTCAACACGTTGGCCGGCATGCCGCCGCCGCTGTCCGAGACGGTAAGGCGGATGTAGTCGCCGCTGCTCAGGCCGGGGCGAAGTGACGCGTCGGCGGGGCTGATGGTGATGTTGCCGGTTTCGATCGCGAGCCGCCCTTTGTGCGGCATCGCATCGCGTGCATTGATGACCAGGTTGAGCAGGGCGCTTTCCAGTTGGTTCGCATCGCACAGGGTGGACCAGAGGTCGTTGCATTCGATGAGGTCAAGTGCAACCTGAGCGCCCAGGGTGCGCTCGAACAGATCCAGCATCGAGCGGACCAGCGCATTTGCATCGACGACTTCAGGCTTCAGCGGTTGCCGCCGGGAGAACGCCAGCAGCCGGTGGGTCAGCGACGCCGCGCGTTGGGCTGAGGTAGCTACCGCCTCGACGTAGCGCTCGATCTCGTCGTGACGGCCGTCGGCCAGGCGGGCGCGCAACATGTCCAGGCCACCGATCACGCCGGTGAGCAGGTTGTTGAAATCATGCGCGATGCCGCCGGTGAGTTGGCCGACGGCCTCCATCTTCTGCGCCTGCCGAAGCGCCTCGTTGGCCACCTCCAGTTCGGCACTGCGTTCGGCTACGCGGCGTTCAAGCGTGTCATTGAGGCGGGCCAGCTCCTGCTCGATGTGCTTCTGGTCCTCGATGTCGGTGTTGGTGCCAATCCAGCGTTCGATCGACCCGTCTTCGGCGCGTACAGGCGCCGCACGGGTGATATGCCAGCGATAGCAGCCATCGAAGCGGCGCAGCCGGAATTCCGCTTGATACGCGCTTTGGTTCTGGATCGACTGCGCCCAACGCTGGCTGACGGTGTCGATGTCGTCGGCATGCACCACGCGTGCCCAGGCGGTGCCGGCCATGTCATCGAAGCTGACGCCGGTGTAGTCGTAGGCGCGATCGTTGAACCAGTCGAGCATGCCATCGGGTGCAGCAGTCCAGACCTGGTTGGGGATGGATTTGGCCAAACCGCGGAACGTGGCCTCGCTCTTGCGCAGTGCCGCCTCGGCGCCCTTGCGCGCGGTGACGTCGAGAAACAGCACGGCGAACTGGTCGGTGGCGGTCTTGCGCGCCCGCACTTCGAACCAACGGTCGCCAACCACCGGGATGTGAACCTCAAAATGACTTGGCTCGCCGCTGTCCACGACTTGCGCATAGCTGCGCACGAGATCCTCCTGCAGGCCAGGTAGCACTTCGCTTACGGGGCGGCCGATCGCCGCTTCGGCCCTGATGCCGCTTTGGGTCTCAAACCCGGGGTTCATCTCCAGGAAGCGGAAGTCGACCATCCTGCCATCGGCATCACGCAGCGCCTGGGCCAGAAAAAAGCCTTCCTGCATGTTGTTGAACAGTCCGCGCCAGCGCGCCTCGCTCTCCCGCAGGCTGGTTTCCCCACGCAACTGCTCGGTGGTTTCCATGCAGGCGCAGAACATGCCCCGGACTTCGCCTTCCGCGTCGCGCAACGGCGAGTAGGAGAACGTGAAGCTGGCCTCCTCCTCGAACTGGTTGCGCTCCAGCCGCAGCGGCAGCCTCTCGAAGTACAGCGATTCACCGGCCCGGGCGCACAGGATCATCGGGTGGATGGAGGACCAGATCTCCGGCCAGGTCTCGATGAAGGGCCGGCCCAGGGCTGCCGGGTGGCGCCGGCCGAGCAGGGGTATGTAGCCGTCGTTGTAAAGGCAGCAGTGCTGATCGCCCCAGAGCAGGAACATCGGGAATTTCGAGGCCAGCATCAGCGACACCGCGGACTTCAGCGAGTCCGGCCAGAGCCCGTGCTGGCCCAGCGCCGACGTCGACCAGTCATGCCCGCGCATGCGGGTGCCCATTTCCCCGCCATCGGACAGAAAGCGCTCGCGGTCGATCGTGCTCAAGAAAGTCTCCTGCGACAGAAACGGGACGCTGTCCTGCGGGATCGTACCTGCTGCGTACCTGCTGCGTACCGGCTGCCGCACGCGGCGCCGGTGCCAGCTAGATCGCCGCTTGTCTTGTTCGGTCCGGCCACCTAGGCTTCGCGCCACCGCCAAACCAGGCTCGAGAACATGCCACTTTCCCCCACCACCTTGCTCAATACTTGCTGGATCCTGTTCGTGCTGTATTGGATCTGGAGTGCACGCCAGGTCAAGAGTACCGTGCGCACCGAAGCGGCATCGTCGCGCCTGCTGAAATACTGGCTTCCGCTGGGGGCTGCCTTTGTGCTGATGGAGCCGATCCCCTGGATTCGGCGCACCGTGCTGGGTGTGCGGTTTGTGCCTGATCTGCATGGCCTTGCGCTGCTCGGCCTGCTGCTGACCATCGCGGGCTTGCTGTTTGCCTGCTGGGCGCGGGTGGTGCTTGGCAATAACTGGAGCGCGGTGGTGCAGCTCAAGCAGGATCATGAGCTGATCGAGCGCGGTCCATACCGCTTCGTGCGCCATCCGATCTATACCGGCCTGTTGCTGGCTTTCCTCGGCACAGCGGTGGCGCTGGGTGAGTGGCGCGGCCTGCTGGCGGCGGCGATTGTCGCGCTGTCGTTCTGGCGCAAGCTGCGCCTTGAGGAGCGCTGGCTGGGCGAGCAGTTCGGCGCCACCTATGCGGACTACATGCGGCGGGTTAAAGCGCTGATTCCTTGGATTCTCTGAACGCGGCTCAAAGTTTTCGTGGTTGCCGGACGTAGCGAGTGCCAAGCAATATGTCCCACAACGGCGTAGTGAGACCGAAGTTGCTTTCCGGATGGTAGTGGTGCACGTGGTGTGAACCGGCCCAGCGGCGCAGCAGCGGGTGCTTGAAACGGACGTGGTGGATGATGAAGTGGCTCAAGCCGTAGGCGATATAGCCAAAGGTTATCGACCCGGCCAGCAGCAGGGCCATGCCGTCGGGCATGATCGCCATGAACACCCCGGTCAGCAGCAACAGCACCATACCCGGCAGGAAAAACGGCAACGAGTCGTAGCCCAGCGGTCGTTCATGGTGCATCTGATGACCCTGCGCGAACAGCGGGACCCGGGTATGGAACATCCAGCGATGGAAGAAATACTCGATGAAGCTGAAGGCGAACAGGCCCAGTACGCAGATCAGCAGCGCGCTCGGCGCGCCGCCGTCGCGGTGCAGCCAGCCTTCTCCCAGCAGGAGCAGGCTCAGTGCGGCATCTACCACCACTTCTGCCCAGTAGTTGGCACGCGTGGACGACATGCGGACAATCGCATCGACGCCCGAGCGCAGTAGGCTTTGCTTCATCGTAGGCTGCATCATTCCGTTTTCATGCAAGGGCCACGCACCACCGGTGGTGCGTGCGGGCATTGTCCCATGTTGTCATTGGAAACTCGCCATGATGCACATGGGCTGGCTGAGCCGTACATGACCGTATGGTACGCCAGAGCGGCCGCATCAGTGCGACAGTGCAAATCCGGTGAGGATCTGAGCGGTCTCCGCGGGGCGTTCCAGCATCGGCATGTGGTTGCAACCATTGAGCACGCTGGTGCTGATCGCGTTCGCCCGGGTCAATCCACTGCGCAGGCTGTCCAGTGCTGATATGTCGATGATCTTGTCGTCATGGCACCACAGGCCGAGTACCGGCATGGCCAACTGGTCGAGGCGGTTCTGCACGGCAAGATATTGCGATGGCTGGCGCAACTCCTCCAGCGTGCGATCGATGAAGGCGCTGTCGTGCTGGTTGCGCTTGACCAGCACATCGACGAATCGGCCCGGCAGGTCGAGCGGGTGCGCGAACGCCTGTCCGCTGGCTCGCGCGAAGCCGGCGCGATCGTTGAACAGGAAAGGGTCCTTGCCCGCCATCACCTCACGGTCGAGCGCGGTGGGTGTGCTTTTCAGGCCGAAGGCATCCACCAGCGCCAGTTCGGTTACATGTGCGGGATGCTCGGCGGCATAGACGCCGGCAATCGCTCCGCCCATCGAATGCCCGACCAGCACGAAACGCTGCAGGCGAAGCGCGTTCACGAACTCATTCAGACGCGCGGCCTGGGCGTCGATGTTGTAGCTGGCATTCGTTTCGCGTGACGACTCCCCCCAGCCGGGCAGGTCGGGAATGATCAGGTGGAAATGCGGCGTGAGCAGCTTGGCCGTCTCCAGCCAGACTTCCTTGTTGCTGGCGAAACCATGCAGCAGCACGATGGTCGGGCCATCGCCACCCTCGTCATAGACCCAGCGCGTATCGCCCACCTGCACCGAGTGCTTCTCCAGGTGCGCCGCCATCGCCTCGCGCATGTAATTTGCCCGCATAAGCCATTGCGGCGCGAACAGGTAACTGCTGCCAAGCACGATCACCAGCAAGGCGGCCAGCCATGCCAGAAATTTCAGGCGGCGCAGCAGCATGCGCTTCCACAGCGGCGTGCCAGAGGCAGTGGTGAGTGACGGCATGGACAGGTTTCCCGTAGTTGGTGGAATTACTTTTTCTGGGCTTTTGCCGAGGCGAAAACGGCTTCCACCGCCTGCTGCGTCAGCGGGTGATAGCCCGCCTTGGCCTTGGCGTAGATTGCTTCGGCATAGGCGAGGCCTTCCGGTGTGCTGGCGAAGGCCTTGTACAGCGGCATGGTGAGGTAGAGCCGGCCGATGCACGTCATGTGCTCGGCGGCGGCAGGCCACACCGCCTTGTCGCCGGCGGCGATGGCGTGGCTGTACCAGCGCATGCCGATCTCGGCGTTGGGCGTGCCGGTGAGGCGCCAGGCGGCGTCGAGCTGCTGCAGTTTGTTGAGCGGGGCCACGTCGGGCAGACGGTCGAGGAAGTACATCCACTCCTGCGTGTTCCAGCCCCTGGCATCCAGTTTGTCAGCGGCCAGACTTCCGGCGAGGAAGGCGCGGAGCTCCTGGTCGATGGCGTTGAAGCGCGGTGAATCGGGCAGCGGTGCGTTGTTCGGAATGCCCGTGCCATAGACCCAGGCCTTCACCTCATCCCAGCTCATCTTGCCGGGATACTTGTCGATCAGGTTCGGCTTCATGTAGTCGAGCATCTGCTCGGTGGTGATGCTCTGGAACGCGAAGTGGTGGAAGTAAGCCTTGATGTACGCGTCGAACCGGTCGCGGCCGAAGCGCTGCTCCAGCGTGCGCAGGAACCACGAGCCCTTGTCGTAGGCCACGTCGGACAAGGCATCGTCGGCGCCCACGCCGCGCGGATCGGGCGCCAGCTTCTGCGCGTTCGCCGGCATCTCGCCGATGTCTTTCTCCAGCGCGCGGGCGGAGAGCAGGGCTTCCTCGTCGGCCAGCGTCTTGCCATACACCGCCTCGGTGATGCGGCCCTGCACGTAAGTGGTGAACCCCTCGTTGAGCCAGATGTCGCGCCAGCTGGCGGCGGTCACCAGGTTGCCCGACCAGGAATGCGCCAGCTCGTGCGAGACCAGCGAGACCAGGCTCTTGTCACCGACCAGCACGGTCGGCGTGGCGAAGGTCATGTTCGGGTTTTCCATGCCGCCGTAGGGGAACGATGGCGGCAGCACCAGGATGTCATAGCGACCCCAGGCATAGGGGCCATACAGCTTCTCGGTGGTGGCGATCAGCTTTTCGGTGTCCTCGAATTCGTGAGCCGCCTTGCCCACCACCGAGGGCTCGGCATAGACGGCCGAACGCGGTCCGGTGGCCTTCACCGCGATGTCGCCGGCGGCGATCGCCAGCAGGTAGGAGGGAATCGGATGCGGCTGGGAAAAATCGAACGATCCGTCTAGCGGATGGTTCGCGTCATTGAGCGCACTCATCACCACGCGGATGCCCTTCGGTGCGGTGACATGCGCGCTGTAGGTGAAGCGCACGGCGGGTGAATCCTGCAACGGCACCCACGAGCGCGCATGGATCGACTCGGACTGCGAGAACATGAAGGGTTGCTTCTTGTCGGCGGTCTGCGCCGGGGTCAGCCACTGCAGGCCCGAGGCCTCGGGCGAGGTGGCGTAGACGATACGCACCTGCGCCGGATGCCTCGGTGCGGTGATGGTCAGCTTGCTGCCAAGCACGTTGTCGCGCGGGGCCAATACGTATTTCAGCGGCTGCTTGCTGCCATCGGCATCGAGCGCCTCGATCCTGGCGATCTTCAGGTCGCGGGTGTCCAGCACCAGCGAGGCCGCCTTCGGATTTTTCCAGTCCAGTTTCAGCGTGGCCTGGCCATCGAGCTGCCGATGCGGAAAGTCGATGCGCAGATCCAGATCCAGATGGGTCACCCGCACCTGCGCCGGTTGGGCGTACGAGTTGGGCTCGCTGGCCAGCGCGCTCAGCGGCAGCAGCAGGGCGCCGAAGGCGAGGGCGGGAAGGACACGCATGGGCAAGTCTCGGAGCGGGTAATCGACGAGTATGCCATCGGCCCTGCTTGTGCCGCCTGTGCTGGAAGCTGGGTCGCGGATGCCGTACCGGATGGGCTGACCTGGAGGTAGCGATCCTTTTTACCCGGTCCCTCGAACAGGCTGATGGCCACCGTTCGAAACCGTCGACCCAGGTGATTGAGCAGCAGGCGCGATTCCCATGCGTTTTGCGACGGCACGTACTCGAACAGGGGCAGGACGGGCGCAGTCCAGTCATCAGGTGATGCCTGGTGCTGGCCGTATTGGCGCCAGCGCGATATCCGTTTCTTGCGGGATAACGTTCAGCCGAACCGATCCGCCAGCCGATCGGTGGCCTGCACCAGTTGATCCACGATTTCCGGGTCGGCGGCGCTGTGGCCGGCCAGCACGATGTGCAGGGTGGCTTCGGGCCAGGCCTGACTCAGGTCCCATGCGCTCTTGGTGGGGCAGATGATGTCGTAGCGGCCCTGCACGATGGTGGCGCGGATATGCCGGATGCGTTCGATATCGCGCAGCAACTGGTTGGGTTCCAGGAAGAGTGCATGGCGGAAATAGTGCGCTTCCAGCAACGCCAGGCTGAGCGCCTTGTGCGGTTCGTCGAACTCGCCCTTGGCGGCGGGGTCATGCACCAGGGTAGTGCTGCCGCCTTCCCAGGCGCTCCAGGCATGCGCGGCGGCGAGGCGGGTGGCTTCATCAGCGCCGTTCAGGCGTAGCCAGTAAGCGTCGAGCATGGAGTCGCGTTCATGCGGTGGAATGAAGTTGACGAAGCGGGCCCAGCGTTCGGGAAAAATCTGCGCGGCGCCACCGCCCACTTCATTGAACCAGCGCAATTCCTCGGGCCGGCCCAGGAAAATGCTCCGCAATACCAGGCCGAGCACCCGGGCAGGGTGGGCCTGGGCATAGGCCAGCGCCAAGGTCGAGCCCCAGGAGCCGCCGAACACTACCCAGCGCTCAATGCCAAGCCGTTCGCGGATGGCCTCGATGTCGGCCACCAGATGGGTGGTGGTGTTGTCGGTCAGTTCGGCGAACGGGGTGGACTGGCCGGCGCCGCGCTGGTCAAACAACACGATGCGGTAACGTGCCGGGTCGAAAAACCGGCGGTGGTAGTCGGACAAGCCAGCCGCCGGTCCCCCATGCAAGAACACCACCGGCAAGCCGGCCGGGTTGCCACATTCCTCCACGTACAAGGTGTGCAGCGCATCGACCGCGAGGCGATGCGTCTGGTACGGCTCGATCTCGGGATACAGCTCGCGCATGACTTGGCTCCGGTAAGGCGGGTGATCAACTGGCGTTGAACTGCAGTGCTGCAGTGAGGTCGCCGGGAGGTGGCCCGCCGGCGGCGATCATGGATTCCTCGCGCAGTATCAGACCAGGCAGTTTGGGCAGGCCAAAGCGGCGCGTGATGAAGCGGGCGATCGAGCCGGTGTCGCAGATCGTGCGATCCACATGGCCGCGTCTGGCGAAGGGCGACACGATGATCGCCGGCACCCGCGTGCCCGGCCCCCAGCGGTCGCCCTTGGGCGGCACCACGTGGTCCCACCAGCCTCCGTTTTCGTCAACCGTGATCAGCACCAGCATCTGTGGCCATTGGGGGCTGTTCTGCAGCGCATGCACCACGCTGGCGAGGTGGCGGTCGCCGGCCTCCACGTCGGAGTAGCCGGCGTGCATATTGAGATCGCCTTGTGGCTTGTAGAACCTCACTGGCGGCAGCTTGCCTGCGGCCACATCGGTGAGAAAATGATTGCTGCTGGCGGTTTCGCCCAAGCCGCCGTCGCGCAGGTGCTGCCGGCGCGCTGCGGTGCCGGGTGCGAGGCTGACGAAATAGTTCAGCGGCTGATGGTGCGGCTGGAAGTTGGGCTGTTCGGGGAATTCACCGGCCACGCCATCGCCGTGACCGTCCAGCGCAGCCTGCCATGCGCCGCTGTACCAGGCCCAGTCGATGCCCTTGGCGGAGAGCAGGTCGCCGATGTACTGGTGGGTTTGCGGCGGGCAGGTGTTGGGATTGCCGGCATCGGCTAGCGCCGGGTTGTGCGGATCCTGGTTGAAGCCCGGCGCATACGACGGCCCCATCGTGTTCACGGCATGGAAATCAGGGGCAGCGTGCTCGGCGTGGCGAATTTCGCCTTGCCCTCCATCGCGCTGGCGGGGGAGTCGTCGGCCAGCTTGAGATGCACATCGGTAACCTCGCCGCTCAGCGAGGTGGCGATGCCGAACTTGGCCGGGCTCTGGTCGGCGTGCGGATAGAACGGTGGCTGCGCCGCGACCAGATACTGGTGATTCAAGAACGAGCCACTGAAAGCACCCATGAAAAAGTTGTCGCACAAAGTGTACTGCTCGGCCAGCCGCCACAGCCGCAGGTTCACCGCACTGTCGGCATAGATCACCAGCGTGCCACTATCGCCCCAGGCAACGAAACCGTCGTTGCGCCCGCCGTTGATCTGCAGCTGGTTTTGATAGAACGCATGCACCAGGTCGCGCGTCACCACACCGTGCGTCAGCTGCTCGCCAGCCGGTGTGCGCAGGGCGAATGGAGCGTTCGGCAGGCCGCTGATGTCGTGCTCGCCGATCTTGTAGCTGCGGTGGTTGACTACCTGCTTGTGCGGCACCAGACCCTGCCAGATCGGTGGCAGGGTGGTGAACAGCTCGCCGCTGCGGGTTAGCCCGGGGTCGGGTCGGCGGCGGCGCGTGGCTGCTCGGGGGCTTGCGGGTCATTGGGTGTTCCAGTGGGGCAGAGGGGCTCAGGAGTGCGGCGCAGCCTCATCATAGAAGCGGGCGAGGTCGGCCTTCACCTGCTTCAGCGCATCGACGTCGAAATAGATCATGTGGCCGGAGGGATAGAAACCGAACTCGATGTTCTTGCGAATCGCCGGGTCGAGGCCGAGATGGCCCAGATCGAACTCGGTGGCGTAGAACGGCGTCGCAAGATCGTAGTAGCCATTGGCCGAGAACACCTTCAGGTGCGGGTTTCGCCGCATCGCATCGGCCAGGTCGCCGCCGACATAAGGCGCCTGGGTAAAGCCGAAGCCGCGGCCCTGCTTGTGCTTCCAGTCCCAGCCTCGGTTGATCACGGCGTAGTTGTTGGGCAGGTAGGGGCGATCCTCGGTGAACTTCAACTCCTCCCCGGCGTACTGGTTGAACGCGGCCAGGTAGGCGCCGGTGGCCGCGTCGCTGGCCGCATCCCCGTCGGGCGTTTCGCCGGCCGCGTCAGGATCGATGCCTTCGAAACGGCCGTCCAGACGGCCGACCGTGCGGCGCTGGTCGCGCAGCAGCTCCTTGCGGAAGCGGCTGGGATCGATGCGCAGGTTCGCTTCCTTGATGTAGGTGGTCGACAGGCCGGTGTATTGGCTTAGCTGGCCGGCGATGCGATCCGCCTCGGCGGGCGTGATCGCGTCACCCCTGGCCAGTGCCAGGGTGTAGTCGCCGCTGGCAAATTGGCGCACCTGGGCCAGGAAGCTGGCCAGGTCGGCCGGCTTGTTCGGCACTTTGTCGTGATACCAGGCAATCGCCGCTTCGGTCGGCAGGTCGACGATATAGGCGTGGTCGACGCCGGTATGGGCCCACACGCTGAAATCCAGGATCGAGGACATCAGCACGATGCCGTTGAGCTCCATGCCCTGTTCCTGCAGCAGCTTGGCTAGCACCGCCGAACGGGTGGTGCCGTAGCTTTCGCCGAACAGGAATTTCGGCGAGTTCCAGCGCTGGTTGCTGCTGACGTAGTGGGTGATGAATTTGGCGAAGGCAGCGGCGTCCTGGTCCACGCCGTAAAAATTCTTGCCCTCGGCCGCGCCGACCAGCTGCGAGTAGCCGGTGCCGGGGGCATCGATGAACACCAGGTCGCTCTTGTCGAGCAGACTGTACTGGTTGGGTACGGTGCGGTAGGGCGGCGGCGGGATCGGCTGGTCGCCGTTGTTGGCCACCCGCACCGGACCGACCGAGCCCATGTGCAGCCACATGCTGGACGAGCCGGGGCCACCGTTGAACAGGAAGGTGACCGGGCGCCGGGCCTGCTTGCCGTCGTCCACCGTGTACGCCACGTAGAACACGCTGACCGTGGGCTTGTCCTTGTCGTCCTTGATCAAGAGGGTGCCGGCGGTGGCCTTGTAGCTGATGGTGTGGCCGTCGATCTGCACGCTGTGCGAGGTGACCACCTTGCGTTCGGGCGGTATCGGCAGCTCATCTTTCTTGCTGTCCTTGTCCGACTGCGCCTTGTCGGTATGCTTGGGCGCGTCAGCGGCGTGCAGCGGGAGGCCCGGGCCCATCAGCAGGGCGAGCGCGAGCGGGGCGGAAAGTAATTTGCGCATGGTCGTGGACTCCTCTCAGCGCGATGGCGCGGCGTGATCGTAGAAGTGGGCAAGGTCGCCCTTGAGTTGCTGCAGCGACTGGGTGTTGAGATAGATCATGTGCCCCGACGGGTAGTACAGGAATTGCAGGTTGCCGCGCAGCGACGGGTCGAGGTTCATGTGCGCCAGGTCGTACTCGGTGATGAAGAACGGCGTGGCGAAATCGTAGTAGCCGTTGACCGACAGCACCTTGAGGTTCGGATTGGTGCGCATCGCATGGGCGAGGTCGCCAGCCACGTAGGCCACCGGCAATGGCTGCTGGACATCCGCTGCCTTGTGCTTCCAGTCCCAGTCCTTGTTGATCTCGCCGAAGGTAGGGCGGTAGTCCAGCTCGCTGTGATAGCCCAGCTCGGTGTCGAGGTAGATGTGGAAGGCCGCCACGAAGGCGCCGCTGATGCCGGCGCCCGAGGCGTCGTAGTCCGGGGTTTCGCCGGCAGCGTCTGGATCGGTGCCGGTGAAGCGGCTGTCGAAGCGGCCCAGGGTCAGGCGCTGATCGCGCAGCAGCTCCTTGCGGAAGCGGCCCAGGTCGATGCGCAGGTTGGCGTTCTTGACGAACTGCACCGACAACCCGGTGTACGTCGCGAACTGCCGCGCCACCGCGTCGAACTGGTCGGCAGGCAGGTTTTGCCCCTGCGCCAGCGCCGCCGCGTACGGGCCCTGCGCCCAGGCACGCACCTGATCCAGGTACCTCTTCAGGTCGGCCGGCTTGCTGGCCAGCTTGTCGTGATACCAGGCCGCGGCGGCGTAGCTGGGCAGGTAGCCGATGTAGACCTCGTCGTAGCCGGGCAGGTGCACGCCGTAGTTGAGGATCGACGACATCAGGATCACGCCGTTGAAGGCCATGCCCTTGTCCTGCAGCGCATCGACCAGCGCTGCCGAACGGGTGGTGCCGTAACTCTCACCGTAGAGGAATTTAGGCGAATTCCAGCGTTGGTTGGCGGTGACATAACGCTGGATCGCGCGGGTGAAGGCCGAGATGTCCTGGTCGACGCCCCAGAAATCCTTGCCGGTGGCCTTGCCCAGCGGGCGCGAGTAGCCGGTGCCGACCGCGTCGATGAAGACCAGGTCGGTCTTGTCCAGCAGACTGTCCCTGTTCGGCACCAGCTTGTACGGCGCCGGCGCGGTGGCGTCGGGACTGGCGGTTTCGATCCGCACCGGGCCGAACGAGCCCATGTGCAGCCACATGCTGGAGGAGCCGGGGCCGCCGTTGTAGAGGAAGGTCAGCGGCCGCTGTGCGGCCTTGGTGTCGTCCAGCGTGTAGGCGACATAGAACACGCTGGCCTGCGGCTGGTTCTTGTCGTCGCGGATGATCAGGGTGCCCGCGGTGGCGGTGTACTTCAGCGTGCGACCATTGATGGTGATGCTGTGGTGACTTGGCGTGGCCGTCTCGGTGGCGGGCGGCGAGCTGTTGTCTGCGGGCTTGTCCGTGCTGTCGTGCGAGACGGCTGGTGCCGTGCCCGCGTGACTGGCGGACACCGGCGCGACAGCGAGCGCGCCTGCCAGAAGCAGGAAGAGAAGATGACGCATGGCAACCCCTGTATGGACGCAACGAACCAATGAATGAGTATGCGTGGGCTGGCTCACCTGCGACTGTGACAAAAGTACTGGTTGGCGCTGGCGTACGGGCGGTTTCATGTCGTCCGGGAATGCCCCACCCGTAGCAGGTACAATGCGCACTCCCACGTAACGAATCCGTCCCCATGGATACCTCCCAGCGCCTTGACGGGCGCACCCTCCTGTTCATTGGCATGGCCTTGCTGACCTGGTCGTCGGCGTATGCCGCGATCGCCTATGCGCTGGCCTCGTTCACCCCGGGCGAAGTCGCGTTTTCCCGTCTCGCGGTCGGTTCGCTGTGCTTTGCGGCCCTGGTGCTGGTGAAACGGGTGCCGCTGCCGGCCCGGCGCGACTGGCTGCCGCTGGCGGTGTTGGGCGTGATCGGGCTGACCGTTTACCACCTGTGCCTCAACTATGCGGAAACGCGCATTGCCAGTGGCACGGCTTCGATCCTGATCTCGCTGGCGCCGGCGGCCACGGCAGCGGTTTCCGCCGTGTGGCGGCATGAGCGCCTGTCCGCCCGCACCCTGACCGGCCTGGGCGTGGCCTTGGTCGGTGTGGTGATGGTGGTGCTGGCCAGCGGCAAGCAGGTGCGCTTCGAGCCGATGGCGGCGCTGGTGCTGGTCAGCGTGCTCGCTTCGGCGATCTTTTTCGTGGGGCTGAAGCCGTTCTTCGCACGCAGCAGCACGATCGGCGTCACCGCCTTTACCCTGTTTGCCGGTGCGCTGGGAGCTTTGCCATTTGTCGCCGGCATCGGTACGGCCTTGCATGCGGCGCCTTGGTCGCACCTTGCCGCCCTGCTGTGGTTGGGCGTCGCGCCGACGTTCATCGGCTACATGGCCTGGAACGCGGCACTGCACCGGACATCGGCGTCGCAGGTCTCCAGTTTCATCTATTTTTCGCCGCCGATCGCGGTGCTGATCGGCTGGCTGTGGCTGGGCGAGCGCCCCGGCCCGCTGACCCTGGTCGGCGGCGTGATCACCGTGGCTGGCGTGGCCCTGGCGAACGTGCGGCGGCGAACCATGCCCAGCATGCCACTGACGGCTGCCGCCACCGAAACGAACTGATTCCTGGAGGAGGTTCGCCACATGTACCAGCTATATATCGCCAACAAGAATTACTCGTCGTGGTCGCTGCGGCCGTGGCTGTTGCTCAGCGCGCTGGGCATTCCATTCGATGAGCATCTGGTGCCGTTCGTGGAGGGCCACGCTGCCAACTGGGAGGCGTTCCGCGCGTTCTCGCCGAATGGCAAGGTGCCCTGCCTGCACGACAGCGCCACCGTGGTGTGGGATTCGCTGGCCATCGCCGAGTACCTTGCCGAGCGTCATCCGGACGTCTGGCCGTCCGATCCATCGGCGCGGGCGTGGGCGCGATGTGCGGCGGCCGAGATGCACTCGGGTTTTTCCGCGCTGCGCCAGCACTGCGGTATGAACTGTGGCGTGCGCGTGCGCTTGCGGCAGGATCTGCCGGCAGCGCTGGCGGCGGATATCGCACGCATCGACGAACTGTGGAGTGAAGGGCTGCGCCGGTTCGGCGGCCCGTTTCTGGCTGGCCCCGGGTTCACTGCCGTCGATGCGTTTTTCGCGCCGGTGGCGTTTCGTGTCCAGACCTACGGCATCAAGCTGGGTGACGCGGCAGGCGATTACGTGCAGCGGTTGCTCGAACTGCCTGCGATGCGACGCTGGTATGCCGACGCCCTGCAGGAACGGTGGCTGGATGCCGGCCATGAGGCGGAGGTGCTGCACTCCGGCGAATTGCTGCACGATCTGCGTGTGCCGGTGGGCTGACCAACCGCTCAGGGTTGCGCTGGCGCCGTCGCCCTGGCGTGGCGGCGCAGCTGCCAGCGCCCCAGCGCGAGCAGCAGCGTGGCCACGACGACGAACACCAGCAGCACGGCGCAGGCATTGAGCAGCACCTGCAGGTAGCCCAGGGTGGTGACGTCGAGGAACGGGTACGGATACCAGTGATTCAGCGCGCCACGCGCCAGTGCGTAAACAAAGTAGGCCACCGGGTAGGCTTGCCAGTAGGCAATCTGGACCCAGCGCAGCGTGGCCTTTGGCACCGCCAGCCACCAGTGCAGCACGAACAGCAGCGGCATCACCATGTGGAGGGCGTCGTCGGCGACGATCTGCCAGCCATGCGGATGCCACAGCTGGCGCAGCATCAGGTTGTAGATCGCGCAGACGATGATGATGCTCATGGCCAGCGCGGTATGCACGTCCGCGCGCCTGAAAAACCGCCCGATTGTACCGGGCCCGTGGCCTGCAGCGGCGGTCAGCGCCATCGCCACCAGCAGATTGGTCAGCACGGTGAAGAAGCCGAAGTAGATCCAGACGCCAGCCATTGCGCCTTGCCCGTTCGCGATCGTCAACTGGATCGACAGCAGCAGTTGCAAGGTCAGCGCCAGCCAGCCGAGCAGGGCACTGAAGGCGGCGAAGTGGCGATAACGGTTCGGCATGGCCAGTCGTCTGCGCTGACCCGTGCTCAGCCCCCTTTCGGGGGCGTGCGCGGCTGGCGTGGTCAAAGTTTGTAGGCGCGGTGGATTGCCACGATGCCGCCGGTGAGGTTGCGCACCTCGACGCGGCCGAAGCCGGCGCGCTCCATCATGCCTTTCAGGGTTTGCTGGTCGGGGTGCTTGCGGATCGATTCGGCCAGGTACTGGTAGCTGTCTGCATCGCCGGCGAACAGCTGGCCGAGTTTCGGCAGCACCTTGAACGAGTGGAAATCGTAGAGCTTGCCGAACAGCTCGTTCTGCACTTTGGAGAATTCCAGCACCAGCAGCCTTCCGCCGGGCTTCAGCACGCGGCAGATGTCGGCCAGTGCCTTGTCCTTGTCGGTGACGTTGCGCAGGCCGAAGGCCATGGTCACGGCATCGAAGCTGTTGTCCGGGAACGGCAGTGCCTCGGCATTGAGCTGGGCCCAGCGCAGGCCCGAGACCAGGCCGCGGTCGGTCAGGCGGTCGCGGCCCACGCCCAGCATGGCGGCGTTGATGTCGCCGACCACCACCTCGCCCTCGTCGCCGACCACCGGCTTGAGCAGTGCCGCGATGTCGCCGGTGCCGCCGGCCAGATCCAGCACCCGGTCGCTGCGGCGCACGCCGCTGATCACCACGAAATGGCGTTTCCACAGGCGATGCACACCGAACGACATCAGGTCGTTCATCAGGTCGTAGCTGCGCGCGACCGAGGTGAATACCTGGCCGACCAGTTTCTGCTTCTCGCCGACCGGCACGTCGCGGAAGCCGAAGTGGGTGGTCGGTTCCGGGGAGGATTTGGGCTGTTCGTTCATGGGCGCAATGCTACAGGAATGGGTGTTTGATGGATTTGCCGCAGGAGTCCGCCAGCGGGCTCCTGCGGGGCGGGACGTCAGATCGTGGGCTTGCCGCCTTCCTTGTAGATCACGCCGTCCTTCATCACGAAATTGACGTGCTGCATCACGGTGATGTCATCCAGCGGATTGCCAGGCACTGCGATCACGTCGGCGCCGCGGCCGACGGCGATCTGACCGAACTGGTCCTGCTTGTGCAGCAGTTCGGCGGCGTGCGTGGTGGCGGCCTGCAGCACGAACATCGGCGGCATGCCGGCCTGCACCATGTACGCGAACTCTTTCGCGTTCTCGCCATGCGGATAGACGCCCGCGTCGGTGCCGAAGGCGATCTTCACCCCGGCGCGGTAGGCCTTGCCCGCCGTCGCCATGATCACCGGGCCGACCTGTTCCGCCTTGGCGGCGACCTGTGGCGGGTACCAGCCTTCCTTCGCCTTCTCCATCACGTACTGGCCGGCGATGATGGTGGGCACGTACCAGGTACCGTGTTCCTTCATCAGCTTCATGTCTTCGGCGTTCATGAAGGTGCCGTGCTCGATCGAATCCACGCCTCCGAGCACCGCGCGACGGATCGCCTCGGCGCCGTGAGCATGGGCGGCGACGGTGTAGCCGTAGTCGTGCGCGGCGGCAACGACTGCCTTGATCTCGTCCAGGGTCATCTGCGGATTTTCGGAACTGGAGCCTTCGTCGAGCACGCCTCCGGACGGCATGATCTTGATCAGGTCGGCACCGTCCTTGTAATGCTGGCGCACGGCTTTCCAGGCGTCTTCGGGCGAGTTGATGATGCCGTCCTTCGGGCCCGGGTCACCTTGCAGATCCCAGCGGAAGCCATTGGTCGGATCGGCGTGGCCGCCGGTGCTGCCGACAAACTGGCCGGCGCTGAAGATATGCGGGCCGGGCACGATACCGGCGTTGACCGCGTTGCGCAGGGCGATCGATTCGTTGTGCTCGTCGCCGAGATTGCGCACCGTGGTGAAGCCGGCCAGCAAGGTGCGCTTCGCATAGACCGTGCTGCGGATCGCATAGTCCGCCGGGTTGAGGCGGAACTTGTCGCTGTAGGTGTTCTTGCTGAACTGCATGGTCAGGTGGGTATGCGAGTCGATCAGGCCCGGCATGCAGGTGGCGTCGGGCATCTTGACGTACTGGAATGTGTCGCCGCTGGCGATCGCCGCTTGCCGGAAAGGCTCGATGTCGATCGCGCCGGCATGGATTTCCTTGATGTGGCCGTCCTTGACGATCAGGCTGGTCTCGCCAAGCATCTTGCCAGCGACCGGGTCGACCAGGCGTGCGCAATCGAGCACGCTGGTCTGATGCACGCTGCTGCCAGCGTCGGTCGGCGCATCCGCATTCACGGCGGCGGCAGGCAGGCACAGCAGAGCGGCGGCGATGGCAAGCAGGTAGCGTGCTGTCATGGTTTCGTGACTCCTTGGAGAGAGCCGCCATCCTACTCGGCTGGACCGTCGCCTGCTTTGCGCTTTCCGTCGACTGGCGTCTCGTCCGGCGCCGGGTTCGCCCGCGGCTTGTGCTGCTGGTGTTCGGCTTCGACGTGGCGCTGGTGCAGGTCCGTCGCCGAGGCATCCTCGGGCACCTCGCCATTCGTCACCACCGGCGTGATGGTCTGATCGGCGTCCGCGGGCTCGCGCTCGGCGCCGGGAGTGATTTTCAGAATCGAATGACGCATCTCGCGCGACAGGATCACCCGCGCGTCGCGCACCATGTCCTCCAGCGCGCTGTCGTAGTCGAGCTTGCCGTCAGCGTCGGTCCACACCACCTTGCGTTCGCGCAGCTTGAGGATGAAGCCGCGGAACAGCGCCTTGTCGAAAAACTCCGGTGCGGACAACTCGTTGAGCAGACTCAGGCGTTGCGCGGTCAGCGTGCAGGCATTTTCCAGCTCGGCGCCGGTCATCATATGCGGCCCGTTCTTGGCCAGTGCCGCGATGGCGATGTAATAGCGCTCGAAAGCCTGGATCAGACTGCGCGCGATGACCTTGAGCTGGAAGGCGCCATCTTCCTGGCCGGGGGCGCGTTCCAGCGAGCGGCCGTCGTTGTTCGATTCGAGCAGGCCACGGCGCACGAAGAAGTCGATGGTGTCCTGCAACTGCTGGCAGAAGCCATCGCTGTCCCAGGGCAGGAACAACTCGCCCTGGATGAACGGGTAGATGATGCGGCCCAGCCTCAGCACGGCGGCACGCGACATGCGCCGGTTGTTGAGGAAACAGCAGGCCACCCACGCCGCGGGCGCCAGGAGGTGCAGCACATTGTTGCGGAAGTAGCTGAGCAGCACCGCCTGCTCGCCGTTGACCGTCAGCACGTCGCCCAACGGATGCTTGACCCGTTCGATCCAGGCCATCTGTTCGCCATAGGCGATGATCGCGGCGGGGTTCATCGGTGTAAGCGTGACGCGCTCGGAGTAGGGCAGCTCCTCCAGCAGTGCCTTGTTGAGCGCGAGCTGGGTCAGCAGGTCGCCCTCGGCCATCGCATGCTTGGGGGTGGCCAGCAGGGCCAGTGCCAGCAGGTTGATCGGATTGACGTCGGCGGCGCGGTTGATGTTGATCTGGATCTGCTCGGCGAGCTGACTGACCACGCCATTGAGCCATTCCGGCTTCGCATCCGGATCGCTGCTGGCTGCGCGCCAGTTGCTGCTGGCTGCATCGAGCAGTGGCGTGAGTTCGATAGGCTCGCCGAAGTTCAGTGACACGTGACCATAGCGCTGACGCAGCACTTTCAGGCCGCGCAGCAGACCGAGCAAGGATTCCTTCTCCTTCGGCTTGCCGCTCAGCTCGCCGATGTAGCTCTTGCCCTCCATCAGTTTTTCGTAGCCGATATAGACTGGCTGGAACAGTACCGGCCGGCGCGGCGCGCGCAGGAAGGCGCGCACTGTCATCGACAGCAGGCCGCCGCGCGGGGTGAGCAAACGTCCGGTACGCGAGCGGGTGCCTTCGGTGAAATATTCGATCGGCACGCCACGGTCGATCAGTTGCGCCATGTACTCCTTGAACACCACCGAATACAGCGGGTTGCCGGTGAAGCTGCGCCGCATGAAGAAAGCGCCACCCCGGCGCAGGATCGGCCCGATGCCCGGCAGGTTCAGGTTCACGCCAGCAGCGATATGCGGCACCACCACGCCGGAGGCATGCAGCTGGTAACTCATCAGCAGGTAGTCGGCATGGCTGCGATGACTGGGCACGTAGACCACCTCGTAGCCCGGCGCGGCAGCGCGGGCCTTGTCGAAATGGTGCATGGCGATGCCGTCGTACAACTTGTTCCAGAAGTTGGAGAGCAGGAACGACACCGAGCGCACCACCGGGTGCGAGTAGTCGGCGGCGATCTCCATCATCAACTTGTGCGCCTTGCGCCAGGCCTTGGCGTGACTGATTTTTTCCTTGGCGGCGGTGCTCGCAATCGCGGCACGCACCGGCTCGGCATTCAGTACCGCGTCGACCACGGTGCGCCGATGCGACAGATCCGGCCCGATCACCGCGGCACGAATGCGGTGGAAATGGGTACGCAGCACCCGCGCGATCTTGCGCGTGAAACGCTCCGGGCTGATTTCGCCGGATTCGGCCAGCACGCTACGCAGGGATACCGGCGCCGAAAAATGCACCACCGTGTCGCGCCCGTTCAACAGCACCGCCAGCAGTCGCCGGAAGCGGCCCACCATCACCCAGTTTTCCGAGAACAGCACGCTGAACCAGCCGCTGTCCCGGTTCGGCGCACGACCGACGTAGATCGACACCGGCACAATCTGGATATCGCGCTCGGGCATGCCTTCGAGCGAGCGCACTAGCTGGCGCAATTGTTCGTTGGGCGCGCGCTTGCGGTTGTGCCCGAAGACCCAGCCGTCGCGCCGGGCCAGCGCAAACACCGAACGCCGGCGGCGGGTGCCGGGCAAGGCCTGCATCGGGCTGGGCAGGCCGGCTTCACGGCAGGCGCGCTGCAGGATCAGCGCGTCGGAAAAGCCGTCGCGCTCGATTACGTAGCAAACCGGAGAGCCGGCCTTCAGCAAGGCCGTCGGCTCGGCTGGGTCGCGACGAATACGGACCCATGGCTGCAGCAACTGGCCAGCCAGATTGAACCACCAAGGTGCGCGCTGGCGACCGCTTGAGTCGACGTTGGGGAAATTCTGCATCCGTCTATTCTAATAGGTTGTGTCGGTCAGACTTTGCCGGGTGCGCTGCTGGCGGCTGGCCCCGGCGCGGTGGTGGTGTTCTTTGTCGGCCGGAGGGTGGACTGGATCAGTCGCTGATGAGATGCACGCACCTGATCCAGCATGTCTTTGCTGTACCAGCGGCCATCCTGTTCCACCAGGTTCGATTCCGTGGAAAGCGGTTTGCCCAGCAAGATGTAGTTGATCCTCACCACCGCATGACCGTTGCTGTTGGAGGCGGGGGTGAGCTTGATCGAGTTGAGTGCGTCGTCCACCGACAAGCCGTAGATGGCCAGCAACTGCTTGAGGCCCGCGAAGCCGGTGGCGTACGTGCCCATCGTGGTGTCGAAATCCATCGTGCGCAGTTGTTCGGGGCTCTTCAGGTCCAGCTGGCGCGCCATTGCCACCACGATGTTCACGGCTTGCCTGGCTTTGGCCTGATCAAACCACGGGGCTTGCTGAACCCATGGGGCGAGCGTATCAACCACGTTGTTGATCACGGTCTTCTCGGTGTTGCTGAGGTTCTGGTTTTGCTTCACCTGGGCTTTTGCGAACGCGCCGCCCACGCTGATCAACACGGGCAACTGGTCACCGTATTGCTGCTCGATCCTCACCAACCGCGGTTGCCATTGGTTGAAGAGAGTCTTCTCGGCGTCCTTGCCGGTGAGCTGCTGCATCGCTGCGGTGAACTTGGCGCGATCATCGGCGCTGATGGCTGGGGACCGCTGTTGTTCGCGGCTCCAGTCGGCACGCATGGTGGCGTAGTTCGCGGGCGGCAGTGCTTGCTTCCACAGGGCCGAGAAATTGCCTGCCTTGAACAGATCGATCGAGCGCTGCAAGGCGGCTTCGGGTGTGCTGCCGCCCGGCGGGGACCCGTCGTCCTTGCCATGGCAGGCACACAGCAGCAGTGCGCTGGCCGCGAACAACAAGACGTGACGAAGGAAACGGGGACGCATCGGCGTGCTCTTGCCAGGGGCGGGTGCAGCCAAAAATGCCGCGGGGCGCCAGTGATCGCGCAGGGTAAGCGGCGCGGCCGTGGCGACACAAGTTCCGCCGTGGTGGATTTTCCGCTGCCCCAAAAAGAAAACCCCGCGGGCCAGGCCTCGCGGGGAAATCCGGCAGAGCCGGAAGGGAAATGGCCTTGCCCGCAAAATTTTGGTCGGCAGGGTTGGCTGGCGAGATACTACCGGCCTTGCTCAATTAAGGCAATACTTACGTTTTGTCATGTAGATATATATTTTTAAAGAAAATATGCATGAAATCACTGGTCGCGTAGGGCGTTGATCTTTTCTTGCCGGCGCTTTTCCAGCGGTGCGGTCCAGTCATTGTTGAACAGGGCCGGCTCCCAAGCGCCATAGGTCGGGTTGGGCAGCACAAACCAGCGGGCGCCGATCCAGCTCATATAAGGCGCCATCGCACGGCGGCGTCCTTCGGCGTTATTGGCCACCACGGTCACAAAGTCGCCGATCTGGTCTCCGAATTGCATCAAGACCCGATATTTCCGGCTAACCAACTGACGCCGGCAGCCCTTCTCACTGCCGATCTGCTCGCAGCCCTTGACGAAGGTGCCCAGGCCAAGAAATGCCTCAGGCCCCGAAACAGGCAGACCAACCTTGCGCAGGTTGGCCACGGTTACCTGATCCAGATCCTTGGCGCGATTGGATATGTAGATCACGGCGATGCCGTGCTTGGCCGCGAACTGGGTGAACTGAACCACGCCCGGCAGCGCACGCGCCAACTCCTCCTTGCACCAGTTGGCCCAGTCGGCCTCGTTGAACTCGCCTCCATGCTTGATCAGTCGTGCCTGGTACGGCGAGTTGTCCAGTACGGTTTCGTCGATATCCAGTACCACGGCGGGCTGCAGGCCTTTGCTTGGCGTGACCCGGTCGTCCTTGGGCAGAGCGTCCCAGTGGCGGTCCTTCAGCGCGGTCAGCAAGCGCGACTGGGCATCCCGATAGGTCTGCACAAAGACAAGGTCGTGCTCAATCGCCGTTTGGCTCCAGGCCACGGCATTCAGATTGTCATTGGCGGGGACCGCCGCGGGCGCGGCCTTTGCCACGGGTGCCGGCGGGGCTGCCGTGAACGGATCGGAGTGGGGCGGCGCGGTGGCGCAACCGGCCAGCAGGGCAAATGCCAACAGGGTCGTGGAAAGGCGGAGCAACATGCGAAAATCCTTGCGAAATGAAGACCGGAACGATGGCGTCAGTTTACGACAGCCATATGGCAGTTCCGCCCCGGCTGGCAGTCATGGCACCCTGCTGACAGACTGACCGCCCCAGGATCAAGGCCTCCCCCATGGATTCCCATTCGCTCGCTTCGCGTGAAATCGCGCTCGCCATACGGTACGCGAGCTACGTGCTGATCGCCCTGGCCTTGTTGCTGGTGATCGAGATCCACCTGCTTCCCGCCCTGCTGGCGGGGCTGCTGGTATTTGAGTTGGTGCAGTCGATGAGCCCGCTGCTGGGGCGGCGCATCTCCGGCGACGGTGCCCGAGTGGTGGTGGTGGCCGTGCTCGGTGCCATCCTGGTCGGGCTGCTGATTTTGCTGATCCTTGGCGCTATCGGCCTGTTCCACAATGAAATCGGCAACCCGCAGCTGCTATGGCAGCAACAGTTGATGCCGCTGGTGGAAAAGGCCCGGCAGCAGTTGCCGCCGATCCTGGTGAACAACCTGCCCGACAGCGTCGATGACCTGCGCGTGGGTGCCATGGACCTGATCCGCAAGCACGCGGTGACCTTGCAACTTGCCGGCAAGGGCGCGGTGCGGGTTTTCGTGCACATCATCATCGGGCTGGTGCTGGGCGCGATCATCGCCTTGAGTCGCGCCCGTCCGGCAAACCAGATGGGCCCGCTGGCGGCCATGCTCAGCCTGCGCTGCCAGCGCCTGGCCGAGGCGTTTCACAACATCGTGTTCGCACAGATCAAGATTTCGCTGATCAACACCTTGTTCACCGCGATCTTCCTGCTCGGCGTGCTGCCTTTGATGGGCATCCATGTACCGCTGGCCAAGACACTGGTTGTGCTGACCTTCATCGTCGGCTTGCTGCCGGTGATCGGCAACCTGATCTCGAACACCGCCATTGCCGTCGCGGGGCTTTCGGTGTCCCTGGGCGTGGGCATCGCCGCGCTGGTGTTCCTGATCCTGATCCACAAGCTGGAGTACTTTCTCAATGCGCGCATCGTCGGTTCGCAGATCCGCGCCCGTGCCTGGGAGCTGCTGGTGGCCATGCTGGTGATGGAGGCGACCTTCGGTCTGCCAGGGGTGATCGCCGCACCGATCTACTACGCGTATCTGAAGAGCGAGCTGGAAGCCGAGAAACTGTTGTAGAAGCTGGAGATTCAAATGTCTCCTCGGCTAAGTGGTATAACGTGCACGAGCAACACGCAAGGGGAACCGGGTGTCCGACAAGGAAGCCACGGCGCGCATAAAGAGATCGGCTCTTCGTGGAAACGTGTGGGTGATTGGCGCGCGGTAGTTGTGGTGCAGCCCATGCATAGCAAGGCTTGGCGGGCTTCAGCGGCGCGCTAAAATCTGGCACGTTTTGCCGATGGCCCGGCAATCGTCCGTGCGCGATGTCGCCAGGGAGTTCAAGCTCGACTGGCAGACGGTCAAGTCGCTGGACAAGCAGTACATGGCCGAGCAGATCAAGCGCGCCGGGATACCCGGTCCGAAGGCGATCGGCATCGATGAAATCTCGATTCGCAAGGGGCACACCTACCGCATCGTGGTCAGTGACCTGATCCGCAAACGGCCGATCTGGTTTGGCGGTGAAGACCGCTCCGAAGCGAGCATGGCGATGTTCTACGAAGCGCTTGGCCCAAGGAAATCCGCCGGTATACGGCTGGCGGTGATGGACCTGTGGAAGCCGTTTCGCAAAGCAACCCAAACGCACGCCCCGCAGGCAGCGATCCTGTTCGACAAGTTGACCGGCTACGCCGTTGAAAAGCGCCTCACATCATGGCGCACCTGGGCAAAGCACTCGATGCGGTACGCAAGGCCGAGTACGCCCGCCTGAGCGGCAAGGATCGTCGCTACATCAAGGGGCAGAAATACACCTTGCTGTCGCATCGCGAAAATCTCAGCGTCGACGGCAAAGCGGCGCTCAAGCAACGGCTGGCGGCCAACAAGCGGCTCAACACCGCCTACCTGCTCAAGGAACGCTTCGGCCAGTTGTGGGACTACCGGCGCGCCGGCTGGGCGCGGCGCTTCTTCGACCAGTGGCGCCAATCGCTGCGCTGGCAGCGGCTCAAGCCATTCGAGAAATTCGCCGCCATGATCGAGCGGCACTGGGACGGTATTGCCGCCCACTGTCGACCTGAAAACAAAGTCCCGCTCGGCTTCGTCGAAGAACTCAACAACAAGATCCGCGTCATCCAGCGCCGCGCCTACGGCTTGCGTGACGAGGAGTATCTGCGCATGAAGGTGCTCACCTGCATGCTGCCGGAGCTGTGAAATCGGATGAATCTACCCACACGACTTCACGAAGACCCAGAAAAAATTGCCACCACGCTCGCCCGTATCTGGGGCGACGGGGATTCCCCTTTGCCGGCGACGGCACCAGTCACGGAGCCAATCAGGTGAGCCGCCTGTTCTTCTCCTACTCGCACAAGGACGAGAAGCTGCGCGATCAGCTGGAGGTGCAGCTTGCGGTGCTGAAGCGCGAAGGCGCGATTTCCACCTGGCACGACCGCCGCATCATGGCAGGCGACGTGCTGGGTCAGCGCATCGACGAGGAACTGGAACGCGCGGACATCATCCTGCTGTTGATCAGCCCGGACTTTCTCGCCTCCGACTACTGCCACGACATGGAAATGCAGTGCGCACTGGCGCGGCACGCCGAACGCAGCGCACGGGTGATCCCGGTTCCTGCGGCCGTGCGACTGGCAGCACTCGCCGTTCGCCGAGTTGCTGGCCGCGCCCACCGATGGCAGGCCGGTCACGAAATGGCCGGATCTTGACGAAGCCTTTCTGGACGTGGTGCGACAGATTCGCGAGGCGCTGCCGCCCGCCGCCCATGCCAGTCCGCACAGGAATCCGCTTTCCGTTGTTTCGCCCATGGCAACCACTGCGCCGGGCCCACGATCCAGCAACCTGCGCCTGCGCAAGCAGTTCAGCGATGCCGACCGCGACCAATTTGTCGAGGACGCGTTTGACTACATGGCGCGCTACTTCGAGAACTCGCTGCAGGAACTGGCCACCCGCAACCACACCATCGAAGGCCGTTACAAAAGACTCGATGCGCAGCGCTTCAGCGCCGTCATCTACGAAGCCGGACAAACCCGCGCCCAGTGCAGCATCCGTCTTGGCGGATGCTTCGGAAAAGGCATCACCTACTCAGCCAGTGCCGACGCCGCCGGCAACAGCTACCACGGCATGCTCTCCCTGGAACACGACGACCAACATCTGTACTTGAGCGCCAGCATGTCGATGATGGGTGGCGACCGGGACCAGCAACTGACTTTCGATGGCGCCGCCGAGCACTACTGGGCCATGCTGATTGAACCGCTGCAACATTAGTGGTTGTCATCGCCGCTGGCGGGGTGGAGGTTTGCTGCCGGAAGCAGCCCATCAGCCGCCGGCCAGCATCGCCTTGATCCGCGCCATGTGCGACTCGGCGGTCTCGCGCGTTACTTCCTTGTCCGCCTCCGGGTCCCTGCCCTGCCAGTGCAGGTCGGCCTGCGGCAGTTCGTGCAGGAAGCGGCTGGGCTGGTTGCTGTGGACGTCGCCGTAGCGTTTGGTTTTCGCCGACCACGACAGCGTCAGCAGTTCCTTGGCGCGGGTGATGCCGACGTACATCAGGCGGCGCTCTTCGTCGATGCGGCCTTCATCGAGGGCGCCTTCATGCGGCAGGGTGCCGTCCTCGCAGCCGACGATGAAAACGAAGCGGAACTCCAGCCCCTTGGCCGCGTGCATGGTCATCATGCGTACGGCGTTGCCTGGCTCGTCGCGATCAGCGTGGCTGAGCAGGGCCAGTTGCGAGGCGAGGTCACCGGCGCTGTTGCCGCCTTTCTGCATGGCGCGAAACCAGTCGGCCAGCTCCGTGAGGTTGCCCAGCTTGCGATCGCGCGCGGCTGCATCAGGCGTGCTCGCCGCGATCTGCGCCGCGTAGCCGGTGCGCTTGAGGATCAGCTCGACCAGGTCGGCGGCGCTCTGGTGCAGCGAGGCACTGCGCAGTTCGTCCAGCAGGTTCGCAAACGAGGCCAGTGCGGCGGCCGGGCGCGGCGTGAGCTGACGCAGTACGCCGTCGCTGCGGGTGGCATCGAGCATCGAGCTGTGCCGCGACTGCGCGATCTGGCCGAGCTTCTCGAGCGTGGTGGCGCCGATTTCGCGCTTGGGTACATTCACTATCCGAAGAAAGGCCGCGTCGTCGCTGGGGTTGGTCAGCAGGCGCAAGTAGCACAGCAGATCCTTTACCTCGGCCCGATCGAGAAAACTCAGTGCACCGGTCAGGTGGTAGGGGATGCGTGCCAGGCGCAGGGCCTTCTCCAGCGGCCGGGCCTGGAAGTTGCCTCGGTACAGGATCGCGATGTCATGCCAGCGTGCCTTGTGCTTCTCGGCCAGGGCAGTGGCGATCGCGGCCACGCGCTCGGCCTCGTGCTCGGCTTCCTTGCATTCCAGCACGCGGATCGGCGCGCCCTCGGGCAGGTCGCTCCACAGCTTTTTTTCGTGCAGGTGCGGGTTGTTGCCGATCAGCTGGTTGGCCGCGCGCAGGATGCGCTTGCCGCAGCGGTAGTTCTGTTCCAGCTTGATCACGCGCAGGTTGGGCCAGTCGCGGCCGAGCTGGTCGATGTTCTCCGGGTTGGCGCCGCGCCAGGCGTAGATCGACTGGTCGTCGTCGCCCACGCAGGTGATGCCGCCGCGCTCACCGGTGAGGGCCTTGAGCAGGCGGTACTGGGCATCGTTGGTGTCCTGGTATTCGTCGACCAGCAGGTACCGGAAGCGCTCGCGCCATGCATCGCGGCATTCGGCGTCGGCTTCCAGGATGCGCAGCGGCAACCGGATCAGGTCGTCGAAATCGACCGCATTGAACGCCGTCAGCCGCTGCTGGTACATGTCGTAGATGGTGGCTGCTTCCAGTTCGCGCGGACTTCGCGCAGCGGCCAGTGCTTCTTCCGGCGACAGGCCGCCGTTCTTGGCGCGGCCCAGCAGGTTGCGGATGCCGAACAGCACGTCGTTCTTCGCACCCTTGGGCGCCAGCTCCTTGACGATGCCGTTGCTGTCGTCGGCATCCAGCACCGAAAAACCGCGGCGCAGGCCGGCGCGAGCGTGCTCGATCTGCAGGAATTTCAGGCCGAGCGCGTGAAAGGTACAGACCGTGAGTGCTGCGGCATCCTCGCTGCTGATCAGCTTGGCCACGCGCTCGCGCATCTCTCGCGCGGCTTTGTTGGTGAACGTGATCGCGGCGATTTTTGCCGGCGCCAGTTTCCGCCGGAAAATCAGGTGCGCGATCTTCTGGGTGATTACGCTGGTCTTGCCGGAGCCGGCGCCGGCGAGTACCAGCAACGGGCTGTCGCAGTGCTCGACGGCGGCCAGTTGTTGTGGATTGAGCATTGATCGCGGCGATACGGGAGGTGGCGGCCGATGGTAGCAGAGCGTCCGCGGAACCCGGTCGGGCTTGAGTCATACTCGCACTCGCCGGGGTGGCGAGGTCGAGCGGGGAACGCATGACGGAACAGAGCGCGACAGCAGCCGAGCCATGCGACGTGGCGGTGATCGGTGGCGGACCGGCCGGCAGCACCGTCGCCACATTGCTGGCGCGGCGGGGGTACAAGGTGATTGCGCTGGAGAAGGCGCGCCACCCGCGCTTCCATATCGGCGAGTCACTGCTGCCGATGAACCTGCCGATCTTCGAGCGGCTCGGTGTGCTGGAGAAGGTGCGCCAACTGGGCGTGTTCAAGCTCGGCGCGGACTTCGAGGCGGATAACGAGCGCGGTTACAACACCTATGCGTTCGCTCGTGCGATCGGATCGAGCCCGCCGCATGCCTACCAGGTATGGCGACAGGATCTCGACAGCATGCTCTACCAACATGCCCGTGATTGCGGTGCCGATGCGCGTGAGGGACATGAAGTGATGCAGGTGGATCACCTCGCTGCACGCCAGACGCGACTGCAGGTTCGTCGCGACGATGGCCAAACCTATGTCATCCAGGCCCGTTACGTCGTTGATGCCAGCGGTCGCGATGGCTTGCTGTCGTCACGGAAGAAACTGCGGCGCAGGAATGATCAACACCAGAGCGCGGCGATCTTTGGCCACTATCGCGGCGCCGCGCGCCGGGCCGGTGAGGACGCCGGCAATATCAGCATCTACAGTTTCGCGCAGGGCTGGATGTGGATGATTCCGTTGCCCGATGGCGTGATGAGCGTGGGCGCCGTGTGTCGCCCGGATTATCTGAAGCAGCGCAAAGGCAGCACTGGAGAATTCTTCGTCGACACGCTGAAGCAAAGCCCGGCGCTGTGGCGACGCGTCGAAAGCGGGGAGCTGATCGACAACGAGGTGCGCGTCACCGGCAACTACTCCTACGATGCGACCCGCATGGGTGGCCCGGGCTGGATTCTGGTGGGCGATGCTTTTGCCTTTCTCGACCCGGTGTTTTCATCGGGTGTGTACCTGGCGATGAGCGGCGCGGAGCAGTCGGCCGACGTGGTCGATCAGGCCTTGCGCGAGCCGCGACGCGAGGCAGCGCTGTTGCGCAAGTTGGAGAAGCGCCAACGGGCGGCGATGTCGCGCTTCTCGTTTTTCATCCTCCGCTTCAATGGGCCGGTGATGCAGCAGATGTTCCGCTCGCCGAACAATGCCTGGCAGCTGGAGCAGGGCGTGATCTCGATGCTGGCCGGCGACTTGTTTGACACACCCAAGGTATTGCGCAAGTTGCGCCTGTTCAAACTGGTCTATGCGATCTTCACCCTGCGCCACTGGCGTCGCAGCCGCGCCGAGCGGCGCTACCGGCTGGCCCAGGCGCAAGCGTCGTTCAGTGGCGGCAATACGCCGCTGGACAAGGCCTGATCGAAGAACCTCCTACAGATCCAGGGTGTCCGCGTTACCATGCACGGTCACGACCCGAACGCACGCCCATGGCCAAGCTCTATTTCTATTACTCGGCAATGAATGCCGGCAAGACCACCACGTTGCTGCAGAGTGCGTACAACTATCACGAGCGCGGCATGCGCACGTTGATCCTTACGCCGGTGCTGGACAACCGCTACGGTGAGGGTGTGGTCGCTTCGCGGATCGGGCTGAAGGCGGCTGCGCAACGGTTCGGCACCGAGGAGAACCTGTTTGCCCTGGTCGAGGCCGATATGGCAGCACGCGGGCCGCTGCATTGCGTCTTCGTCGATGAGGCCCAGTTCCTGGGCAAGTCGCAGGTGTGGCAGATCAGCGACGTGGTCGACCGGCTGAATATCCCGGTGCTGGCCTATGGGTTGCGCACCGATTTCCGGGGAGAGCTGTTCGAGGGCAGTCGCTATCTGCTCGCCTGGGCGGACAACCTGGAGGAGATCAAGACGATCTGCCATAGCGGTCGCAAGGCGACCATGGTGGTGCGCGTGGATGAACAGGGACGTGCGGTCACCGAGGGCCCGCAGGTTGAGATCGGCGGCAACGATCGCTATGTCTCGGTGAGTCGCGCCGAGTTCAAGAAAATCAGCGAAGGCAGCGGCCAGATCGAATTGCAGCAACCCGTGCTGCCGCTGGGCGAAAAGCGCTGAGCGAGGCCCAACAAGGAATTCCATGAGCAACCCGATCATCATCCCCGCCTGGCAGCGTCCGCACTGGCAAGCCAGCGACGAGGAGATCCTGCTGCAGTTCTATGTGTTCGGAAAATTCGATGCCGTGCGCGTACCGTCGCTGGTTTACGGCAGCGACGGCCTGCCGGAAGGCATCACGGCGACGAACCATCACCACGCTGATCTGCGTGCTTGGGATGGTTATCCGCTGAAAGGCGCGATGGGCCACATGTACAAGGCCGATGCCTCGCAGGCGTGGCAGCAGGCGTTCGACGCCCCCGAAGTGATGGTCGTGCGCGGTTCGCTGAAGGACAGCAAGGAAACCGGCTATCTGCGCGACACGCTGGGCGTGCTGGCTGGCCTGCTGGACATCGGTGGCGTGGCGATTCTCGACCCGCAAACTCTCAGCCTGCTGAATGCGGCTGACTGGCGTCGGCAGTACCTGGTGGCCGAAGGCGCGCCGATCCGCAATCACCTGTTGATCCTGTGCGATGGCGAGAGCGAGCCAGCGCGCTCGTGGATCCACACTCGTGGCATGCGCAAGTTCGGTCGCCCCGACATCAGCATCCATCAGGTGCCCGATGCCGCGATCGATCGCGCCGGCCTGTTGTGCGAAACCCTGGTGCAGATGCAGGCGCTGGGTGCGCACTTCGTCGATGGTCAACGACTGGATCTCGAAGGCGTGCCCGAGGCCGTGCAGATGAAGCTGGGCGGCGGGCTGACTGACCCCGATTTCAACAATACCTTCGTCGAGATGCAATGGCCGGCGTGACACTATCGATCGACGCTCTCGCGCAGGAGCCCGTGCCGTTCAGCGCTGGCAGTGCGGACACCAGAACGTCGAGCGCTGGCCCAGCGTCACCTGCCTGATCAGGGTGCCACACACGCGACAGGGTTCGCCGGCGCGGCCATAGACGTACAGTTCGCGAAAGAAATATCCGGGCGCGCCATCCGGGCTGAGAAAATCGCGCAAGGTGGTGCCGCCGCGTTCGATCGCCCAGGCGAGAATCCGTTTCACTTCACCGGCCAGTCGCGCGTAGCGGGGGCGCGACACCGCGCCGGCGGCACGGCGTGGGTCGATGCCGGCCGCGAACAAGGCTTCGCTGGCGTAGATGTTGCCGATGCCGACGACGATCGCGTTGTCCATCAGGAACAGCTTCACCGCCGCAGTGCGGCGACGTGACCGATGCCACAGCAGGTCGCCGTCGAACGCGTCGGTGAGCGGTTCCGGGCCGAGTTTCGCCAGCAGCTCATGGGTCTCGCCGGGCGCTTGCCACAGCAGGCAACCGAAGCGGCGTGGATCGGTGAAGCGCAGGACGCGCGACGCCTGTGTGGGCGTATGTTCGAGCGCGATATCGACATGATCGTGGCTGCCGAGCGGTGCATCCGGTGGCAGGATGCGCAGCACGCCGGACATACCCAGGTGCAGCAAGGCGCTGCCCACGGCGGTGTGCAGCAGCAGATATTTCGCGCGCCGTTCCACTGCGTCGATGCGCTGGCCTGGTAGCAGCTCGCTGATCTCGGCCGGAATCGGCCAGCGCAGGTCGGGGCGTCGCAAAGTCACGCCCAGCACACGTCGACCGATCACGTAGGGCGCAATGCCACGACGGGTGGTTTCGACTTCAGGCAGCTCGGGCAAGGTGTGCTCCCGGAGTCAGTTCAATTCGGTGATCTTGATGGCTGGCGAGCGCGGCGTGTAGCGCGATGACACCAGGGCGATGCGCTGACCTACGCGCACATAATGCTGGGGGCCGGTGACCACGCTTGCCCCGAACGCCAGCGATTGGCCGTCCAGCTCCAGGATGGCGCGTGGCGGCGCCAGACCGATCTTGGCCAGATCGAAATCGCTGGCCGGGCGCCAGCTGAGCACGGGGGCCGCGGCGATATCGGCGATGTCACGCAGGCGGGAGTCGTCCGCAACCCGCGTGGGCGTTCCGTCCATGCGCCACCAGTGGCCATCGGTGCGCTTTTCATAGTGCAGCGGCGGGGCGCCGGGCAGGCTCAAGGTGATATGGCTGATGGCGAGTGGATCGAGCGAGGTGAGCTGGCCGGGGGCGTTGTTGACATCGTGCTGCCACTGCCAGCCGGCCAGCGCCAGCAGGGCCAGCACAGCAAGCAGCAGGAGCAGGCGTTGGCGCGCGGCGCGTTTCATCGATCAGCGCCGACGCCGGCGCCACACGATCAGGCCGCCGCTCAACAACAGCAGCAACGGCAACCCGATAAGAAAGCCGAAGCTCAAGCCGTTCAACTGGCCTTGCGATATCTCCAGCAGTCGATCCGGGGCGCCGCGTGGCGGCAAATTCACCAGCTTGTCGTCACCCAGCAACCAGTCGAAGATGCGCTCGCCGAGCGCGCGATTGCCGCCATTGCCGAGGAAAGTGTTGGAGAGGAAATCCCCATCGCCGATCACCACCGCGCGCTGCTCGCTCTTGTCGGGACTGGGCGACAGCCGGCTCAGTGCGAAACCGAAATCCAGCGGCCCCTTCAACTCACCTGCATCGGGGTCGAAGCGGATGTCCGAGGGCTTGCTGTTGTCGATCGGCTTGAACTCGGTCCAGCTCTGCGGCCCCGAGCGCAGGAACGCCGTGGCCGCCCATTGCCGATCGTCAGTGCGAGCGAGCGCCGACACCTGCGGAAACAGGGTGGTCAGCGTGAAGCCGCTGGTGATCTGCTGGATCGGATAACTCCCCAGCGTAATGAGCCGCGGATCGTGCAGACCCAGCGCGGCACCGGAACCGTCGACCAGCACGCCGGGCAGCACCTTCACGCCCAGCGCACCGGCCAGCGGCGCAAGGCCCATGTCCTGATTGGCTGGGTCGGTCAGCCATAGCAGGTTGCCGCCGTTCTGCACATAGTTCACCAAAGCCTGCACCGAGGCGGCTGGTAACGGCAGCATCGGGCTGGCCAGCACGACCAAGTCGGTATGCCTTGGCACAGCGCTGACCTCGGAGAAGTTGAGTGGAACCGCGCGCAAGCCGGTGGCCTCAAGCTGGTTCACGAAGGTGCCGAGGTCGGCATTGGCCTTGCCGTCGGCGTGGCGTTCGCCGTCGCCGGTGACGAAGGCGACAATGCGGTCATTGCCGCGCAGCAACCGTTCCAGTGCATTGGTTATCGGTGCGTCGGTAGACACATCGTCTAGCGGCTGCTCGTGGTTCTCATAATGGATGATCAGCTGGCCGTCGATGGTGATGCCCAGTTCGCGCATCTTTGCCGGATCCAACTGCGGATCGACGAAGCGCAGAGAGATGTCCGGCTTCACCCGTTGATAGCGCTGCACGAAATCGGAGACGGCCTGGCGCAGATGGCCTTGCGGGCTGGCGTAGCTGACGATGTCCACCGGGCCTCTCATCCGCGCCAGCACGGCGCGACTTGCTGCCGGGAGGCTAATGCGGCCGTTGGCGGTCCAGTCGGCCTGGAGCGTGTAGCTTGCACTGAGGTAGCCGAGCGCCGCGACCGACACAATCAGCAGTATCGCGAAAAGCCAACCATCCAGGCGTCTGAACAGGCCACGCATCAGCCACGCTCCTTGTCTGCGTTGAGTCGGCGCGTGGCCAGCGCCAGTGCCAGCACGGTCATCAGCACGAACCAGACGATGTCGGCGGTCGAGACCAGACCGCGCAGCAGTGGTTCAAGATGGGTGGGAAGGGCGATCCAGTTGATCACGCCGTTGTTGATGCCCACGCTCTGTGCGCCGAGCTGGATGCTGCAGAGCGCCAATACGAGCATGATGCCGACCACCGCAGCCAGTGCGGAATGTGGGGTGAACGCCGAGCAGGCGATCCCGATCGATCCCAGCATGGCGAGCAGCAGCAGCATACCGAGCGCGGCGGCCGCGAGCTTGCCCCAGTCGAAATGGGTGACATGTGCCAGCGCCAGCGGCATCGCTAGTGTCAGCGCGAGCCACAGCAGCAGCCAAGCCATCAGTGCGAGGTATTTCCCCAGCACGATCGCCGTGGCGCTCAGGCCCGAGCCGAACAGCAGCGGCAGCGTACCGTTGCTGCGCTCTCCGGCCAGGGTCGACATGGCCAGCAGCGGCACGATGAAGATAGCCAGCTCGGTTAGGCCGAAGGGCAGGAAGCCACCAGTCAGCAGGCTGCTCAACAGCGGCACGCTGACCATGTCAGTGTATCCCGGCCCGTTGGGCAGCGCGGCCAGCCGGACCTGAGCACCAAGGAAGTTGCCCAGCAGCAGCACGAAACGCCATGCCAACTCGGCGAGGGTGAATGCCGCCAACGCCCACGCAAGCGGGCGCACGAACAGGCGGCGCAATTCCAGCCGCATCACTGCAAGGACGCTCATGCGGCCAGGGCCGGGCTGTTGTTCATCGCAATCTGGAAAAAAGTCCGTTCCAGCGCTGCATGATCGTCGGCATGTACCGGCCCCTCATGCCGCAAGCTGCCGTCATGCAGGATCGCCACCCGGTCGCAGACGGCGGTGACCTCGGCCAGCAGATGGGTGGACAGGATCACCGCGGTGCCGGCGGCGGCCTGCTCGCGGATCAGCGCGCGCAGTGCGGCCACCTGGACCGGATCGAGCGCGTTGGCCGGTTCGTCCAGCACCAGCAGGGCGGGGCGGTGCAGCAAGGCGCAGGCCAGGCCCAGACGTTGCCGCTGGCCTTGCGACAGCACGCCAGCCAGGCGTCTGGCCAGTGGCTGCAAATCCAGCCGTTCGATGATCGCTTCGCGTGCCTGCTTCAGTGCCGCGCCGCGCAGGTGGCGCAACTGACCGTGGGCGTCCAGGTGTTCACTGACGGTCAGTTCCGGCCACATCGGGGCACGTTCGGGCAGCCAGCCGACCAGTCGACGGGCCAGCTCAGGCTGCTCCAGGAAGTCGTTGCCACCCAGATGGATGCTGCCGCTGTCCGGGCGCATGGCACCGGCAATCATCGACAAGGTAGTCGATTTTCCAGCGCCATTGACCCCGAGCAGGCCCAATACCTGGCCGCGCTCAAGCTTGAGCGTCAGATCCTGCACGGCGGGGCGCCCGGCGCGGCGGCGACTGATGTGATCCAGTTGCAGAATAGGCATGGCGGATGGAGCAGTTGGCAAGGTCATTGCCTGATTGTCATGGCGCCCCCACCTCCAAGACAACAGGCGCGAGATCGAGAGTGAGATATCCGGCCCCATGGGCTGCCGCTGCTTGACGAAATGTTACAATTGTGAGTCAAGCCATGCTGGCGGGTATGGAAACCCCTCGACTAGACTGGATCTGTTCCCTACCCGGTGATTCCCATGCTGAATGCGGTACTCAACTTCCTGAATGACGGTCTCACCGGCGCAAGCTGGCGCGAGATTCTGGTTTACGTGTTGATCGTGACCCAGCTCACCATTTTCACGGTGACGCTGTACCTGCATCGCAGCCAGACCCATCGTGGCGTGGACTTCCACCCCGTGCTTGCGCACTTGTTCCGTTTCTGGGGCTGGCTGACCACCGGCATGGTCACCCGTGAGTGGGTGGCGGTGCATCGCAAGCACCACGCCAAGGTCGAGACCGAGGAGGATCCGCACAGCCCGATGATCTACGGCATCAAGAAGGTGTTCTGGGACGGCGTCTCGCTGTACCGCGATGCCTGCCAGTCGAAGCAGGACATGGAGCAGTACGGTCGCGGCACGCCTGATGACTGGGTCGAGCGTAACGTTTACGGCGCGCACCCCTACTGGGGCCCGACCTTGATGCTGCTGATCAGTCTGGCCTTGTTCGGCGTCATCGGTGCGGCCATCTGGGCGCTGCAGATGGTGTGGATCCCGTTCTGGGCCGCCGGCTTCGTCAATGGCATCGGCCACTGGGCCGGCTACCGCAATTTCGAGAGTGCCGACACCTCCCGCAACCTGATTCCGTGGGCTTTCTGGATCGGTGGCGAAGAACTGCACAACAATCACCATGCCTTCCCCAGTTCATCCAAGTTCGCGCTGCGCAAGTGGGAGTTCGATATCGGCTGGGCGGCGATCTGTGGCCTGCGCGCGATCGGTCTGGCCAAGGTGCTGCGCGTGGCGCCGTCGCTCGACGTGCGTCCGAACGTGCACCTGCCCGATGCCGAAACGCTGAAGGCGGTGCTGACTCTTCGTTTCCAGGCGATGACCGACTTTTATCGCGGTGTAGTTGTGCCGACCCTGCGAGACGAGGCGCTACATGCCGGCGAGAGCATCAAGGCGGTGCCGCGGCGGATGCGGCTGGCGCTGGCCGATGGCGGACGCTGGCTCGATGGTGAGAACCACGCCAAGCTGCAGGCGGTGCTGGCCAAGCGCCCCACGCTGAAGATCGTTGTCGACTTCCGTACCCGTCTGGTGGCCCTGATGGAGCAGCGCGGTGCCGAGCAGGCGCTGAAAGGGTTGCAGCAGTGGATTCACGAAGCCGAGCAGAGTGGCATTCGCGTCCTGCAGGAGTTTGCAGCGCGGCTGAAGGGTTACTCGGTCGCGACGGCCTGACCTGGTGGCAGTTTCCTGCCGATAGATGTTTCAACAAGACCCGCCGCATGGCGGGTTTTGTTTGTGAGGACTGATGGTGGTGAGGGGGTGACTTTGCGGGTCTTGTTGATCGGCGCCAGTGGGGTGTTCGGCTCGCGCATCGCTCGCGAGCTGGTCAACGATTCGCGCTTTCGTCTGATTCTCGCCGGCCGTCAAATGGCCAGCCTGATCGCACTGGCTGAGTCGCTGCGCGATTCCTCGGTGCAGCTTGCCGTACTGGATGTAGGTGCGCCGGATCTCGCGGCGCTTATCGCGCCGCTGCAGCCGCAATTGGTGATTCATGCGGCGGGCCCGTTCCAGTCGCAGGACTATCGTGTGGCCGAGGCCTGCCTGGCCTGCGGCAGCGATTACGTCGATCTGGCCGATGGGCGGGATTTCGTGTGCGGCATCGCTGCCCTGCATGATCGCGCCAGCGCCGCCGGGCGATTGTTGGTCAGCGGAGCATCAACGGTGCCTGCCTTGAGCAGCGCGGTGGTGGATGCGCTGCTGCCACGCTTCAGCACGCTGCAGCGGATCGAGCATGCAATCAGCCCGGGCAATCGGGCGCCGCGCGGTGACGCGACCGTGGCGGCAATTCTCGGCTACTGCGGTCGCCCGCTGCAGGTGTGGCGTAACGGACGCTGGCAAACCGGTTACGGCTGGATGTCGAGCCGGCGCCAGGTTTTCCCGTTTGGAAGACGCTGGGTCGGCTTGTGTGACGTGCCGGATCTCGAATTGTTTCCAGCGCGCTATCGCGGTGTGCAGCAGGTGCTTTTCCGCGCAGGGCTGGAACTCAAGCTGCTGCATTTCGGCACCCTCGCCGCCGCGTGGCTGGTGCGCAGCGGGCTGATCCGGGACCTGGCCTGCCACGCCACCTTTTTACGCCGGCTGAGTGAGCGGTTTCTGCGCGCAGGCAGCGATGTTGGCGGCATGGTGGTCGAGCTCAGTGGCTGCGATGAACAAGGGCAGCCGTTGCGGCTTCGCTGGTCTCTGAGCGCAGCAGCAGGTGATGGTCCGCAGATTCCCGCTACACCCGCCGTGGTGCTGGCGCGCAAACTTGCCGATGGTCAGTTGCTGCAGCGTGGGGCGATGCCGTGCATGGGGTTGCTGACGCTGGATGAAGTGCTGGCGGCCCTTGCCGGATTCGCCGTTGAGGCACAGATCGAAAACACTACGGCATGAATCGTTCGCGCTGCGCCGGCGCGGGCAGGTAACAGCTGCGGCTTTGCCCGAAGATGCGATAGCGGTGACGCGCCACAAATCGATAGGTCGGGTCGCGCAGCCATGACGGAACCCGCAGGATGGCCCATCCCAGCCCGCGCCAGCGACGCTGATCGAGGCCGCGCAATACCCGGGCGATCGCTGCACTGTCGGTGTAGCCGTGCCCATCCTGCACCAGCAGAAAGGACAGCGGTGAATCCGGGTCCAGTCCGTGCGCCAGCAGCAGCGCGCGTCCGCTGTCCGATTGCATTGCGGCGAAGTGATAGTGCGCCGCTGGGTCGTACTTGAGCAGAAAGCGTACCCAGCGGCTGCACAGCAGGCAGACGCCGTCGAACACGATAACCGAGGGCGCGTGCTCAGGCTTCATCAATCAGCGGCTCCAGCCAGCCGTGATAGGCGACCGGCTGACCGAGCAGAGGTAGCCGCACGTCCACGCTGAAATGATAGCGACCATCACGCATGCCGCTGTGGGAAAGCACGTCGCCGCGCAGCGCATGCGGCAGCGGCAGGCCAAACACGTGCAGGCTGCGCAGTTGCCAGTCGATGCCGTCGGCATCGCGGCGCAGGGCAAAGCTCAGCGTCGCCGGCCCCAGCCGTTCGGTCAGCAGTGGTGAGTGAGCGCGTTGAGTGAGCTTCGACTGCATCGGCCGGCCGGAAAAATGGCGGGTCCAGATTTCATGCGCGTCGTGGCGCTCGATCGTCAGTGCCAGTGACTGCTGTGGGCCAGGCGGCGGCAGACCCAGCAACCGGCGCAGCCAGCGTGCTGGCAGATTGGTGGCACCATTGACGTCCGCCATGCCACTCGCGCGCAGTCGTTGGGGTGTCGGCCCATGCATCAACTGAACCGCCTGCGGCAGCAGCTGCCAGGCCTGGTCACCCAGCAGCTTGGGGAATAGCGCGGTCGAATTCATGCGGGGATGATGTGGCGTGCTGGTAGGCGACGCAAGCGTACGTGTAAAAAAACCCGCCACGAGGGCGGGTTTTTTCGCGCACAGGGTGCGCTCCTACAAGGCGGCGGGCGCATACGCGCCGACGATCAATTATTTGATCTTGCCTTCCTTGTACATCACATGCTTGCGCACCACTGGATCGTACTTCTTGAACTCGAACTTTTCCGGGGTGTTCTTCTTGTTCTTCTGCGTGGTGTAGAAGTGGCCGGTGCCGGCCGAAGAGATCATGCGGATCTTGTCTTGTGTCTTGTTAGCCATGGATCAGTCCTCAGACCTTGTCGCCGCGGGCGCGCATATCGGCAATCACAGCTTCGATGCCATTCTTGTCGATCGTGCGCAGGGCGTTGTTGGACACACGCAGCTTGATCCAGCGGTTTTCGCTGGCAACCCAGAAGCGACGCTCATGCAGGTTGGGCAACCAGCGGCGACGGGTACGGTTGTTGGCGTGCGAGACGTTGTTGCCGCTCATCACACCCTTACCGGTGACTTGACATACACGGGCCATATTGACCTCCGTAAGAATGGCCTCATCAAGCCATTAGCCTGATGAAAACCGTGACAACCACCCGTTAGCCAGGGCGATATCGGCCCAGCGACGCCTTGCGCCACGCAATGCTGGAGAATGTTGCAACGCTCGATCGTGAGGTCCGTATCGCGTAACGGACTGCCCGGAAAACCGGGTCGACATGGGGCGAGCCGGGCATTCTGGCAGAAAAACAGGGCTATGCGCAATCTGCAAGGGCTTGCGGGCGGCTCGCTGCAGATGCGTCCGGCGGGGATGTATGGAACAATCGGTCTCTTTTTCGACACGACCAAGACCCGAGGAACTCCCGATGGCACAAGAGATCACCAACGAACAGGCCAACGGCCAGTCCAGTCAGCCCCAACTGGTGATGCAGAAGATCTATGTGAAGGATGTGTCCTTCGAAGCACCCAATGCGCCGCAGATCTTCCAGGAAATCGACGAGAACGAGCAGCCGCAGGTGCAGTTGAACCTTGGGCAGAAAGCCACGGATCTGGGCAACGACCTGTACGAAGTCGTGCTCAGCCTCACCCTGACCTGCACCGTCGGCCAGCGCACCGCGTATCTGGCGGAAGTGGAGCAGGCGGGCGTATTTGGTATTGCCGGCTTCAACGAAGCGGACCATGCCGGCATCATTGGCAGCTACTGCCCGAACCTGCTGTTCCCGTATGCGCGCCAGGTGATCTCCTCGCTGGTGCTGGAGGGTGGCTTCCCGCCGTTCCTGCTGCAGCCGATCAACTTCGACGCGTTGTTCGCCGAGCAGCAGCGCCGTTCGATGGGCGGTGATCAGGCCCCGGCCATGCTCAACAGCTGAGTCAAAACCTATGGCAGAAAAGCCGATGCTGACCGTGCTCGGTGCCGGGTCGTGGGGCACCGCGCTGGCGGCGCTTGCCGCGCGCAATGGCGTGCCCACCCGACTGTGGGGGCGCGATGCCACGGCACTCGGCATGATGGCGGCTGAGCATTGCAATCGCCGCTATCTGCCCGGCATCGAGTTGCCAGCGGCATTGACCTACGAAAGCGATCTGGCCACGGCGGTGCACGGCGCCGATGTCGTGTTGATCGTGGTGCCAAGCCATGCGTTCGCCAGCATGCTGGTCGAACTCGAGCCCCTGCTTGACGCGGGTACCTCGATTGCCTGGGCAACCAAGGGTTTCGAGCCGGGCACCGGGCGATTCCTGCACGAACTGGTGGCCGAACGGCTGCCGGGTCGTGCTGCCGCCGTGGTCACCGGGCCGTCTTTCGCGCGCGAAGTAGCCACCGGCCTACCCAGCGCCGTCACTGTGCATTCCGACGACGACGCCTTTGCCCAGCAACTGGCGGGCATGCTGCACGCGCCGAACCTGCGGGCGTATTCCGGCCGAGACGTGCTTGGTGCTGAACTCGGCGGCGCGATGAAAAACGTGCTGGCCGTCGCTACCGGCATTGCCGATGGCATGGGGCTGGGTCTGAACGCCCGCGCCGGGCTGATTACCCGCGGCATGAACGAAATGCTGCGCCTTGGCGTGGCGCTGGGTGCCCGCCCGGAAACCCTGATCGGCTTGTCCGGCCTCGGTGATCTGGTGCTGACCTGTACCGGCGATCTGTCGCGCAACCGCCGGCTCGGCCTGGCGCTGGGTCGCGGTGTGGCGATCGACGAGGCGCTGCGCCAGATCGGTCAGGTGGTGGAGAGCATTCTTACCGCCGATGAAGTGGCGCGGCTGGCCGACAAGCATGGGCTGGACCTGCCGATCAGCGCCGGTGTTCGCGCGGTTCTGCACGGCGAGGTCACGCCGGTCGACGGGCTCAAGGCGCTGATGGCGCGAGAGCAGAAGCCGGAATATCCGCAAGGCCTGTTCGGTCAGGCCTGAATCACCCCATCACGGGCCGTTCAATTCGGCGCGCATCGTCACGGTCGCATCATGCTCCGGCACTGCTAAGCTCAGTGTTTTGGTTGTCGCCACGGACCGCATGCGCATGCAGCAACCGGACGAGAAACAGCACGCCCCCTCGGCGCCGTCAGGCGATGACGAGGCCTTGCCGCTGGCGTGGCGGCGGCTGCTCGCCGGATCCAAGGCGGCGATCGTGGACGACCATGGCGTGCTCGGTTTTTTCCTCGACGTGATGCCCGAGGAAGGCGCGGCCTTCGCCCGGCTCGATGTGGCACCGGCGTTGTTGTCGGTGATCGAGCATGGCCGCTACGCCAGGCCGGTACCACTGGACAGCCGGCACTTGGCGCAGTCCACGCTGCAACCGCACGAACAACGCCTCGCCGCCGCCGTGCTGGGGTTGCCGCAGAGCGTGCGCAAAGGCCGCAGCTATGCGCGCCTGGGCGGCCACGTCGGTGACAGCCTGCTGGCTGAAATTCTCGATACCGCGCCCTGCTTCCTCGGTGGCCTGGGTGGCCTGCGGCTGTCGCGCGGCAAATCGCATCCGCTGGCCTGGCACTGGCAGATGGAGCCCGATGGCGGTCAGCGCCTGTTGCCCTTGTTGCCACACAGCCAGCGGCTGCTGCGCATTGACGGGCTGTGGTATCTCGATGCCGAGCGCGCCACCCTGGGGCTGTTGGAGGCGGCGGCCGAGGAAACCCATTGGCTGGAGCTGCCGCCGCTCAAGCACGAGCATGGCCGGCGCTTGCGCCATCGTCTGCCCAACAGCCGGCTGGCCACCCGGGTGCCGTTGCCCCAGGTGTTTGGCGAAGTGCGCCGCTCCGAACTGGCACCCCAGCCGGTGTTGGTCATGCATGCGCTGACCCGGCATGCGCGACTGGGTGCCGGCACCCCGCCGCTGGGTTATGCACGGCTGTGCTTCGACTATGCCGGCGAGCGCCTGCCCGGTCGCGGCGGCGAGCCGCTGGTTCGACGCGTGCGTGATGGCCAACTGGTCGAGATCACCCGTCGCCGGGCCGAAGAGCTCACGGCGATGGAGCAGCTTGAACGCACCGGCCTCACCCCTGGCGTGGATACCGAAGGGCTGCCGTGGGATGTGGCCGAAACCCTGCCTGATGATGTCTGGCTGTTCCCCGGCACAGGCTACGCCGGCGCACTCGAGGTCAACACGCCGGCACGCTGGCTGGCGCTGCGGCCGAAGCTGGAGCAGGAGGGGTTCCAGGTCGAGTATGCGCCGAGCTTTCCGTTCGAGGTGCTGGAGGGACCGGTGAGCTGGTACGGCCACGCGGTGGAGGATGCGGACGACCACGCCTTCGACCTGGAAATCGGAATTGAGCTGAATGGCGAGCGGCACAACCTGTTGCCGGCCGTGGCGCAGGCGCTGGCCGAGAATCAGTTGAACCTGAGCCCTGCACCGAACGAGCCGGAAGATGCCGTGTGGTATGCGCCGGTTGACGCGCGCCGGCGCGTGCCGGTGCGCCTGAAGGAGCTGCGTGGCTTGCTGGCGCCGCTGGCGGAATACCTGGAAAAGCCGCGCAAGAAGCTGCATTTGCCGAGGGTGCAGGCGGGGCGGCTGGAAGAACTGGTCGCGGCCATGCCCGGTGGGGGCATGCTTGAGGCAGCGGAGCAGCTGCTGGGTTTTGCCGCGCGCCTGCGTGATGCGGCGGCGCGTGCCAGCGATGTGGTGCCTGAAGGGATCACCGTTGAACTGCGACCCTATCAACGTGAAGGCCTGCGCTGGTTGAATGCGCTGGCCGAGGCAGGCGTCGGTGGCGTACTGGCCGACGACATGGGCCTGGGCAAAACCTTGCAATTGATCACCCACCTGCTCTCGCTGAAGCAGGGTGGTGCACTGACCCAGCCGGCCTTGATCGTGGTGCCGACCAGCCTGATTCCGAACTGGCAGTCCGAGATCGCGCGCTTCGCGCCGGAGTTGAAGGTGCTGACCCTGCATGGGCCGCAGCGCGCCGAGGAATTCGCCCAGCTCGGCGCGCAGGACATCGTGCTGACCAGCTATGCGCTGTTGCCGCGCGATGTGGCGCCGCTGCGCAAACAACCGTTCGCGCTGATCGTGCTGGATGAGGCGCAGCAGGTGAAAAACCCGCGCACGCAGGCACGCCGAGCCCTGCTCAGCCTGCGTACCTTGCGCTACGTGTGCCTCACCGGTACGCCGCTGGAAAATCACCTGGGCGAGCTGTGGTCGCAGATCGACCTGTCGGTACCCGGCCTGCTGGGCGATGAAGGCGCGTTCCGGCGCCACTACCGGGTACCGATCGAGAAGCACCGCGACGAGGAGTGCCAGCAGCGGCTCAACCTGCGCCTGGCGCCGTTCATCCTGCGCCGGACCAAGGCACAGGTAGCCAAGGAGCTGCCGCCGAAAACCGAGATTACCCGCCGCGTGGTGCTGGAAGGGCGCCAGCGCGAATTGTACGAAGGCCTGCGCCTGTCACTGGCCGAGGAACTGCGTGAAGTGATCGCCCAGCGCGGCATCGCGCACTCGGGCATCGTGGTGCTCGATGCCCTGCTCAAGCTGCGCCAGGTGTGTTGCGACCCGCGTCTGGTCAAGCTCGAAGCGGCGCGTGGCGTGCACGAGTCAGCCAAGTTCGAACTGCTGATGGACATGCTGCCGGCCCTGCTCGACGAAGGCCGCAAAGTGCTGTTGTTCTCGCAGTTCACCGGCATGCTCAAATTGATCGCGGCCGAGCTCGATCGCCGCCGTATCCACTACGTCACCCTCACCGGCGATACCCGCGATCGTGCCGAACCGGTGCAGCGCTTCCAGAACGGCGAGGTGCCATTGTTCCTGTTGTCGCTGAAGGCCGGCGGCGTCGGGCTCAACCTCACCGCCGCCGATACCGTGATCCACTACGACCCGTGGTGGAACCCGGCGGCCGAGGCGCAGGCCAGTGATCGCGCCCATCGCATCGGCCAGGACAAGCCGGTGTTCGTGTTCCGCCTGATCACCTCCGGTACGGTGGAGGAGCGCATCGAGGAACTGAAGCTGCGCAAGGCCGAGCTGGCCGCCGCGGTGCTCGAAGGCGGCGGCAGCCGCGAGAAGCTCAGCTTCGAGCAGGCTGACCTCGACTCGCTGCTCGCGCCGGGCTGACTTCTGCCAGGGCGAGCGCGGCGTCTCGTCGATCAGCGCTTTTCGTCCTCGCGCCGTGGCTGCCGCAGCAGGCTCCAGGCCATGCCGGCCACCGCCAGCGCACCGCCGATCAACACCAGCCACAGCAAGGGGTGGGTCCAGTCAAAGGGAGGCTTCGGCGCAAGCAGGGCGGCCGGGCCCGCCGCATCGCTGGCGGCACCGAGTGTGGCCAGCGGTGGCTGCCAGTGGGCACCGGCATCGGCTGGGCGGATGCGTTCCAGCGCGGTCGCCAGCGGATAGTCGCTGCGCCGCGCGGCATAGCTGCCGGCGAGCAGGCTGTACGGGCCGCTGCCTTCGGCCAGAAACACGAACACGTCCGGCTGCCAAGCCACCTGCAGGGACGGTGGCTGGGACAGCGGTGTGTCGGTGTGCAGGCGCAGATGTTGCATACGCCGGGGTGCGAATGGGGTGGTTGGATCTTCGTCGCCGGTCGCGCCGATCCGTACCGCGGTGATCGTGGCGAGCATGCGGTCGCTGCCACCGTCGTGGTCGAGCAGGTTGAATCGCGCCACCGAGTTGTCACCAGCCAGAACAATCCGTGCGGCTTCCACTGGCAAGGCTGTCGGCAGGGCATAGTCGTAATCGATGCCGCCGCTGTTGGCGGGCGACATGGGCGCGGCCGACAAGCTCAGCCACTGGCGTGCGGCGATTCGCTCGGCTTGCGGATCGGGATAAGTGCCGCGCAGTTCCACCTGCGGTGTCTGCGCGCTGTCCCACGGCGCGATGTCGTCCTGGCGCAGGCGCAACCGGTAGTAGCGTGCCGGGGCATCGCCGCTGAGTGCGATCGTGTGCTGTTCCACCGCATCCGCACCGCGCTTCACGCTGACAATTTCAGTGTCGTGGCTGCGTGCGCTCCATGACTGCAGGTCGTTGCTTGCCTGCACCGATAGATGAAAGCGCGAGTCGACCGGCAGTGCGGCCGGGTCGATGTCGATGTGGTCCAGGCTCACCTCGCGATGGGCGTCGACCAGCCATTGGCCCGGCCGGGTCGGTATCGATGACATGCCCGGCTGCTCGATCACGATGTCGCCATGGCTGTTGCGTTGTACGCGCACGCCCGAGTTGCTGCCCGCACGATTGGCTGGCAGCGGCAGCAGGGCTGCTTGCAGCACAAACGGATGCGACCTTGGTGGTGCTGCAGGCAAGGGCGCAAACGGCACCTGTTGCCCCTGGGCATTGACCACCACAATGTCGCGCAGCCGGGTGTCGGGCCTGGAGGCCGCATACACCGACGGGGTCAATTCGACCCGCCACGCCGGGCTGCTGCCTGCGGTATCCAGCGTGTATCGGTACGCGTAGTCATCCGCGGAGACCGCGGCGGCCATGAGCGGCATCAGCAGGCACAACAGGAGCCAGGCGCGATATTTCGGCACGTAGTGTTCAAGGCGCATCGGCAGCCTCCGCGGCAGATATCGTTGGCAGACGCGGTGGCGCCGGTGCCAGATAGCCGATGACCGTGCAGAGCAGGCCATAGGCGATGAACGAGGCAATCCCGAACAGGTTGCCCAGGTGGCTGCGATCGATCAGCAGCAACTTGGCCAGCACCACGCCCATGGTCACCGCACCGGCCAGCCACACCAGCCGCTGGCCACGACGCGAGCCCCAGACCCAGGCCAGCAGACCGGACACGCTCCAGATCACGGTGAGCGACATCTGCGCCAGGCTGGAATCGAACAGCGCCTCGTTCCACGGCACCTGGCCCAGCTGATGCACCGCGCGCAAGGTGGCACTGGTGACAAAGGCCATACCCACCATGCCCAGCACCGTCGCCCGAATCTGACGCAGCGGCGTCGCCGTGGCCGCATCACCCAGCCAGCGGGCGAACAGCAGGCCGATGATGATCAGCAGCAACTCCAGTGGATTGAGCAGCGGCAGATAAACCATCGGCGCGGCGTCACCGGGCATGAACAGGCCAGCCAGCCAGTACAGGCCCAGCACGAGCAGTGCCGAGCCCAGCAAGGGCGGGCGCAAGGTCGGGAGCAGCGCAACCAGCGGCGGTGCGATCCAGCGCGGCCGGCTCAGCGCCAGCGCGACCAGCGCACACAGCGGCAGCATGGCCAGCAGCAGCATCCATGCGCCGGATATTCCCGCCGTGTCCTGCACCAGCAGCTTGATCGTGACGCTGACCACCAGCGTCCAGCGCCAAAGCCAGCCCAGTTGGGTCAGCATCGCCGGCAGCGGCCAGTGGCGCAGACACTGCAGCGTGCGCCAGCCCAGCACGGCACCGAGCATGGTGGTGACCAGATTCCAGTCCCACAGCGGTGGCTGCCCATCCAGGAACTGCCGCCATACCAGTGGCAGGATGGCGGCGAGCAGGATCGGCGCTGTCCACGCCACCACCGTGCCCAGTTCGAAGCGTGGTCGCCGCCGCGCCACTTCGGCAGCGGCCCAGCCGGTGAGTGCGAACAGGGCAGTCCCCGCCGCGGCTTCGCGCGACAGAACGACATGACGGCCGATTTCGTTCCAGCTTGCGCCCAGCCACCAACACAGCCCCCAGCCGTACAACAGCACTGCCGTCCAGCGCTGGCGCACGGCATCCGTACCCAGTCGCGCATAAAACGAGGCGCCCGCAAAGGCGGCGGCAACCAGGATCAAGGCACCGATGAAATCGCGGTCTAGCCAGGGTGTGGTGAGCATCGGCGCGCTGTCGGCGTGGCCGATCATCAAGGCGATCGCCGCCGCCAGTTGCAGGGCTACACCGCTCCAGCGCGACAGCCGCCGCTGTTGGCGCAGGCCCAGCCAGATCAGGCCGGCGCCTTCCAGCGCGAAGATGCTGCCGGTCAGGCGCGCACTCAGGGCCAGCGGCACCGCCAGGGTGGCCAACGAAATCGCCAGCACGGCCCAGGCGTCGCGCAGGATGCCGAGGTTCTCGCGCCCGCGGATGCGCCATGCCACCACCACGTAAATCACCGCTGCCGCGAGCGCGGAAAACGCCAGCGGCTGGCCGCGCCATTGCAACAGGGCCGCCTGCAGCAACAGGCTGATCAAGGGATTGCCGAACAGCAGGCAGCCGTCGATCAGCTTGCGTTGATCTGGCGTGGCGCGGCGCAGGTACAGCAGCGGGATCGCCAGGTAGAACAGGAAATTGAGGATCAGGAACGGTTCGGTGCTGGCGAAAAATTCCGCCCGGTACTGCAGCACGCCCCACGCGCTGCCGATGCCGAACGTGGCCACGAAGCCGAGCAGGTTGAGCACGCGCCACGAACGCTTCCACGCGGTGCCGAGAATGGCCAGGTTGAGCACGGCGTAGTAGCTGAACAGCGCGACGTGACTGCCTTGCCCGGTCGAGGTGAGGATCGGCGCCAGGAATCCAGCCAGCAAGCCGAGCACCGCCAGCGCCAACGCCTCCTGCAACACGGCCAGCAGGCCGACGCCGGCGACCAGCACCACCAACAGGACGAATGCGGCCGATGGCGGCAGCAACGCATACAGGCGGAACGCGGCAAACACGGTAATCAGCAGCACACCCATCGCGCCGCCCTGCAACGATAGTGCAAACACCCTGCGTGAGTCGCGCTGACGCCAGCCGAACAGCAACGCGACGGTCGCCGACAACGCCACCAGGCTCAGGCGCAGGCCGACCGGCACGCGCAGCATTCCCGCGTCCGCGGCGTACTTCAACAAGGCTGCCACGCCGGCGAACAACACCAGCATGCCGATCTTCACCGGCATGTTGCCTTCGGTAAACCAGCTCTTGATGCGCGCTATCGCCATGCTGACGAGGTCGGGCGGCGCAGGGCTGTCCTGGTGCACTGGTGTGGTCACGCCGGTGCCGGCTCGTGGGCTTGCCGTCGGGCTCGACAGCGGTGGCGGTGCGGCTGGCGTGGGGACGTCGGCGTTCGGCGAATCCGAATGCGTCACCGGCTCCCATGCCGCCGGCGCGGGAGGTGCGGGGCGTTCGCCACGGCTCGCTGGCGCCGCCGCCGTGACACGTTGCGCCAGCACCCGGTCGAGCAGCGCGCGAGTCTTGTCCAGTTCGCTGCGCAGATTTTTCTGACGCGCCCAGATCAGGCCCAGCAGCACACCGGTGACCATGCCGTACAGAGGGCCGCCGGAACGCGGGCCGTCGAACATGCCGACCACCAAAAACAACACCAGCCCTGCCAGTCCCCAACCGATATACATGAGCTCCCCCTGAGCCACGCCGCCCCACATCATGGTCGGCACGAACAGTCTGGCATGGAACGTCGACGGATCGAAAGGCACCATCACGGGATCCGATCGCAGCGAAAGGTGACGCATAGCACTACCCAGTCACCTCGCCCTCGGAAATGCGGCGTCCGCGTGTGCCGCCACGCGTCGACTGATTATGTCGACAAGGGCGAGTCGAGTGGCGACTGCTGCACGGCTTGCAGCGCGCCGAGGGCAAAGCACCGGGTGCCGGCCCGCTACGCCTTGCTGCCGCGCCGCGCATGCCTCACTGACACACTGCTGGAAAGCAAGCTGGGCGAACTCTGGCTGCGGATCGATCTGGTCGTGCCTTGTCTGTTGATGGACAGATGTCCAGCTGGCCAGGGCATGGGCCGCCCAAAGCCGAGATCAGCCGCCTCGCCATGCGGGAAATTTTCAGCGTGAACTGCACGAAGCTCTGTGCCCGTCACTGGCCGCGGAATGGGGTGAAGTGATTGTCCGGCAGGACATCGCGCACGCGGGCATCGTGGTGGTCCGCGGATTGTCCAAAGCTGCGCCAGGTGTGTTGTGATCCGCGTCTGGTCAAGCTCGAAGCGGCGCGTGGCGTGCATGAGTCAGCCAAGTTCGAACTGCTGATGGACATGCTGCCGGCCCTGCTCGACGAAGGCCGCAAAGTGCTGTTGTTCTCGCAGTTCACCGGCATGCTCAAATTGATCGCGGCCGAGCTCGATCGCCGCCGTATCCACTACGTCACCCTCACCGGCGATACCCGCGATCGTGCCGAACCGGTGCAGCGCTTCCAGAACGGCGAGGTGCCATTGTTCCTGTTGTCGCTGAAGGCCGGCGGCGTCGGGCTCAACCTCACCGCCGCCGATACCGTGATCCACTACGACCCGTGGTGGAACCCGGCGGCCGAGGCGCAGGCCAGTGATCGCGCCCATCGCATCGGCCAGGACAAGCCTGTATTCGTTTTTCGCTTGATTACCTCGGGTACGGTTGAGGAGCGCATCGAGGAACTGAAGGCGCGCATGGCCAAGCTGGCCGCCGCGGTGCCGGAAGGTGGCGGGAGTCACGAAAAGCTCGGCTTTGATCAAACTGACCTTGATGCCTTGCTTGCCCCAGAGTAGGCGACGCGGCGGAGGCATGTCCGTGTCGCCGAGGTCGATCGTGGCTGCGCCAACGTGGGTGTGATGCGCCAAGAGGCCAGTCATGCGACAGGCCCATTCTGAGGCTACACGACTACCGCGCCTGCGCGGTCCAGTGCTTCCACCACCACGTCACGCGGGACCAGTAGGGCCACGGGCTTGGCGACATCTTCGATCAGCATCAGCCGGATTTGTCCGGCCGGCCCGGTCTTGTCCACCGGTAGCAGTTCCAGCCAGCGTGCCACGGCCAGCTGAGGCAGTTGCACCGGCAAACCGCAGCGCTGCAGGAGTTCCTTGAGGCGCTGGGCGGACGGCTCCGTCTGCACTCCCAGAGTCTGGCCGATTTCGGTGGACAGGAGCATGCCAAGACCGATGGCTTCCCCATGCAGGTAGTGGCCATAACCCAGGATCGACTCGATCACCCCTCCCAGGGAAATGCCGAAATCCAGTGGCGACGGAGATCGGCGCAACTGGCGATCCTGGGTTTCGATCTCGACACGCAGTTGAGTCACACACTGCACGACATGAGCAACCGCTTGCGGTAGATTGCTGCGCAGCTCCTCGACGTGTCCCTCCAGCCAGGCGAACAGCCCGGCGTCGGCCACAGCGGCGCACTTGACGACCTCGGCCAGTCCCGCAGAGATCTCCCGAGGAGGTTCTTCGCGTGGCTGCAGGACGGCGAGCAGACCCTGACCGATTCGCGCCAGCGGGGACAGCTTGCGAACTGGCTTTTCGATGCCGGTTTCCGGGGTGCCCGTGGCCGGTGGCGACCGGGGAGTTTGTTGGCTGGGTTGAGGCGTGTTGGTGGAGGAGGTCGCCGCAATCAACCCGAGCTGCTGGAGCTGGATGAATGCCTGGGCATCCAGCTGGCTGCTGACCAGCAGCCTCAGCAACTCAACGTCATTTCGGGTGCCGTCGATCAACAGCAGAAGAATCCGCTGTGGCCGCGTCAACTCAGGCTTGCGTGTCAGCAGCGCTTGCCGACCGCCCGGCGTTTTTTCGTAGATCATTGAGGTGAGCTACCTTGTCAGTGCCGAACCGAGTCACCGGACTGCCGGTGACTCGGTCGGTCAGTCGGTGTGACTCAGCCCACGTAGTCGGCCGCCACAGTGGCGTCTGCGTTGTTACCCATGCCCAGCTTGCGGATGGCCACGTTGGCGAGAACGGCGACCACCAGGTTGATGATCAACGCGTACAATCCGATGTAGGCCGGGATCACCATGCCGCCGATGTGCAGCGCGTAGGCTGATTTCTGGAAGCCGGTGAGTGATGCCGCCCAGATACCCCACCCCAGACCGATGGCCCAGCCCAGCAGCAAGGCCTTGGAGTCGAACCAGCGGGTGTAGATGCCGGAGACGATGGCGGGCAGGGTCTGCAGGATCAGGATGCCGCCCAGCAGCTGCAGCTGGATCGCGTAGGTCAGTGGCAGGAACAGGATGAACATCAAGGCGCCGAACTTGACTACCAGCGAGAACGTCTTGGCCATGCTGGTTTCTTGCTGGATCGTGCAATCGGGCTTGATGTAGGCCTTGTAGATATTCCGGGTGAACAGGTTGGCGGCGGCAATCGACATGATCGCCGCCGGCACCAGTGCACCGATCGCCACCGCCGCAAAGCCCACCCCGACAAACCAGCTCGGGAAGAAGTGCAGCAACAGGCCCGGCATCGCGAACTGGGCCTTGTACTGGGCGAAGTACGGTGCCAGTTCAGGCAGCTTGTCGATGCCCGACGCATAGGCCACGTAGCCGAGCATCGCTATCAGGCCCAGCAGGAACGAATAGGCCGGCAGGAACACCCAGTTTCGGCGCAGTGTATTCGGCCCCTTGGCGGCCAGCACCGCGGTGGTGGCGTGCGGGTAGAACATCAGTGCCAGTGCGGAGCCGAAGGCCAGGGTGGTGTAGAAGGAGATCATGCCGGTGTTGCCATCCTTGACTGGCGGCAGCAGCAGATGATCCTTCGGAATCGCCGCAAAAATGTTCCCGAAACCGCCCATCTTGATCGGAATGATGACGATCATCGCAATGATGGTGATGTACACCAGCAAGTCCTTGACCACCGCAATCGATGCCGGCGCACGCAAGCCGCTGGTGTAGGTGAACACGGCGAGGACCGTGAAGGCGATGATCAGCGGCAGCTCGCCTACGAAACCATGGGTCGGGAAACCGAGGCCGCCGATGACCACCTGGATACCGACCAGTTGCAGGGCGATATACGGCATGGTCGCGACGATACCAGTCACGGCAATGGCCAGCGCCAGCGCCGGACTATTGAACCGCCCCGCGACGAAGTCCGAGGCCGTGACGTAGTTGTGCTTGCGTGCCACCACCCACAGTCGCGGCAGGATGGCGAACACCATCGGGTAGACCACCACGGTATAGGGCAAGGCAAAGAAACCCAGTGCGCCGGCACCGAACACCAGCGCCGGGACGGCGATGAAGGTGTAGGCGGTATAGAGATCGCCACCGATCAGAAACCAGGAAATCCAGGCGCCAAATCGGCGACCACCCAGGCCCCATTCATGCAGGTGGGCCATGTCGCCCTTGCGCCAGTGGGCGGAAGCAAAGCCGAGAATCGTGATGAACACGAACAGGCCGATGAAGACAGTACTCGCTACGACGTTCATGGCATCAGTCTCCACTTCCCTTGGGCACAACCATCTTGTAGACGATGGCGATGAAAACACCCGATAGCGGCACCCAGACCAGCTGCCACCAGTAGAAGAACGGAATGCCAAACAGGCTTGGTTCCAGCCTGTTGAACCACGGCACGATCAGGACGGCAATACACGGAATCGCCAGCAGAATGATCTGCAGCCACCCGAGCTTGCGCGGTGTTTGAATGGAATGCACGTTTAAGTCCCCCCTCTCAGTTACGCACGGGTGTTACCCCGAGCTGATAATCACGACTCTGTCCAGGCGCGTGACGATTTCGAATTATGGACGGCGAGGCGATGAAAACCCATGCTCATTATCGAGCTCGGGAAGATCATCGTGAAAATCATTTTCTGGCCGGAATTCTGATTTCCAAAAACCGCCTTGCGCAAGAGCTGAAATCGCCTCGCGAAACGCATCAAACATCAAAACCTGGCAAATCGCAAGAACTCGATCCTGCAGGCTGGCCTTGTTGCGCCGATCTCCGACCAAAGTCTTAGAACTTTCGCTCGCCAAGCCCTTTCATCGTGTGTTCGCAGTCGTGTAGCCTTCCGGAAACATTGGCGCCATGGCTGTCGAAGGCCAGACTACGACAACAATTCCTGGCGATCTGTTGTCTATTCAAAACGGGGAAAATGTCATGAATCGAGAGGGGAATTTGCAATGAAACGACGTCCTTTGTTCTTTGCCATGGCCGCGGTCCTGGGTCTCGCTGTGGCTAGCCCGACATTTGCGGCAACCGTGCACAAGAAGGATGAGGTCAAGGCGTTGCACTCGCTGATCGACAAGCAGCAGCTGCAGCTGAACCAGCAACAGCAGGATCTGCAGATGCTGCGTGACAGCCTCAAACGTCTGGAAGGTGCGCAGGAGCAGCAGCAGGTGCAGATCCAGGCGCAAGCCAGCGCACCCCCGCCGCCCCCGCCCAAGGCGGCCGCGCCGACGTTCAGCAGCGCCCCGGGTGTATCGGTGGCCATGCACGGCTGGGTCAGCGCCACCGCTTTCAGCCAGAACAAGAGCTTCATCTTCGGCAACGGCACCAATGCCGAGTTCCCGGTGCCGGGCTCCACCGGCTCGCTGAGTGGCGTCGATGTGCGCAACACCCGTCTGTGGTTCGACCTCACTGGCGCAAAATTTGCCGGCAACTGGCAGGGTGGCGGACACATTGAGATGGACTTTTTCGGTGGCTTCAACGGCACCGGTGCCTTCAGCGGACAGCAGGAGACGCCCCGTCTGCGCCAGGCGTTCATGGTCCTGCAGAATCCTGTAAGTGGCAGCAAGGTGCTTATTGGCCAGCAGTTCAACCTGACGGTAGGTCTGGACAATATTCCGGCATCGCTGACCAATCTCGCGTTTCCGCTGGGCTACGGCGCAGGTGCTCTTATCGGTTGGCGCTTCCCCGGCGTGGTGCTCATGCAGGATCTCAACCACGGCGCATCGGGCCCGAAATGGCGGCTTGACCTCGGCGCCTTCTCCGGCAACTGGAGTGGACCAGGCGACAATCTGAACTATCAGACCGCCGGAAACGTCGGCTTCAGCCCGCAGCTCGAGGCGCGGCTGCATGTCGAGGACAAGGACTGGCTCGCCTACGCCGTGGTGCACTACAGCAAAATCGATCTTCGTGGGGTGACTGGTACCTCCCCGACGCCCATCACGCCGAGCTTCACCAGCGAGGCGTTTGTGGTCGGTGCCAATTGGCATCCGGGTGCCTGGATGTTCAAGGGCAGCTGGTATACCGGCAAGGGTATTGGCCAGCTATTCGGTGCGTTGACCCAGTTCGGGGACATCCAGGATACCGGTGGCTTTTTCCAGGCAGGCTATTCGTTCACGCCACACTGGAGCGCAGACGCCTTTTATGCGGTGGGCAAGCCCAATAAGAACGACGTGATCGCCTGGATGGGCCAGGGTTCTGCGGGTCGTCTGGACAATCGCCAGGTTGCCGCCAGCCTCAACTACACCGCCGGTGCTTACGGTTTTGGCCTGCAGTGGATGAATGACAAGCTGCAATCCACGACCAATGGCGTGAATCGCCAGACAACCTCGGGCAATCAGCTCAGCGTCAGCGCGATCTACCACTTCTAGAAATCATCTGGCCGCCGGCACATTGTGCCGGCGGATTTTCCAGCCAGAGAGCCACGTGATTTCGAGCACGGTTATTGGCTGATCGGATTGGCGTGGGATGTTATTCACGAATCCACATGATGAAGCTGCCTCCAGTGGCCAGGATGAGTTCCCTGGCTTTGCTACTCAACTGCAGACAACTGAACGAATCCGATGGGCTTGAGAGTCAATGATTGCATTGCAAAAAAGCAGCCATACCCATACGCCTCGTAAAAATGCAGCGGGTACGCCGATATTGCGCGCGCACAAACTTGGCAAGAATTTTTCGGGATTTGCCGCGGTGGAGAGTGTCGACCTGAATGTCGCTGAAGGGTCGATCCATGCGCTGGTGGGTCCGAATGGTGCAGGCAAGACGACCTGCTTCAATCTTCTGAGCAAATTTCTCGAACCCAGTTCAGGCGAAATTTTTTTTCGCGACAGGAACATCACCCGCATGCGGCCAGCGGATGTCGCCCGTCTGGGCATGGTGCGCTCATTTCAAATAAGCGCCACTTTCCCGCATATGACCTTGCAGGAAAATGTGCGCGTCGTCCTGCAACGCGCGGCAGGTCTGGCGCATCAATTCTGGATGCCTGCACGCGCGCTGGCGCGGCTTGACGATGAGGCGTTGCGTTTCCTGGATATGGTGGGATTGAGCGAGCAGGCCGGCCAGCTGGCATCAAGCCTGCCGTACGGCCACAAGCGCGCGCTGGAACTGGCGACGACCTTGGCAATGGAGCCTCAGTTGTTGCTGCTGGATGAGCCGACGCAGGGCCTGGGTCATGAGGATGTCGAGCAGGTCACCGAACTGATTCGCCGTGTTGCCAAGGGTCGTACCGTGCTGATGGTAGAGCACAACATGTCGGTCATATCGAAAATCTGCGATCGGGTCACCGTGATGCAGCGTGGCCAGGTGCTGGCTGAAGGCAGTTATGACGAAGTGTCGCGAAATCCGGAAGTCATTGCTGCCTACATGGGCGATGCCGAAGAGGAGATGCACGGATGAGCCCGGCGCCGATGCATGATGCGGCAGTGCGGGCACCGCGGGTTGATTCAGGGAGCCAACCGGCAGCCAGCGCAGAGCCGGCGGCACTCCATATCCGGGACTTGCATGCGTGGTATGGCGATTCGCACGTGTTGCATGGCGTCAATCTGACGATCAAGCCAGGCGAAACGATTTGCCTGCTGGGTCGCAACGGAGCGGGCCGGACCACTACCTTGCGTGCGGTGATGGGCCTCACCAGCGCACGTACGGGCAGCATCAGCGTGTTCGGGAAGGAAGTGATCGGCCTGCCGCAACACCATGTTGCCCGGCTCGGCGTGGGCTACTGCCCTGAAGAGCGGGGAATATTCGCGAGTCTGACCACGCAGGAAAATTTCCTGTTGCCACCGGATCTGCCGACCCGCTTCGAGGGCTTTTCGATCGACGAGATTCATGAGTTGTTTCCCAACCTGAAGGAGCGCGCCCGCAGCCCGGGTACCCGACTGTCCGGCGGCGAGCAACAGATGCTGGCGGTTGCCCGCATCTTTCGGACCGGCGCACGTTTGCTGCTGCTCGACGAAATTTCCGAAGGGCTGGCGCCGGTCATCGTTCAGGCACTGGGGCGTGCGATCAAGGAGCTCAAGAAGAGGGGGTTTTCGGTATTGCTCGCGGAGCAGAATTTCAGATTCTCTGCAAACTTGGCGGACCGGTTCTATGTGATGGAGCGCGGGAAAATTGTGCTGGAAATTGAACGTTCCGAGCTGAGCAACAAACAAGCTGAACTGAAAGAACTACTCGGCGTCTGAGCGCCGCAATGTCACACTGACCATCAAGGAGGCATATTCATGAAATTCAGGCATGTAGCGCTGGCGGCATCGCTGACGCTGGGGTTCGCGACGGCAGCCCAGGCGCAGGTGAGGGAACCCGTGAAAATCGGCTTTATCACGGACATGTCGGGCGTGTATTCGTCGCTCGACGGTCCCGGCGGCACCGCGGCCATCAAGATGGCCATTCATGATTTTGGCGGTTCGGTGCTGGGTCGCAAGATTGAATTGGTGACTTTCGATCATCAGAACAAGGCGGATCTCGCGGCGGCCAAGGCCAAGGAGTTTTTCACGCAGGACGGCGTGGACATGTTGATCGGCGGCACCAACAGCGGTGCGATGCTGGCGATCGAGCCACTTGCAGCAGAGTACAAGAAGCCGTTCATTGTGATCGGTGCGGTGGCGTCGACCATCGTCGGCAAGCAGTGCAACGGCTATACCTCCCTTTACGCGAACAACACCACGGCGCTATCGCGGGTGACCGCCGGTGCGGTGATCAAGCATGGTGGCAAGAGCTGGTACTTCCTGACGGCTGACTACGCCTTCGGCAAGGCGTTGGAAGCGGATGCCACCAGGGTGGTCGAGGCGAATGGCGGAAAGGTGCTCGGCCACGTCATGGCACCGCTGGGCGCCTCCAATTTTTCATCGTACATGTTGCAGGCACAGGCATCGGGCGCCGACGTACTGGCCCTGGCCAACGCCGGCGGGGATGCAGCCAACTCGATCAAGCAGGCCACGCAGTTCGGTGTCACCAAGAAGATGAAGCTGGCCGGTCTGCTGCTCTTCATCACCGACATCCACAGCGTCGGCCTGCCTGCGGCGCAGGGGCTTTACCTGACGGCACCGTGGTACTGGAATCTGAATGCCGAAACGCGTGCCTGGTCCAAGCGTTTCTACGCGCAGATGAATGCAATGCCCAGCTACGCCCAGGCGGGTGACTACTCCGCTGCACTGAGCTATCTCAAGGCGGTGCAGGCGGCTGGCACGACTGACGGCACCAAGGTCATGGCCGAACTGCACAAGATGAAGGTCAACGACATGTTCATGCACAACGGCACCATGCGGCCCAGTGGCATGATGGTTCACGACATGTACCTGATGCAGGTCAAGACTCCGGCGGAGTCCAAGGAGCCGTGGGACTATTACAACGTGGTGCAGACCGTTCCTGGCAATGAAGCCTTTGGTCCCGCCGCGGCGTATGGCTGCCCGTTGGACAAGTAATTCGTGAGCTTGCTCATGGTGGCCTGGTCAGGCGTTTCCTGACCGGGTTTCCCGAATCGGGCCGCGGCCTCACTTTCCCATGCACGGGAAAGTGGGGTCGCGTGTTTCAGTGGCCAGGTGGGGCTGTCGGGGATGGTGGTGACGAGTCGGATCTTGATTTTGTCGCAGCGAGGGAGTCCATGCAGTTGATGTATGAGGTGGAGCGTGACTGAGATATTTGGTATTCCCGTGTCGCTCCTGCTTGGGCAGTTGCTGCTTGGCCTGTTGAATGGCACGACGTACGCGATGTTGTCGCTGGGTCTGGCGGTAATCTTCGGCTTGATGGACGAGGTTAATTTCGCGCACGGCGCCTTTTTCATGATGGGCGCGATGTTCGCCTGGATGGGTGGTGAATATTTCCACCTGAGCTTCTGGTGGATGCTGCTGCTCGCCCCCCTGCTGGTCGGCTTGGTCGGGTTGCTCGTCGAGCGACTGATGTTGCGCCGGTTGCGGGGTATGGATCCGATCTACGGCTTGCTGCTGACGTTTGGCCTGACCCTGCTTATCGAGGGGTTGTTCCGTACTTTCTTTGGCGTATCCGGTTCGCCCTACAACCCACCCGAGTTGCTCAGTGGCGTGTTGAACCTGGGCTTCATGTATTTGCCGCTGTATTACGTATTTGCGATGGTGGCCAGTGTCGTCGTGTGTTTTGGAACCTGGCTGCTGATCGAGCGCACCAAGCTCGGCTCGTATCTGCGCGCCGGCACCGAAAACCCGTCGCTGGTTCAAGCCTTCGGCATCAATTTTCCCCTGCTGGTCATGCTTACCTTCGCCTTCGGATCCGCGCTGGCGGGCCTGGCCGGCGTCTTGTCGGCGCCGATCATCCAGGTTTCTCCGTTGATGGGCTCGAACCTGATCATCGTGGTGTTCGCCATTGTCGTCATTGGCGGCATGGGATCGGTGATGGGCGCTATCGTTTCAGGTCTTGCGTTGGGCATGATCGAGGCCCTGGCCAAGGTGGTCTATGCGCCGATCTCGACCACGGTGGTGTTCATTCTCATGGCGGTGGTGTTGACGGTGCGTCCGGCAGGCCTGTTTGGTAAGGAGAAATGACCATGTCCTGGCGTTCCAAGGCCCAGCTTTCCGCGATGTGGCTCATCTTGCTGCTGGCTGTCGCCGCACCGTGGCTGGGGATGTATCCGGTGCTCGGCATGCGCATGATGTGCTTCGCATTGTTCGCCTGCGCGTTCAACCTGATGGCCGGTTATACGGGGTTGATTTCATTCGGTCATGCCGCGTTGTTCGGCGGTGCGGGCTATCTCACCGGTCTGGCGCTCGCCAGCTGGGGGTGGCCGACGCCGGCCGGTATTGCGCTAGGCATATTCACCGCACTGGCGATTGGCCTGATCATGGGGTTGCTCGCGGTGCGGCGCTACGGCATCTACTTTTCCATGGTGACCCTGGCGCTCGCGCAGATCGTCTATTTCTATTGCCTGCAAGCGGATTTCACCGGTGGTGAGGATGGTCTGCAGGGTATTCCGCGCGGCACGCTGTTTGGCCTTTCATTGCAGTCTGATCGGGTGATGTATTACGTGATGCTGGTGGTCTTCTTGGCCAGCTGGTGGCTCATCCGTCGCATCGTGCGCTCGCCGTTCGGGCAGATCCTGCAGGCCGTACGCGAGAACGAGCCACGCGCGATCTCGCTGGGCTACCGTGTCAACCGCTACAAGCTGGGGATGTTCCTGCTGTCGGCGGGCTTCGCCGGCCTGGCGGGGGCGATGAAGGCGGTGATCATGGGTTTCGAGACACTCACCGATGTCCATTGGAGCACCTCGGGCATGGTCATCCTGCTGACTCTGGTGGGGGGCCTGGGCACGGATCTGGGCCCGATCCTCGGCGCCGTGATCATCACCGTGCTGGAGGAGAAAATGGGCGCGATCGGCCAATTCCTGGAGCACATCACGGGGGTCCACTGGTTCGCCAGCCTGAACGACAACGTGAGCATGATCAATGGCGCGATCTTCGTGCTTTGTGTGCTGCTGTTCAGACGCGGCATCGTGGGTACCTTCAACGCGAGATGGGGCGTTGCCCCGGCTGCTTCGGGCTGATCCATTCCGCACGCGTCATGCCGGCTTGGCGAGCAACGAAGGGCAAGCACGAGGCGGGCTGATTCGGTCCCGTGTTCGGTTCAAATCCGGCTCCACCATGGCCGCTGCGGGTGGCGGGTGCGGTGTTTGCCAGCCTGAGGTGGCGGATCCTCGATTAACGGCGATATCCGCAAAGAGCAGGGCCTGGTAATGAATCAACGCCTGACCCCCGTCACCGTCATCCTGTTGCTGATTCCGCCCCTGCTATGGGCCGCCAACGCGGTGGTGGGGCGGATGGTGGCCGGGCTGGTGCCACCGATGACGCTCAACTTCCTGCGTTGGGTGCTGGCCTTCGTGGTGCTGTTGCCGCTGGCGTGGCGGGTGCTGGGTCGGCGTAGCGGGATGTGGCAACACTGGAAGCGCTTTGCCCTGCTCAGCCTGCCGGGCATCGGCTGCTACAACGCGCTGCAATATCTGGCGCTGAAAACCTCCACCCCGCTCAACGTGACCCTGGTCGCCGCCAGTGTGCCGATCTGGATGCTGCTGGTGGGCCGGATGTTTTTCGGCCAACGCGTCTCGCTCCAGCAGGCCGGCGGCGCCGTGCTGTCGATCGCGGGTGTGCTGGTGGTGCTGTCAGGCGGCCAGTGGGCTTTGCTGATGGGCTTCCGGCTGGTGCCCGGCGACCTCTACATGCTGCTGGCCACGCTGGCCTGGGCGTTCTACAGCTGGCAGCTGTCGCAACCAAAGGAGCCGCCAGATATTCGACGGGACTGGGCCGCCTTCCTTATGGCACAAATCACCTTCGGTATCGGATGGTCGGGGCTGTTCGCCGCCGGCGAGTGGAGCGTGACCGACGCCCATATCAGCTGGAGCTGGCCACTCCTTGGGGCCTTGTTGTTCGTGGCCATCGGTCCTGCCGTGATCGCCTACCGCTGCTGGGGCATGGGCGTGGAGCGGGTGGGCCCGGCGATCGCCGGTTTTTTCTCCAACCTCACGCCGTTGTTCGCGGCCCTGCTGTCGATGGCGTTCCTGGGCGAGCTGCCGCATCCTTACCACGCCCTGGCGTTTGCGCTGATCGCCGGCGGAATCGTGTTGTCCTCCCGCCGCCGCGCTGCGTGAGCTGTGTCTGACCGTGCCTGGACCCGCTTTCAGCGGCGCGCGGCGATTTCGTCGATATGTCGCAGCAGGTCGGCGGGGTCCTCATACACGCGGAAGGCACCGGACTGTTGCAGTTCGGCCTGGCCATAGCCCCCGCAAAGCACGCCCACACCGAGCGCGCGGGCACGCTGGGCTGCCAGCATGTCCCACACGCTGTCGCCGATCACCAGCGACTGCCGGATATCCACGCCCAAGCGCGCCGCGGCAGCCAGAAACAGATCGGGATCGGGCTTGGCATGAAGCACCTGGTCACGCGTCACCACCGGCACGTGGGCCGGGTCGACCCCAAGCGCCGCAAGGTTGGGTGCAGCCGTTTCCATGCGGCCGCTGGTGGCGATCGCCCACGGAATATCCTGTGCTGTGAGGTAGTCCAGCAGTTCACGCGCACCTGGCAGGGGGCGTACCGAGCCCTGCGCATGCTGCCGGTTGAACGCTTCGGCATGCCATTGGCGGAGGCGGTCGAGTCGGTCCGGGGTGATTTCAAGCGCGGTCTCGCGCAGCAACATGTTGGCGAATAGCCCGCCGCTCATGCCGATCTTGCGGTGGATGCGCCATACCGAGATATCCACGCCTTCGCGGTCGAGCGCTTCCTTCCATGCCAGCACATGCTGGTAGACGCTGTCGATCAGGGTGCCGTCGAGGTCGAACAGAAAGGCGGTGTCGCGGCGGGGCATGAGCGTTCTCTGCAGAGCGGGCGTCAGCGTGGAGTATCAGCCGGCGTCGGTGACGAAAACGCCGGCGCCGTCGGAGCCCGGCCTAGCCGCGGTTGAGCAAGGGGCGCCCGGACTCCATCACCGCCAGCGCCGCAGCGCCGAGCAGGCCTGGCTCCGGATTCATGATCGCCTGGGTCGGTACCTTTTCCATGATGTCGCGGAAGCGGCCCTTGGCCTCGAAGCGTTCGCGGAAGCGGCCGCGCGCCAGCCACGGCAGCAGGATCGGGATCAGCCCGCCGGTGAGGTAGACGCCATCCCATGCGCCCAGGGTCAGCACCAAGTCGCCGGCTACGCTGCCGAAGATGCCGGCGAAGGTCTCCACGGTGCGCGTGCACAGCGGACAACTGCCGTCCCTGGCGCGGGCCGTGATGTCTTCCGGATTCAGCTCATCGGGCGTGGCTCCGACCATGTGGCAAATCGCGTCGTACAGGTTGACCAGCCCCTGGCCGCAGATCAGTCGCTCATTGGAGACGCGTCCGTACTTGTGGTTGAGGTAATCGAGGATGGCGATGTCTTCTGGCGAATGCGCGGCGAAGCCGGCGTGGCCGCCCTCGGTCTGCAGCACGCTGCAATGGCCGCCGCGGACCAGCAGGCCGCCGACTCCCAGGCCCGTTCCCGGTCCGACGATGGCAAAGGTCTGCTCGTCATGAGCGCCGATCACCGGCCGCGCCACCGTGCCCACATCGACCAGGTCATCGCCGTGCAGCAGGGTCACGGCCATGCTCTGGGCGGCGAAATCGTTGACCAGGTGCACGTAGTCGAGGCCGAGTGCGCTGGCGGTCTGCCGCGCGGAAATCGCCCAAGGGTTGTTGGTGACCTTCACCGTCTCGCCGTCGTCGATGCGCCCCGCGGCGGCGACAATGGCGCGGCTGACCTGCAGGCCGGTATCCGCCAGATACTGCCTCGCGGTGGAGACCAGCGAATCGTGCTCGGCCACCCGATAGCGCCGGATGCTGTCCGCCAGCAGGGGCTGGCTGAGTGATGGGTCGGCTACCCCGAATCGGACATTGGTGCCACCGAGATCGACAAGCAGGGTAGGGGCGCTGCGGGACTGGCTCATGAAACTTCCTGGGTCGTGGAACGCCAAGCGTGCCGGCGTCACGACGGTTAGTCCAGTGTTTTGCCCACCGTACGCTGACGAATGTGCGCTCGTATCCTTTTCCGGGAGGCGACGGCGCTCATGCCCAATCCATACGCCCGCGACCCCGGCAGTGCATCACGGCGTAAAATGCCGAAGATTCCATTCGCAGAGTATCTGCCATGAGCTTTCCCGCTATCCGCAAGCGCCGCATGCGCCGCGACGCCTTCTCCCGCGCACTGATGCGCGAGCACACGCTGCTGGTCACCGATCTGATCATGGTCGCGTTCGTGATCGATGGTGAAAACCGGCGCGTGCCGGTGCCATCCATGCCCGGCGTCGAACGCCTGTCGATCGACCTGCTGCTGGAACTGGCCGGCGAGTGTGTGCGACTGGGCATTCCGGCGCTGGCCCTGTTCCCGATCACGGACGCTCCAAAGACCGAAGACGCCGCCGAAGCGTGGAACCCCGATGGCCTGACCCAGCGCGCCACCCGCGCGCTGAAGGCCAGATATCCAGAGCTGGGCCTGATCGGCGATGTGGCACTCGACCCGTACACCAGCCACGGCCAGGACGGCCTGATCGACGAGCACGGCTACGTGATGAATGAGCCCACCGTCGAAGCCTTGATCAAGATGTCGCTGGCGCAGGCCGAGGCCGGCATGGATTTCGTGGCGCCGTCGGACATGATGGACGGCCGCATCGGTTCCATCCGCGACGCGCTGGAAGAAGCCGGCCACATCCACACCCGAATCCTCGCCTACTCGGCGAAATACGCCTCGGCGTTCTACGGCCCGTTCCGCGATGCAGTCGGCTCCTCGGCCAACCTCGGCAAGGGCAACAAGCACACCTACCAGATGGACATCGCCAACAGCGACGAGGCGTTGCACGAAGTCGAGCTCGACATCGCCGAAGGCGCCGACGCGGTGATGGTGAAGCCCGGTTTGCCATACCTGGATATCGTGCGCCGGGTGAAAGATACCTTCGGCGTGCCGACCTTCGTCTACCAGGTCAGCGGCGAGTACGCGATGATCAAGGCCGCCTCGCAGAATGGCTGGCTGGATGAGAAGGCGGTGGTGCTGGAGTCACTCACTTCCATGAAGAGGGCGGGGGCGGATGCGATCCTCACCTACTACGCGATTGATGCGGCGCGGTGGTTGCGTGGGGAGTAGGCACAATTGCCTGTGCGGTCAAAGTCGCATCGACGAATATCAGCCTAAACGTGAAATTTAGACGCTTAAGGCGTGGACCTTGCTCGTTGTTACTGACAGTTGATATTCGTAAAGGTCGATATCGCTAATGCTGGCGCAGGCAAGGCGTAGATCTTCCGACATTGTCCGGCAAACGATGATGCCTCTTACACGCTGACCGGATTCGGCTACGTTGAGACGGACCCAGTTCACATAACGAAGTAGTTGCCCCACGACACGGTCGTATCCCTTCGAAACTTTAAGCTCAAGTACCACCAGCGAACCTTCCTTGTCGACGGCCAGTATGTCGATACGCCGGCCGCCACCGGCTTCAAACTCTACGCCTCTGATGTCGTCAACCTCATATAACCGCAAGCCGGGTTCTATGCATTCAAGGTTTTCGGCCAAGTAGCGTTGGAGATCTCGCTCTAGAAGGAATTCCGTAGATCCGGCATGGGTTCCAGCGTCGTCAACATCATCTTCTTCGGCAGCTGTGATTTCCTGTTCTCTGGCAACGTCGCCTTCGACAAATTCGTGGATTGGCGCGGGATCCTTCCCGGGTTCGTACAGCCGAAATTGACCTGAGTCAACTTTGAAAATCAGGTCGTCGGTAGCGTTGGTTGAGGTGTGATGCAACCGGCTGCGGTCGTTCGTGGAGGCCTGAACCAGGTGAGCCCGAATGCTGCTCGGTTGCAGTTTCGGATAGCGCTCCCTGAACCAGTTGATGACGCGCGAGGTCGTAAATACCTGGCCGGGCTGCAGTCCCATTTCTTTGAGCATGTCTTTGAGCAGAATACGCGTTGACTTGTCGTAGATGGTTCGTGCCATGGCTAGCTTTTCCTGCTTTCCGGTGAAATCGTGATGCGTGCTCTTGGCGGAAGACGATGCCGTGCTTTCGCTTGACGATTGTCGCTTCGAAGCGAGTGCGAAGGTACGACTGTACGATATCGGCGTCATCCTCAGTTTCTGCGGTGGGCTAGCGCGCGTCGTAGAGGCAAGAGCTTTCGTGCGCCTTTGGCGCGCGAGTCACTTTTCTCTTGCGTGGCCAAGAGAAAAGTAACCCAAAGAGAAGGCCACCCGGCTTGGCGCTTGCCGGGCATCCTTGCCCGGTAAGTCCGTGAGCTGAGGCCGGGCTTTTCGACAGGGCATCCTGCCCTGGCGAAAAGGAGTCGACATCCTTGTCGACTCCCCTGTGGGCCTGTCGTCCCCACCTCACCGCCGCACAGGGGCCCCGGGTAGAGCAGCGGGCCATCCTGGCCCGCACTCGGTGCGCCGCCGCTGCGCGACGGCGAGAGCTGAAGAGCTGAAGAGCTGAAGGGCGACGTGCGAGACGCTGACTGTTTTGCTCCCTCTCCCCGGCAACGGCGGGGAGAGGGTTGGGGTGAGGGGGCTTTTGATCTGGCTGTTCTGAAAAGTACGCGCAGGATGCGCGTTGCTCTACCCGGGGCCCCTCTGCAGCGGCGGGCGGGTGGAGGAACAGCCCGCAGGGTGGCCGGCAGGGATGCCGGCCAGTTTGGCGTCAGGGCAGGATGCCCTGTCGACAAACCCCGTAACCCGCACGCGGACTTTCCGGGTATGGATGCCCGGAAAGCGCGGAAGCGGGGTGCCCCTCTCTTTGGTTACTTTCTCTCGGGCACGCGAGAGAAAGTGACTCGCCCTCCGTAAGGAGGACGAAAGCTCTTCGCTGCTTGGCATTGTGGCAGCACCGGCCCCTCGCTCGATCCTCTCTCCAACGGGGAGAGGAGGAAAAGCTCAGTACGCAAACTCCCGGAACACCGGATCCACGCTGCCGCCCCACGCGCCATGAAACAGCTCCAGCTTGCGTTCGGCCGGGGTCTGGTTGGCTTGCACGATCTCGATCATGGGTTCGAGGAAGATGCTTTCGTCGGCGCCGTTTTTGTTGAGACGGGCGCGGCGTTTGAGGCCGTGGCCGGCGATTTTCAGCGCTTGCTCGGCGAGGTCGCGCACGGTGCCGTGGCGGAACGGCAGTTTCAGCGCATGCTTCGGCACGCCGTCGCGCAGCGCGTGGCGCTCTTCGCGGCTGAAATCCTTGACCAGATCCCACGCGGCGTCCAGTGCCTGGTCGTCGTACAGCAGGCCGACCCAGAACGCGGGCAGCGCGCATAGCCGGTTCCACGGCCCGCCATCGGCGCCGCGCATCTCCAGGTACTGCTTCAGGCGCACCTCGGGGAAGGCGGTGGTGAGGTGGTCGGCGAAGTCCTTCATGCTGGCACGGGTGCCGGGCAGGGTGGGCAGCTCACCGGCCATGAACCGCTTGAAGTCCTGACCGGCCAGGTCGAGGTACTGGCCATCCTGCAGGCTGAAGTACATCGGCACGTCGAGGATGTAGTCGACGTAGCGCTCGTAGCCGAAGCCGTCGGTGAAGACGAAGTCCAGCATCCCCGTGCGCTGCGGGTCGGTGTCGGTCCAGATGTGCGAACGATACGACAGATAGCCGTTGGGCTTGCCTTCGGTGAACGGCGAGTCGGCGAACAGCGCGGTGGCGATCGGCTGCAGTGCCAGGCTGGCGCGGAATTTCTTGATCATGTCCGCTTCGGACGAGAAATCCAGGTTCACCTGCACCGTGCAGGTGCGCGTCATCATGTCCAGTCCCAGCGAGCCGACCTTGGGCATGTATTCGCGCATGATCTGGTAGCGGCCCTTGGGCATCCACGGCATCTCGTCGCGGCGCCATTTCGGCTGGAAGCCCATGCCGAGGAAGCCGATGCCCAGCTCGTCGGCGACCGAGCGCACCTCTTTGAGATGCGCGTTCACTTCGCTGCAGGTCTGGTGGATCGTCTCCAGGGTGGCACCGGACAGCTCCAGCTGGCCCGCCGGCTCCAGCGTGATCGAGGCGCCATCGCGCGACAGCGCGACCGGATTCTCGCCTTCGCGGCTCACCTCCCAGCCGTAGCGGGTGGCTAGCGTCTCCAGCAGGCGTTTGATGCCGCGGTCACCCTCGAACGTGGGTGGGCGCAGATCATCGGCAAGGAAGCCGAATTTCTCGTGCTCGGTGCCGATCCGCCAGGCTTCGCGCGGCTTCTCGCCGGCGGCCAGGTAGTCGGCCAGTTGCTGGCGGCCCGCAATCGGGGTGCTCTTGACGGCACTGGGTATGGACACGGGCAAGCCTCGTTGAGTGAGCGCCTCACTATGGGGGTGTTGCGTGACAACGAAAAGGGGGCTGGCGGAAATAATTGTACGTAGCGGTACAGGAGGTGCCTGCGCCAGGGAGACGCGTGGGCGGGCCTTGCCTGCCACAACTCGCGAAACGCGGGGCGTTCCCGCTGGCAGAGGCTGGACTGGCCGGGCGCCGCCGATACGGCGCGAGAAGACAACAGTGCACAGGTTGCCAGAACGATGAGGGCACGCATCCGTGTCGTCTACAGTCGGTTTGTCAGCGATTGCAGCTGAAGTCCTGCCGGGTCACAGGGGCGGCCGTCACGGGCGCGCGCACGACGTGAACTCTGTGTGCTGGTCGCGTGTCCACAGTCGGTGGCGATGCCGGTATCGCCGAACCGGTCCAGGGAGTTCAAGGATGAACAGCACAGCTCAACCCCGATGGACCGAGGCGGCTCTGCGCGGGTTGGTGCTGGGCGCGGTGGCTGCCGCTCACTTGCTGGCGTTGATGGTGGCGCTGGTGCCGGCCGGGTATTGGCAGCCTCATGGCCGCGAAGTTCGGGTGCGCGACGACGCGCTGCAACTGCATTTGCTGCCGCTGACCCACCGGCAGCCGCCGTCGAAGTCGTTGGTGTTACCGGTATTACCCAAGCCTGCGCCTGCCACGCGACCCAGGGTCAAGCGCCTGGCGCGGGTGAGTCGTGCGGCGAACGCGGTACCCGCGACGGACGAAGCCCCGCCACTGGATCTCGCGCTGCCGCCGCCGGCCGCTGGCTACGAAACCGGCGGTGCGGATTTCCATGGCCGGCTGGAAGACGCCAAGCGGGCGTTGCCGGTGGCGCGCCTGCCCGGCGCGGGGATGCCGCTGGTTGCCGGTCTGCCTTTTGCCGACCCGAAGTCGCAGGGGGCCGCCGGGCTCGTGCGAGGGCTGCAGCATTTGTTCGGTTTACCCAACAAGCACTGCATCGACGTGGATGTGTGGCGGAACATGACGCGGCAGGAGTTGCTCAAACGGCATATCTCGGACCAGGACGTCGAACGCGTGGCAGCCGAAAACGGCTGCCTGTGAGCGGTTGCTCGCAAGTCGAGATGGCTGTTGGGGGCGATTCCGTGCCAGCGTGAGAAAAACAAAAAGGCCGGCAAGCTGCCGGCCTTTTCATGCCACGTCACGTGATGATCAGCGCTTCATCGAATTGAAGAACTCGTCGTTGGACTTGGTGTTCTTCATCTTGTCGAGCATGAACTCGATGGCGCTGAGTTCATCCATCGGGTGCAGCAGCTTGCGCAGGATCCAGATCTTCGCCAGCAGGTCCGGGTCGATCAGCAGATCCTCGCGGCGGGTGCCGGAGCGGTTGATGTCGACGGCCGGGTAGACGCGCTTCTCGGAGATGCGTCGGCTCAGGTGCACTTCCATGTTGCCGGTGCCCTTGAACTCCTCGTAGATCACCTCGTCCATCTTGCTGCCGGTTTCGGTCAGCGCGGTGGCGATGATGGTGAGGCTGCCGCCTTCCTCGACGTTGCGGGCGGCACCGAAGAACCGCTTCGGGCGTTGCAGGGCGTTCGCATCCACACCGCCGGTGAGCACCTTGCCGGAGCTGGGGATCACGGTGTTGTAGGCACGCGCCAGGCGGGTGATCGAGTCGAGCAGGATGATCACATCCTTCTTGTGCTCGACCAGGCGCTTGGCCCGCTCGATCACCATCTCGGCGACCTGCACGTGACGCACGGCCGGTTCGTCGAAGGTGGAGCTGATCACTTCGGCGCGCACGGTGCGGGCGATTTCGGTGACTTCCTCCGGCCGCTCGTCGATCAACAGCATGATCAGGTGCGCTTCGGGATGGTTGTACTGGATCGCCTGGGCGATGTTCTGCAGCATCATCGTCTTGCCGGACTTCGGCTGGGAGACGATCAGGCCGCGCTGGCCCTTGCCGATCGGCGCGATCAGGTCGAGCAGGCGGCCGGTGATGTCCTCGCTGGAACCATTGCCGCGCTCAAGCTTGAACGCCTTGCGCGGGAACAGCGGGGTCAGGTTTTCGAACAACATCTTGTTCTTCGACGCTTCCGGCGGATCGCCGTTGATCGTCTCCACCCGCAGCATGGCGAAATAGCGCTCGCCTTCCTTCGGGTGACGCACGCGGCCGGTGATGTAGTCGCCGGTGCGCAGGTTGAAGCGGCGGATCTGGCTGGGCGACACGTAGATGTCATCGGGACCGGCCAGGTAGGATTCGTCGGCCGAGCGCATGAAGCCGAAGCCGTCCTGCAGGATCTCCAGCACGCCCTCGGCCCAGATGCCGCCGCCGGAGCGGGCGTGTGCCTTGAGCACGTTGAAGATCACGTCCTGCTTGCGGGCCCGGGCGACACCTTCGTACACACCCAGCGACTCGGCGAATTCCAGCAGCTGGATCGCGTTCTTGCGCTTCAGTTCGGTGAGGTTGATGACGCGATCGTTGCTGCCCGGATCGGCATTGTCATCGTCTACCGGCAGGCCGTTGGGGTTCGGGCGCGGGTGGCGTTCGCCCTGCGGCGGGCGCTGGGGCTGCGGATTGCCGCCGCCGGCACTGCCACCGGCACCACGCTCGTTGCGCCGCCGCCGTCCACGGCCTTCGCGGTTCTCGCGAGGGCCGTTATTGTTTTGGTTCTGGTTCGCATTCGGGTTCTGGCCCGATGCCGCCGCGGCAGGCTGACCCGCTGAGGCGCTCGCTTCGCTGGTGGACTGGTTGGGTTGCTGCCCACGCGGTTCGCTGACGGTTTGTGCCGGGGCCGGTGCGGCCTCGCCGTGTGCAACGGGCGCGGACGTCGGCACCGAAGCCGGGAGTGGTGCCGGGCGCTCAGCGACAACCGGCGCTGGAGTGGGTGCTGGAGTGACGGGCTTGTCGGCGTGGGAGCTGCTTTCGGCCCTCGCGGCGCTTTCGGCATTCGCCGCCGCGACGGCTGCCGAGCTGCGCCGCGGCGCGCGCGGACGCGGCTCCGGCTTGCCTTCGGCAACAGGCTTGGCGTCGGCGCCTTTGGCGTCGTTCGGAATCTGGTTATCGGTATCGGACACGGGCAATCCTCGCGGGGCGCCGTTGAATTACAGGAGGGAGGATGTGCGTCGCGCGGGAGGCGCAAGGGGGCAGGACTGCCCCGACGGACGCGCTGAATCTAGCACCCGCCGCGTACTGACGTAAAGCCTTGGCTGCCGGTCGGAGCGAACTTCGACAGGTGCCGGCAGCGGGGCGGGTGCAAAAGGCTCAGATAGCCTTGTCGATCATCTGGGTCAGTTGACCCTTGCTGACGGCACCGATCTGGGTGGCCTCAACCTTGCCGTTCTTGAACACCATCAGGGTGGGAATCCCGCGCACGCCATAGGTGCGGGGGGTCTGCTGGTTCTGGTCGATATTGACCTTGACCACGCGCAGCTTGCCTTCGTATTGCACGGCAAGCTCGTCCAGCATCGGTGCAATGGCCTTGCACGGGCCACACCATTCCGCCCAGAAATCAAGCAGTACCGGGGTTTCGGACTTGAGCACCTGCTGCTCGAAGGCGTCGTCGTTCACATGGGTAATCAGGTCGCTCACCGGGGATCTCCGTGGCTGGGGTGCAATGAGGTGCGGGACAACACAATGGGGCGACAGGGGCGTCAAAACAAGGACTAAGGACGGCGTGGCCGTCATCAGCTACACTCAGGTGCCCATGAAGCATGGGTTGTGCGGGTGGAGTACGTGCCAGGACGGCAGGTGTTCATTCCAGCGCAACTCCGGGCACGATTCAAGGGCGGCCCCCAAGCCACCCGTCAGACCGCCGGCAAAAACGGCGTCGCACGCCGCGGCGCGATCTTGTTGACCCTGATATCGAGCCGCTTCGCTGCGCATCGCGCACCCGTCCTGCACCGCCCTGCGCCGACTTTCGGCGGCTGAAGCGGGTGCAGCGCATCACGCCGCCGTCAGGCCAAGGTTTCCGATCCCCATATGTCCCAAACTGTACTCACCGATACCTTCTTCACCAATTTCGATCTTCATCCGCTGCTGCAGCAGGGCCTGGACAACAGCGGTTTCACCCGCTGCACGCCGATCCAGGAAATGACCCTGCCGCTGGCACTGGCTGGCCGCGATGTGGCCGGTCAGGCGCAAACCGGCACCGGCAAGACCTGTGCCTTCCTGGTCGCGTTGATGAACCGCCTGCTGACCACACCGGCCGTGGCCGACCGCAAGGACAGCGACCCGCGCGCCCTGATCATTGCGCCCACCCGCGAGCTGGCGATCCAGATCGACAAGGATGCCCAGGCGATCGGCCGGCACACAGGTTTGAAGACCGCACTGATCTACGGCGGCGTCGATTACGACAAGCAGCGCCAGCAGCTGAAGGACGGCTGCGACATCATCATCGCCACGCCCGGCCGCATGCTGGACTACCACAAGCAAGGCGTGTTCAGCCTCAACAGCGTCGAGGTAATGGTGATCGACGAGGCCGATCGCATGTTCGACCTGGGCTTCATCAAGGACGTGCGCTTCATCTTCCGTCGCCTGCCGCCACGCGATCAGCGCCAGGTGCTGCTGTTCTCTGCCACGCTGAGCCATCGCGTGCTGGAGCTGGCCTACGAGCACATGCACGAGGCCGAAAAGCTGGTGGTGGAGAGCGAAAACGTCACTGCCGACAAGGTCAGGCAGCTGGTCTACTTCCCGGCCAAGGAAGAGAAAATGCCACTGCTGCTGAACCTGCTCGATCAGGCCAAGCCCAGCCGCAGCATCATCTTCGTCAATACCAAGGCCGCCGCCGAGCGCGTCACCGACCGGGTCAAGCGCCACGGTTGCCGGGTCGGCGCGATCTCGGGCGACGTGCCGCAGCTGAAGCGGCAGAAGCTGCTGCAGCGTTTCCAGGAAGGGCAGCTGGATATCCTGGTGGCCACTGACGTGGCGGCGCGCGGACTGCATATCCCGGCGGTCAGCCATGTATTCAATTACGACCTGCCGCACGAGGCCGAGGATTACGTGCATCGGATCGGGCGTACCGCGCGACTGGGCGCCGAGGGTGATGCGATCAGCTTCGCCTGCGATTTGTATGCGATGTCGCTGCCGGAGATCGAAACCTATATCGGGCAGAGCATTCCGGTGGCGTCGATGGACGCGCAGCTGCTGGTCATGCCCAGGCCACGTGAGATCGACCCGGAATTCGCGGCGAATGCCGCCGCCGACAGCGCGGCGTTCGGTGATGTGGTGCCGCCGCGCCCGGGCGAAAAGCCGCGCCGTGGTGCGGGTTCGGGTGCAGGTGCCGGTGCCGGTGCCGGTGCCGGTCGCAGTGGTGAGCGTAGCGCTGGTGCCACCCGCGGTGCTTCCCGTCCGCCGCGCGAGCGCAAGCCTGCTGTGGTGGCGTCCGATGCGGTTGCCGGCGAGGAGCAGGCAGCCGTGGCGATGTCGATCGCACCTGCAGCACCTGCAGCAGCACCGGTGACTGATGGCAGCGTCGCTGGCGAGGGTGTGCGCAAGCCGCGTCGCGGTCGTGGTGGCCGCAATCGTCGGCGCGAGGGTGCACCGACGGATGGCATCGAGAAGGCAGCGCAGGGCGCCAACGCGGCCGAGGGCAGTCGCTCATCGCGCGGTGAGCGTCGTCCGCCGCGCGAGCGCAGCACCGGCGAATCCGGCGCTACGGCCCATCAGCGGCCGTCGCGTCAGGTCGAGGTGACCTCGGGCAAGGCGGCCGAACAAACGCACCCGAACAAGCCCAGCCTGTTCCGCCGGCTGACCCGGTTGTTCACCGGCCGCTGAGCCAGGCGATCGCCGCGACCAGTCAACGTGGTGATCGACGAATCGGGAAGTCCGCCACTTGATGCCGGCTTCCCTTATCCTTGCTGCTGAATCGACGGCGCCCAGGTGCGGGGATATTCGGTGATCCAGTTTGACCAAGTCAGCAAGCGCTACGAGGGCGGCCATGAGGCGCTCTCGCAGCTTTCATTCGAGGTGCCGACGGGCGAGATGGCCTTCGTCACCGGCCATTCCGGCGCCGGCAAGAGCACCCTGCTCAAGCTGCTTGGCCTGATCGAGCGGCCCTCGCATGGCGTGATCACCATGGACGGCAAGAGCCTGGCGAAGATTCGCCACGGTGGCGTGCCCAAGTGGCGGCGGCGGATCGGCATGGTATTCCAGGATCACCGCCTGCTGATGGATCGCACGGTGTTCGCCAACGTCGAGTTGCCGCTGGTGATCGGCACGATTGCCCAGGCCGAACGTGCCCGTCGCGTGCGCGCGGCGCTGGAAAAAGTGGACTTGCTGGCCTATGAGAGACAGTTGCCGGCCACCTTGTCCACCGGTGAACAGCAGCGCGTGGGTATCGCCCGCGCCATCGTGGCGCGCCCCAGCCTGCTGATTGCCGACGAGCCGACCGGCAACCTCGACCCGCAGCTGGCCCTGGAAATCATGGGCCTGTTCGGTGAATTTCAGCAGCTTGGCACCACGGTACTGATTGCCAGTCATGACCTGCCGCTGATCAAGCGCATGAAAAAGCGCGTGATCGTGCTTGATCACGGCCGGCTGGTGGCCGACCTCGCCGCGCAGGAGGTGTTGTGAGCATGGCGCCGGAATCGAATCCCGCGGCGGCGCCTGACGCGCCGCCGCGCAACGAGCACAGCCGCGCTCACCGTTTCGCCGGCTGGCAGGAACACCATGGCTGGAGTGCGGGCGCCAGTTTGCGCCGGCTGGCCGCGCGTCCGCTGGGCAGCCTCTTGACGATCACGGTGATGGGCCTGGCGCTGGCCCTGCCGCTGGCGTTCTACCTGCTGCTGGGCAACGTGCAGAAGCTGGGCGACGCACTGGGCCAGAGTCAGGCGATCAGCGTGTTTCTGCAGCCCGGACAGCGCGCGCAGCAGGCGCAGTTGCTGGCCAGGCAGCTGGGCAATCGCTCCGAGCTTGCCGGGGTCAGCATCAAGACACCGCAGCAGGGCATGGACGAGCTGGCCAAGATGCAGGGCTTCTCGGGTGCCTTGAAGACCCTGGACGACAATCCACTGCCCTACGTATTGGAGCTGCAGCCGCGTGCCGAAACCACCGCTTCGGCGCTGGAGCGACTGGTGACGGATGTGCGCGCGATGCACAGCGTCGACATGGTGCAGGACGCGGGCAGTTGGCGACAGCGACTGGATGCCTTGCTCGCCGTGGGCAATCGCGCCGTGCTGGTGCTGGCATCGCTGCTGGCACTCGCTGCGCTGCTGGTGGTTGGCAATACGGTGCGGGTGGACATATCCAGTCGCAGTGAGGAAATCGGTGTGCTGTTGCTGCTTGGCGCCAGTGGCGCGTTCGTGCGCCGGCCCTATTTGTATGCGGGGATCTGGTACGGCCTGTTCAGTGGCCTGCTGGCCGCCGTTCTGGCCGTGTTGATCGAGCTTGCGCTGGCCGAGCCGGTGGCAGAATTGAGTCGGGCCTATGACGGCAGGTTGCAGGTGGGTGGCCTGCCCCTGTGGCTGCTGCTGGCGGTGCCGCTGGCTGCGGCGGTGCTGGGCTGGCTTGGCGCACGACTGGTTAGTGCCTGGCAATTGCGCAAGGCCGCTTGATGCTGTCTCGATGCGGTGACGTGAATCGCACCCGCGGTGCTAACGTCAGTGCACTATCTCGCCTTGTAGCGTGCGCGGGGGGTGTGTACGTGGGTTCATCGGCCAGGGATCGCCACGGGTCAGTTGGGTGGATGAAGGAATGAGTACGAATATCAGTGGCCGTCTGCCGACCGAGGCACCTCGCGTTCTGGTCGTGGATGGCTCGCGCGTGGTGCGCCAATTGATCACCCGCGTGTTGCAGTCCGAGCTGCCCGGTGTCGAGGTCGTTGGCTGCGGCAGTGGTGAAGAGGCCAGGCAGGTGCTTGGCGAGGGCGTGTTTGATTTCATCACCATTGCGCTGCGTCTGCCCGACATGGATGGACTGGAGCTGGCGCGTTTCGTGCGCGAATCGGCGTCACAGGTCTATGTGCCGATCGTGGTGGTGTCCGGGGACGTCGAAGCGCGGCTTCATCGGCGTGCTCTGGGCGAGGATGTCACCGACTATTTCGACAAGGCGCTGGGATTTCAGGCCCTGGCGGAGTTCATCCGGGGCTACGTCAGTCCGCAAGCCAGCGCAGAGGGCACCGTCCTGTACGTCGAGGACAGCCGTGTGGTGGCGCTGGCGACGCGGCGCATGATGGAGAGGATTGGGCTGACCGTGCGGCACGTGGTCAGTGTCGAGGACGCGATTGCCCTGCTTGAGACTGATCGAGTGTTGGGCTGGGTCGGTGCCGATGTGGTACTGACCGACGTCAGCCTGAAAGGCGAGCTGACAGGCGGCGACCTGCTCAAGCACATCCGCGGCGAATTCGGTTATGGCAAGGGTCGCTTGCCGGTACTGGTGATGACCGGTGACGAGAACCCGGCCAATCAGGCGGCGCTGATCCGTGCCGGTGCCAACGATCTGGTGGAAAAGCCGGTTGAGGAGAAACTGCTGGTGACCAAGCTGCTGTTTCAGTTGCGCGTGGCGCAGCACCTTCGCGAGCACGCCAAAGACGCATGAGCGACGCCTCGATCAAGCTGGAGCCTTCATGGAAGGCACGCATTGGTGAGTATCTGCTGCGTCCGGAGATGCAGGCGCTGGCAGGTTTTCTGCGTGCGGAGAAGCTGGCCGGCAAGAAAATCTACCCGTCCGGCCCGGATATTTTTGCGGCGTTCGACCATACGCCGTTTGACGCGGTGCGCGTGGTCATCCTCGGTCAGGACCCCTATCACGGGCCCGGCCAGGCGCACGGACTGTGTTTTTCGGTGAGTCCCGGTGTGCGGATGCCGCCATCGCTGATCAATATCTTCAAGGAAATCCAGCGCGACCTCGGCCTTGCCTGGCCCGACCATGGTTGCCTCACCAGTTGGGCCGATCGCGGCGTGCTGTTGCTCAACAGCGTGCTGACCGTGGAGGAAGGGCGTGCTGGTGCGCATGCAAACCGCGGCTGGGAGGGATTCACCGACGCGGCGATCGAAGCGCTCAATCGCGAACGTGAGGGGCTCGTATTCCTGCTATGGGGCGCCTATGCCCAGCGCAAGGGCCAATTGATCGACAAGAACCGGCACTGTGTGCTGGCCTCGGTACATCCGTCGCCCTTGTCCGCCCATCGAGGCTTCATCGGCTGTGGCCATTTCTCCGCGACCAATGGCTGGCTGCAATCCCGCGGGCAGCCTCCTGTCGATTGGTCGTTGCCGTCGCGAGCCCAGCTGTAAGCCATTTCACGTGTACTTGAACCGTGCCAGAACATCCTCATGTCGAGTCGCGAGGGGTGATGGACAAGTTCCGGCTATATCTGTACCATGCAGTTCATTAAGGTCCGGCTATGGTCCGGTTCGAACCAATCAGGGTTTTAGCACTCCAACTAGCCGAGTGCTAAACTTTGACGTCATGCAGGAGGTTTCACCCATGTCTCAAGCCTTGGTGACTGCCAACTTTCCGCTACCGAGCGTAGTGGGCAGTCTGGATGCCTATATTTCCGCCGTGCACCGGATTCCGGTGTTGAGCCCGGAAGAAGAGCAGGCGCTGTCGCGTGATTACCTCGAAGAGGCCAACCTGGCCTCGGCCAAGAAGCTGGTGATGTCGCACCTGCGTTTCGTGGTGCACGTGGCCCGCGGCTATTCCGGTTACGGCCTGCAGCTGGCCGACCTGATCCAGGAGGGCAATATCGGCCTGATGAAGGCGGTCAAGCGCTTCGACCCGGATCAGGGCGTGCGTCTGGTCAGCTTTGCCGTGCACTGGATTCGTGCCGAGATGCACGAGTTCATCCTGAAGAACTGGCGCATCGTGAAGGTCGCCACCACCAAGGCGCAGCGCAAGCTGTTCTTCAACCTGCGCAAGAGCAAGAAGCGTCTGGGCTGGTTGAATGCCGCCGAGGTGAGCACGGTGGCCAAGGACCTCGGCGTGCCCGAGGCAACGGTACGTGAAATGGAGTCGCGTCTTTCCGGTCGCGATATCGGTTTCGAGCCGCTCAGTGACGACGAAGACGCCAAGCCGGCACCGGCGGCGTTCCTGATCGATGACGGTGCCGATCCGTACGAGAACGTCTCCGACGAAGACTATGCGGACAACCAGATGCAGACCTTGAGCGATGCCCTGAGCCATCTGGACAAGCGCTCGCGCGACATTATTCAGCGCCGTTGGCTGGACGATGACAACAAGGCAACGCTGCAGGATCTGGCGGACGAATACGGTGTGTCCGCTGAACGGATCCGCCAGGTCGAGGCGAATGCCATGAAGAAAATGCGGGGATTGTTTGCTGTCTGAGCTCCGCATTCCCTGCGTGCGAAGCAACGGCCCCGCGAGGGGCCGTTTGCGTTGCTGACGAGGATGATGGCGTGAAGCATTCAGTGCGATGCGCAAGTTCACCCTCACCCTCAGTGGAGGCGGCGATGCACAGGTGTCAGCGCCTTGACTGCCAACACGGGCAACCGGTCACATCCACGGCAACCGGCTCACCTTTTCCCGGGCTTCAATGCCTGGTCGGTGCCCGATCGCCCAACGCCATGCCCTTGAGCACATTCAGCGCCTGCGACAGGGCGTAGTCGCTGGCGGCGAGCTTGCCGTCGGCCGCGCTGCCGTCATTGTTGATATCGGACCCGGCCTTGGCGTTTTCGTTGGCCAGGTGATTGGGTAAATCAGCTTCGGAGCTGATCAGCACGGGTGCACTGTCGGCCTTGCTCACGGTGAGGTCGGCCAGTGCGATGTCGGGCTTGATTCCCTCAGCCTGGATCGAGGTGCCGTTGGGCGTGTAGTAGCGCGCGGTGGTGATCTTGACCGCGTGATCGGCATCCAGTGGCAGCACTGTTTGCACCACGCCCTTGCCGAAGGTGCGCTGGCCCATCGTCAGTGCGCGGTGGTTGTCCTTCAGTGCGCCGGAAACGATCTCGGCGGCCGAAGCGGTGCCGTTGTTGGTCAGCACGATCATCGGTGCGCCATGGAGCTGGTCGCCGGGGTGGGCGCTGAAAGTCATGTTGGCATCGACCAGCCGGCCGCGGGTGGTGACGATGACGCCGGAGTCGAGGAAGTCATCACTGACCCCCACCGCCGCGGTCAGCAGGCCGCCGGGGTTGTTGCGCAAATCGAGGACCGCGCCCTTTTGCGGGCCGTTCCTGGTGATCAACTCGCCCAGCTTCTTCTCCAGATCGCTCGCCGTGTCATTCTGGAACTGGCTGATCCGGATGTACGCGTAGCCGGGCTCCAGCTCGCGCACCTTGACGCTGCTGATCGCAATGTTCTCGCGCACCAGATTCAAGTCAACAAGCTTGTTGCTGCCCTGATGCATGATGGTCAGCGCGATCTTGCTGCCAGGCTTGCCACGCAGCTGCTTGAACATCTCGTCCACATTCTGTGGGTCGATCAGATGTCCGTTGATCTTGACGATGTTGTCGCCCGGCTTGATCCCGGCGCGCGCGGCGGGGGTGTCGTCGATCGGCGAGATGATCTTCAGGCCGCCATCCACCTGCAGTACTTCGATGCCCAGCCCGCTGTACTGGCCGGTGGTGTCTTCGTTGAGCTGGACCAGGCCCTCCTTGTCCAGGTACTCGCTATGGGGGTCAAGTCCGCTGAGCATGCCCGAGATGGCAGCCTTCATCAGGGTCTTGTTGTCGACCTTTTCCACGTAGGCCTGGCGTACGACTTCATAGACTCGTGTGAAATTGCGGATGTCCTTCAGATCTACCTGATCATCCGTCGAGCTGGCTTTGACCGGACTGCTGCTTGCACGTGCCGGCCCGGCCGTTGGCGCGGGTGCGTGACTGCCGGGGGCCGGCGCCGCCTGTGCATGCACCAGCGGCGTGGCAAGCAGGAACGGGGCAGTCAGCAGCAGGGCTAGCTGGCGGTGGCGGGAAAGACGCATGCAGGTAACTCCGTGCAACGGGTGAACATCGCGCCAGGGCGCGACAGCGAGGGGCAGTGCGTGAGACAACCGGACGCCCGCGGAATTCATCGAGACTGGCGCTAGCCTGCGACGCTGCGCCGGTCGCGTCAACGGCGCTGGCTGAGCCAGCTACGTGGGTCCACCGGGTGACCGCCCTTGCGCAGTTCGAAGTAGACGCCGGTGTTGATCCCCGTGGGTGCGCTGGCGGTGCCAATCGCCTCGCCGGGTTGCACCTCATCGCCCACCCCGTGCAGCAGGGTTTCGTTGTTGCCGTACATGCTCATCCAGCCATGGCCGTGGTTGACGATGATCAGCATGCCGTAGCCGCGCAGGAAGCCTGCGTAGATTACCCGGCCGCGGGCCACCGCATGAACCTCGCTGCCACCTCCGGCCTTGATCAACACGCCGTTGCCGTAGCTGTTGACCACGCCGCTGGCCGGCCACGGCAGGTTGCCGCGGATATTCGCGCTGGCGCCACCCACCTCGATCGCGGGTGGCGGCTGGTGGCTCGGGCGGCGTCTGGCGGCGGCCTCGCGTGCAGCCTCGTCAATCGCCTTCTGCAACTGTTCGACGAGGTGGTTGAGCGATTGCGCGTTCTGCTTCAGGACGGTCAGCCGTTGCGCCTGGTCCTTGTAGGCGGCATCGGTGGCGGCCGCCAGTTTCTGTTGCGCTGCGCGTTGTGTGGCCAAGGTCCTGGCCTGCTGTTCACGCTGAGCCCTGGTTGCCAGCAGCGCTTTCCGCTCGGCGCTGATCGAGGTTTCCAGATCCTGCAGCCTGGACAGGTTGGCCATCAACTGCTGCACCCGCTGCACCCGGTCCTGCTGGAAATATTTCGAATACACCAGGGCACGGGAAATGCGCTCTACGTCCTCGTCACCCAACAGCAGGCGCAGGTCGGTGCCGTGTCCCAGCGCGTAAGTAGCGCGCAACAGGTCAGCAATCGCGGCCCGCTGGTTATCCAGGGTCTGCTTGAGACTGTCGCGTTGCTGCTGTAGCTGAGCCAGCTGTTGCTGTTTGGCCGCCAGCTCGGCATCAGTCTCGCGTACCGCTCTGGCCGCGGCAGCCAGCGCATTGGCCTGCCTGGCCAGCTCGGCATTGGCAGCATCGCGTCGAGCGGCCGTGTCGGCCTGCTGTCTGGCCAGGGCTTCCATCTTGCTGCGCAGATCGACCAGCTCGCGCCTGGCCTGGGCCTGTTCAGCCAGGCTCTTGCCATCCTGGCGTGCCAGGGCGGGTGTGGCCAGCAGGCAGCAGAGCAGCGCGATGGCTAGCAGCCGGGGAACGAACGGGTGAGGGGGGCGGGAGGGCTTGGGCATCCGTGGATTATCACCGAGCTGGAAGCAGACAGCGAGACAGGCGCAAGGCTGCCTGCCGTCGCTGGCGGCGGCATGCGTGGCGGCGCCAGCGTCGTTCGGACATATAGCCGTCCAAATAGGTTTTGACGCGACGCAGCAAGTGTGTTTAAGTCGGAAGTACACCCGTGTGCAGTGACCGTGCTTCTGGCATCGCCGGCTGCGCACGCCATGCACGATCGTTCGCCGGGGAAGCAAGATGGCAAAGCCAGGCAGTACCACGTTGTATGAGCCGTCGTTCGAGCACGACAGTTGCGGCTTTGGTCTGGTCGCACAGATCGATGGGCGGGCCAGCGCGTGGGTGGTCGACACTGCTTTTTCGGCGCTGGGCAAACTTTCTCATCGCGGTGCCGTCAACGCCGACGGTATCAGTGGCGATGGCTGCGGTGTATTGATCCATGGCCCGGCGCCCTGGTTGCGCGCCCTGGCAGCGGAAGTCGGCATCGCCGTGGCCGAGCGCTTCGCGGCTGGCCTGGTGTTTCTCGATCCTGCCGGCGGAGAAGCCGCCGCCGTCGAGCTGGAACGGCATCTCGCCGAGGCAGGCCTGTTGCTCGCCGGATGGCGCGACGTGGCGATCAACGCCGACGCTTGTGGCCCGCTGGCCAACGCGACCTGCCCACGCGTGCGCCAGGTGTTCGTCAACGCCGCCCCCCGCATGGATGGTGCCGCGTTCGAACGAGCGCTCTTTCGCGCCCGTCGTCGTGCCGAGGCGGCGCTGACGGAGGATTCCCGGTTTTATGTGGTGAGCCTGTCAGCCGAGGTGATCGGCTACAAGGCCATGGCCGCGCCCGGGCGCCTGCGCGAGGTGTTTGCCGATCTTCAGCACCCGGCCCTGGTCAGCGACGCCGTGGTCTTCCACCAACGCTTTTCCACCAACACCACGCCGCAGTGGCGGCTGGCACAACCGTTCCGCTTGCTGGCACACAATGGCGAGATCAACACCATTCGCGGCAACCGACGCTGGATGCAGGCGCGCGAGGCGGTACTGCGTTCGCCGCTGGTTGATCTCACCGATATCGGCCCGCTGGTGCGCCAGACTGGTTCCGATTCGGAGAGCCTGGACAACGCGTTGGAGGTGTTGCTGGCCGGCGGTCTGGACATGCTGGCGGCGATGCGCGTGCTGGTGCCGCCCGCTTACGCGGCGCGCGAGGATCTGGACGAGGACCTCGTCGGCTTTTACGAATATTACGCGCTGCACAGCGAACCCTGGGATGGTCCTGCCGGCCTGGTCATGTGCGATGGCCGTTACGCCGTGTGCACGCTGGATCGCAACGGCCTGCGTCCGGCGCGCTGGGCCCTGTCCGACGACAACCACCTGATCGTGGCCTCCGAGGCGGGCTTGTGGGATATGCCGGCTTCGCGCGTGCTGGCCAAGGGGCGACTCGGGCCAGGCCAGATGCTGGCGGTGGATTTTGCCGAAAAGCGCCTGCTGCTCGATGCCGACATCGATGCGATCAATCGCAGCCGCGCGCCGTTCCGTGACTGGTTGCGTGCCGGCATAAGCTATCTCGAATCCGACCTGATCGACCCCAGCCTCGCGGCCGAGCCACTGCCGGCGCACGAGCTGCGCCGCTATCAGAAACTTTTTGGGCTCAGCCGCGAAGAGCGCGAGAGCGTGCTCAAGGTGCTGGGTGAAACCGAAGCCGAGGCCACCGGTTCAATGGGTGATGACACCCCGTTGGCGGTGATGTCGCGTCAGGTGCGACCGCTGTTCGATCGCTTCCGCGAGGCGTTCGCGCAGGTGACCAATCCGCCGATCGATCCCCTGCGCGAACGGCTGGTGATGTCGCTGACCACCCAGATCGGTGCCGAGGGCAACCTGTTCGAGCTGTCGGCGGACAACGCGAGGCAGATCCTGCTCAACTCGCCGATTTGTTCGCAGCGCAAGTTGCGCCAGCTGCTGGCGATGCCGCAGTTCGTCAACGCCACCGTGAAGATCGACCTTTGCTATCCGATCGACGAGGGGCTGGAAGCGGCGCTACGCCGTTTCTGCCGCGAGGCGGAGGATGGTGTGCGTAGCGGCGCTGGCATGGTGTTTGTCACCGACCGCTACCCGCAGCACGATACCTTGCCGGCGCATGCCCTGCTGGCGGTGGGTGCGATCCATGCCCATCTGATCGAAAGCGGCCTGCGCTGCCAGTGCAACCTGCTGGTGGAAACCGCCACCGCGCGCGATGCGCATCAGTTCGCCTGTCTGATCGGCTTTGGCGCCACCGCGATCTATCCGTGGCTGGCCTACCAGAGCCTGTTCGAGCTCGGTCGTGACGGTCACCTCAAGCGCGGTGACGGCACGCCGCGCGAGATCGGGCGCAGCTATCGTCGCGGCATCCGCAAGGGTCTGCTGAAGATCCTGTCCAAGATGGGCATCTCGACCATCGCCGGTTATCGCGGTGCGCAATTGTTCGAGATCGTCGGCCTCGCGCCGGACGTGGTGGCACTGTGTTTCGCGGGCACGCCTTCGCGCATCGGTGGCGCCAGCTTTGCCGACCTCGAGCACGACCAGCGCCTGCTGGCGGCCGATGCCTGGAACGAGGCGCAGCCGCTGCGTGCGGGCGGCCTCTACAAGTTCGTGCATGGCGGCGAGTACCACATGTACAACCCGGACGTGATCGATACCTTGCAGAAGGCGGTACGCACCGGTTCGATGACTGACTACCGCCGCTACGCCCAGCATGTCGATACGCGGCCGCCGTCGGCGCTGCGCGACCTGCTGTTGCCGCGCGCGGCCGGCGCCGAAATCACGCTGAACCAGGTGGAGCCGGCAGAGGCGATCCTGAAGCGCTTCGACTCCGCCGGCATGTCATTGGGCGCGCTCTCGCCAGAAGCGCACGAAGCATTGGCGATTGCGATGAACCGGCTCGGCGCGCGCAGCAATTCGGGCGAGGGTGGTGAAGACCCGGCCCGCTATGGCACCGAAAAGATGTCCAAGATCAAGCAGGTCGCCTCGGGCCGTTTTGGCGTTACGCCCACGTACCTGATCAACGCCGAAGTGCTGCAGATCAAGGTGGCCCAAGGCGCCAAGCCGGGCGAGGGCGGCCAACTGCCCGGGCACAAGGTGGATGCCACCATCGCGCGGTTGCGCTATGCCAAACCGGGTATCGGTCTGATCTCGCCGCCGCCGCATCACGACATCTACTCGATCGAGGATCTGGCCCAGCTGATCCACGACCTGAAGGAAATCAATCCGGCCGCGCTGATCTCGGTGAAGCTGGTCTCGCATGCTGGCGTGGGCACCGTGGCGGCGGGCGTGGTCAAGGCCGGTGCGGATCTGATCACCGTCTCCGGTCACGACGGCGGCACTGGCGCCAGCCCGCTCACCTCGATCAAGTACGCCGGCACCCCATGGGAGCTGGGCGTGGCGGAAACCCAGCAGACCCTGCGCCGCAACGGCCTGCGCGGGCGCGTGCGGCTGCAGACCGACGGTGGCCTGAAGACGGGCCTGGACGTGATCAAGGCGGCCATGCTCGGCGCCGAGAGTTTCGGCTTCGGCACCGGCCCGATGGTGGCGCTGGGCTGCAAATACCTGCGCATCTGCCATCTCAACAATTGCGCCACCGGCGTGGCAACGCAGAACGAAGTGCTTCGCCACGATCACTTCATCGGCCTGCCCGAGATGGTGATGAACTACTTCCGTTTCGTCGCCGAGGATGTGCGCGCGCACTTGGCGCGGCTGGGCGTGCGCAGCCTCGGTGAACTGGTGGGCCGCAGTGACCTGCTCACCCAGATCGAGGGCAGCACGCCGGTACAGCGACAGCTGGATCTGTCGCGACTGATCGCCATCGACGGTCTGGGTGTCGAGGTCGACAGTGCTTGCACCTTGCCGCGCAACCCCATGCGCGACGAGGCTGCGCTGGCCAACCGCATCGCGGCCGACACCATGCCCGGGGTTGACCTTGGCAGCGGCGGCAGCTTCCGTTACGCGATTGCCAATACCGACCGCGCCATCGGCGCGCGGCTTTCCGGAGACGTGGCACGGCGCTGGGGGGATCACGGCATGACCCAGCCGATCACCCTGCGGCTTGAGGGTAGTGCGGGACAGAGTCTGGGTGCCTGGAATGCAGGTGGCGTGCATATCGAGCTGACCGGCGAAGCCAACGATGGAGTGGGCAAGGGCATGGCCGGCGGCCGCATTCTGGTGCGCCCCCCGGCCGATTCGCCGTTTGCCAGCCAGGATGCCTCGATCCTGGGCAACACCTGCCTGTATGGCGCCACCGGTGGCGAGTTGTTCGCCGCCGGCCGTGCAGGCGAGCGCTTCGCGGTGCGCAACTCCGGCGCGCTGGCGGTGATCGAGGGCGCCGGTGACCACTGCTGCGAGTACATGACCGGTGGCGTGGTGGCAGTGCTGGGCCCGTGCGGACTCAACTTCGGCGCGGGCATGACCGGCGGTTTCGCCTACGTGCTGGACCTGGAGCGCAGCTTTGTCGACTGCTACAACCACGAGCTGGTCGACATCGTGCGCATCTCGCCCGAGGGCATGGAGCACTACATGCAGCACCTGCGCGGACTGATCGCGCGCCACGTCGAGTTGACCGGCAGCGACTGGGGTCGCCAGTTGCAGAATGATTTCCGTGGCCTGCTGCAGCGTTTCTGGCTGGTCAAGCCGAAGGCGGCGAGCCTGGCCGCGCTGGCCGACGAATTGCGGAGGGCGGCATGAACAAGAGCGAGAAGAGAGTGCGCAGGAGTGAGAAGAGAATCAGGGCCCGGGTCCTGCGGGTTCTACTCGCTCCTCACTTCTCATTCCGCACTTCTGGATCGACCGCATGACCGACAAACTTTTCCAGTTCCTCAACCTGCCGAGACAGCCGCCCAAGGCAGTGCCGGTGGCGATTCGCGTGCTTGGCTATGGCGAGATCAGCGGCGACTTCACGCCGACCGGCGCGGTGGGCCAGGCCGAGCGCTGCATCGACTGCGGCAATCCGTATTGCGAGCACGCCTGTCCGGTGCACAACTACATTCCCGACTGGCTGAAGCTGGTGCAGGAGGGGCGGCTGTTCGAGGCGGCCACCTTGATGCACGAGACCAATCCATTGCCGGAAATCTGCGGCCGCGTGTGTCCGCAGGATCGCCTGTGCGAAGGGGCTTGCACGCTGGAGCAGGGCGATTTCGGCGCAGTGACCATCGGCAGTATCGAACGCTCGATCACCGACGAGGCGTTCCGCCAAGGCTGGCGGCCGGACCTCTCCGGCGTGGTCGAAACCGGCTATCGCGTCGCCGTGGTCGGTGCCGGCCCGGCTGGGCTGTCCTGTGCCGACCGCCTGCGCCGTGCCGGCATCGCGGTGGATGTGTTCGACCGCCAGCGCGAAATCGGTGGCCTGCTCACGTTCGGCATCCCCCCGTTCAAGCTGGACAAGTCGGTGGTGCGCGTGCGGCGCGAGGTGCTTGAAGGGATGGGCGTCAGCTTCCACCTCGGCGTAGACGTGGGTCGCGACACGGGCTTCGAGAGCCTGCTAGCTGACTACGATGCGGTGTTCATCGGCACCGGCGCCTACACTTTCGTCGATGGCGAACTACCGGGCCGCGATCTTGATGGCGTGCATGACGCGCTGCCGTTCCTGATCGCCAACGCCGAGCGCCTGCTCGACGATCAGCCGATACCGGCTGCGCTCGATCTCCATGGCAAGCACGTGGTGGTGCTCGGCGGCGGCGATACTGGCATGGATTGCAACCGCACCGCGATCCGTCTCGGCGCGGCGTCGGTGACCTGTGTGTACCGGCGCGACGAGGCCAGCATGCCCGGCTCGCGTCGCGAGGTGGGTTACAGTCGCGAGGAGGGGGTGCGCTTCCTGTTTCATCGCCAGCCGCTGGAAATCCTGGGCGAGGAGGGACGAGTTCGCGCGGTGCGCGTGGTCAGCACCGAACTGGTCGACAGCGGCGATGGCCGTCCGCGTCCGCGCAATGTCGAAGGCAGCGAGACCGAATTGCGTGCCGACGTGGTGATCCAGGCCTTCGGTTTTCGTCCCAGTCCGCCGGCCTGGTGCGCCCAGTTCGGCATCGAACTGGACGCCAGTGGCCGCATCCTGGCCGGTGGCGGCAACCGTCTGCCGTTCCAGACCGGCCACCCGCGGGTATTCGCCGGCGGCGACAACATGCGTGGCGCGGATCTGGTGGTACGTGCGGTGCATGACGGTCGCGAGGCGGCCGGCTCGATTGCCCGTGCACTCAGCGAACTGAAGCTGGCCACGCACGCTAAGGTCGCCTGAGCACGACCCGGTGCTCGCCCCTGCCCAAGCAGGGGCGAGCTTGGTTAAGCTCGACGCCGACGATGTTCAATGGCGGGTAGCGTGCTCAACAGACTCTGGCTTGGTTTTTTCCTTACTGCCGCGGTAGCGGCGCTGGCGCGCTGGCTGGTCGGTGGCGACGAGGGCGTGTTCGCGGCGGTGGTCGCCGCCCTGTTCGACATGGCGGATCTGTCGGTCAAGGTGATGCTGCTCCTTTTTGGCACGCTGACCCTGTGGCTGGGCTTTCTGCGTATCGCCGAGCAGGCCGGTCTGGTCGACCGGCTGGCGCGGATGCTGGGGCCGTTGTTCGCGCGACTGATGCCGGAGGTGCCGCGCGGGCATCCGGCGATCGGCCTGATCACGCTGAATTTCGCCGCCAACGTGCTGGGGCTGGACAATGCGGCCACCCCGATCGGGCTGCGCGCGATGCGCGAATTGCAGACGCTCAACCCGTCGACGGATACGGCCAGCAACGCACAGATCCTGTTTCTGGTGCTCAACGCCTCTTCGCTGACCCTGTTGCCGGTGACGGTGTTCATGTACCGCGCGCAGGCCGGTGCGCCTGATCCGACCCTGGTTTTCCTGCCGATCCTGCTGGCCACCACTGCCTCCACCCTGGTCGGCTTTCTCAGCGTGGCCTTCATGCAGAAGCTGCGCTTGCGCGATCCGGTGGTGCTGGCCTGGATGGGGGGTTCGGCACTGCTGCTCGGCGGGTTCATCGCGCTGCTGTCGACCATGACGGCCGCGGCGCTGGCTTCGCTGTCCGGGTTGATGGGCAACCTGCTGCTGTTTGGGGTGATCATCGCCTTCGTCAGCGTGGGCGCCTGGCGCAAGGTGCCGCTGTTCGAGAGTTTCATTGACGGTGCGAAGCAGGGCTTCGACGTGGCGAAGGATTTGTTGCCCTATCTGATCGGCATGCTGTGCGCCGTCGGCGTGCTGCGCGCATCGGGCGCGCTGGATTTTGCCCTCGACGGCATTCGCTGGCTGGTGCTGCATGCGGGGCTCGATTCGCGCTTTGTCGACGCGCTGCCGACCGCCCTGGTCAAGCCGTTCTCCGGCAGCGCCGCGCGCGCGATGCTGATCGAGACCATGCATCACTACGGTGTCGACAGTTTCCCGGCCCTGCTCGCAGCCACCATGCAGGGCAGCACCGAAACCACGTTCTTCGTCGTCGCGGTGTACTACGGCGCGGTGGGCATCCGGCGAGTGCGCCATACCATCGGCTGTGCGCTGCTGGCCGACCTCGCCGGTGTGCTGGCATCGATCGGCGTGTGCTACTGGTTCTTCGGTTAGGCCGATCTAAGGGTGGACGCGCGGGCGGTCAGGGTCAGCGTATCGAGGTTGAAACTGCCATCGGCGGCGGTCGCGAAATGTTCGCGCACGCTGGCCGGCGCGGCGCCCTGCAGCGAGCGGATGGCGACAATGTGCTCGGCGCTGGTATGCGTGCGTGCTACCCAGGCATCGAACGCCAGATGCAGTTTGCGTGGGGTCAGGGTTTCAATGGAGAAGCCCGCGCGGGTGAGCGCGGCGATCCACTCGGGTGTGCTGTAGTTGCGCACGTGCGAGCCATCGCGCAGCAGTTCCAGCGTTTGCAGGTGGGTGTCGAGCAGGGCTGATCCGGGGGCGACCACGTCGATGAAGATCGCGAGGCCGTCAGGCTTGAGTACACGCCGTGCTTCACGCAGCCCCGCGTCCAGGTCATCCCAGTGATGGCTGGTGTAGCGGGCGAGCACGACATCGAAGCTGGCGCTTTCGAACGGAAGGTTCTCCGCTGCAGCTTGTTGCGTGGTGACGTTGGCATGGCCGCGCGCTGTGGCCGTCTCGGCGACCACGGCCAGCATGGTGGCGGTGACATCGCAGGCAACCACGCTGGCGACATGCGGCGCAGCGCGATAGGTGATGTGGCCGCCACCGCAGCCAAGATCGAGCACCCGCGCGCTGTCCCGGCCGCGCAGGGCGGCCTCGACCTGGTCCAGGTCGGCACCGCTGCTGTGGGTGGTGCTGTGCAGGTATTCCTGCGCCCGCGGCGCGTATTGCGTGGCGACGAAGTTCGGTTCGGAAACAGTCATGGTGCGCCGCCGCAGTGAGGTGGGAGGCGATTGTGGCATCAACATGCGGTGCCGGAGCGCGAAGGAGATGAGTGCGCGTTCCAGCATCCGCAGCGCGGTCTTCTGCGCTATCGTCAAACCACCTTGCTGCCGGCCACCCAGATGTACTGCAAGGTGGTGATGCTGGTTCCGATCGCGCCTTGAATCGAGCAAACGGTCTGGTGCGCGAATGGGTTCCGTTGTCATCGCCTGCTTTATTTCTGCGCTCGTCTTCGGGTTGTCCCCGCAGACGAACCAGCAACCCACTCTCCGCGGAGAAGACACCATGCGCCTTGGCCTCGCCGCCAACCAGCTTCATCACAGCCACGACGACGCAGCACTGTTTCGCTGGCTGCAAGCCTGCGAGCCCGGCATCCGCGAATTGCAGTTGGGTCTGCACACCGTAGGGCGGACTTACGATGCGATCGTGCGGGCCGGGCGGCTCGCCGATTACGCCGCCTTGCGGCGTTACCCCAACGGTCGCGAAGGCGGGCTGATGAAGCTGGTCGCCGAGGTGGTCGGGCTGGAGCAGCCAGGGCGTGTGCTGGATGGCGCGATCTATCTGGTGGATCCGGTTGACCCGTCCTCGATTTTTCCCGAAGCGGTGGCGCTCAAGCGCCAGTGCGTGATTCACGGCAAACCGTTTATCTCGACGGTGGCCTCCGCTCGGGACTGGATCGAGATGGAGCGGATCCATGCCGGGCTGGCCGCCGACGAAGATGCCGATGTGTTCCACACGCTGGAATCGCGCACGCTGGCCTTGATCGCCCACGACGCGATGAAGCCGCAGATGCTGGCCTTTGCCGCCGAGCATTTCGACGTGCTGTCGCGCTACGCGCGTCGCGTGGCGACGGGAACCACCGGCCAGCGACTGAACGAGCTGGCCTGGAGTTGCGGCTGGCCAAAGGATCGGTTGTGGGCGCAGCGCTATCAGAGTGGCCCGATGGGCGGCGATGCGCAGATTGCCGACCTGGTGCTGGAACGCCGTTGCCAGCGCGCGATCTTCTTCGAAGACCCCCACGTCGCGCGCCAGCATGAAGCGGATATCCAGCTGCTGGAGCGCGCGGTGACCACGCGTACCGACGAGGCCGTGTGCATCACCTCGCCGGCGGTCGCCGCGCGCTGGGTGGCGGCGGTGCGCCAGCGTGCGCTGCAACGGCCATGCGTCGGGGTGAAACCTGCATGTGCCTGATCGCCTTCGCCTGGCGCAGCCACCCGCGCTGGCGTCTGCTGCTGGCCGGCAACCGCGATGAATTCCATGCGCGTCCGAGCGCTCCATTGGCGCGCTGGGCCGATGCACCGATCATCGGTGGCCGCGATCTCGAAGCGGGCGGCAGCTGGCTCGGCGTGTCGGACATCGGGCGCTGCTGCGTGGTGACCAATGTGCGCGACCCACGCGATCCGCAACTCGGCAGCTCGCGCGGTTTGCTGGCCACCGACTATCTGATCGGAAGCGCCGATGCAGCCACCCACGCAGAGCAATTGCGGCAGGTGGCCGCCGACTATCGACCCTTCAATCTGCTCACCTTCGATGCGCAGGCGGCGTTCTACCTGGGCAATCGCCCCGCACCGCGCGCGCAGCCGGTGAGCGATGGCGTGCATGGTTTGTCGAATGCCGATTTCAATACCCCCTGGCCGAAGACGCGGATCCTGATGCAACGCCTGCAAGGCTGGATCGACGAGGGTGGCGACGCCGATTTCGCGCCGCTGTTCGACGCGCTCGCCGACGAGCAGGTGGCGGCGGATGCGCTGCTTCCGGATACCGGGATCGGCCTGGAGCGCGAGCGCTGGCTCTCCAGCGCGTTCATTCTCGGCGAGGACTATGGCACACGGGCCAGCACCGTGGTAGCGATCGGCCATGACGGTAGCGGCGTGATCGTGGAGCGAAGCTTCGGGTCGCAGGGACGCTTCACCGGCGAGATCACGTTGCACTTCGCAGGTTCAACACCCTCATAGCGGCTGGGGCTGCATGCCTACAGGGCGAGTCGGCATTGTCGGCTGCCGCGCCCGGGCACGGCTGGCTAGCCTGTGGCTGTTGTCCACGCAGGGGAGTACCGACATGCGCAGCAAAGGATGGTGGCCGCTGGCCGGCGTCATGGCCTTGGCGATGCCCGCGGCACAGGCGGCCTCATGCCCCGCCTGGTCGCCGGCGCAGGCGCAGCAGGAGTTGCTGGCGCTGCATGAGCGGCTCGATGGCTGGAACCATGCATACCGCGTCAGTGGGCAATCGCCTGTGGACGACGCGGTCTACGATCAGGCTCTGCAGCGGTTCGAACAGTGGCGCCACTGCTTTCCCGCACAGTCACCGCCTGCGCTCGCCCATCTGGCCGATGCCGGTGGCCGCGCGACGGCGGCGGTAGCGCAGACCGGTCTGGTCAAACTGCCTGACGCCGCTGCGCTGGACGCCTGGATGCACGAGCGGGCGGATCAGGATTTGTGGGTGCAGCCAAAGGCCGATGGCGTGGCGGTCACTCTGTTGTATCTGGACGGCCAATTGCGTCAGGCCATCAGCCGTGGCGATGGCCTGCATGGCACGGACTGGACGGCCAGGGCGCACTTGATCGCCGCGATTCCGCAGCAACTGCCGCAGGCGCCTGCGCGCGTGGTGCTGCAAGGCGAGCTGTACTGGCGCAGCCCCGGCCATGTGCAGGTCGACGACGGTGGCGCCAACGCGCGCTCCATCGTGGCCGGTGCACTGGCACGTGATTCCCTGGATCCGAATACCGCCGCGCAGATCGGTCTGTTCGTATGGGATTGGCCGAGCGGGCCGGCGGACATGTCGGCGCGGTTGGCCGGGCTCAGGGCAATGGGTCTGCTCGACAGCGCGACTTACACCCAGCCGGTCACCTCGTTGGGTGATGTAAAACGTTGGCGCGAGCGCTGGTATCGACATGCCCTGCCATTCGCTGCCGATGGCACCGTGGTACGGCAGGGGCGTCGTCCTGATCCGATGACATGGCAGGCCGAACCGCCGACCTGGGCGGTAGCGTGGAAATTCCCGGCCGCCTCGGCGCTGACCGAGGTGCTCGCTGTGGAGTTCACCATCGGGCGCACGGGTCGCATCACACCCGTGCTGCAGCTGGAGCCAGTGCAGTTGGATGATCACCTGGTGCAACGGGTCAGTGTCGGTTCGCTGCAGCGCTGGCAGACGCTGGATATCTTGCCCGGCGACCAGGTCGAGGTGGCGCTGGCTGGCCTCACCATCCCGCGCCTGCAATCGGTCGCGTGGCATGGCAGGCAGCGCGCTCCGATCATCGCGCCTGATCCCACGGCCTACACCGCGCTCACCTGCTGGCAGATGAGTGTGCACTGCGAGCAGCAATTTCTGGCCCGGCTGGTATGGCTTGGTGGCAAGCAGGGATTACGGATGGATGGTGTGGGTGCCGATACCTGGCAGGTGTTGATCAAGGCCGGCCTGATCCATCAACTGCTCGACTGGATGAGCCTGACGCCGGCGCAACTGGCGTCGGTCGGCATCGGCGCGAGTCGCGCGGCGGCGCTGGCGCGTTCCTTTGCGGGCGCCCGCGAGCGCCCGTTTGCACGTTGGCTGCAGGCACTCGGTGTGCCGGCACGGGTGCCTGCCGGACCATCCAGCTGGACCGCGTTGAGCGCGCGCGAAGCGAGCGAGTGGCAGGCGCTGGATGGCATCGGTGCGGGTCGCTCCGACCAGTTGGTGGAGTTTTTCGGCAGTGCCGACGTGCGTGCGCAAGCCGCGCGTCTGCATGCGGCCGGCGTGCAGGGATTCTGAATACGCAGGAGCCCGCTGGCGGGCGATGCTCTTTCTCCCATGCCCGATCAAGAGATCGCAGAGCAACAGCATCGCCCGCCAGCAGGCTCCGCCAGGATGAGGTGGCTCAGTTCCTGAGTTCGCCGTCGAGGTAGTACCAGCGGCCGGCGGCGCGCACGAAGCGACTGGTCTCGTGCTGACGCTGCGCGCGGCCACCGCCGAGGCGATAACGGGCAACGAACTCCACGCTGGCGTGCGCATCATCGACGACGTGATGCTGCCTGATCTCGAGACCCAGCCACGTCGGCGGCGGCTGTTGCGCGGCCAAGTGCAGCGAGGCCGGCCTCGTGTCGGCGTGCCAGCTGGCCAGCAGGTAGTCCTCGCGCTTGAGCACGTAGGCGCTGTAGCGCGAGCGCATCAGTTGCTCGGCACTGCGGGCTGCCCCGCCGTCGTGCAGCGGGGCGCAGCACTGGCGGTATCCATCCGGGTTGCCGCACGGGCATGGGGTGAGGGTGTCGATCAACTTCATGTCGTCTTTGTACGCGTTTCGGCGGGTTTGTGCAGGTCGCTGCTCAGCGCTCGCCGCGACCCCATATCCGGCAGCGGTTGTTGGCGGGCATCGCAATGTCGTCGAGCAGTTGGAAGCTGGCTTTCGTGGCCAGCGCATCCACCGCCTCGGCATCGCGAATCGCCATGTGGGCGCCGCGCGCCTGCAGCCATTGATCGAAGGCGGCATTGCTGTCGCTGCTGTAGTGGCCGTGGTAGTTGAACGGGCCGTAGACGATCAGGCGGGTGTCGTCGGCGCAGATCGTCGGCAGTCGCGCAAACAGTTGCTCCACGTCAGGCCACGCCATGATGTGCAAGGTGTTGGCGCTGAAGATCGCATCGAATGACTGCTGCGGCCAGCTGCCGCCGACATCGAACTCCAGCGGCGCAGGTGTGTTCGGCAACGCGGCCTCGTCCAGCCAGGCCTGGATGCCCGGCAGGTTACCGGCCCGATCCGAGCTCTGCCAGACCAGATGCGGCAGCGCCGCGGCGAAGTGCACGGCGTGCTGGCCGGTGCCGCTGCCGATCTCCAGCATGCGCCGACGATCGGCCAGCTGCCCGCGCAGCACCTGCAGGATCGGTTCGCGATTGCGCTCGCAGGAGGGCGAGTGCGGTTTGTCCACGCGGCGGCTAGACCGGGCGGCCGCGCAGCACGCGCGCCGGCAGCATCAGCAAGGCGCCGAAGAAGGCAAACACCGCGCTCACCGTGATGCCGACCAGGCGCATCGGCAGCAACAGCAGCCACACGATCGGATACAGCACCAGCGCCAGCAACGCGAGTGGCCAGCAGAACACCAGCAGCAACAGCCAAAGCAGGAAACCAGCCATGTGACGGTCCTCGCGGGGTGGAATGGCGAGCATTTTAGCGCGGCGATGGCGTGCTACCCAGATGACTCCCGGCACCCCTGCCGTAATGGATCAGGCTATCGGGTTGACGCCGATCAGCCACAGGTGGAGCCAGAAGGCGAAGGCGATCCACACGGCCACGCCGATGAGCACGGTCAGCACATCCCCGCGCAGGGTGCCCGCCGGATACACCGTGCCGGCGAGACGGTCGCGCCGTTTCGAGACCACGAACAGCACCACCGCCCACAGCAGGAACGCGCCGAACAACACCACGTCACGCAGCATGCCGGTAGCCAGCAGGTGACCGAACGCCCACACCTTCACCGCCAGCAACTGCGGGTGGCCGAACTTCGCCTTGAAGTGATTGCGCGGCACCCGCGCGGCGAAGAACAGCACCAGGGCAATCAGGGTGAACAGCGCATTGAGACGGATCAACGTGATTGGCGGTGTGTAGAGGTGGACCTGGTGTTGACGGGCCAGCCCGAAACCCCAGCAGATCAGCACGAAGCCGATCAGCGATACCAGTGCGAACAGACCCTTCCAGCGTTTCTCGCCAAGTCGCGCGACTTGCCGGCTGCGCCAGTCACTCGCGAATACGCGCAGCGAATGGATGCCGAGGAAGATCAGCAGGCCGAGGATCAGGATGGACATGGTGGTCACCGGGTTCAGGAGTTGGCCGAGTATAGGCGAGCAGGGGGCACGTTCAGGGTCTGCATGTTTCAACGCGCACGGCGAGCGCGGCGGCGCCGTCGTGCAGGTTGATCAAGACGTGACCTGACTCCGGCCGCCATGCATCGCCTGACCGGAGTGTCCCTTCGCTCGTGTCGATCGTGCCGTGCGCGCAGTAGACCAGCACGATGGACGGATCCAGCCGATGCTCGCCCGCCGTCAACCAGGGGATGACGCGCCCGCCCGCCTCGCTACGGCGCAGCATCAGGTTGAAATCCTGGGTGGCGCCGCCGGCCAGGATTATCTCCACGCCGAGTTCGCCGGCGAAGGCGAACGGTGCCAGCGGCGTGGTCAGCGCATGTACCTGTCCGCCATCAAGCTGCATCGTGAAGCCGGCGCCGTCGAGCAGCACGATCTGCCGATCGATGCCGGGAAAGCGCGAGAACGGTGCGGCGCTGTCGACCTCGGCAATGCTCACTCGCCACGCGAAATGTTCGCTGCTCGTCGCAGACGGGTGGATGGCCAGTTCGCGGGTGCGGCCGAGGCCGTTCTTCCATGGCTGCGACGGGCAGTCGGACAGGCGGATGATCATGGCGTGCGTTCAATCACGCGCTGGAACGGCGGCAGCGCCTTCAGCATGCCGCTGCCGTAGCGCTTGGTGACCACCCGGCGATCCAGCAGCACGATGCGGCCGCGATCGGTCTCGTTGCGGATCAGGCGGCCGCAATACTGGGTCAGCAGACGGGTGGCCTCGGGAATGCTGACTTCGATGAAGGGGTTGCGCCCGCGTGACTCCAGCCATTCGGCATAGGTGGCGCCGACCGGGTCGGTGGGCACCGCGAACGGGAGCTGGGTGATCACCACGGTTTCGCACAGCTTGCCCGGCAGGTCGAGACCCTCGCCGAACGAGGCCAGCCCGAACAAGGTGCTGCCCTTGCCCGCCTCGATGTCGGCGCAGTGCTCGGCAATCAGCTGCGACTTGCCCAGCGAGCCTTGCGCGCGCACCTTGCGCACCTGGGCGATCGGCAGCTTCTGCAGCACGCGGTCGAGCTTCACTCGCGAGGTGAACAGCACCAGATTGCCGGCGTCCCAGTCGAGGTTGTCGGCCAGCCACTCGCTGATCTCCTCGGCATGGGCCTCGCGCGCGTCGGGAAGGGTGCGCATCGCTGGCACTTCGAGACGTGCCTGGCTGGCCAGGTCGAAGGGCGAGGGCAGGCTCAGTGTGACCGCATCGTCGGGCAGGCCGACGGCGTCGGCGAAGCCGCGGAAATTGCCGCCGGCGCTGAGCGTGGCCGAGGTCATCAGCACGCCACTGGCATTGCCCCACAGCACGTTGCGCAGCAGGCCGCCGGCTGACACCGCCGAGGCGTGGCAAACCAGTTGCTGGTCGGCGCCAAGGGTGACCCAGCGCGCCAGCGGCGGCGCCTCGTCCGAATCGTCGCTGGCCCAGGCGCGCCAGCAACTGGCCTGCTTGCCGATGCGTTCCAGCGCGATGCCGAGTTCGCGCGCGAGCGCTTCCTGGGTGGGGCCTCCGTCGGTCATTTCGACCACGGCGCGGCGCACCGCGGTGAGCCAGCGCTGCACTTCGCCGGTGAACAGGTCGAGCAGGCGCGCGTGCTCGACCCACGGCTCGGGCAACTGACCCAGCGAGCCGCGGTACATCGGTTCGGTTTCGCCAGGGTCGGGCAGCCAGCCGAGGCGGATTTCCTTCTCCAGCTCCTCCAGTGCGTCGCTCAGTTGCTGCAGTTTCTCGTCGCCCTGGTCGAGGCTGAGCTTGCCCAGGCGTTCCTTGTCGGTGAGCGAGTAGGCGGCATGCACCTGGCGACCCAGCCGGCTCAGCTGACGCACGCTGGCGGTCATGTAGACCTCGGACGCACCCCGGTCGATCGCCTTGCCGGGAACGTGGTGGCCCTCGTCAAAGATGTACAACGTCTCATCCGGGCGTGGCAGGATGATTCCGCCCCAGCCCTCGTCCTCGCCGGGCATGGTCAAGTCGGCCAGCACCAGATCCTGATTCGCCACGATGATCTCGGCGTCGTCCACCGCGCGGCGCGCGGCGAAAAACGGGCAGGCCATGAACTGGGCACATTTGCGACTGGTGCAGCCGCCGGCGCTGGTGGTGACCATCGGGCGCAGCAGGTCGCTGACCGGTTCGGGCGCCGTGTCCATGTCGCCGTCCCACTCATGGTGGTCGAAGGCCTCTCGTAGTCTGGTCAGCGCCTGCTTGTCACGCGGTTGCGGCGGCCTGGTCCACAGCACCAGGTCAGCATCGAAGCCGGCCAGGCCCATCTGCGCGGTGTCGTTGATGCTGTTCGCCGCCATCGCCAGGTTGCGCGGACACAGATAACGCCCGCGTCCTTTGGCCAGCGCGACCTTGGCCTCGATGCCATTGAGCTGCAGATAAAGCGGGATGTCACGCTGCACCAGCTGTTCCTGCAGGGCTACCGTGGCGGTGGCGATCAGAAGTTTCTTTTTCTGGAAGCGCGCCACTTCAACCCCGGCAATCAGGTAGGCCATCGACTTGCCGGTGCCGGTAGGCGCCTCGATGACTGCCACGCCGCCCGTCTGGCCGAAAGCCTTGGCCACCTCGGCGATCATGCGGCCCTGCGAGGCACGCGCGCGGAAGCCCGGCAAGCCGTCCTTCAGGCGTGCATAGGCGGCGCGGATGGCGTCTTTGGTGGTGTCGGCAAGCATGCGGGATGGGTAACCTGGTGGCGCGGGTGATGCCAGCGATGGGCAGCAGCCGTGGGTGCTCATGCGCAAGCCCGGACCTGTCCGGGATGCTTGAGGCAGTGTTGCAGTCTATCGTTATTGGGCACCCTGCCGCATGCGCCTCGTATCGATCCGGACTGGGCCATGGGCGTCGCCGCACTCCGTCGAGCAGGTATGCTCAGTCCGGGAGTGGGAAAGTCGTGGCTTGGGAGAGCGCATTCGATGACGCAGGGAGATGCCGTGGGCGTAACCTCGTCTGACCGTTCGGCGCAAATGAGCTGGCTGGCCCGGCTCGCGGCGGCGCATGCGCCTGAAGAGGTGGCGGCGGTGATCGCGGCGCTGGTATCGGACCGATCAGGTGGCAAGACGGCCTGGGTGGTGTGGCGACTCCAGGGCTCGACGCGTTGTCACAGCGTGCCGAATACCCGATTCGACGCGGCGGACTTGGCATGGCTTGGCGACGCCCTGCGTGCGGACGGCCCGCTGTGGCACCCGGACGGGCAACGCGTCGCCATTCGACTGTGTGAGCAACCCGAATCGGCGATATTGCTGCTGGAATGGGCCCCGGATCATTCAGACCCCGAATTTTTCGAGGAGCTGTCGGCCGAGCTGCAATTCGCGGGTCAGTGCCTGCGGCGTTCGCTGGAATGGTCCGATTTGCGGGACTCACATCAGCAGCTTGAACGTTCGGAAAGCCTGCAGCGGGCGTTGTTTGCGATTTCCGACCTGGCCGGCTCGGATCTCGACATGCCGGCGATGCTGCGTGGCATCCATGCCATGGTCGGCACCCTGATGTACGCCGATAACTTCTTCATTGTGTTGCTTGATGCCAAGCGCGAGACGATACGTTTTCTGTATTACCTCGACGTGCAGGACCCGGTGCCACCCGGCAATGGCCAGGACATGCCGCTGAGCGCGATCGAACACACCCTTACCTGGTATGTGCTGAGCGATGGCAAGGCACGCATGGGCGATGCCGAGGAACTGCGTAACCAGGTGCTTGGGCCGGTGGCGCTGATAGGTCCGGACAGCCACGACTGGCTCGGCGTGCCGCTGTCGCGTGATGGGCGCACCGATGGTGCGCTGGTGGTGCAAAGCTATCAGCAGAATCAGGGCTTTACCCAGGAAGACCTGGCCCTGCTGGAGTTTGTTGGCAGCCACATCCTCACGGCGCTGGAAAGAAAGCAGACCAAGGACGAGCTTGAGCAGCGGGTGCAGTTGCGCACGGCCCAACTGGCGGAGGCCAATCGTGGTCTGCAGCTTGAAATACTGGAGCGGCAACGGGCTGAGCGTCTGCAGGCAGCCTTGTTCCAGATCGCCCAGCTGGCCACGGCGGATATCGATCAGCAGGAGTTCTGCCGGCGGGTGCATGCCGTGATCAGTGAATTGCTGAACGCAGAGAATTTCTTCATTGCCCTGGCCTCCGACGATCATTGCCGACTGACCTTTCCCTATGCGGTCGATGCGATGGAAATGCCGCCGGTTGAGCGGCCACGGGGCCGCGGATTGAGTGAATATGTGCTGCGAACGGGAGCGGCGCTGCGTGTGGACAACGTGCAAATCGAGGCGCTGGAACAAACCGGCGAGATTGCGCGGGGGCGAATGGGCTCGCCGGCCATGTACTGGTTGGGCGTGCCGTTGATCGTCGGTGACGAGGTGATCGGGGTGGTAACGGTACAGAGCTATCGAGCCGAGGTGAGCTATGGCCCGGCTGATCAGGAGTTGCTCAGTTTCGTGGCGTCGCAGGTTGCCAACAGCCTCACCCGGCGTCGCTCCGCCGAGTCGTTGAGAAGCGCCTACGAGCAGCTTGAGCGCCGGGTCGAGGAGCGCACGATTTCCTTGCGCAAGGAAATCCTCGAGCGCGAGCGCGTGCAGGACCAGCTTCGGCATCAGGTGATGCACGATTCGCTCACCGGATTGCCGAACCGCGGCTTTTTGCGTGAGCGCATAGATCGCGTGCTGACGCCAGCTTGGCGCGGATCGCGACTGCGCTGCGCTTTGCTGTACCTGGACGTCGATCGCTTCAAGATCATCAATGACAGCCTTGGTCACCTGGCAGGCGATGAAGTGTTGAAACAGGTGGCGACACGGCTGCTCGACTGCGTCCGTGCCCCGGATCTGGTAGCGCGACTGGCCGGTGACGAATTCGCCATCTTGCTGGAAGAGGTGGAGCTGCCTGCCGACGCCACCGCGGTCGCTCAGCGCGTGATGGATGCCTTGAGCGTGCCGATGCTGATTGGTGGCAAGGAGTTGCAGGTAAACGCCAGCGTGGGCATCGCCATGGGTGAGGCGCACTACGTCACCGCCGATGAAGTGCTGCGCGACGCTGACCTCGCGCTGTACCGCTCGAAGGAGCTCGGGCGCAAGCGCTTCGAGTTGTTTGATGAGGCGCTGACCAGGAACATCGTCGACGTGCTGGCGCTCGAGGGCGAGCTGCGCAAGGCGCTGGAATACGACCAGTTCGAGCCTTACTTTCAGCCCATCTGTTCATGCGACGTTGGCCGAGTGGTTGGATTCGAGGCGCTGATCCGCTGGAATCACCCCCAGCGTGGTGTGTTGCGGCCCGGCGATTTTGTGAGAATTGCCGAGGATTGTGGCCTGATCGAGGCGATCGACTGGCGAATGTTCGAACTCAGTTTCAACGCGCTGTCGCTGCAGACGCGTACGGACACGTTTCTGACGGTGAACGTCTCCGCCTTGCATCTGCGTCACGCCGATTTCGATGCGCGCCTGCTCGAGTTGCTGGAACGTACCTGCTTGCCGCCGGCGCGGCTGGTGCTTGAGATCACCGAAGGGGCGCTGCTGGACAACCCGGAACGCGTGCGCGCCACGTTGGAACGCTTGCGCGAGATCGGCGTGGGTGCTGCGCTGGATGACTTCGGCACCGGATATTCGTCACTCAGTTATTTGCATTCGTTGCCCTTGCGCATCCTCAAGATTGATCGCGCCTTCGTTCAGGAGCTGGACAAGGGCGCCAACACCAGCAGCAGCACGGTGGTTGCGGCGATCCTGGCGCTGGCGCGAGCGCTGAACATCCAGGTGATCGCCGAAGGGATCGAGACCGAGGTCCAGCGTGACGCGCTCGCGGCGATGGGTTGCGAGATGGGCCAGGGCTATCTGTTGGGCCGTCCGGCTCCGCTCGCCCATCGGCGGGACCTGCCGGTCGCCGACACATGAATGCGCTGCAGCACGCGCGGCGGACTCAAGCCAGCGCGGTGGCGGCCGATGTCATCTGTATGGATTACCCCGGTTGCCACAGCCCCTTCACCTTCATTGACCCTGTCTGCGGTCCTGGTCGCGGCGGCCCCGGAGGCGCGTTGTCCCGATGAAGCATCAGCGCGCGCCGAGCCGGCAAGTGTCAGTCGAGGCGGAACGACTGGCATGGTTGAGCCGCCTGATCAGTGCCGAGACGCCCGCAGACGTGGCGGCGGTGGTGATCGTTCTGGCGCAAGCGCTGCCAGGCTGCCAGGCGGCGACCGTGTTGCATGGTCTGGGCGAGTCGTCGATCAGCTATGGCGCGCAGACCACGCTCGCGGGCATGGAGTGGGCACAGGCCGCTCTGAACCAGGACAATCTCTGCCTCAGTGATGACGGTCAATGGGCGGCGTGGCCCCTGCAGCCGGACGAGCAGGTGGTTCTGCTGCTTCACTTCGCCTGTGCCCAGACCTCGACGCAACTGCGCGAAGCCCTCGCCTGCGACCTAGCGCGGGCTCGCCAGCGCCTGGCGCAGACGTTCGAGCTGGCCAATCTGCACGGGTCGCACAAGCAGCTGGAGCGCTCGGAAAACCTGCAGCGTGCACTGTTCGCGATTGCCGATCTGGCGGGTGCCGATCTGGAAATGCCGGAAATTCTGCATTTCATCCACCAGATCGTCAGCAGCCTGATGTATGGCGAAAATTTCTTCATCGTCCGGCATGATCCGCTGCGGCGCACCTGGCGTTTTCTCTACTATGCCGACGTCATCGATATTGGCGGCCAGGACACCACGCGCGAGACGCCCCTGGATCAATGGCGTGGCACCCTGACTCACCGTGTGCTGACCACCGGCAAGCCGATGAGGGGCAGCGCGCAAGCGTTGCGCACTGTGATCGGTGAGGACCTGCTCAGGGTGGGTCCGGACAGCCGCGACTGGCTCGGTGTGCCGATGGTACTCAACGGCCAGGTACACGGCGCGCTGGTGGTGCAGAGCTACGAGCCCGGAGTGAGTTTCACGATAGAGGACCAGGAGTTGCTGGGCTTCGTCGGCAACCACATTCTGACCGCACTGGAGCGCAAGCAGAACAAGGACGATCTGGAACTGCGCGTGCGATTGCGCACGCAGGAGCTGGCCCAGGCCAACCTTGGGTTGCAGCAGGAGATTCTTGAGCGAGAGCGTGCCGAGAAATTGCAGGGCGCATTGTTCCAGCTTGCCCAGCTGGCCACCGCCGATATCGATGAACACTCGTTCTACCGGCGGCTGCATGCGGTGGTGGGCGCGTTGCTGAATGCGGAAAACTTCTACATTGCTCTACTTTCCGAAGATCGCAACATGCTGGAGTTCCCCTACTACGTGGATGCGGAGGGAAACAGCAAGTCGTCGCGCGTGCTGGGGCGCGGGCTGAGCGAGCATGTGCTGCGTCACGCCCGGCCCATGCTGGCCTGTCTGGCCGAAATTGAAGAGCTGGTGCGGAACGCGGAGATTGCTCCCAGCGATACCCCGGACATCGCGACCAGCTGGTTGGGCGTGCCACTGCAGGCAGGTGATGAGGTGATTGGCCTGGTGGTAGTGCAGAGCTACCTGCCCGAGGCCCGCTACAGTGAGGCAGACCAGGAGCTGCTGAGCTTCGCCGCGCTGCAGATTGCCAACAGCATTTATCGTCGGCGCACGGCCGTTTCGCTCTACAAGGCCAATGCACAACTTGAACAAAGGGTGGATGAGCGAACGCAGGAGTTGCGCCAGGAGATTCGCCAACGCGAGCTGGCGCAGGAGCAACTGAAGCACCAGGTGATGCACGACTCGTTGACCGGCCTGCCCAACCGGGCCTTCCTGCGCGACCGGCTCGATCGCGTACTGGCTACGCTGCAACGTCATCCGGACCGGCGCTGTGCGTTGCTCTATCTGGATGTCGACCGGTTCAAGGTGATCAACGACAGCATCGGCCATCTTGCCGGTGATGAATTCCTCAAGGCGGTCGCCGGCCGATTGCTGCGCTGCGTGCGCGACCCCGACATGGTGGCGCGGCTGTCCGGCGATGAATTCGCGATACTGCTGGAGGACGTTCAGCGACCTGAGTCCACGGCCAAAGTCGCCCAGCGGATCATGCGTGTGCTGGGCGCGCCATTGCTTCTGGCAGGCAAGGAGTTGGAACCGTCGGCCAGCATCGGCATTGCGATCGGCGACAACAGCTATCAACAGGGCGACGACTTGCTGCGCGATGCCGACATCGCGCTGTATCGGGCCAAGGAGCGCGGACGCAAGCGCTTCGAGATGTTCGACGAAACGTTGACGACGGGTGCGGTCGATGTGCTGACGCTGGAAACCGAATTGCGCCATGCGTTGACGCACGACGAATTCGAACCTTATTTTCAGCCGATCTGCCGTTTTGACGGCAATGAGGTGGTTGGCTACGAGGCACTGATTCGCTGGAACCATCCGCGACGGGGCGTGTTGCGGCCAGGTGATTTCGTTCGGGTGGCCGAGGACAGTGGCCTGATCGAGGTGATTGACTGGCGCATGTTCGAACTGAGCTGCAGCGGGTTCAAACGCGACGCGGCACCGGACACCTTCGTCACCATCAATGTCTCGGCGCGACATCTTCGCCACGTCGACTTTGATGTGCGCCTGCTGCAGTTGCTGGTACGAACCGGGCTGTCCCCCTCGCGGGTGATCGTCGAGGTTACCGAAGGCGCGTTGCTGGACAATCCCGAGCGCGTGCGCGACACCCTCGAACGCCTGCTTGCCGCGGGCGTGGGTGCGGCGCTGGATGACTTCGGCACCGGTTACTCGTCACTGAGCTATCTGCACTCGTTGCCGCTGCGCATGTTGAAGATCGACAAATCGTTCGTGCAGGAGCTGCGGAACGGCGCCCATACCAACAGCACCACCGTGGTGGAGGCGATCCTGGCGCTGGCGCACGCGCTGGGCATTCATGTGATTGCCGAGGGCATCGAAACGGAAATCCAGCACGCAGCCCTGAAAGCAATGGGCTGCGAGATGGCTCAGGGTTACCTGTTGGGGTATCCCGGGCCGCTCAGCTGACGGCGCGAGGTGGGCCGCGCGCGGTCTGCGCGATCAGGCCGTTGCAGCAATCTGCCGCAACGCGAGTTCGAACGCTTCTGGCGGCTGGCCACCGGAAATCAGCTGTCGACCATTGATGATGGTGGCCGGTACCGACTGGATGCCGTGGGTCAGGAAGAACTGCTCCTGCGCCCGAACCTCATCGGCGTAGCGGTCGCTGGCCAGGATATCCGCCGCCTGGCGACCGTCCAGCCCGGCTTCCTCGGCCAGTCGCCGCAGCGTGTCGTGCGCGCTGACATCTTCGCCATCGGTGAAATACGCGCGCAGCAGGATCTGCTTCAGCGCCAGCTGGCGACCTTCCAGCTCGGCCCAGTGCAATAGCCGGTGGGCGTCAAACGTGTTGTAGACGCGGCTGCGCCGATCCATGTTGAAGGTGAAGCCCAGCGCGGCGCCGCGTGCGCGAATCGCCTCGCGGTTGATGTCGATCTGTTCGGCCGTGCTGCCGTACTTCCGCGCCAGATGCTCGGTGGAGTCTTCGCCTTCGGCGGGCATCTGCGGGTTCAGTTCGAACGGCTGGAAGTGAATCTCGGCAGCCACTTCACCATCAAGATTGGCCAACGCTTGCTGCAGCGAGGCCAGCCCGACCGCACACCACGGGCAGGAAACGTCGGAGACGAAGTCGATGCGAAGAGGAGTGGGGGGCGCCATGGTGTGCCTGCACGGGAAAGGGAACTACCCATTTCGGGGTGAATCGGGCCAGATCAAGGACACTTCATGAAATTCCGATTTGTCCGTCATCCGGTTGATGGTCGACAGGCGTGGGTCGCGTTGAGTATTGACTCCAGAGCGGCAGGCCGGTGACTCGGGCTCCCGGTTGAAACCAGACGGGATGTCGCGTTGCATGAGGCGGTAGCTGGCTACAATGGAAAGCTGCCGGGTCGACGGCATATCCCGAACGGAGGCCACAAGCACCCATGCAAATGAGCGCTTCAATCGATTCAGTCCTTCCTGCAGGCATGTTTTCGCTTGAGCGCGGGTCGGCGATCAAGCAGTGTCGACTGTGGTCATGAAGACCCGTTCGCGGATTGCCGCCTGGCAACACCTGCGCCAGCAGCCGACCTGGAAACTGCTGGCGGCGGACAACGCGCCGCTGATCGCAGGCCTGCTGCAATCGCTGCTGCTGCGAGATGTGCGGCAGCTGCCGGCATCGCTACTGTATGAGCGGTTGACGCGCGAATTGGACGAGCTGTGTGTACATGGTCACGTGCTTCCGCGCACCGCACAGGCCTATGCCGCCGAATGGTTGGCTGCCGGCTGGCTGGAGCGGCGCTTTCCGGGCGGTGCGAGTGAGGAGCAATACGAGCTGTCCACCCAGGCGATCGGTGCGTTGCGCTTTCTCGGCAGTCTCGATTCGAACCGCAGCGTGGCGACCGAAAGCCGACTCTCGCTGGTGATCCAGCAACTGGTACAGCTGGCGCGGCAGACGGATGGCGACCCGCACAGCAGGCTGGCCGAACTGGTGGCCGAGCGCGAGCGCATCGACGCCCAGATCGCTGCGGTAAACGCTGGCCGGGTGGACGTGCTGGACGATAGCCGCGCCCTGGAGCGCGCCCGTGAGATCATCGCGCTGGCCGATGAACTGGCGGAGGATTTCCGCCACGTGCGCGACGATTTCCAGCAACTCGACCGCGATTTCCGCGAACGCATCATCGACGACGAACGTCAGCGCGGGGAGATGCTGGAGGCATTGTTCGCCGGCGTCGACGTCATCGCCGAAAGCGAATCGGGCCGCAGCTTCGATGCATTCTGGCGGCTGCTTACCGATGCCGAGCAAAGCGGCCAGCTGGAGGCGGCGGTGGATGCGGTGACCGGCCGCGACTTCGCGCGCCGGCTGGATCGACGCGAGCGCAGTTTTCTTCTGCACCTCACCCGCACCCTGCTCGATCGCGGTGGCCATGTTCACGACGTGCTGCAGCATTTCGCGCGCAGTCTGAAGGGGTTTGTGCAAAGCCGCGCCTACCTGGAGCAGCGCCGGCTGCACCAGTTGCTCAAGCAGACCCAGGTCGAGGCGCTGAAACTGCGCACTCAGGTGCGTAGCAACGAGGGTATCGACTATACGTTGACGCTGAGCAGCGCCCGGCTGCATTCCCTGTCGCGCTGGCGGCTGAACGACCCGCGTGACAGCCAGGTCGACGGCAGCATTATGCGTGCCGATGGCGCGGCGATCACGCTTGACAGCGTGGGTGAGCTGGTGGCGCAGTCAGAGATCGACTTCCGTACGTTGAAACAGCGCGTGCACACTCTGCTCGGCGAACACGCGCAGTGCTCCGTCGGCAAGGTGCTTGAACATTATCCGGCCGAACAGGGCCTGGGCAGCGTGGTCGGCTACGTAGCGCTGGGCAGTCGTCACGCTATGCTGGTGCCTGATCGCCACGAGTCAGTGAACTGGCGTGGTGAGGATGGCCATGAGCGTCGCGCGCGGATCCCCCTGATGTATTTCCTCAAGGAAAAACGCGATGAACTGGTCTGAGGACATGGCCGAGCCAACGCCCAAAAGCCCGCTAACGGAAGGCACTGGCGACCCGGGTTTGTTCCCCGGCGACAGTGGCAGCTTGCCGTTTGATGCTCGCCGCGTGCTGTGCCAGCTGCTGGCCGGACCCAGCGTGGACGCCGAGCGCCACGCCCTGCTGTGGCCGGTGCTGCTGCGTGAGGAAGCCGGGATTCGCGCGCGCCTGTGCGAGTTGTTCCTGGAGCTGGTGCTTGATCGCGATCTGCGTGTGGCCTTCGTGCGCCAGGCCGATACCGGCGAGCTGGAAACGCCGACCCTGCTCCGCTCCAGTCCGCTGACCTTTATCGACTCGGTGCTGCTGCTGACCCTGCGTCAGCGCCTTGCCGAGGCAGAGGCAAGGGGGCAGCGCGCGGTGGTGGAGGGGGACGAGCTGCATGCGCAACTGATCGTGTACGAGCCGCCGCAGGGCACTGATCGCGCCGGTTTCACCAAGAAGCTCAACGCCGCCATCGAGAAGATGAAAAAGAACAATGTGCTGCAACCGATCCGCGGCAGTGAGGGCCGCCACGAAGTATCGCCCACGCTGAAACTGCTGTTTTCCGCCGAGGACGTGCAGGCGCTGGGCGCGGTGTATCGCAACCATCTGGCCGGTGCGCGCGCCGCCGACCAGGCTGTGTTGGAAGAGGACGACTGATGGGCAATCCTGACACCTCGCCTTCGTTGTTCCTCGGGGACCTGCCCACGCCGCGTGAGGAGCAGTTCCGCATGCGTCGCCTGCAGGTGTTCAACTGGGGCACGTTCTCCGGCCTGCACGAGGTGCCGATCGCCGAGCGCGGCTTCCTGTTCGTGGGTCGCTCCGGATCGGGCAAGTCGACCCTGCTCGATGCGATGTCGGCGCTGCTGGTGCCGCCCGCGCTGGTCGATTTCAATGCTGCCGCTCGCGAGGCCGAACGCAGCGGGCGCGACCGCTCGCTGGTGTCCTATGTGCGCGGCGCCTGGGCTGACCAGCACGACGAGGATTCTGGCGAAGTTGCCACCCAATACCTGCGCCGTGGGCCCGTCTGGTCAGCGCTGGCGCTGGAGTACCGCAACGCACTGGGCCGCTGCGGGACCTTGGTGAGGCTGCTGTGGATTCGCGGCAACAGCTCAACCGCGGCCGACGTGCAGAAACACTTCATCATCGCCGAGCGGCCGTTTGATATCGCTGTGGAACTGGAAGGTTTCGACCTGGACCTTCGTCGGCTCAAGCAGCGCCTGACTGATGTGCACCATCACGACAGTTTCAATGTTTACGCCGAGCGGTTCCGCCGCCTGCTCGGCATCGGCAACGATACCGCGCTGCGCCTGCTGCACAAGACGCAGTCGGCGAAAAATCTGGGTGATCTCAACCATTTCCTGCGCGACTTCATGCTGGAGCGCCCGGAGACCTTCGCCGTGGCCGAGCGTCTGGTGGCAGAGTTTGCCGAACTGGATGAGGCGCACAAGGCGGTGGTCACCGCGCGGGAGCAGATCGAGATCTTGCGGCCGGCGCAGGTGGCCCACAACCGCCTGATGGACGCCAGCCGTGAGCGCAGCGAGCTCGATGAACTGCTGGTAGGCATGGACGGCTATCGCGAACGCCAGCGTCTGCGCCTGCTTGACGTACGGCTGACCGAGCTGGACACGTTCGACCGCGGCCTCGAAGGCGAGGAAGGCAACCGTCTGCAAACGCTGGAACAGCACCAGCGTGAACTCGGCGAGCTGCAGATGCGTCACCGCGAACAGGGCGGCGACCGGATCGAACAGCTGGAACGTGAACGAGAAACTGTGTCGCGCGATCGCGATGACCGCCTGCGTCATCGTGGCGTGGTCGACGATGCCTGCCGGAGGCTGGACTGGCCACTCGCCGGCACCCCGCAAGGCTTCGCCGAACAACTCGCGCAGGCGCGTAGCCTGCTCGACACCGGTCAAGACGCTGTCGCCAGTGCCGACCAGCGCATGCTGGAGCTGGGTCTGCAGAAGAAGCAGACCGAGAGTGCTTTCACCATCGCACGGGACGAGATCGCCGCGCTGGAAGCGCATCCGTCGAACATCCCCGCGCATCTGCAGGCCTTGCGCAGCCGCCTGTGCGCTGCGGTGGGGCTGGCCGACACCGCACTGCCGTTTGCTGGTGAGTTGATCCAGGTGCGCGGGGATGAACAAGTGTGGAGCGGCGCGATCGAGCGTCTGCTGCATGGGTTCGCCCTGTCGCTGCTGGTCGACGAGCGCCACTACGCCAAGGTGGCCGCGTGGGTCGATGACACTCATCTCGGTGGCAAGTTGGTGTATCACCGCATCGGTGCTATGGACGTGCCGAGCCGATCCGCGCCGCCGCCGCGTTCGCTGGTGCACAAGCTGGAGCTGGCGCCGCATGCCTATCAGGAATGGCTGCATGCCGAGCTGCTGCGCCGTTATGACTATGCCTGCGTGGACAGCGTGCAGGCGCTGCGCCAGAGCGAGCGTGCGATCACCGCGCAGGGCCAGATCAAGCACGGTCGCAGCCGGCACGAGAAGGACGATCGTCACGTCGTCGGCGATCGCCGCCAGTGGGCGATGGGTTTCGACAACCGTGAAAAACTGGCCTTGTACAAGGCCGAAGCCAGCATGCGGGCGCAGCAGATCGCGGAGGCGGACAGCGCGATCGCGACGATCAAAGCCGAACGTGCGCAGCAGGCCAGCCATGCCGCTGCGGCACAGTCGCTGGCAAACCTGCGCTGGAGCGACATCGACGTCGCGCCGCTGCTGATGCGACTGGATGCGATCGAGGCCTCGCTGAGTGAGCTGCGCGAAGGCGACGTGGCCTTGCGCGAATTGGGTGAGCGCGTCGATGCCAAGGAGAGGCGGGTGGCCACCGCGCAGCGTCTGTTGAACGAGGTGCGCGACGAGCGCCGTGATCATCAACGGGAGCGTGGACGGCTGGACAAGGAACGCACCCGTTGCGAAGAGGACATGGCCACCCGGCCACTGACCCCGCTGCAGCAGCAGGCGCTGGATGCACGCTGCGACGCAGGCGTGTCATTCACGCTGGGCAATCTGGCCGAGCGCACGCTGGCGCTGGAGCGCGCGCTCAACCAGAGCATCGGTGCGCTGGAGGTGGAAGCCGGCGCGCGGACCCACCGTATCGTCAGCTGCTTCGAGACCTTCTGCCGGCGCTGGCCGCAGGACGCCGGCGACGTCCAGGTCAACCTGGAGAGCGCGACGGATTTCTTCGCGCGTCTGGAACGACTTGAACGCGACGGCCTGCCGGTCCACGAGGCGCGTTTTTTCGAGATGCTGCGCACGCAGAGCGGGCAGAACCTGGTGGCGTTGCAGACGCATATCGCGCAGGCGCACAAGGCGATCCGTGCGCGCATGGAGGACGTCAACGCCAGCCTGGAAAAGGTGGCGTTCAACCGCGGCAGCATCCTGCAGATCAAACCGGAGGATCGCCGCCTGCCGGAGGTGATCGAGTTTCGCCAGCAGCTACGCGACGTGTTGGCGCACCAGCGCACCGACGACCAGGAGCGCGCCGAGGCGCAATTCGATGGCCTGCGCAAGCTGGTCGCGCGGATGGCGTCGATCGACCCCGAGCATAAGCGCTGGCGCGAGCAGGTGCTGGATGTGCGGTTGCACGTGGAGTTCATCGGCGAGGAAGTCGATGCGCAAAGCGGCCGCCAGTTGGAGGTCTACCGTAGCGGCGCCGGCAAATCCGGCGGCCAGCGGCAGAAGCTGGCCACCACCTGTCTGGCGGCTGCCTTGCGTTATCAACTCGGCGACGAGGACGGCGGCGTGCCGCGGTACGCGGCGGTGGTGCTGGACGAGGCATTCGACAAGGCCGACAACGAATTCACCGCGATGGCGATGCGCATCTTCGAGAACTTCGGTTTCCAGATGATCGTGGCCACGCCGCTGAAATCGGTGATGACGCTGGAGCCGTTCATCGGCGGTGCGTGTTTCGTCGAGATCAATGGCCGCCACGATTCGCGTGTCTTGATGATCGAATACGACGCCGCCAGCCAGCGCCTGGATCTGCCGCGCGCTGCGGGCGTGAGCGGCGACGATGCGCAGCCCTGAGCAGGCCATCGCGCTGCTGCGCGGCCGTTGGCAGCGGCATGCCGGCGACTGGCTCGATGGCAGCGGCGACTGGCCCCTCCGCGTGGTGCTGGCAGTACCTGACGAGCAGGAGGCCAGTGCCCACTGGGCGGTATTCGAGGCATGGCGAAACACGTGGAAAGACTGGCGCGGCGCGGGCGAGGTGAGTTGGGCCGAACGGCGCTGGCCGCTGCTCGGCCGTCAGGCCGTGCCGGAAGTTCTGTCGTTGCCCGACGCCGATGGGCTGGCCGAACTGCTTGGCGAAACCGCGCGCTGGCAGCGTGCCCGCACGCGTTTCGACGCGTGGGTTCAACGCTGGCCGGTGCTGGCCGCCGGCTTGTGTCGCCAGCACGCGTTGCTTGCCGAATTGGACGACACCGAGTTCACCCGCTTTGGTGACATGCTGGCATGGCTGCAGACGCACCCCGCATCGAACCTGTTTGCCCGCCAGTTGCCTGTGGCCGGGCTTGATAGCAAATGGTTGGAAAGCCGCACCGGGCTGCTCGGCGACTGGCTGCGCACGCTCGGTGAGCTGCCACGCGAGGGGGAATTCTGGCAGGTCAGTGGGCTGCGGCGGGAACCCGAGCGTTTGCGCGTGCGCGTACTCGACCCGGTCCTGCGCGCCTGCGTGGGTGGTCTCGGCGATATCTATGCGCCGTTTGAGGAGCTGGCCGCGCTGGAACTTCCCGTACGCCATGTGTTCATCGTGGAGAACAAGCAGACCGGCTTGGCATTTGGCGACGTGCCCGCTGCCGTGGTGTTGATGGCGCGTGGTTACGCGGTGGATCGCCTGCGCGAGCTTCCGTGGTTGCAGGCGGCTCAAACGGTGCACTACTGGGGCGATCTGGACACTCACGGGCTGGCCATCCTCGGTCGTCTGCGCGGGTATCTGCCGCACGTGCAATCCATGCTGATGGATCAGGCGACCCTGCTGGACCACCGCACGTTATGGGTGATCGAGCCGCAGCCGCACCGCGCCGACGCGATCGAGCATCTGAATGCCGCCGAGCAGGCGCTCTACCGCGACCTGCGGGGTGATCGCTGGGGTGTGCGCGTGCGGCTGGAGCAGGAGCGGATCGGCTGGGATGTGGCGTGGACGCGAATCACTTCAGCGCTTGCTGGCTGAGCTGTTGGGCCGATCATCAGGTTCTTTCGCCAGCCGCTTCACCGCGGCCGAGACGCCGGTAGCCACGCCGTCGAACAAGCCTGCCAGAAAATCCCTTGGCAGGCCCCGCCACCGTCTTCATCGGCTCCGGATGCACGTATTCCACCATCGCCTGGGTCAGCGCTCGCGGAGGGCATGGTGTCCGGCGGGTGAATTGATCCACCTGGGCTCGTAGGTGAGCCGGTCGGCCACGCTCTTGGGGCATTCCCATACGCCGACGTGCATGCCGTTCATCCAGATATCCGGCGCCGGTGTGCTGGCCGTGGTCACCACGCTGGCTGGCTGCTGGAGTCGGCGACGCCGCTGGTCTTTTCCTGCAGCACCAGTTCCAGGCCCAGCACCTGGCAAAGCCGGTGGACTCGATCGAACGAGGCCTTGTCAGCGCCGCGCTCGAGCTTGGATACCGCTTGCACGGTGACGCCCAGTTGCCGGGCGATGTCGGTCTGGGTAAGGCCCCCGGCTCAGACGTGCGCTGCGCAGAAGCTCGCCCAGTTGCGCAGGGAGGCGAATCGTTGTGACGCACATGATTCAACTCAAGAGTTGATTATATGCGTTTCAATCAACAGGTTGATTTAGGCGATTTCAACCATTGGGTTGAAGGTGGGCGTCAAGGCCGGGAGGTGATCTGCTGTGCCACCGCCTCGGCGACCTTGATGCCATCCACGGCGGCCGAGAGAATGCCGCCGGCGTAACCCGCGCCTTCGCCCGCCGGATACAGGCCGAGGGTGTTGATGCTCTGCAGGACGCCATTGCGCTTGATCCGCACCGGCGAGGAGGTGCGCGTCTCGACGCCGGTGAGGATGGCGTCATGCATGGCGTAGCCGCGCACCTGGCGTTCGAACGCCGGCAGCGCTTCGCGGATCGCGGCGATGGCGTAGTCGGGCAGGGCGCTGTCCAGGCTGCCCAGGCTCACCCCGGGCTGGTACGACGGTTGCACGTCGCCGAATGCGCTGGAGGCGCGGCCGGCCAGGAAGTCGCCGACCAGCTGTGCTGGCGCGCTGTAGTTCTCGCCACCCAGACGATAGGCATGGCTCTCCAGCGCGCGCTGCAGGCTGATGCCCGCCAGTGGGCTGCCGCTGTGGTCGAATGCCGCGAAATCGGCGGGGTCGATACCCACCACGATGGCAGCATTTGCATTGCGCTCATTGCGCGAATACTGGCTCATGCCATTGGTCACCACGCGACCGGGCTCGGACGCCGCCGCCACCACGGTGCCACCGGGGCACATGCAGAAACTGTAGACGGTGCGTCCAGTGACGCCCTGGCTCTCACGGCAGTGGTGCACCAGTTTGTAGTCGGCAGCGCCAAGGATCGGATGGCCTGCCTGCGGACCAAAGCGTGCACGGTCGATCACCGACTGCGGATGCTCGATGCGGAAGCCGATGGAAAACGGCTTGGCCTCGACGTAGACGCCGCGTGCATGCAGCATCTCGAAGGTATCCCGCGCGCTGTGGCCGAGCGCCAGCACCACGTGGTCGGTGCGAATCTGTTCGCCGCTGGCCAGGGTCACTCCGCGAATTTGCTGTTGCCCGTCTGAAGTGGGGTCCAGCAACAGGTCATCGACACGGCTGCTGAAGCGGATCTCGCCGCCGAGCGCCTCGATCGTGGCGCGCATGTTCTCGACCATGGTCACCAGTCGAAAGGTGCCGATGTGCGGCTTGCTGACGTAGAGAATCTCTTCCGGCGCACCCGCCTTGACGAATTCGGTCAGCACCTTGCGTCCGTGGTGCAATGGATCGCGGATCTGGCTGTACAGCTTGCCATCGGAAAACGTGCCGGCGCCGCCTTCGCCGAACTGCACGTTCGACTCCGGATGCAGCTGGCGTTTGCGCCACAGATCCCAGGTGTCCCTGGTGCGTTCACGCACGGCCTTGCCCCGGTCCAGGATGATGGGGCGAAAGCCCATCTGGGCCAGGATCAGACCGGCAAAAAGCCCGCACGGTCCAAAACCGATTACCACCGGGCGGTGGGGCATCGATGACGGCGCCTGCGCCACAAAACGGTAGTTTGTGTTGGGCGTGGGCTGTATGTGCTGGTCGTCGGCGAAGCGCTGCAGCAGTTCGGCTTCACGCGGCGTGTCTATGTCGAGCGCGTAGATCAGGGCGATGGCGCCGCGTTTGCGTGCGTCATAACTGCGTTTGGCTACGCTGTGGCCCGTGAGTTCGCCGGCCGTGAGGCCCAGTCGCTTGAGTATCGCGCTGGTCAGTGCCTCCGCGGAGTGGTCCAGGGGCAGCTTGAGATCGGTGATTCGCAACATGCAGGGTCGGCGGGCTTCAAGGACGGCAGTGGCCCATTTTTGCACGTCGCCGCGGATACGCGTTGCCCGCCGCCACGGCGGGCCAGTTCAGTGTGTGATCGATGCCGTCAGCGCGAACCGGAAGCGCCGTGGGCACGGCGGCCCTCAGGCGACTGACGCAGCGCGGCGGCTAGCGCCGGAGGAGGGGGCAAAAGCTGACGTTCTGCGGCAGTTTACGGTGGCCAGCAGGTCCCTGAATTGTTCGCCGGTGGCCCTCGGATGCAGCAGGATGTAGCAGGGGTTGCCGTTGCCCTTGCCGACAGGACGGTGAGCTGCCGCAATGCAGATCTGGCCATCGATGGTGGCCAGTACAGGCATCGCGGAGAAATCCGAATCCCAGAGTTGGCGCCGAACGAGCCCGTGTTGAGGGCCTCCGGCGATGATGCATTCGATGATCTGCTCCATGATGTTGTCTCTCGTGCCGCTTCGGGGTGGGGTACGAGTAGGCAAGCAGGGGTCGCGCCAGCCCGGGATGGGCAAACGCGACTCCGGTCACAGTTCACGACATTGCGGCAGGTATGGACCCGCCGGGTGGCGATCAGTGGCTGCCGATGAAGTCGGTTTTGCCGATCCCGGTGCCGGCTTCGCGCAGGATGTTATAGGCCGTGGTGCAATGGAAGAACAGGTTGGGCAGCACGAAGTTCAGCAGGTAGGCCTGGCCCTCGAAGTTCAGTTCGCCGGTGCGCATCTTGAGCAGGATCGCGCGCGCTTCGCTGCCGTCGATCTGCGTCGGCGTGAAGCTCTCGACGTACTCGATCGAGCGTTTGATGCGTGACTGCACCTGCTCCAGCGTAGTCTCGTTGTCCTCGAACGCCTGCGGCTCGACGCCAGCCAGGCGGGCCGCGCCGCGGGTGGCCATGTCGCAGGCAATCTGCACCTGCTTGATCAGCGGCAGCATGTCGGGGATCAACCGGGTCTGCAGCAGGACCTCGCCACTGACATTCTTGGCCTTGGCGTGTTCCGCGCCCTTGTGCAGTACATGCGCGAGATTGTTCAGGGCGCGGACGAAGACGGGGGCGGACGCCTGGTACATCGACAGTGTCATGGATGTTCTTCCTGTGGTTTGTGGTGGTGATCGGGGGGCGGCGCCCCGGAGATCGGAGGCAGATCACCGGGGAAAATCGTGGGGACGGGTTCGCCGTGCTTCAAGGTGGAGCTGGCCGGCAAGTGCCGGGTGACGCGGGCGGCGAGGACCAGTCCGACCAGCATCAGCACGGCGGAAAGTACGAAGGCGGCGCCGGGCAGGTGGATCGCCGAGCGGGGCGCGATCGACAGCGAAAAAATCTCCGCGAACAAGAATGGTCCGAAGATGCCAGCGAAACTGCCCAGGCTGCCGATCGCACCCTGCAGCCGACCCTGTTCGGACGGGTCGACCTGCTGTGTCATGATCGACTGGATGGGTGGCATCGCCAGCCCCCATAGCGCCAGCAGCGGGACCCCAAGCAGGAACGTGCCACCGGCATTCGCCACACCCATCACCAGGAACGCGCCGATGCCGAACAGCATGCCGGCCAGCAGTACCCGGCGCTCGCCGAATCGTGGCGCCAGCTTGCCGGTGAGCACAGCCTGCACCAAGCCGTCGCAGGCACCGACCAGCATCAACACATAGCCCACGGCCTGCGGGCCCCAGTGGTAGCGATAGTCCGCATACAACACGAACACGGTCTGCAGTACGTAGTGCGCCAGGTAGACCAGAAACAACACGATCGCCAGGCCCAGCACCTGTGGATAGCGGCGCAACAGTTTCAGTGCGCCGAACGGGTGCGCGCTGTGCAGTTCGAGCCGGCGCGTGCGGCGTTCCTTCGGCAGTGACTCGGGCAGGATGAAATAGCCGTACAGAAAATTGCACAGCGCCAGCCCGGCCGCCACCCAGAACGGCAGCCGCAGCCCGATGCCGCCGAGGAAGCCGCCGATGCCGGGGCCGATGATGAAACCCACGCCGAACGCGCTGCCGAGTATGCCGAAGGCCGCCGCGCGCTTTTCCTTCGGCGTGATGTCGGCGATATAGGCATTGGCCGTGTTGAAGCTCGCTGCGGTCATGCCCAGCAGGATGCGTGCCACGAACAGCAGCCACAGCGTCGGTGCCAGCGCCAGCGCGACGAAATCCACTGCCAGGCCAAGGTTGGAGATCAGGATTACCGGGCGGCGGCCGAAGCGATCGGACAGTGCCCCTTGTACCGGTGAAAAGATGAACTGCACGATGGCGAAAACCGTGCTGAAGATGCCCACCCACCAGGCCGCCTTGGCGATGCCGCCGCCGGCCAGTTGCTCGATCAGATGCGGCAGTACCGGAATGATGATGCCGAAGGCCAGCATGTCCAGCAGCACGGTGACGTAGATAAAGGCGAGTGCGGCGCGTTGAGGGGGCGAGGCAGGCTGCGATGGCTGGTCCATGATCGTGCGCAGGCAGGGGGACATGCACGATAGCCCAAGCACGACGGTGCGGCATGGGAAGGGTGCGAAGCCCGCTGGCGGGTGATGTGGTTGTGCAGAACGATGAACAGCGAGACCTGGAGCATTGGCTGCTAGGAAGGCGGCGATCGACTCGAGCGAATCCAGTCGGCGACGGTTTCGGGATGTTCCAGATGCAGATGGTGGCCGCCGTCCATGTGGCTGACCACGATGTTCGCCACGCACTCGGCGCGTGCCTGCATCGGTGCGCTGGGCAGGTACGAGGTGGCCGGGTGGGCCAGCAGCAAGGCGGTTGGCGCTTCGATGCCACGCAACAGCGCGTGCACCTGCGATTCGGCCAGTCGTACGGCGCTGGGCCGGGTCAGGCGTGGATCGCTGCGCCAGCGCCAGCCACCTTCGGCCTCGATCAGTCCGCGTTCAACGATCGGACGCGCCTGCGTGGCAGGCATGCCACTGGCGAGGCAGCGTGCGCTGATCGCCTGTTCTATGCTGCGGAAAACACGTAGCGGCCTGCTGCTTTCCTTGCGTGGCGCCAGCGCTTCGCGAAAGCGCGACACGGTGGTTGAACCATCGTCGCCAAGCGGGCCCAGGCCTTCGATCAGCAACAGCTGCTCGATCCGTTCCGGTGCCGCCGCGGCAACCAGCGCGGCAATGCCGGCACCCAGCGAGTGGCCGAGCAGGGTGTAGCGCGCAAGCTGCAGAACCTCGGCGGCGTTGAGCACCGCCTGCACATGATCCAAATAGTGATAGCTGCTGCCGACAGCAGGATGATCGGAATGGCCGTGGCCGGGCAGTTCCAGCGCAATCACCCGGTACGTCGTGGCCAGCAGTGGTGCCAGCAGGGCGAAGCTGCCGGCATTGTCGAGCCAGCCATGCAGGGCCAGCAGCGGCGGCGCGGCAGGCTCACCCCAAGACTGGGCACGCAAGTTGAGGTGCGCCAGCGCTATCGTCTGTTCAGTCGGCACGGGCACGCAGCTTCCGCGCACGTTGTTGGGCCGCCTCACGGCCTTGCCGTGCGGCGGCGGCATCGTAGTCGGCGGCAAACTCGGGCCAGCCCTGGGTATGCCGCAATACCAGCGCGGCAAGGCTGTCGACTTGCCCGGGGCTGTCGTTGAGTGCCGGGATGTAGCGCAGGGTTTCGCCACCGGCGGCCACGAAGAAATCGCGGTTCTGCATCGCGATCTCCTCCAGCGTCTCCAGGCAATCCACCGCGAAGCCGGGGCAGGCCACGTCGAGCCGACGAACGCCATCGGCAGCGAGTTGGCGAACCATGGCATCGGTATAGGGGTGCAGCCAGCGCTCCCGGCCGACGCGCGACTGGAAGCTGATCAGCAGCTGTTCCCCGGTCAGCCCCAGCCGCTCGCGCAGCCGCCGCGCGGTGGCATGGCACTGGCAGAAATACGGGTCGCCGGCATGCAGGTAGCGCTCGGGAATGCCGTGAAACGACAGCAGCAACTTTTCGCCACGACCGTGACTTGCCCAATACGCTTCGATGCTGGCCGCCACGGCATCAATGTGGGCCGGGTCGTCGTGATAGTCGTTGACGATGCGCAGCTCGGGTGGCCAGCGCAGGGCCTTGATCGTGTCCGCGACGGCGTCCAGCACCGAGCCGGTGGAGGTGGCCGAATATTGTGGATAAAGCGGAAGCACCAGCAGCCGTCGCACGCCCTCGCGCTGCAACTGCGCGATCGTCTGCGTCACCGAAGGCCCGCCATAACGCATGGCCAGCGCGACCTTGATCGGCGCCTGCGGACGTTGGCGCCTGAGTTCACCTTCCAGCCCCGCGGCCAGCGACTCGCTGCCGAAGCGCAGTGGGGAGCCCCGCTCGGTCCAGACTTTCCCGTAAGCATGGGCCGAGCGCGACGGCCGTACGCGCAGGATCACGCCATGCAGGATCAGCCACCACAACCAGCGCGGGTATTCGATCACCCGGGTGTCGCTGAGGAATTGCGCCAGGTAAGGCCGCACCGCCTTGGCGGTCGGTGCGGTGGGGGTGCCCAGGTTGACCAGCAAAACCGCAGCCTGAACGGTTGGCGCGTCTGACTCGTGGGAATAGCCGGCAAGGCCGGTATAGTTGCTGCTCAATGGCATCGTGGCGATCAAGGCTGGATGAGCCTTCAAGTCTGCCACATGCCCGGCGCACTTCGGCGCGCCAGCCCGCATCCCCGAACTTCGATGGAGCTGACCATGATCAAGACATCCATGCATCGTCTGTTGCTTGTTGGCCTGGCCCTGTTGTTGCCGGCCATGGCCGTGCACGCCGAGGATCCACCGTTGGTGCGCGCGGGCAATGCGGTACGCGTGTTGAACGAGATCATGCAGGCGCCGGACAAAGCGATTCCCCGGGATCTGTTGCAGGATGCCAAGGCGATTGCGGTGATTCCTGACCTGCTCAAGGTCGGCTTCATCTTTGGCGGTCGTCGCGGTGAGGGCCTGATCTCGGTCAAGAGCCCGAACGGCACCTGGTCCAACCCCAGCTTCATCACCATGACCGGCGGCAGTGTGGGTTTTCAGGCTGGCGTGTCCTCGACCGATGTGGTGCTGGTGTTCCGCACCCAGCGTGGCGTGGATTCGATCGTGCGCGGCAAATTCACCTTGGGCGCCGATGCGTCAGCGGCTGCTGGCCCGGTGGGCCGTACGGCCTCTGCAGAGACCGACAGCCAACTGAAAGCCGAGATCTACTCCTATTCACGCAGCCGCGGCCTGTTTGCCGGCGTGGCATTGGACGGTTCGGTGCTGCGCATCGATTACGATGCCAATGCTGCCGTATACGGTGCCGGCATCACGCCGCGACGCATCTTCGAAGGCGGTGTCAGCAACGTGCCGACGCCGGTAGTCGATTTTCGCGACCGGCTGGAAGAGTACACTTCGCATTGATCGCGAAGTAGCCGTGGCGCCACCTGCGCCGTTGGTTCGCCAAGACGGATTCAGAGGTTGATTATGGGTTTTGACAGTGTGTGGCATTGGCTGATCTTGCTGGTGATTGTTCTGGTGTTGTTCGGCACCAAGAAAATCCGCAACATCGGGCCAGATTTGGGTGCTGCCATCCGTGACTTCAAGAAAGGCCTGCAGGGTGATGACGAGGCCAAACAGAAGGACGAGGAAGCGCGCCGCAAGGAGGCCGAGCAACTGCGCGCCGATGCGCCGGAAGCTGAGCGTGCCACGACGCAGAGTCAGCGCGACTCCAGCGAAACCAAGTAAGCAGGCGGTCGGCGGAGCGCGGCGATGATCGAGATCAGTCTCGGCAAACTGGTGTTGCTCGCGCTGATCGCGTTGATCGTGCTCGGCCCCGAGAAGTTGCCCGGTGCGGCGCGCACGGCGGGTGCCCTGCTGCGGCGGGTACGCAATGGCTGGGACAACGTGCGCGCCGAGGTGGAGCGCGAGCTGGAGATCGAGCAGATCAAACGCACCGCCCGCGATGCAGCCGCCCAGGCCGAGGCGGCCCAGAACGAGTTGAAGGATCACCTGCAGCAGGTGCACGAGCCGCTGGCTCAGGTCGCCAGCGAACTGAAAGCAGGTGTCACGCCGCCATCGGACCCGGTCATGACCGGCCCGTCGCCGGCCAGCGGCGAGCCCGAGGCCGCCGTACAGAGCGAGCTGCCACTTGGCCTGCCAGCATCCTCGCCAGAGAGGCTGCCACATGACCACGCCTGAATCGGGCTCGACGAAGTCGGACGGTGTGGAAGAGAGCCTGCAGCAAGGTCTGTTTTCGCATCTGCTGGAACTGCGCACACGCCTGGTCAAATCCCTGGCCACCATCGTGGTGGTGTTGCTGGCTTTGGTGCCGTTTGCCAACCGCCTTTATTCGGAGCTGGCCGCGCCACTGGTGGCCCGGCTGCCGCAGGGCGCGCACCTGATTGCCACCGAGGTCACCAGCCCGTTCATCACGCCGCTGAAGCTGGCCCTCTACACGGCGCTTTTCATCAGCATGCCGGTGATCCTGTATCAGCTGTGGGCGTTTGTCAGCCCGGGCCTGTACAAGCATGAAAAACGATTGGCCCGACCACTGCTGGTGGCGGCGATGGGCTTGTTCTATCTGGGCTGCGCGTTCGCCTATTTCCTGGTGCTGCCGGCGGCATTCCGCTTTCTCACGGCGGTGACCCCGCAGGGTGTGGAGATGATGACCGACATCAGCCACTACCTCGACTTCGTGATGCTGATTTTCTTCGCCTTCGGGCTGTGCTTCGAGGTGCCGGTAGCGGTGGTGGTGCTGGCCGCCGTAGGCGTGGTGGATCTGGACAAGCTGCGCAATGGGCGGCGTTACGCCATCGTCGGCGCGTTCGCTATCGCCGCGATGATCACCCCGCCGGATATCACGTCGATGCTGATGCTCGGCATTCCGATGTGCCTGCTCTACGAACTGGGCGTGCTGGCGGTGCGCTGGCTGGTCAAGCCCGGTTCGCTGCGCCCGGACGCGGGCTGAGTCGCTCCCACCAGCGGGTCAGTACAGGTCGATTGGGTCGACATCCAGCGACCAGCGCACCCGGCGTGCCGAGGGCAGGTCCAACAGCGCCGCCTGCCATGTGCGCAGCATGCCGTGCAGCACGCGGCGACGGCCTGCCTCCAGCAACAACTGACCGCGATGACGGCCCGCGCGCAACGCCATCGGTGCCGGCATCGGGCCAGCAATCTGCCACTGATCGCTGTGTGGTATTGCGGCGCACGCCTCGGCGAGAAACGCATCGACCTGCTCGCGCTTCGCGCCGTCGGCGCGCAACAGCACCTGATAGCTGTAGGGCGGCAACTGGATCAGACGACGTTCGGCCAGCATTTCGCGTGCAGCGGCGGCATAGCCATGGGCCAGCAGGCTGCGCAGCAGGGGGTGGTCGGGCTGATGCGTCTGCAGCAACACGCGGCCGGGTTTGCTGGCGCGCCCGGCCCGCCCCGCCACCTGTACCACCAGCTGCGCCAGGCGTTCGCCCGCATGGAAGTCGACGCTGTGCAGGCCCTCATCCGCACCCACGATCGCCACCAGGGTGAGGTTGGGCAGGTCATGGCCCTTGGCCAGCATCTGGGTGCCGACCAGGATCGCCGGCTGATCGTCCTTCAGTGAGCCGAGCAATTGCTCGAACGAGTCGCGCCGTCGCGTGGTTTCGCGATCCACCCGGACCACCGGCACCTGCGGGAACTGCGCGGTGAGCGCTTCCTCCAGCCGCTCGGTGCCCTGGCCCTGTGCCTTCAGCTCGATGCCGCCGCAGCTCGGGCAGGCCGCCGGCAGCCGTTGCTGATAGTCGCAGTGATGGCAGATCAGCCGGCGCCGGCCGGCGTGCAGGGTCAGTGGCCGTTCGCAGCGCGAACACTCGGCATGCCAGCCGCAGCGGTGGCACAGCAGCACCGGCGCGTAGCCGCGGCGATTGCGGAACACCAGCGCCTGTTCGTCGCGTGCCACCGTGTCGGCGATGGCGCCAAGCAGGGCGGGTGACAGGCCGTGCTCGAGCCGTTGCGCGCGCATGTCGATGATCTGCACTTGCGGGGGCTGCCTCGCACCGGGGCGGGCGCGCAAGTGCAGGCTGCGGTAGCGGCCGCTCTCCGCGTTGGCCAGGGTTTCCAGCGAAGGCGTGCCCGAGCCCAGCAGCACGGGCACGCCGAGCGCGCGGCCACGGACCAGGGCCAGGTCGCGGGCGTGATAGCGAAAACCCTCCTGCTGCTTGTAGGCGCTGTCGTGCTCTTCATCGACGATGATCAGGCCGGCCTGTGGTAGCGGCGTGAACACCGCCGAGCGGGTGCCCAGGATCACCCGCGCGCTGCCTGCGCGTGCGCGCAACCAGGCACGGGCGCGGTCGCCCTCGGACAGGTTGGAGTGCAGCACCTCGACGATCACCCCGAGCCGCTCGCGCAGGCGGCGCACGGTCTGCGGTGCCAGTCCGATTTCCGGAACCAGCAGCAGGGCTTGCCGGCCTTGGGCCAGCACCTGTTCGATCAGGGCCAGGTACACCTCGGTCTTGCCGCTGCCGGTGACGCCATCGAGCAGGAAGGGCTGGTACTGCCCGAGGCTGGCTCCCACCGTGGCCACCGCAAGGGTTTGCTCGTCGCTCAGTGGCGGCGCCAGCGAGGGCGGCGATGAGGGGTTCGGCGGCGGTCGCTCGCTGCGATCGAGCAGGCCGGCGGCCGTCAGCCGACGTGCAGCCGCGCGCCAGCCGGGCAGGCGTTCGCTCAACTCCTGCGCGCTCAGTGCGCCTGTGGCCAGCGCGGCAAGCAATTGCTGGCTGCCGCCCCGGCGCTGGCCCGAGGTCAGTGCGTCCCGACCGGGTTCGGCCAGCGACCAGTACTCGTCGTTGATTGCCGGCAGCGGCTTTGCCTCGCGCAGGGCAAGCGGCAGCGCGTTCGCATACGCCTCGCCCGGTGCGCCCAGCCAGTAGTCGGCAGCCCAGGCGAGGGTATGCATGAGCTCCGAATCCAGCAGCGGGACCTCGTCGAGCAACTGCAGCACTTGCTTGAGCCGGTTGCTGCCCACGCTCGCCTCGGGCTCGATCGACACCACCACGCCGACCTGCTTGCCGCGCCCGAAAGGCACCAGCACGCGGCAGCCCACACGCGGTTCGCCCGCGGCCGGTGGCAGGTAGTCGAACAGGGTCGGCAGGGGTAGCGGCAGTGCGACGCGGAGTACGGCGGGCATGGTGACCTCAATGGCTGCTGAGTGTAACCGCAGCCCAAGCATGCCCGCCGGCGTGGTGACGAGAAACCGGTGTCTGGAGAGGTGCGCGCGCCAGCTCGCCGCCAAGTTGAGGAGTTTGCGGTAAGTGACTCTCGGAAAGGCGTTTTTATGTTTATCCACAATAGCTGTGGATAAGTCTGTGGATGTGGCGTGGAAGGGGGGCTCCAAAGCCCGCCGTGGCGCCCTTCACGACGGCATGGCCACGTTTTGGTCACGCAAAAAAAGGCATTTGATTCAAATACTTGAAAATATCGGTAAGCCGGCGTTCACACATTTGACAAATAGCCCTCACGTCTCTTGACAGGCTCATGACGCTGTGCAAAACCTCAAATGAAGGACGTTCGAGATACACCTGAAAAGGGCTGGCGGCTCAGTGCGTCATGCCCGGCAAAGCCGCGGCGCGCAATGCGGGCGCCAGGAAATTGACGCTGAAAATCTGTCCGCAGAAGGTGGCTGCCGCATCGGCACATCGAGCAACGGACACCGAACCAGCACCGATTCACTGCATTCGCTCCATGGCGTCGCGAGCTGCCCCGATTCTCCGGCGACGGCTGCGGATGCGCGCCAGTCGTGACCCATGGCTCAGGTAGAATGCGCAGCCCTGGAGTCTGCGGTGCCCATGAAATCCTTCCGTCCCGATCGTGCCCGCCTGCTGCACGAGATGCGCGCGACCGTGCGTCTCGCATTGCCGCTGATCTTTGCGCAGCTGGCCGCGATCGGCAGCAACGTGATCGATGCGGTGCTGGCTGGCCACGTGAGCGCGCATGTACTCGGCGCCGTCGCCGTGGGGGCCAGTATCTGGTCGCTGGCGATCGTCAGCGGCATCGGCATGATGATGGCGGTGCCGCCCTCGGTGGCGCAGCTCGACGGCGCAGCTCGACGTCACGAGGTGGGTGCGGTCTTCCATCAGGCGTTGTGGCTGGCGCTGGGCATGGGCGTGCTGCTGTGGTTCGCGGTGCGCCATGCCGAGCCCCTGATCGACTGGATCGGGGTGACCCCCAGCCTGCGTCATGACGTGCAGCGCTTTTTGCTGGCGATCAGCTGGGGCGCACCGGCCCTGACCTGCTACTTCGCCTTGCGCGGGTTGTCGGAGGGGTTGTCGCTGACCCGGCCCTCGATGTATTTCAGCCTTGGCGGCCTGGTGCTGTTGTTGCCGCTGGGCTATGTGCTGATGTTTGGCAAGCTGGGTATTCCGCCGCAGGGGGCGCATGGCTGCGGCGTGGCCACCGCGATCGTGTTGTGGCTGGAGATGCTTTCATTCGGCCTCTATGTGGCGCTCAGGCGCAACTATCACGGGCTGGGACTGTTTGATCGTTTCGAATGGCCCGACCTGCGCCGGATCGGGGAGCTGGTGCACGTGGGCTTGCCGATGGCGGTGACCCTGCTGGCCGAGGCCGGGCTGTTCGTTGCCACCGCCTTGATCGTTTCGACGCTTGGCGAGGATGTGATCGCCAGCCATCAGGTCGCGGTAAACATCGCGTCGCTGTTCTTCATGATTCCGCTGGGCCTGGCGATGGCGATCACCGTACGCGTGGGTAATGCGGTGGGGCGTGGCGACGAGCGCGGCGTGCGCTATGCCGGCTTCTGCGGTATCGGCCTGACCCTGCTCACCCAGCTTGTTTCGGCGAGCTTGATGCTGAGCCTGCCCTATGTCATAGCGCGGATTTACACGCATGAGCCGAAGGTGATCGCGCTGGCCGCGCAGCTGATCGTGCTGGCCGGACTGTTCCAGTTTTCCGATGGCATCCAGGTGGCTGCAAACGGCGCCTTGCGTGGCCTGAAGGATACCCGCGTGCCGATGGCGATCACCTTGTTCGCGTATTGGGTCATCGGCATGCCGGTCGGCTGGTGGCTCACTTTCCACCATGGCATGGGCGCGCGCGGCATGTGGATCGGCCTCATCGCTGGCCTGTCCGTGGCAGCGGTGATGCTGTTTGTCCGTTTCTGGCGCAGCGCCTGGAAGCAACGCTGGCGGCCACTCGATCAGCGCATGACCGCGCCGGCCTGAGCGGCTAGGCTAGTACCAACCTTTTCGGAAAACACCCATGCCACCACCCCTGCCGCCCCGACGTTCCGGTTTCATCGCCTTCGTGCGCCGCTTTGGGCGGGGACTCAACCTGATCCGGCTGGTGATCATCAATTTGGTGTTCTTCACCGTGCTGTCGATCTTGCTGCTGCTGGTGGTCGCGGCGATTGCAGGCAGCAAGGTGGATCGCACGCTGCAGGCGGACAGCGTGCTGGTGATCAAGCCGCAAGGCGAGCTGGTCGAGCAGTACAGCATCGACCCGGTGCAGCGGACACTCGCCGGCCTGTCTGGCGATGAGCCCAGGCAGGTGCAGTTGCGCGATCTGGTTGGCGCCATCGACGCGGCCGCCAAGGACAAGCGGATCAGCCGCATCCTGCTGCTGCCCGGCGACTTGCAGGGCGGTGGTTTCGCCGCCCTGCACGAGGTGGGCGCCGCGCTGGATCGCTTCCGTGCGGCCGGCAAGCCGGTGATCGCGTGGGCGGTGAATCTGGACCAGGGCCAGTACTACCTCGCTGCCCATGCCGACCGGTTGCTGGTCGACCCGCAGGGCGGGGTGATGCTCACCGGGCTGGCCAACTACCGCTTGTTCTACAAGGATCTGCTGGACAAGCTCGGCATCGATGTTCATCTGTTTCGCGTCGGCGAGTTCAAGAGTGCAGCCGAGCCCTACATCCTCGACCATGCCTCGGCCGAGTCCAAGCAGGCGGACAGCTACTGGATGAACGGGCTGTGGGACAGCTACCTCGCCGAGGTGGCGGGGCTGCGCAAGCTTGACCCGGCTGTGCTGCGTGAGGATATCGACCAGCTGCCGCAACACATCACCAGCACCCAGGGTGACCTGGCCCAGCTTGCGCTGAACGAGCATCTGATCGACGGCACGGCAACCCGTGAACAGCTGATCGAGATGATGCGCAAGGAGGGGGTGCCGGCCGACCGGAAGGGGCATGGTTTCCGCCAGATCGATCTCGCCAGTTATGCAGCGAAGGTGTCAAAGGGCAGCGAGGTGTCACTCAAGGGCGGTGTGACTATCGTGGTGGCCGAGGGCGAGATCAGTGGCGGCAAGCGGGGGCCCGGCGCGATCGGGGGTGAATCCACCGCAGCCTTGATCCGCGCTGCGCGTGAAAATCGCAAGACCAAGGCACTGGTGTTGCGAGTGAACTCACCCGGCGGTGAAGTGTATGCCGCCGAGCAGATTCGCCGCGAAGTCGAACTCACCCGCGCCGCTGGCATCCCGGTGGTGGTGTCGATGGGCAATGTGGCGGCCAGCGGCGGCTACTGGATATCGATGAATGCCAACCGCATTTTTGCCGAAGCGAACACCATTACAGGCTCCATCGGCATCTTCGGCATGTACTACTCGATACCCAACACCCTGGCCAAGCTCGGTGTGCAGAGTGACGGTGTCGCCACCGGGCCGATGGCCGGCGCCTTCGATATCACCCGCCCGCTTGATCCGAAGGTCGGTGCGGTGATCCAGGCGATCATCAACAAGGGTTATCGCGATTTTGTCGGCAACGTGGCCAAGGCGCGCGGCAAGAGTTACCAGGCGATCGACGCCATTGCGCAAGGCCGCGTCTGGACCGGCCAGCAGGCGCTCGATCGTGGTCTGGTCGATCAGCTCGGCGGTCTGGACGCCGCCGTCGCCGCCGCCGCCAAGCTGGCCAAGCTGGGCGAGGGCTACCCGGTGCGTTATCAGGAGGCGCCGCTGGGCAGGTTTGAGCGGTTCCTTATCGGCCTCAATCACAGCGCCAGCGTGCGAGTGTTGCAGTCATGGGGCGTGCGCCTGCCGAACTGGGTCGCCCAGCTACCGGCGATGGCGCCAGAACTGCAACTTTTGCGCAACGCCAAGGCTGGCACGCCCAATATCTATGCGGACTGCCTGTGCGCGCCGCGTTGAGGCTGCAGTCACGGGAACTGCCCCGCTGAACTCCTGGCGGGGCGTTACTGCTGCTGTGCTTCGATCTGCTTCTTTTGTTCGGCAGCCTGTTTGTCGACCACTTCTTGTACGTTGCGCGCGCGCTGCTCGCTGGCTTTCAGTGCATCGAACGGCGTGGCCACTTCGGCCGGCTTGGCCTGCGGAGGGGGCGGTGGCTTGCCCGTGCAGGCGGTGAATGCCAGCAGGCCGAGCAGGGCAGGGAGCTTGTTCATGGCGGTACTCGGGGGTGACGAAGCATGCGCCGAGTGTCGCCCCCGACACTCGCGCAGGCAAGCGTCATGCGCGGCCTTGGCGCTATGCGCGCCGGAGCCGACGTTTTAAGCTTCGCGCATGAACAGCCGACTCGATGCCTGGCAACTGCAAGGCCACACCGCCCTCATCACCGGCGCCAGCAAGGGCATCGGACACGCGGCTGCCAGTGAATTGGCGGCGCTGGGTTGCGATCTGTTGCTGGTGGCGCGAGACGAGGACTATCTTGAGCAGGTGCGGCTCGAATTGAGTGAGGACTTTCCGGACATCGAGGTGCTTGCGTTTGGCGCGGATGTGACCGGGGCCGAGGATCGCCTGGCCATATTCGACTGGATCGCCGATCTGGGCGCGCCGGTGTCGCTGCTGATCAACAACGCCGGCGGCAACCAGCCAAAGGCGACGCTCGACTACAGTGCGGACGAGGTGAGGGCGATCTTCGGGCAGAACCTGATGTCGGCCTTCGAGATGTGTCGGCTGGCTCACCCTCACTTGGTGCAACATGCCAACGCGGCAATCGTCAATATAGGTTCGGTGTCAGGCGTTACCCACGTGCGCACGGGCGCACCCTACGGCATGAGCAAGGCCGCACTGCATCAACTGACCCGCAATCTGGCAGCCGAATGGGCGGTGGACGGTATCCGGGTCAATGCCATAGCGCCCTGGTATATCCGCACCCAGCGATCAGAGCCGGCGCTGGCCGACGCCGACTATCTGGACGAGGTGCTGGAGCGCACACCACTGCGGCGGATTGGTGAGCCGGAGGAGGTGGCGGCGGCAATCGCCTTCCTGTGCCTGCCTGCCGCCAGCTACATCACCGGCCAGGTGTTGGCGGTGGATGGCGGGTTTCTAAGCTACGGGTTTTGAGCCTGACGTTTCAGGTCGCTGGCCCATTCCGCGCGAGCCTCAAAAATCGACAGCATGTTCCTCGGCGGCAAAGCCGAGCACGACGGCGCCCTCGCCCACATTGACCATGCCGGTGATACTCATCGGCGACTCAAGCAGCTCGACCGAGCATTCCGCACAGGCCTGCTGCAGCTTCGCGTATCCCGGGAGGGTGGGCAGGATCGCCAGATCACCGCCGTAGCTGATGCACATCACCGGAACCAGCAGCCCGGCGCGGACCCGCCGTGCGGCATAGGCGAACAGGGTTTCCGCCCCATGTTCAAAGCCGCGCACCTTGCCCATCGGGCCGGTCTCGCCACGGAAGCACTGCAGCAGCGGCTTGATGTCGAGCGCCGACCCCAGCACGACGCTCAGCAAGCTCACGCTGCGGTCGTTCTTTTTCATCGCACGGGCGCGCAAGTAGTACAGGTCGCGCGGCAACATGTAGCCGTAGGAATGGTCGGCGATGTAGGTGAGGCGCTCACGTATTCCGGCGGGAGTGGCGTCTGCCGCAATCATTCGGGCTGCCTCGTAAACCGCAGGCGCGGAACCGGCGAAAACGTTTCGGGTATCCACCACCCGCATCATGAATGGGCCGGAGACGCCGGCTTTCTCTCGCACCTGACGGTAGGACTTGAGGATGCCGAAGCTGGCCCGGTTGACGTTTTCGTTGATCGGGCTGCGGGTGGCAGTGATGGTCAGGCAGAACACGCAGTCGTAATCGAGTACCAATTTCTCGAGAAAAAGGTTCTGCACCGTCTCGACCGGTGCCGGCTCGGTTTCGGCCGAGTGGCTGCGGCTGCCCAGCCGGCTATCGATGAATCGCTGGATTTCCGCCGGATCGCGCTCGTCCATGAACACTTCGCCGTCCACCTTCACGGTGATCGGCATCACGGCCACCTTGTGCCGAAGGAGGAACTCCTGCGGCAGGTCCACAGCTGCGTCAATTGCCAACCCGATCCGCATCGCACAACCCCCTTCTCAGTGTTGAATGGAACATAGCATGCCGGCGGGCGTGGGCGCGGCCCGAAAACCGGTGTCCCACGCTTGCCACAGGCATCAGAGAACACCGTTTGGCGCCTTGGTGCTGGTGACCTTTACCATGGGGGAAGCCATCCTTTGCAAGCGCAGGACAACCTGAGGCGATCTGCCGATGAAAAACAAGATGGAAATCGTGACCAATTGGCTGCCCCGTTACACCGGCACGGCGCTGGACCAGTTCGGCGAGCACATCCTGCTGACCAACTTCGGCCACTACGTGGAAATGTTCGCCCAATGGCACGGGGTGGAGGTGCAGGGGCGCGACCGCCCCATGCCCAACGCCACCGCCGACGGTATCACCCTGATCAATTTCGGCATGGGCAGCCCCAATGCCGCCACGGTGATGGATCTGCTTGGTGCCATCAAGCCGCAGGCGGCGCTGTTCCTGGGCAAGTGCGGCGGTGTGAAGAAGAAGAACAAGCTCGGCGACCTGGTGCTGCCGATTGCGGCGATACGGGGCGAGGGCACCAGCAATGACTATCTGCCACCCGAAGTGCCCGCCTTGCCGGCCTTCCAGTTGCAGCGGGCAGTGTCCACCATGATTCGCGACTTGGGCCATGACTATTGGACCGGTACGGTCTACACCACCAACCGCCGGGTGTGGGAGCACGATGAGGTGTTCAAGGACTATCTGCGCCGTACTCGCTGCATGGCGGTGGACATGGAGACCGCCACGATCTTCGCCGCCGGCTTTGCCAACCGGATTCCGTGCGGTGCGCTACTGTTGGTATCCGACCAGCCGATGGTTCCGGAAGGGGTGAAGACCGAGGCCAGCGACCGCAGCATCACCCTGCAGTTTGTCGAGGCGCACATCCGGATCGGCATCGAGGCACTCAAACTGGTGCGCCGGAATGGTCGCAGCGTGAAGCATTTGCGCTTCGAGACCGAGGTGGAGCCTGAATAGTCGGGCGACAGCTGCCGGCCCGGCATGAGGCGGGGAAGCTCGTCAACGAGCGCCGCGACCGCACACGCCGGCAAGGCGCAGGTGGCTGTCGCGAGTCCATGAGTGCCATGCAAACACCCGTTAAATCAAATGCATACGGATAGCGAATACAGCGAAAGGTAGCCGCGCCGTGGTGCTGCTGCTGGCGGAAAAGCCAGCCACCGCACGGGCGTGGAACGCGCGCGGCATTTTTCACCCATCAAGTGGCCTTGCCGCTCCAGCGGTGGTGGCTTGGAACCGTGTGCTAGATGTTCACTTAACGTTATTTGCCTGTTAGTATCAACGGCAACAAAATTTGTGGGGCAGCAAATCGCCGGTCTGGAAACGGGCTGGATCGTACGTTGGGTCAGAACCGGACATAGCGTTATTGGCCCATCGCAATAATTAATCGGAGGGTGTCTTAATGAAACTTGGGATCACAAATCTTTCTTCGGCAGTTCGCCTGGCGCTCTCGCTCGGTGCTGTCATCGCCGTCGGTGCTTCGAGCACCGCATTCGCGCAGGACTCGGGAAGCCAGGGCGCAGCCGCTCAGCCATCGCAGAAAAAAGCGCAGACGCTGCAGACCGTGGTGGTCACCGGCTCGAACATCCGCCGCGTCGACCTCGAGACGTCCAACCCGGTGCTGACCATCGACCGCGCGCAGATCCAGGCCAGCGGCAAGCAGACCCTCGGTGATCTGGTGCAATCGATCCCGGCCATCGCCGGTGCGGCCACCAACCCGAACGTGAACAACGGCGGCGGTAGCGGTGCTTCCACGGTGTCGCTGCGCGGTCTGGGAGCCAAGCGGACCTTGATCCTGGTCGACGGCAAGCGCGTGCTGAACAACGACATCAATACGATCCCGGCCAGCATGGTCGACCGTATCGAAGTGCTGAAGGATGGCGCCTCGGCGACCTACGGCTCGGACGCGATCGGCGGCGTGGTCAACTTCATTCTGCGCAAGGATTTCCAGGGCGCACAGATCAGCACCAACTTTGGTGAGTCGGATCGTTCGGACGGCGCGCAGAAGGGTTTCGCAGCCACCTTCGGCACCTCGTCGGACAAGGGCAACATCGTTGCCGGCATCGACTACAACAAGTTCGACGCGATTTCCGCGGCCAACCGCGATTACTCCAAGTACGCCACCTACCTGTACTCGGGCTCCGTGTTCAACGCGGGCTCCAGCCGCACCCCGAACGGCCGTGCTTTCATGAATCCGGCCAACAAGGCTGCCTTGGGTGCCGGCAGCGTGACGCTGTCCGGCCCCCAGCCCGGTCTGACCACGACGGCGAACTATCGCGCCTATAACGGTAAGACCGACGCGTACAACTACGCCGCGCAGAATCTGATCACGACGCCGCAAGAGCGTACCAACGTTTTCGCGTTGGCCAGCTACAACCTCACGGACAACGTGACGGCGTATATGGATGCGTTCTACAACGTGACCACGTCGCACGCCGCGCTGGCACCCCTGCCGTTCGACGCGAATGGCGACGGCGTGTTGATCTCCAAGAACAACTACTACAACCCGTTTGGCCAGGACTTCGGCCCGGGCACCGACGCGGCGGGTAACCCCACCGCTTACAACTACCTGACCCGTCTGACCACCCTGGGCCAGCGTCAGATCAGCTACTCCACCACCACCGGTCAGATCGTCGCCGGCCTGAAGGGCAACTTCGGTCAGGACAGCAGTTGGCAGTGGAACGCTGACCTCAACTACGGTCACGTGGGCACCGCGCAGCAGAGCCCGGGTTACATCTACTACCAGGGTCTGAAGAACAACCTGGGGCCGTCGTTCATGAGTTCCGCGGGTGTCGTGACCTGCGGTACCGCCGCCGCCCCGATCGCGAACTGCACCCCGCTGAACCTCTTCAACCTGAACGATCCGCAGACGATCGCCACGCTGAAGAAGTTCGCTGCCACGCCGTTCTACAACACCTTGCAGACTTCCCGTCGCGTCAATATTGGTGCGAACGGCAACCTGTGGGAGTTGCCGGCCGGCACCATGCAGCTGGCCGTGGGCGCGTCCTACGACAAGGAATACCAGAACTACAAGGTGGACCTGATCGCGCAGACCCAGGGCGCCAACGGCACCTGCTTCATCTCGCAGGAAGCGTGCTCGACCCCGTTGAGCGGTAGCTTCACCGACAAGGAAGCCTATTTCGAGCTGTTCACCCCGATTCTCGCCGACGTGCCGTTTGCGAAGTCGTTGAACGTGACGATCGGTTCGCGCTTCTCCAGGTACAACACCGCCGGGTCCAGCTGGAACCAGAAGTTTGCGGTGGAATGGCGCCCGATCAGTGACTTGCTGCTGCGCGCCACGGTCGCCGGCGTGTTCCGCGCCCCGAACATCAACGAGCTGTTCAACGGCGCCCAGGGCAGTGCGCCGCAGGCCTCCGACCCCTGCGTTGGCCTGAGCGCCGCCCAGCTGGCCCAGCATGCGAACGCTTGCCAGAACGTGCCTGTCAACTACGCCGGCACCGGTCTGTCGCAGGTCTCGGCCGTGATCTCCGGATCCGCAGCCGCCGGCGTCAACCTGAAGCCCGAGCATGGCAAGTCGTATGACTACGGCTTTGTGTATGACCCGAGCTATGCCCCTGGCCTCTCGTTCGAGGCCGATCTGTGGCGGGTGACGCTGGCTGACACGATCACGCCGATCGGTGCCTCGACCGTCCTGAACAGCTGCTACGCGAATAATGCGAGCTCGTTCTGCCCGCTGATCCATCGCTTGGTCACCGGTGATATCGCCTACATTTCCACGCCGACCGTCAACTTGGGTACGCTGGATACCTCGGGTATCGACAGCAGCCTCAAGTACAAGATCCCGCACTTCGATGTGTTCGGTCAGAACTACGGTGACCTCACCGCGTCGCTGGATACCACCTACCTGATCCGTTACAACAACGACACCGCCCCGGGTCAGCCCGGCGACGTGACCTTCCACATGGCCGGTCACTACAACAACCAGTACGGCAACTACAGCCGCTGGCGCGGCCTGGGTCAGTTGAACTGGACCAATGGCCCGTGGAACGTCAACTACACCATGCGCTACATCGGTGCTGTGGCCGTGGGTTGGCCGCTCGGTGCTCCGGAAGGCGTGTCGGCTGATCCCGGTGTTCCGGGCACGGTGCTGAAGATCCCGGCGCAGATCTATCACAACCTGTCGATCGGTTATAACCTGGCTCAGTACCACACCCGTTTCGATGTGGGCGTGAACAACCTGACCGACAAGCAGCCGCCGTTGATGTACCAGAACAACGTGCTGAATGCGAACACCGATACCAACACATATGACACCATTGGCCGTTATTTCTGGGGCCGCGTGACCGTGACGTTCTGATCTAGAACGCCAGCGTCGCTATAATCGAACCGCGCGGTGCAAGCCGCGCGGTTCTTTTTTTGGGATGGAACGGGCTTGCTCAACACGCACACGAAGATCAAGAGCATCATGGCGGCGCTGCGCGAGGGGCGCGTGCACGAGGTCGAACAAGACTGCCGCGACTTGCTGGAGGACAAGCCCGGCGACGAGCCCAGGCTCACGCAGTTGGGCCTCGCGCTGCAGCAAGCTGGGCGGCCGTTGCTTGCTGCAGCGGTATACGAATGCCTGCTCGACCACTATCCCGGACGGATGGGGCACTGGGGCAATCTGGGCAACGCATGGCGTGAAGCGGGGTGCCACCAGGACGCTGAGCAGGCGTACCTGACGGCGTTGCAGTTGGCGCCCGGCAATGCGGTGGTGCAGGGCAACCTCGGGCTGCTCTACAAGGAGCGTGCCGACTACGCCCAGGCGCGGAAGTACCTGGTGGCTGCGGCCAGGTTGCTCCCCGATGACCAGGAAATCTGTATCTATGCGGCGATGACGTGCTGTGAATGCGGTGACAACGTCGCCGCCGGTCAGCTGGCGGCCCCGTGGCGCCGGTGGTTGCCGCTGGATGTGGATCTGAGCATTGACCTGGCCTGGATGTTCACCCAACTGGGCCGAATTGCCGAAGCCGAGGAACTGCTCGGTGGCTCACTGCAGCTGAACGGTGCGAAGCCGCGCACCGCGGCACGCCTGGTCGGCTTGCTGGAGCGGGTCAATCGCCTCGACGAGGCGGACCGGATTCTGGCGACGCTGCCGGACCCGCAGACGTTGTCCGATCCGGTGGATCGGCTTGAGGTGATCAGTGCGCTGGGCGTGATGGCCATGCGTGGTCGCGATCCGGCGGCTGCCAGAAGCCTGCTGCAGCGCTTGCTGGAAATGACCTCGGATCCGGCCCATCGCGGCAACTTGTATTTCACCATGGCCAAGGCCTGCGACCAGCAGGGAGACACTGAGGCCGCACTCGATGCCTTGGCCAGGGCGCATGCGGCGCAGATGGTCAAGGCGGCACAGTTGGTGCCCGAACTGCTGCTGCCTGGCGTGCAGCCGTTATCGCCCGCCTTGATCCGCATGACGCCAGCGCAGGTGGAGGCCTGGCCGCTACTGGTTCGGCCCCCGTCGGCACCGCGCTCTCCGATTTTTGTCGTCGGATTTCCGCGCTCCGGCACCACCATGCTGGAACAGATGCTCGATGCGCATCCGGACCTGGCCTCGATGGATGAGCAGCCGTTCCTGCAGGGGGTGGCGGAGGAGGTGCTTGGCTTGGGGCTGACCTATCCGGAGGCGATCGGCCAGCTTGACCCGGCGGTCTGCGAGATGCTCATACAGCACTATTGGGAACAGGTCGGCAGCGTGGTCAAGCTCGCTCCGGGTCAGCGTCTGGTCGACAAGAACCCGTTGAACCTGTTGCATTTGCCCTTGATCAGCCGTTTGTTTCCCGACGCACCGATCATCCTGGCCCTGCGCCATCCGTGCGATGTGATTCTCAGTTGCTACATGCAGAATTTCCGCGCGCCGGGCTTCCAGACGCTGTGTTCGTCACTGGAACGACTGGCTGGAGGCTACGTCAATGGCATGAACTACTGGCGATATCACGAGGCGTTGCTGAAGCCGCGCGCGTTGCATCTACGCTACGAGGATCTGCTGGATAGCTTCGAGGCCGAGGTCGAGCGCATCGGCTGTTTCCTCGAACTCGATGATGCCACGCCGCTGCGCAACTTTCATCGGCATGCGCAGCAGAAGGGTTTCATCAGTACGCCCAGCTACGCCCAGGTCGTACAGCCGCCGAACAAGAAGGCGGTGGGGCGCTGGCGTCGTTACCAAAAGGCATTCCAGCCCTTGTTGCCGGGGCTGAGCCAAATCATGGAGCACTGGGGTTATGACTGCTGAACACCCATCCAGCAACGCGCGTCCGGTGACGGATCTGCGCAGCTACGTACAGACGTTCGATACCGCATTGCCGGTGGATTTCTGTCGACAGCTGATTGCCTCGTTCAATCAGACTACCGAGCGGCACGTGGTGCGCAACCCCGGCTGGCGGGCGGGCCTGGATGCGAGTTCGTGGACCGAGCTCGATGTCTCGGCACTCGCCGATGCGGCCTTCAAGGGCTACTTCTACAAGCAAGTCGAGGACTATCTCGCCGTGTACAATCAGCGGCTGGGCCTGACCATTCCGGTGCCTGCCACGCCGCAGATTTCCCAGATGCGCATCAAGCGCTATGTGGCGGGCAGCGGCGAGGGATTCCAGCCACATTTTGATGCGATCTACGAGGTAGCACATCGTTACCTGGTGTTTCTCTGGTATCTGAACGACGTCGAGGAAGGTGGCGAAACCGAGTTTTGTGACCTCGGCATCAAGGTGCCGGCGCGTACCGGCAAGCTGCTGGTGTTTCCGCCCTACTGGATGTTCCAGCATGCGGGCCGACCACCGCTATCTGAAGACAAGTACATACTTTCGTTGTACCTGCTGTTTCCACAGCAGCGTTGAGCCTGGGCAACCTGAGCAAGCCATGAGTGCACTATCCCGCACTGCCGCTGCAACTGTTCCGATTGCCTGGCGATCCTCAGCGGTGCACCTGTGAGCGAGGCCGGCGATCGGGTGTCCAGCAGCGGAGCCGCGCAAGCGCAGCAAACGTGGCAGGCCCCTGCCGTGCTCGTTGCGCGGGTCGATCGTTATCTGGCTGCCGCGGCGACGGTCGGCTCGCCGGCGGTCATGCATACGTTGCGCGCGGACCTGGGTGACGCGTCCTCTGTGGAATGGCGCGATGTTGGACGACAGTTTCTGCAACGAGGCCAGCCGCTGTTCGCCGCGGCGGTGCTGGAGCTGGCACTGCAACGGTATCCAGCCATATCGGAATTGCGGTACTGGCTGGGATACGCGCAGTGGCAGGCGGGCCAAGTCGACCGCGCAGAGGCTGAGCTGCGACGCGTTCTGGCGGGTGAAATGCATGCCGGGGCAAGTCAGCTGCTGGCCCAGTTGCTGCGTGGCCAGGGCCGATTCAAGGCTGCGGCAGCGTGCATGGCCGCCGTCGCGAGAGTGCCGAGCGACGACATCGGTGGCGTGCTCGGTGGCATCCAGTTCGTGCGTGAATGTCATCAGCAGTCACTCGCCGCCGAGCTCTGCGCCGAGCACCTGTCGCGCGGCATGTCCGATCCACGGCTGCACGCACTGGCGGGCCAGATCGAGCAGGAGCTGGGGCATTTCGAGCAGGCGAGAGCCTGCTATGTCGGCGCACTGGCCCAAGGTATCAATCTGAACGAGTGGTTCGTGCTTGGCTCATTGGCGTCCTTGCAGCGCTATGTCGATCGACAGCATGCGGATTTCGCGATGTTCGGAGCGCGTCTGCAGGATCGTACCCTGGCACCGCGCGCACGAGCTTCGATCCTTTTTGCGCTGGGCAAGGCCTGCGATGACATCGGGGCGTATGCTGATGCGGCAAACGCGTGGCGACAGGCCAATCAACTGATGCGCAATCTGCACAGTTGGCCGCGCCCCGCCTGGAAGGATTTCGTGCAGGCACGCGTGACCGCCGTGGCCCCACCGTTGCGAGGTCGCCACGCCGATTGCGTGCCTATTTTCGTGGTTGGCTTGCCACGCACCGGCACTACGCTGATGGCAGAGCTGCTCGGCCGGCACCCCGGCGTGTGCAACCGCGGTGAACTGCCTACGCTCGAATACCTCGCTGCACAATTGATGAGCCTCCCGGCTCGCGAGCAGGCAGCGCACGTGAGTGAGGCGGCGGAAATCTACCTGACTCACCTGCGCCGCGATGATGCGCCGCTGGGCCATTACATCGACAAGAATCCGCTCAATTTCCGCTATCTGGACTATGTCACGGCCATGTTTCCGCAGGCGCGCGTCATTCATTGCCGCCGCCACGCTCGGGATACCGCGCTGTCGATCTGGAGCCAGCCGTTCGCACGAGACGAATACGCGTTCGCCAGGGACTTTGGCGACATCGCCGCACTGGCCGAAGGCTGCGACGTGTTGATGGCACATTGGCGGCGAAGCTTGCCCATGCCGATTATCACGGTGGACTACGAACAACTGGTCGCGGACCCCGCAGCGATGCTGGCGGGTCTGTGGCCGCGGCTAGGGTTGGTGCCGGACGATCTTCCATCGATCGTGCATGCGGATCAGCCTGCGCCGATCACCTCAGCCAGCCTGTGGCAGGCGCGTCAGCCGGTGCACAAGCGGTCGGTGGCTCGTTGGCGCCACTATGGCGACCTGCTTCCCGAACTGGTCCAGCTGTTCGCGGACGAGTGAACCGCGCGCGTCACAGACCCGAAACTTACCGTCGGAAGGCACGATGAGCTGCGGGTAGCGATGAGAATGATCACGGGGACCGGATTTCGCTGATCACCGAGCCGGAGAGGATCGCCATCTCGCCGATTCGGGTGATCATGGAACCTAATGAAATCTGACCTCGCTGCATGTCGCTGGATCGGTTGTTCATGTGCGCCTTCAACATGCCGCGGGTCGGCGGCGTACCCGATCATAGGGCGGACCTTTCGATGGCACCGGCGACCTTCCACCGCACGCCGTCACGGGCATGCGGTGGTGGTACCCGGGAGTCAGTAGCGCGGCACGCTCGAGTCCACTTCGCTGGCCCAGGCATCCATGCCGCCTTCGACGTTGTGCACGTTGCTGAAACCATGTGCGGCGAAGCGCTCGGCCATGGCGCGGCTGGAGGTGCCGTGGTGGCAGATGAAGGCGAGCGCGGTGTCCTTGGGCAGGTTGGCGAGACTTTCGTAGCCCTCGTCTTCCAGTACCCGCGCCTGTGCCAGCGGCGCAGCGTGGGCGCGGCTCGCCGCGGGGCGCACGTCAATCAGGGTGATGTCGCCGGAGGCCAGCCGGGCTTGCAGTTGCTGCACGCTGAGCGACTTGATTTCCTGCGCGGCTGGAAATTTCAGGCTCAGGCCTTCGCCCTGCACGGTGGAGACCCAGTCGATCACGATGCCTTTGGCGCGCTGTGCACTGGCCGGGTCGAAATGCACTTCCAGGCCGTTGGAGTGCGCCACGATGTCGTGCTTGCCCGCGGGCGCCAGTTGGAAGCCGGCGCTGTGGTCGGGGCCGATTTCCAGGTGCAGGGCCACATCCTGGGCGTTGGCCGTGCCCTGGCGAATCGCCTCGGCGGCAGCATCGGTGATGGTGATTTCCGGTGGTGTGCGGTCCGGTGGCGACGCTCCGAACAGCGCGTGCAATTCGCCGCTGCCGTACATCTGGCTGATGATGTCGGAGCCGCCAACCAGCTCGCCCTCGACGTACAGCTGGGGAATCGTCGGCCACTCCCCGTAGATCTTGATGCCCTCGCGGATTTCCGGGTCCTCCAGCACGTTGACGGTGTGGTACTCGGGCAGCAGCTCGTTCAGCGTATTGGTGGCGGCGGCGGAGAAGCCGCACATGGGTTGCTGGCGATTGCCCTTCATGAACAACACCACGCGGTGGTTCGTGAGCAGGGTCTCGATGCGTTCGCGGGTGGCGCTGTCAAGGGACATGGGGAAACTCCGGCAAAGAACGTAATGATACGCCGCCCGATATGCGGTGTTCCCGTCGGCCCTTCAAGGGCGCATTCAGGCGGTCAGGTGCAGCGCGCCGAGATCGCGTGGTGCCATGGCCAGCGGCGCCAACGCCAGCGCGCTGGCGGGCGAGGGCAGCACCAGTTCGCGGCTGGCGCGGCCCAGCGCGGTGGCTTGTTCGCTCCAGTGCAGCAGCTCCATCGCTCCGGTGTGATCCTCGACCAGCGCGGTGCAGTGCTCGACCCAGTCGCCATCGTTGAGGTAGAGCACGTTGCCGATCTGGCGTACCTGGCCGAAGTGAATATGTCCGCAGATGTGGCCGTCGAAGCCCTGTTCGCGGGCCGTGCAGGCGACGCGCTCCTCGTACGCCCGGATATACGCCAGCGCTTTGCCGATATGGGATTTGACGATGATCGAGAGCGGCAGGTAGGGCAGGTCCATGCGTTGCCGTACCGCATGCAGGCGGCGGTTGCCCCAGCAGATGAAGCGATGCATCGCATCACCCAATTGCAGCATCCAGCCTCGTCCCACGTGCTCGGTGTCGAATTCGTCGCCGTGGCTGACGCGGTAGCGACGGCCATCGGCACCGACATGCACGGCGTCCAGCGTGATCCTGACGCCGGCGAAATTCTGCCCCTGCAGAGCGCGCAGCGGGGCGTCGTGATTGCCGGGAATATAAGTGACATCCACCCCGCGCCGTGCGAGCGCCACGACTTCGGCGATGACAGCGCTGTGCTGTGCATGCCACCAGTGGCGTTTGGCGAGGGCTTCCATGTCAATGATGTCGCCGACCAGATAGAGCTTCTCGCAACGCAATTGGCGCAGGAAGTCGAGCAGGTACGCCGCCTTGCAGTCCGGCGTGCCCAGGTGCACATCGGAAATGAAGGCGCTGCGGCAGCGGAAGGTTTTCATGGCGAAGATCCCGGTGGTGGCCGGGGCGCCAGTATGCAAGCGTCAAATCACCGCGGGATGGCGAACAGGTTGCAGGCTTGTTGCCGTGCCTGCCGCCGCAGTCAGTGCGCCAGTGCCTTTCGCACCACGGCTTCGATCTGATCGGCCCACCGCTCATACTGCACGGCCGAGGGATGCAGGCCGTCGTCGGCCACCGCGTCGGGGTGTTGCCGCGACACGCCGGTGATATTCACGAAGCGCGCCCCGACGCGCAGCGACTCGGCGCGGGCGATCGTGTTGTAATTGTCCAGTTCCGCGCCAATGTGCTCATGGTCGCGGCCCTGCTCGCGGGCGAAGCGGGTGACGCCCCAGTCGGGGATCGACACCACCACCACCCGACCGGGTCGATCACCTGCAAGGCTTATGGCGCGAGCCAGCAGGCCGACGAACTGCTCGCGGTAGTCATCGGCTGGCCGGCCGCGATACTGGTTGTTCACCCCGATTTGCAGGCTGACCAGATCGTAGGGTGGTGTCAGCGCGGCGGCGTCCATGCCCTGGGCGAGCTCGTCGGTGGTCCAGCCGGTGACCGCCACGATTCGAGGTTCATCCAGGAGCACACCCGCCCGCCGCAACCGGCTGACGAGCACAGCCGGCCAGCACTGGTTTCCCGCGACCGCTTCGCCGATGGTGTACGAATCGCCGAGGGCGAGGTAATGCAGCGCCGGGGGCACGGCAACGGTCATCGGTCGGGTATGACCGCTCAGGCGAATGCGACCTGGGCGACGGAAGGCTGCTCGCTGGCCATCCGCGCCAGCACCCGGTCGATGCGTACGAAAACCTCGTGCAGTTGGTGCGGCTGGGGCAGCAGGGTCAGCCTGAAATGACGGCTGCGGGGCACATTGAAACTGCTGCCTGGCACGATCAGCACCGACTCTTCCTCAAGCAGGCGCAGCGCGAACGATTCATCGTCGAAGCGACCGATACGGTCAGCCCGCACCTGCGGGAAGGCGTACAGCGCGCCACCGGGCGTCACCAGCTCAAGATAATCACTGGCCGCCACGCCCTCCACCACAGCCCGGCGCGCCTCGTGCAGACGGCCACCGGCCGCGGTCAGGCAGCCTATGGTTGGCGCACTGTGCAGCGCAGGTTCCACCGCCCATTGGGCGGTGACGTTGGCGCACAGGCGCAGAGCCGCCAGCAATTGCAGGGCATCGCGGTAGTTGGCAGTAAGGGCGTGGTCGCCGGACAGGCTCATCCAGCCTACCCGGTAGCCGCAGGCGCGATGGACCTTGCTGAGTCCGCCAAAACTGAGGCACGGCACGTCGCCGGCTACTTCGGCCAGCGGCTGGAAACGGGCTTCGTCGTAGAGAATTTCGTCGTAGATTTCGTCGGAGAGCAGCAGCAGGCGATGCCTTGCGGCAATCGCAACCAGTTGCAGCAGCAGTTCGCGCGGATACACCGCACCGGTCGGATTGTTTGGATTGATCAGCACCAGCGCACGCGTGCGCGGGGTGATCAGTGCCTCAACCTCATCCGGGTCGGGCAGGTGGCCATGGCTGGCCAGGCAGGGGTAATAGCGCGGCCGGCCGCCGTTGAGGATGGTGGCGGCACTCCACAGCGGGTAATCGGGACTCGGCAGCAGCACCTCATCGCCGGGCTGCAGCAGGGCGCGCAAGGAGATGTCGATCAGCTCGCTGACCCCGTTGCCGATGAAGATCCGCTCAGGGTCGACGCCGCGGGCGCCGCGCGCACGTTGCTGTTGGGCGATGGCTTCGCGGGCCAGCTCCAGCCCCTGTTCATGGCCGTAAGCTTCGCTGTCGTGCAGGTGGCAGGCGACGGCTTCGCGCAGGTGCGCGGGGGCCTCGAAGCCGTAGCGGCCAGGATTGCCGATATTGAGCTTGATGATGTCGCGGCCGCTGGCCTCCAGCTCGCGGGCGCGCCGGGTCAGTGCCCCGCGGATCTCGTAGCGAACGTCTGCCAGGTGCGCACTGGGTGTGATGGAAGCCAACGCAGGTATCCTTTATGGTGGGTGGAAATCCGGCCTGAGCGCCGGAACACCCGATGCTAGCAGCGTGATGCGGCGCAGCGCGAGGCCTTGGCGACGCTTTGGCGGTTCATCGTCTGGCAGCCTTCAGGCAGGGCATAATCGGCAAACCATGCAAACAGACAACGCCATGAGTGATGCCGAGACCATTGCACGACTGCGGCATATCGGGTGGCGCAGTGATGTGCTGCCTGCCGCCGGGCTGCGCCTGGCCAGGGTCGTCGCCCAGCACCGCGCGGGCTACGAACTCCACGATGGCGCCACCCTGTTCGGGGCGCAGCCGGACGGGCGCTTTCTCAAACGAGGGATTGATCCGGCCGAGCGCCCGGTGGTTGGCGACTTCGTCGAAGTGGTTGCCGGCACGCCGCCGCATATCATCACGGTGGCGCCACGCCGCACCGTGATGTCGCGGGCGGCGGCGGGTGAACGCTATGAACGCCAGTTGATCGCCACCAATATCGACTACGTGCTGGTGTTGACCGGGCTGGATGGTGATTTCAACCCTGCCCGGATCGAGCGCTATCTGTCGTTGACCGAGGACTCCGGCGCCCAGCCGGTGGTGCTGCTGAGCAAGCTCGATACGCATGACGCCGCCGCCGCCATGATTGCGGCGCTGCGCGAGCGACTGCCGGACAGCACGCCGATCCATGCGCTCAATTGCAAGGACCCTGCGAGCGCGGCGCTGCTGGTGCAGTATCTGCAGCCGGGCGACAGTGCGGTGCTGGTGGGATCCTCCGGCGCCGGCAAGTCCACTCTGACCAACACCTTGCTGGGCACGGCCACCATGGCCACCGCCGCCGTGCGCAGCCACGATAGTCGCGGCCGCCACACCACTACCCATCGCGCCCTGCTGCAGCTGCCCAGTGGCGGCTGCCTGATCGACACCCCCGGCATGCGCGAACTCAAGCTCACCGGCGAGGAAAACCTGGACCTGTTCGCCGACATCGAGGTGCTGGCGGAGCAATGCCGCTTTGCCGATTGCGGCCACGGCAGCGAGCCGGGCTGTGCGGTGCAGGTGGCGCTCGACAACGGGGAGCTGACCCCGGGGCGCTGGCGGAATTACCTGAAGCTGCACGACGAGCGCGAAGAGCAGGCGGCCACGCTGGAAGCCCGCCTGCGCCGTCAGCGCGGAGGCCGCCCGATCGAGCAGCCGCGAGGGCATCGCGGCCAGCGCGAGCGGGAGTAGGCGCAAGCCTTGCAGCAGCGTGGCTGCAAGGCGCTACTATCCGGACAGCGCACCCATGGATCGAGTCATGCGTCGATTGTCCTCATCGTTCACTATCTGCTACAAACGGGTGTTTCCGCTGCTCTGGCTCACCATGGTGGTGTTCTTCGGCGTCATGCTGTGGCTGGTCCGAAACGCGCCAGTCAACCGATCTGGATGCAATGGTTGCCGCTGCCCTTCATGCTGGTGGTGGGCCTGGTGATCTACAACAAGCGAATGGCCGGCCTGCTCGACGAAGTCTGGCTGGGCGGTGACAACCTGCTGCTGAAAAATCGCCGCGAGCAGCTGCGCGTGGCCTTGCGCGATGTGATGAACGTCAACGCCAGCACCCTGACCAATCCGCGCCGGATCACCGTGATGCTGCGCACCAGCTCGCGCTTCGGGCGCGACCTCAGTTTCATTCCCGCCCGCCCGCGTGGATTGTTCAGCGCCTTCAAGCCCGACCCGATCGCCACCGAGCTCATCGAGCGTGTTGACAGCCTGCGGAGTGCATCGCAGTGAGCGTTTCCGACAAAACGGTGGCGCCTGAACTGCAACGCTATGCCGCGCTGGATCAGCGTCTGCTTGGCGCGGTGCGCGGGATCCACGTGTTGTCCACCGTGGCATGGCCGGCATCGCTCGAAAACCGCATGATCGAGGCCTACGGCCGGGGCAAACTCAGCCTGCCTACGGTGCATTACAGCGTGCCGGACCTGAGCGAGGCTCGGGCTGAATTGGCGGCGATCGAGGAGGCTGCCGGCGGCAGCGATCCGGTGGATATCGACCCGCTGGGAGAGTACCTGCGGCGCAGTGCCGAGTCCTGGCGGATTGCCGCAACGATGCTGGAATCGGTGGGTACCGCTGGCGTTACCGAGCCCTCCATCGCACTTTACGGGCGCCCGGACGACGTGATTCCGGGCAGCCAGCGCAGCAACCTCGACGCGGCCCGCTATTTCGTCGAATTGTCGGACGAACTGGGCGCCGACCTGCTGGCCGACGACAGCAGCGTGAACATGCCGGCCGACGTGTTGCGCGCCGACCTGGCCGCTACGCTCGATGCGTTTTTCGGTGCCGGCAAGATCAGCGTCGAGGTTGATCCCGAACTTACCGCCAAGGCCGCCGCCGGCGCCACTCGGATCCGCCTGCGTGGCGGCGCCAGCTTCAGCGAATATGACCGCCATCAGTTGCTGGCGCACGAGGCGTTTGTGCATTCGCTGACCGCGCTCAATGGTCGCCGGCAACCCCTGCTGGCCTCCATGGGACGGACCTCGCCACGCGTCACGGCCACCCAGGAAGGCCTGGCGGTGTTCGCCGAGTTAATGTCCGGCGCCATCGACATCACCCGGCTCAAGCGCATCAGCCTGCGCATCCTGGCGATCGACATGGCCTTGAAAGGGGCTGATTTCGTGGAGGTGTACCGCTTCTTCAGCGATCGCGGGCAGAGTGTGGCGGACAGCTTCCACTCGACCCAGCGGGTTTTTCGCGGCGTGCCGCTGGGCGGCGGTGCGGTGTTCGCCAAGGACAACGTCTACCTGTCCGGCTTGCTCACCGTGCACACCTTTTTCCGCTGGGCGCTGAAGCAGCGCCGGATGGACCTGCTGCGGCATCTGTTTGCCGGCAAGCTGGCCCTGCACGACGTGATCAGCCTGCAGCCGCATTTCGAGTCCGGCGCCATCCTGCCGCCGTTGTGGTTACCGCCGTGGATGCAGCATATGCACGGGCTGGCCGGCAAGTTGGCGTTCTCGCTGTTCGTCAACCGCATCCACATGAACCGGGTGCAGGAAGACGAACTGCTGCTCAGTACCTAGCGCAGCCAGACAGCGGCATTCCGCCATCGACACCTGTCTGCGGATGCTAATATCGCGGAGTCATCCGCACTGGCGAATGGCTCCCCTCTCCCGACAAAAGCGCCCCCATGAGCCTCCCCGAAGAACTTCGCCTCGCCGCGCTGGAATACCACCGCCTGCCGCGACCGGGCAAGATCAAGGTTACCCCGACCACGTCCCTGCTGACCCAGCGCGACCTCTCGCTCGCCTATTCGCCGGGTGTTGCCGCGGCCTGCGATGCGATCGTGGAAGAACCTGGCACAGCGGCCAACTACACCGCGCGCGCCAACCTGGTGGCGGTGATCACCAATGGCACCGCCGTGCTGGGCCTGGGCAACATCGGGCCACTGGCGGCCAAGCCGGTGATGGAAGGCAAGGGCGTGCTGTTCCAGAAATTCGCCGGCATCGACGTGTTCGACATCGAGATCAACGAGAACGACCCGGACAAACTGGTCGAGATCATTGCCTCGATGGAACCGACCTTCGGCGGCATCAACCTCGAAGACATCAAGGCACCGGAATGCTTCATCGTCGAGCGCAAGCTGCGTGAGCGGATGAAGATCCCGGTGTTCCACGACGATCAGCATGGCACCGCGATCATCGTGGGCGCGGCGATTCTCAATGCGCTCGAAGTGGTCGGCAAGAAGATCGAGGACGTTAAGCTGGCCACCTCGGGTGCCGGTGCGGCCGGTATCGCGTGTCTGGACATGCTGGTCGCGTTGGGGCTGAAGCCACAAAACATCCTTGCCTTCGATCGAGAGGGGGTGATCTACGCCGGCCGCGAGAATCTCGACCCGGACAAGCTGCGCTATGCGCGCGACACCGCCAAGCGCAGCCTGGCCGAGATCGTCGAGGGTGCGGATGTATTCCTCGGGTTGTCCGCCGGCGGCATCCTGAAGCCGGAGATGGTCGCGACCATGGCCGAGCGGCCGGTGATCATGGCGCTGGCCAACCCGAATCCGGAGATCACGCCCGAGGATGCCAAGCGCGTGCGTCCCGATTGCGTCATCGGCACCGGCCGTTCGGACTACCCGAACCAGGTCAATAACGCGCTGTGCTTCCCGTACATCTTCCGCGGCGCGCTCGATGTCGGTGCCACGGTGATCAATGAGGCGATGAAGCTGGCCTGCGTCCGCGCCATCGCCTCGCTGGCACGGATGGAGGCATCCGATCTGGGTGGTTACGGCGGTGAGGTGCCCTGCTTCGGACCCGAGTACCTGATTCCGCGGCCATTCGATCCGCGCCTGCTGGTGATTCTTGCCCCCGCCGTGGCGCAGGCGGCGATGGATTCGGGCGTGGCCACCCGCCCGATCACCGATATGGAAGCCTATATCGAGAAGCTGGGCCAGTTCATTTACCGCACCGGCCTGCTGATGAAGCCGGTGTACGAGCGCGCACGCGCCGACCGCAAGCGCGTCGCCTATGCCGAAGGTGAGGAAGAGGTGGTGCTGCACGCGGTGCAGACGGTGATCGACGAGCACCTTGCCTTCCCGATCCTGATCGGGCGCCCGGATGTCATTGAGACCCGTATCGAAAGGCTGGGCCTGCGCATGCGCGCAGGTGTGGATTTCGAGCTGACCAATATCAACGACGATCCGCGTTTCAACGAATACTGGCAGCAATACCACGCGCTGACCGAGCGCCGCGGGGTCAGTCCGGCGGCGGCGAAAAACCTGTTGCGCTCGCGGCCCACGCTGATTGCTGCGCTGATGGTCGAGCGTGGCGAAGCGGATGCGATGATCTGTGGCCTCGTCGGGCGCTACCACAAGAAGCTCGGATATCTGCGCAGCGTATTCAACCTGGATCCTGGCGTGCAGTGCACGTCCGCGCTGTGCGGCGTGATCAACGACAAGGGCGCGTGGTTCTTCCTCGATACGCATGTGCAGGTCGATCCCACGGCCGAACAGATCGCCGAGGCCACGCTGCAGGCCAGCTACCGCCTCAGGCATTTCGGCGTGGAGCCCAAGGTGGCGCTGCTGTCGCATTCCAACTACGGCAGCCACGACAATCCCAGCGCCGCGAAAATGCGCAAGGTCTGGCAGATCCTCAAGGCCCGTGCACCCAAGCTGGAAATGGACGGCGAGATGCAGGCCGATACGGCATGGGACGAGCTACTGCGCCAACGCATGTTTCCGCACACCACGCTCAGCGGCTGCGCCAACCTGTTCGTGATGCCGAATCTGGATGCGGCGAACATCGCCTACAACATGGTGAGGGTGATGACGGATGGCGTGGCGATTGGTCCGATCCTGATGGGCCTGGACAAGTCGGCGCATATCCTTACCCCGGCATCGAGCGCCCGCCGTGTGGTCAACATGACCGCGGTGGCCGCGGTGGATGCGCAGATACGCGCTGCCCGGGCCGAGCGTCGCGGCTGAGCGGGGGTACAAGGCCGTGCGCAAGCGTATGGACGTCTATTTGGCGAGTACCGCGGCCTCCCGCTAAACTCAACTGTTGTCGCGCCGCATCCCCGGCGGCGCGAACCCCTTAAAGGCACTGACCAACAGTGTCGTGGAGAATTTCATGGATCAGCTCGACGATATCCTCAACCAGGACATCGACCCCACCGAAACCCGCGAGTGGGTCGACTCGCTCGATGCAGTGATCCAGCACGACGGTACCGAGCGCGCGCACTTTCTGCTGGAACGCATGGTCGACACCACTCGTCGTTCGGGTGGCTACCTTCCGTTTGACCCGACCACCGAATACGTCAACACCATCGCGTCCAGCCAGGAGGCGAAGAGCCCCGGCGATGCAGCGATGGAGTGGCGCATCCGCACCCTGATTCGCTGGAACTCGATGGCGATGGTGGTGCGGGCCAACCGCAAGCCGGGCGAACTGGGCGGCCATATCGCCAGCTTTGCGTCGAGCGCCACGTTGTACGACGTCGGCTTCAACCATTTCTGGCGCGCGCCATCGGCCGATCATCCGGGTGACCTGGTGCTGCATCAGGGTCATTCCAGCCCCGGCATCTATGCGCGATCGTTCCTGGAAGGCCGCCTGGCCGAGGAGCAGCTCGACCTGTTTCGCATGGAGGTCCTCGGCAAGGGTCGTGCACTGTCCTCCTACCCGCATCCGTGGCTGATGCCCGATTACTGGCAGGTACCGACGGTGTCGATGGGCCTGGGTCCGATCCAGGCGATCTACCAGGCGCAGTTCTTCAAGTACCTGGAACACCGCGGGCTGATCCCCAAGAGCGACCGCAAGATCTGGTGCTTCATGGGCGACGGCGAGTGCGACGAGCCGGAGTCGCTCGGTGCGATCTCGTTGGCCGGCCGCGAGGGCCTGGACAATCTTATCTTCGTTATCAACTGCAACTTGCAGCGTCTGGACGGCCCGGTGCGCGGCAACGGCAAGATCATCCAGGAACTGGAAGGCGCGTTCCGCGGCGGTGGCTGGAACACGATCAAGCTGGTCTGGGGCAGCTACTGGGATCCACTCCTGGCGCGCGACCACAAGGGCGTGCTGCGCAAGCTGATGATGGAAACCCTGGACGGCGAGTACCAGGCCTGCAAGGCGTTTGGTGGCGCCTACACGCGCGAGCATTTCTTCGGCAAGTACCCGGAAACGCGCGAAATGGTCGCCAACCTCAGCGACGACGACATCTGGCGGCTGAATCGCGGCGGCCATGATCCGCACAAGGTCTATGCGGCGTATCACGCAGCCACGCACACCAAGGGCATGCCCACCGTGATTCTGGCCAAGACGGTCAAGGGTTACGGCATGGGATCGGCCGGTGAGTCGCAGAACCCGACCCATCAGCAGAAAAAGCTGGACGAGGACTCGGTGCGGCATTTCCGCGACCGTTTCCAGATTCCGATCCCAGACAGCAAGCTCGCCGACGTACCGTACTACCACCCGGGCAAGGACTCCCCGGAAGTGCAGTACATGCTGGAGCGTCGCAAGGCGCTCGGCGGCTTCCTGCCACAGCGTCGGCGTCGGGCCGAGGCCAGGCTGAAGGCTCCGGAGCTGTCCGCGTTCGAGCAGATCACCAAGGGCTCGGGCGAGCGCGAGATCTCGACCACGATGGCGCTGGTTCGCGGCATCAACCTGTTGCTGCGCGACAAGCAGCTGGGCGAGCGTGTGGTGCCGATCGTGGCTGACGAGGCACGCACCTTCGGTATGGAAGGCATGTTCCGCCAGATCGGCATCTATGCGCCGTTCGGCCAGAAGTACAAGCCGCAGGATTCCGACCAGCTGCTGTACTACCGCGAGGACCAGAAGGGCCAGGTGCTGCAGCAGGGCATCAGCGAGGCGGGCGGCATGGCCTCGTGGATGGCGGCGGCGAGCAGCTATTCGATCAGCAACCAGGCGATGCTGCCGTTCTTCATCTACTACTCGATGTTCGGCTTTCAGCGCATCGGCGACCAGTGCTGGGCGGCCGGCGACATGCGCGCGCGCGGCTTCCTGGTCGGCGGCACGGCGGGTCGCACCACGCTCAACGGTGAAGGCCTGCAGCACGAGGACGGCCATTCGCACCTGCTGGCCGGCGCGATCCCGAACGTGAAGGCATACGACCCCACGTTCTCGTACGAAGTGGCGGTGATCCTGCAGGACGGCGTGCGCCGGATGATGCAGGAGCAGGAGGACATCTACTACTACATCACCGTGATGAACGAGAACTACAGCCATCCGGACATGCCCGCGGCCTGCGAGGAAGGCGTCATCAAGGGCATGTACCTGTTCAAGGACGGTGGCAAGCCGAAGAAGGGCGAGCCGCGCGTGCAGTTGCTCGGTTCGGGCACGATCCTGCGCGAAGTGATTGCTGCCGCCGAGCTGCTGGAGAAGGATTTCGGCGTGAAGTCCGACATCTGGTCCTGCCCCAGCTTCATCGAGCTGCGTCGCGATGGTTTCGACGCGGAGCGCTGGAATCGCCTGCATCCGGAGTCGGAACAGCGGGTGCCTTACATCACCGGCCTGCTCGAAGGTCGCCAGGGCCCGGCGATCGCCGCCACCGACTACGTGCGCGAGTTCGCCGACCAGGTCCGCGCCTTCATGCCCGATGGCATGCGCTACACCGTGCTCGGTACCGATGGTTTCGGACGCTCGGACACGCGTGCGCACCTGCGCGAGTTCTTCGAGGTCGATCGCTACTGGATCGCCCACGCCGCACTGGCGGCGCTGGCCAGGGACGGCAAGGTCAACGCCAAGGACGTCAGTCGGGCGATCAAGGAATACAAGCTCGATCAGGACAAGCCCAACCCGCTGACGGTCTGAGTTTCCGTCGAAACACAAAAAAGCCCGCCGAAAGGCGGGCTTTTTTGTGTTGGAAGCCCGCGATGGGCGAACGCTCAATCCTCGTCGTCGCTGCGGAACGCACGGCGCAGCAACAGGAACGCGCCGATCGTACCGGCCACGATCGCCACGGTCGCTGCCGGGTGGCGGCTCACCTGACGACGCAGACGGCGATACTGGTAGTTCGCTTCATCCGCGAAATCCTCGGCCGCATGCGACAGCTGGCGGCCATACGTCTTGCCACGCTTGCCGAAACGTTGGTTGATGCGTCGGCGTCCCCGCTCCAGCAGGCTTTGTGCGCTGCTGCTGGCACCATCGGCGTATTCGCGCGCGCGTTCGCCGGCACGCTCGGCGGTGTCGCGGATCTGACGCTCGATATCACGATTTCGCATGACGGCTCTCCTCGGTATCCGATATCGCAGCCTGCCACCGTGGCTGTGAGCGATGCGTAAACGAGGTCAGCCGCCGAGCTTGTATTCACCGCCGCGCTCCAGCGCGCGCTGGTAGGCCGGGCGAGCGTGGATACGCTCGAGGAAGGCCGACAGCCGTGGATGGTCGCTGCCCAGTTCGCCGCGGGCGGCGAAGGCCTCCAGCGGAAAACTCAGCTGGATATCAGCGACGCTGAGGGTGTGGCCGACGAACCACTCATTCGCGCCCAGCACGTCCTCCAGGTAATCCAGGTGCAGTTTCAGTTGCGGGTCAATGAAGGTCCGCCCTACCTTGTCGGCAATGTTGCGCGCGATCGGCTTCACGAAAAACGGCGCGGGCGCGGTCTTGAGCCGGTTGAACACCAGCTTCATCAGCAAAGGCGGCATCGCCGACCCTTCGGCGTAGTGCAGCCAGTAGCTGCAGCGCACGCGCTCGGGCGTACCGGTGGCCGGTATCAGTCCGCCTGCGCCATAGCGTTCGGCCAGATACTCGATGATCGCGCCAGACTCAGCCAGAGTGAGTGCGCCGTCGGTGATCACCGGCGACTTGCCCAGCGGGTGGATCGCCCGCAAGGCGCGCGGGGCCAGCATGGTCTTCGGATCGCGTTGGTAGCGCTTGATCTCGTAGGGCTGGCCCAGTTCTTCGAGCAGCCACAGGATGCGCTGCGAGCGGGAATTGTTCAGATGATGGAGGGTAATCATCCGACCATCTTGCGTGCCGGGTGCCGGCCTGGGCAAGCGTGCGTTCGTCGAGCTCGCTGCAGGGCGACTAGATCGTGTCGACGGCGCGTTCGTCGCCCTTGTCCGCTGCCACGTGCAGGCGCTGGCGTCGACGCAGGCTGGGGAACATGGCCATCCAGGCGCCCACGATCAGCAAGGTGCCGATGCCGCCGAGCACGGCCGAGCCGACGGCGCCCACCAGTGCCGCCAGCAGGCCCGACTCGAATTCGCCCAGCTGGTTGGAGGTGTTGATGAAAATGGCATTCACCGCGCTGACCCGGCCGCGCATGTCGTCAGGTGTATCCAACTGCACCAGGGCGCCGCGGATCACCATGCTGACCATGTCGAATGCGCCCAGCGCGAACAACGCCGTGAGCGACAGCCACAGCGCGGTCGACAACGCAAATACCAGGGTAGCCACCCCGAAACCCGCTACCGAGGCGAACATGATCGGGCCGACGCGGCGCTCCATGCCGTTGCGCGCAAGCCATAGCGACATCAGCAGCGCACCCACCGCTGGTGCGGCGCGAAGCAGGCCCAGGCCCCATGGGCCGGTGTGCAGGATGTCCTTGGCAAAAATCGGCAGCAGGGCGGTGGCGCCGCCCAGCAGCACGGCGAACAGATCCAGCGAGATCACGCCCAGCACATCGGGCCGGCGTCGGATGAAGTGCACGCCGGCGAACAGCGTTTTCAACGTGGCCGGTTCACGCCGCGGCGGCGCCTGCTCGTAGCGCAGGCGGCTCAGCAGGATCACCGAAACCAGATACAGCGCAGCGGTCGCCGTGTAGACCACGCCCGGGCCGGCGATATACAGAAAGCCGCCCAGCGCCGGGCCCATGATCATCGCGGCTTGGCCGGCCGAGGCGTTCACCGCCATCGCGCGGGGCAGGAGCCTGACCGGGACCAGTGCCGGCAACATCGACTGCAGTGCGGGAGACTCGAACGCCTTGGCGGTGCCGATCACGAACACCAGGGCCAGAATGCCGAATTCGTGGATGCCATGCGCCAGGCTCATGCCAGCGAGCACCGCGATCGCCACCCATTCCACGATCTGTCCGGCCAGCACGATCCGGCGACGTTCGAACTGGTCGGCCACGTGTCCGGCCGGCAACGCCAGCAGCAGGGACGGAATGAACTGCGCGAGGCCAATCAAGCCCAGATCGAGGGCGCGGCCGGTGGTCGAGTAGATCTGCCAACCCACCGCCACCGACAGCATCTGGAAACCGAAACTGGAGGCGCTGCGGGCCAGCCAGAAGGCGACGAAAGCGCGGTGGTCAAGAAGCGAATCCGCCGCGGGCTTGGTGGGTGATGGCATCGGTTGTCCTTGGCGGGCGGCCATTATCGGGCCGGCACCGCCTCCCGCCCAGTGCCAGCCAGTGGCAAGTTTGGCCGGCAGACAGGCGAAGCAGCCGATCGAAGGCGTGGCGGAATGGCCCGCGGGTGGCTTCAAAAACCCCACGAGAATCGAGGCATGACAAGGAGAAAACTTGAACTATCGGGACCTCCAGCGCTGGCGACGACCGCTCGAGGTTGCGGTCTGGGCGTTCTTGTACGGACTGACTGAATGCGACGTTCAACAGCTTCAGGTCGGTGATCGAGCATTCCGACCTGGCGGCGTGGCGGCCGTGGTCGCGGGAATGGAGCACCGCATGGCTGTTGCAGGCCTTGTTGCCCGCCGTGATCGTGCTCGAGCGGCGCTTCTCCCTCCAGTCCGCCATGTGGCGCCGCCGCCTGCTGCTGCATCTCCTGATCAGCGTGCCGTTCAGCCTGATCCATATGCTGGGCATGTTCGGCCGTGAAAAATCGCCCGTGACGTGGCGGGCGGGCACTGCGACTTCGGTCGGCTCTGGTTCAAGGTCGGCTATGGGTACCTGAAAGATGTACGTAGCCAGCTTTCGATCATCGCGGCATGGGGCCTGTAAGTTTTGCGGCGCCTGCGTCTGCCTATGTATGGGCGTGACTATGCAGCCGTCGTTATCGGTCAGCGCTGCGGCGGGGTTGATTGGGGAGGCAGCGGTTGCATCAGGCTGGTAGCTCGTTCCAAGCTAGCGACCTGTTCCAGACTGGTGTGTTGCCGATGAAACCTGCCTTGCGTTCCTTCCTGCCGCTTGCGCTCTGCGCAGGCGTGATTCTCTGCGGCTGCTCGCAGCCATCCAGTGCGCCGGGGTTGAGTGCAGCCCAGCAGCAGGCTCAGGTCGATGCGTCCGCGGCGGCGCGTAACCTGGACACCTATCGTCAACTGGTGCGTATCGGCAATGACGAGATGGTGGTGACGATGGGCAAGGACATCCTCAGCCGCTTCCCCAACAGCGACGCCGCCAGGGAAGTACAGAAGACCCTGCCGGCGATCGAGAAGCGCTACAACGAGAACCGCGAGAAAAACCGACTGACCCGGTTGTGGGTGTACCAGGTGGCGCCAATGGCCGGCGGCACGCAGTCCACGGCCGCCATCTACAACAGCGTGCCGGTCACTGGCGACAAGGTGCAACTGGTGCTGCGCCGGCATACCAGCTGGGGGCAGAGTGTTTTCCTGTACGGCAGCAAGCCGGGCTTCGTCTGCCGCGGCAATTGCACGATCGTCGGCAACGCCGATGGCAAGATGGTGCGGATCAAGGCCTTTGCTCCCAGCACCGGCGAGCCGGCGCTGATGATCACCGATGACAAGGCATTCCTGACGCTGCTGAAGAAAACCCGCAAGCTCAGGCTGGAGGTGACTTTTGCCGACGGCGACAAGAAGCGGACCCTGGTCTACGAGGTGGCAGGCTTCGATCCAGCCAAGTGGCAGCCATTGGGCAAGGGCGACAAGAAGGGGTAGCACAAGGATCTTTCGCGGCATGGCGCGCCGCACCGTATGCACGGTACGGCCCGGTGAGCGTTCTCGTTTTCATGTTTTCCGTGGGAGGTAGCGGCCATGTACAAGCTGTGGTGGTTGACCAGTGTCGCGCTGGCAGGTTTGCTTGCCTCCTGTTCCCGCGTGCCCTATGCGCAGCGCCAGCAGCAACGCCAAGCGGCCTATGCCGCGGCGGCTGGCCCGGCGGTGCGGCACTTCCACTTTGTGACGCTGTACTCGTGGGAGCCGCTGGGTGACAAGCAAGTGGTCATCTACACCCGGCCAAACGAGGCATGGCTGTTGGATCTGGGTGGCGGTTGTCCTGAGCTCGAATACACCCCCACAATCGGCCTCACCTCCATGTTCAACGAAGTGTCGATCAATTTCGACAAGATCCTCATCAAGCGTGGTTACTTCCCCTGCACAATCACTCAGATCCGGCCGGTGGACATGGCTCGGCTGAAGATCGAACAGCAGGCACAGCGCAAGATCGACAACCAGCCACGTGTCCAATCCTCGCCCGCGGGAGCGTGAGCGCGGGCCAGCTCAGCGCAGGACCAGTTTCCCGGTGATCCGCGCCAGCGGCTTTTCCAGGGCGGACTGCAGCCGTGCCGGCAGATCAAACGGCTTGAGCAACATCTTCGCCGTCATCGCAGCGGGGATGTGCCGGCGCAGCAGGCCGTGCGCGCGGTCGCGGATGCGCCGGAACTCGCGCTTATCGCCCAGGTGCTGCGGATAGCACTGGTTGAACATCTGGCGCAGGGCGATGTCGCCTTCCTCGCTCTTGATCTTGTCGAGCCGCCGCAGGATCACCCGGAAAACCTTGTAGCGCCCGAAATCCTCGCGCTGTCGATACAGGCGATAGTGCTGATAGAAGTGTTTGAAGTGACGTACTTCATCGCTCTTGATGTGGCTGGTCAGCTGCTTGAGCACCGGCTCATCGGTGATTTCGTTCAACGCCCGGTACAGGCTGGTCGTGCCGGTTGCCACCACGCAGCGCGCAGCCAGTTCGAGGCCGCCGCTGGATTCCAGTGGCTCGGAGGCGCAGGCCGTATCGTATTCGTCACAGAATGCACGAAAGCCCTTGTCCCAGTTGAATTCGGGCCAGACGGCTTTGACGTAGGCGGCCAGCGCTCGACCGTGCTGCTGCTCATCGTGTTCCCAGTGCTGGCTGAGCCAGGTTTGCAGTTCGACATCGCCGGCGAAATGGTTGATCAGCCTTTGCGTGCGCAGATGCGAGCCGCGTTCGACAAACGACGAACTGCACAGCAGGAAAAACAGGTCTTCGTTGTGGCGGACTCTGGCGTGATCGACCTGGCGCAGATCGAGGCTTTCCAGCGTCCACGACAGAGGGGTGTCATAGCTCAAATATATTCTCGTGTGGCCGGAGGCAACCAAGGGCGGCACCGTGCCACGTGATGGTCAAAAGGTTGCACAGGACAAGGCTTTGGCGTGCTGGCGGATTAACCTGACCCGACTTGCCACTGCCACTGCCACTGTCGGCAGGAGTCCGCGTGGCCTGATATCACCGCACTACGGTGACCGGCACATGGGCGCGCTCCAGCACGTTGCTGGATACCGAGCCGAGCAGCCAGCGCGCGAGTGCGCCGCGTTCGGTATGACCGATCACGATGTGATCGATGCCGTGCAGATCAACCTGGTTGAGCAAAACATCGCCTGGGCTGCCATGCGTCAGCTCCACGTCGACCAGGCGGTCGGCATCGGGAACGATCTCGGTCAGTTCCTGCAGCAATTCTTTCGCGCGAAGAGTTCCGCAGTCAGCCATCATCAGGGCGCTGGCGTCGGCGCCGCCCTCGGTGATCTGCAGTACCGATACCACGCGCACCCTGCCGTTGTTGCAGCGTGCCAGATCCATGGCGAACTGGAATGCGCGGCGTGACGCATCGGAGCCGTCGTAACCCACCAGCGAATATTTGACCATGACTTTGTCCTGCGAACGGGCAGCAACGCCTGACTGAGTCTAGGCAGGAATACGCCAGTGGGACAAGCCGGAACGGCCAGGGGAGCGGGTCAGAGCTGACGCGGCCGAGGGTTCTCGCTCGAGGTCATTGACGCGGCCAAGCTGAACGGAGCGAACGACCTCTGCACACTGCGATCACGTCGTGCTGCACACGATCCACCCACCAACGCAGCGCTGCGCCACGCTATCTGCAGGCGACACCCGCACTGCCGCGGCAACGAATCCGATGTCGAAGAACACCTGAAGGAGAGAACCAATGATCAAGCGTACGTTTGGAATGGCTGCCCTGGTCATGGCCTGTGCCGGCGCCATGACCGTACTGCCCATCAGCAATGCCCACGCCAGCGAGGCGACGGTGAAGTGCGATCTGGTCTACAACCTGTCGGGCTGGTCGCTGATCTACAAGCACGCCGAGGGCAGCGGTACGGTCAGCTGCAGCAACGGTGAGCATGCGAACGTGAAAATAGCTGTCGTGGGCGGTGGTCTTACCGCTGGCAAGTACCACATCGACAATGGCAAGGGCGAGATCAGCCACGTTCACGGCATCAGCGAGGTCTTCGGAGACTACGCCCAGGCTGGCGCCGAAGCTGGCGTAGTGAAGAGTTCGCAGGCCCAGGTGCTCACCAAAGGCACGGTCTCGCTGGCGTTGGCCGGTACCGGTGAGGGTGTCAACCTGGGTATTTCAGCGGGCAAGTTCACCATCACGAAACGCTGATTGGCACGGGATAGGTGATCAAGAAGGGCGCCTCCGGGCGCCCTTCTTGATGGCTGGGCGTAAACTCCGTCGTCTGCTGGCTCCCTTCCTTTTTCGCTGGAGATACCATAGATGCGTCGCTTTTCCCGTCTGCTCGTGTTGACACTGTTGTGCGCATTCGTCGCGCCGGCTTTTGCCGTCATGCCGCAGGCTGGCGAGGTCGCTCCCGCGTTTCGCCTGCAGGATCAGAATGGTCATTGGCGCAGTCCGGCCGACTTTCACGGGCATTGGCTGGTCATGTATTTTTACCCCAAGGATTTCACGCCAGGCTGCACTACCGAGGTATGCACCTTCCGCGATGACATTGCGAAGTTGCGCAAGGCTGGCGCCGAAGTCGTTGGCGTAAGCCTGGACAACGTGAAGTCGCATGCCGATTTCTCCGCGAAGTATCACGTGCCGTTTCCACTGCTGTCCGATGCCGATCGCACGGTAGCTGCCGAGTATGGTGTGCTGACGTCGCACATGAACATGCATTACGCCAAGCGAACCACCTTCCTGATCGACCCTGCGGGCAAGATCGCCGAGGTCTATGTCGATGTTGACCCGGAGAAAAATTCGGCCCAGGTGCTGAGCGATCTGGCCATGCTCAAGGCGGACCACTGATGCCGCTGAATGCGCGAGCAGACCGCACGCCAGCGCCAAGGTTTGCCCTGTGGGCGATCGGGCCGTGGCTCTTGCTGCTGATCGCAGGCATGGGCTTCGTGCAATACCTGAGGCATGGGGACTACCTTTACCTCCTTGCTGCCCTGGTGGTGATCGTGGTCAGCGCCGGGTGCGTCATGCGTCAGGCGTGGGCGCGGCCTGCCATGCAGGTGCTGGCCGTGTTGCTGGCGTTGTGGGCACTGCTCAGCGGTGGCTGGATGTTGCAGCAATGGGGCGATTTTGAAACCGCACGGCAGCATGCATTGGCCCAGCCGCAACTGGCGCCTATTGCACTCTGGATGATTGCGCGGGCCCAACGCACGTGGCAGGTGGCGCTGGTGTTCAAGGCTGCCGCGATACCGTTGCTGCTGTGGTTGGCCTGGGCGCTCGGGCGAGCGAACGTGCGGCGACAGTTTCGCTCACGGCATTGAGCCGGCAATCGTCAGCCGACCGGGTCAACGGGAGTCGCGCGTAGTTGCGGGCCGCAGGGGCGGAGTTTATTGTGCTGTGATGGCGCCGCCAGATCATCAGCGCTACAAGTAGTGCATCCCGCTGGATGGACGGCCCAACCGGAGTTGCTCAGGAGGAGTCGCTGTAATGAAACGCGGATTGCTGGGAGTGGCGGGAGTCTTGCTGGCGGGTGTGGCACTGGCCGCCGGGCCCTATGCTGTGCGCAAGCGCGTGCAGGCGAGCATGCTGGTCAGCGGCTCGATCACGGTGGCGCCGGATGGAACCGTGAAAAGCGATGTCATCGAGCACCCGGAAAAGCTGCCCACGCCGGTCGTCAAATTGATCGAGCACAGCGTGCCGACGTGGCGCTTCGCACCGGTCGTTCGCGACGGCCAGCCGGTGATGGCGAAAGCCGCCATGAGCCTGCGCATCGTGGCCAAGCCGATCGGCAGCGGAAATTTTTCGATCAGCATCGAAGGCGCGAATTTCAACCAGCCTTCTCCCGACCAGATCGCCAGCGCGAAGCGACGCGAACCGCCGGTGTACCCGCGAGCAGCAATTCGTGCGGGCGTCAGCGGCACGGTATATCTGGTGCTGCGCGTGGATCGGCAGGGCAAGGTGGCAGACGCGGCAGTCGAGCAGGTGAATATCGGCGAGGTCGCCAGCGACCCCGAACTGGCCCGTTGGCGGCGCGTGCTGGCGGACGCCTCGCTGGACGCTGCCCGGCGATGGACCTTTCTGCCGCCTGGTTCCGGCAAGGATGCCGCGGCGCCACCCTACCGGATCGCGCGGGTGCCGATCTACTTCCGCCTGCGCCGCTTCGGCGTGCCTCATCCCGATGAGGGCTATGGCAGTTGGAGGGCCTATGTGCCGGGGCCGCTCCAGCCGGTGCCGTGGCTTGATCACCGGATGCTCTCCAGCGGCGTGGATGCGCTACCCGATGGTGGGGTTTACCCCGTGGCGCAGAGTCTGCATCTGACGACGCCGCTCGCCGGCGCCTGACGGCGGCAGTGATACCGGCGACCTGCTTTTCGCGGCTTGCTTTCGTGTCGCGCCCGCATGTTCAGCCGGGGTTGGTGGATCGCCAGCTATCGCTTGCTGGCCCTCCCTTGTGGATACCGAACGATGCGTACTCCCTATTACCTGTTGATTCTGTTGCCCTGGCTCGCTGCGTTGCCGTCGCAGGCGCAGGATCTGGCAGCCACCTGCCGTGCCAGCAGCAGCTATGACGTCACCCTGGCGCCGGACATCCTGCAATTTGATCGGCAGGCGCCAGCGCCGCTGCACGTGGATATCGCGGGAGGCGTACTGCGCACGGATGGGGTGAAAGTACGGCTTAACCTTGAGGACAGGGACCGTCTGGTGCTGTTCGAGCGCAACCTGCGTGCGTTGGCGCCGCGCGTGCGGACGGTGGCCCGTAACGGGGTCGATATTGCCGTGCAGGCCTTGCGCACCGAAGCCGACGGCATGGGCCTGAGCGCCGATGCCAGAGCCGAATTCGACCGCCGCCTGACCATGCACGCCGACGAGCTGAAGCGTCGTATCGCAGCCAGTCGAAGCACGCGCGACTGGCAAGGTGATGCTGCCAATCAGTATGCCAACCAGATCGCCGCCGATCTGTTGCCGATACTGGCGGCCGACCTGGGTCAGCAGGCACTCAATGCGGCCCTGAGTGGTGACATGCAGGCCGCCGCCAGCCTGCGTGATCGCGCGACCTCGCTGGCCACCGAGTTGCAGCCGCATCTGCAGCAGCGAATGCAGGCATTGCGCCCGCAGGTCGAGGCCTTGTGCCCGGCGATCAGGCGGTTGGCTGAGTTGCAGCAAGGTGTGCGGGCGAGCAATGGGCAGCTGCTTGACCTGTTGCAGGTCGGCTCATGAATTCGGTTCAGCTGAACTGCCAGCTGACGGGCCGGGGAAACACTGCGCGGGGTTAATGTCCCGCTAAGTGGGCGGGGGGCACCATGCCTTGGTGAACCCCTCATCGCACCGTCCGAAGCCCGTCATGCCGTTGCGTGCGTTGCCGGCTGCATGCAACGCCCTGATTCGACGCTGCATTGACCTGCGTCAGCTCTATCGTTACGCGGCCTCGGCGAGTGAGCCAGGTTTGCGCATGGTGCTCAATGAGAATGCGCAGACGCTGGATATGTTGATCGCCGATCTGCAGGCCCAGGTGCATGCCGCTGGCGGCAAGCCATGCGCCTGCGGAAGCTGGCGCGGAGCGGGCAGACGCCAACTGGCCGGCTGGCTGGTGCGCTTCGCCAATCGCCGGGATGGTGCCTGGATCCGTGCGCTGGCCCGCCAGGAAAGTAGCTTGCTGCAGGCTTTTGAGCGCACTATTGCCGGGCTGCCGACGGAGTCTTCACGGGGGCTGGCCCGACAGTTGCCGCGACTGCGGGGCATCCATATGGATATGCATAGTCTGGCCGGCACCGCGCGCTGACGGGGACCATCATGCAGGCGATCATCCAGGACATTCTCGGCTTCTGGTTCGCGCCGGCCCACGCCACGCACTGGTTTGCCGCGGATGCAGGATTTGATGCCCAAATCCGCGGGCATTTCGGCGATGCCGTGGAGGCCGCGGTCCTGGGGCGGCTGGACGACTGGACCGCTGAGCCCGCGGGATGGCTGGCGCTGTTGCTCCTGCTCGACCAGTTCTCCCGCAACCTTCATCGCGGGTACGCTCGCGCATGGGTCGGTGACGTCAAGGCTCAACGCGTCGCGTTGTCAGGGATTGCCCGCGGCGATGACCGGCGACTTCCTCCGCAACAGCGCGTATTCGCCTACTTGCCGCTGGAACACGCCGAGGACATGGCGCTGCAGCAGCGCTCCGTGGAACTGTTCGAACTCCTGGCTGCCGAGGTCGATGCTGAACAGCACCCGTGCTTTTCCGGATATCTGGATTATGCTCGGCGGCATCGCGACGTCATCGCGCGATTCGGGCGTTTCCCGCATCGCAATGCCGCGCTCGGTCGCATCAACACGCCGGAAGAGGAGAGTTATCTGGCCGAGCCTGGTGCGGGCTTTTAAGGCTATATCCTGGAAGGAGATGGTCATGCGTCGTTGGTTGCTCATACCCTTGCTTGCCGTCAGTCTGAATATCTGTCCTGCCGCGATCTTGCGCGTTGGCCAGCAGGTACTGTCGGTGGACGATACCGCTTCACACGTGATCGCCCTGCTGGGCAAGCCGGACTTCAAGGAGCCGGTGGAAAACAAATTCGGCGGGTATCTCGGTGAGCGTTGGCAATACAACCGGGAGCAGGATCATGTGGTCACCGTCACGGTGGTCAACGGCAAGCTTGTCGACATCGAAGATCGTCACAACTGAGTCGGCACCGCCACGGAATGGACGTCCTTTTCATCATCGACCAGGGAGCAGGTCATGCGCATTTTTCTCATCCTCGCCTTGTTTGTCTTCAGTGCTTCCGCGCAGGCGTCGAGTACCTTGCGTGTCGGCAACCAGGTGCTCACTGCCGGTGACAGCCGCGAGCGGGTGGTCGAGTTGCTTGGCAAGCCGTCCTCGAAATCGCACACGCGCAAAACCCGCACCCGTGGCGCCAGGCGCGGCGTTCGGGTGCTGGAGAAGGATCGTGGCGGCGAGCAGTGGCGCTACCGGCGTGGTGATCACGTCACCGTGGTAACCATCGTCAATGGGCGAGTCAGTGACATTGATGATCGCAGGCTATGATTCGAGCCGGTATGGCAAACGCCAGCGCTCCGGCCTTCGGCAAATTTTTCATCCACGGTTTGATAGTCTGCCTCGTGTTTTCCACGCGAGTTGCCAACCATGCATGACTTTCTAGCCAACCTCCTTGGTCCAAAAATCGCCGAGACCACCATCCATCTCGGCTTGAACCTGTTGATGGCCCTGCTGATCCTGCTGGTCGGGATCTGGTTGGCCGCGCGGATGGCCAATCTGCTGCAGCGGGCGATGGAGCGCGCGTCCGTCGATATCACCCTGGTGGGCTTCCTGCGCAGGGTGCTCTACAGCATCCTGATCGCGGTGCTGGTGGTGATCTCGCTCAACACGGCGGGCATGTCGACCGCGCCGCTGGTGGCCGCGCTCGGTGCCGCCGGGCTGGCCATCGGCTTGTCGTTGCAGGGGTCACTGAGCAACCTGGCCTGGGGGGTTCTGCTGATCACCTTTCGTCCGTTCCGGGTCGGCGATTTCGTCACCGCCGGCGGCATCGACGGCACGGTGGAGAGCATCAATCTGATGCATACCCTGCTTTCGCTGCCGGACGGACGCGAGGCGATCGTGCCCAATGGCAAGGTGGGAAGCGACGCGATCCTCAATTACAACCGCCGCGGTACCCGCCGCTTCGAGCTCACTGTCGGCATCGGCTACAAGGACGACATCGGCGCCGCGATGGCGGAGATCAAGAAGTTGTTCGAGCAGGACCAACGCATCCTCAAGGATCCGGCGCCGGGTGTCTGGACGTCCGGGCTTGGCGAAAGCTCGGTCGACCTGATTGTGCGGGCGTGGACCAGGCCAGACGATTTCTGGGCGACCAAGACCGACCTGTTGCGCGCGATCAAGGAGCACTACGACGAGGCCGGTATCAGCATCCCGTTCCCGCAGCGCGAGCTCACCATGGTGCAGGGCAAGTTGCGGGAACCGACCGCCAAGCCCAGCTGAGCGTGGCGGATCGCGGTGGCGTCACGCCGCCGCGATCCGCATCGCCTCACTGCACCGTCACCGCGCGCCGGTTGTCGCTGGAGACCTTGTCGATCAGTTCGTTGTAGGGGTCGATGCCGGCCATGGCGGGCAGGCCGTCGACGGTGACCGTGATCGTGCTGTCCCCATCCTTGACGAGCTGTTTGTGCAGGTACAGCGGCTTGCCGTCCTTGCCCGTGCCGGGGGCTGCGGCGAACACGCCGATGTCGATCGGGATATCCATCTTGCCCGGGGTTTCCTTGCCGGTGCCGTCGACGTAGACCTTGCCGGCATGCACTTTCATGGTCACCTCGTACTTGCCGTCAGGCAGCTTCTTCGCGGTAGCCGTGACCATGCGGTTGTCGAACAGGGTGATCTTCCAGAAAAAATCATTCAGCATCGGCTGCCACTGCGGCCCGAGTGCCTTGCTCAGCGCATCCATGAACTCCTGCGAGTCGGTGTACGGCGGCTGCTGGAAGCCCTTGTCGATCAGGAACTGCTTGAGCATCGCATCGAGTTTTGCCTCGCCGACGTAGTCCTGCAGTGCGTAGAACACCATCGAGCCCTTGCGGTAGTGGATATACGGCTGGTTCTCGACCTTGGCCAGCGGCTCCTCGGACCGCTTTTCGGTCGCGCGGCCGACCAGGTAGCTGTCCAGTTCGTACTTCAGGAATTTGCGCATCTGGTCGGCGCCGTACTTGTGCTTCATCACCATCAGTGAGGAATACTGAGCCAGCGATTCGCTGAGCATGGTCGAGCCCTGCGTGTTGGCGCCGATCACCCGGTGCGCCCACCACTGGTGCGCCACTTCGTGCGCGGTGACGTCGTAGACGTAGTCGATCTTGGACTTGTCGCGCAGGTCGGCAATGAAGCCGATCGACTCGGAGAACGGAATGGTGTTGGCGAACGACTGCGCGAACGCGGCGTAGCCCGGAAACTCCACGATGCGCAGCTGCTTGAACTGGTACGGCGTGTAGTTCTTGTCGTAGTAGGCCAGTGAATCCTCCGCGCTCTCGATCATCCGGTCCACGTTCCACGCATGCGCCGGGTTGTAGTACACGGAGATCGCCACGCCGTGATCGTTCACGCTTTTCACCGCGTAGCGCGCCGACAGCCAGGCGAAGAAATTCAGCATCGGCTGCTTCATCGTGTAATGGAAATAGCGTCGGCCGCCGGCCGTCCACTCCTTCTGCAGCGTGCCTGGTGCCAACGCGATCTGGTCGGCGGCGGTGGATACGGTGGTGTCGAAGCTGATCCAGTCCGCGTCGTTGCTGATGTAGGTGTTGGCGCGAGCCTTCTCGTCGCCCAGCGGAGGCATGCGTGGCACATCCAGCTTCAATCCATACTTGCGTCGGTCGTTGCGGTCGGTGAGCTGGACCTGATTCTGATAGCCGAACTGCGGCATCACCTGATTGTTGAAGAAGGTGCCGTTGTGGGCGAGGAAGGTACCCTCGGGGGAGTTGGTGAAGCCCTTGGGCGCGTATTCCAGGCTGAAGTCGAATGACATCGACGCACCGGGCGCCAGCGGCGTCTTCAGCTTGTAGATGGTGACGCCAAGATCCTTGTCCACGCTCACCGTGTCGTGTGGCGCAAACTCCAGAGACTTCACGGTGAACTCGTCGGTGAAGTTCACGAACAACTCGCTGAGTGGCGTGGCGTGCTTGTTGACGAGGGTGTAGTGGCCGCGTATTTCCAGCCTGCGCTGGTACGGGTAAATGTCGACGTCTGCTTTCACCGCGGTAATGCGTGGTTGCGGCAGATCCTGATCTTTGGCGTACTTCTTCTCGTAGTCGGCGCGCTGGATCGTCTTGGTCGTGCTGTTCTGAAAGTGGTTGAGCACGTTGGTGTTGTAGTAGATCCAGGCACCGCTGCCAATGAAGCTGAGCAAGCCCAGTGCCAGCGCGATTACCGCCGGTGCCTTGATCCGCGCCCTTGCCTCGCGCCGGCGCTCAGCCCAGGACAGGCCGGTGCCACGAACCCAGAACAGCGCGGCAAGCACCAGCAGTACCAGCGCGGCGCAGGCCCAGTAAAAATCGAACCACAGCACGCCGGTGAGGAAATGACCGTATCCGTTCATATCCGAATACGGTGCGCCCGGCGTGCTGCCGTAGTTGTACAGATGCTGCTCCCAGTGCAGCAGGCCGAAGCCGATTGTGCTCAGCACCAGCCACATGATGGTCAGCAGGTAGCCGAGGAACTTGTTGTTCGAGATCACCTGCAGGAACAGGGCGAGCACCGCCAGCAACACGAACGGTACCGCCTGCAATGCGAGCGTTTCCAGGTACAGGCCAAGCTCCAGGCGGGTAAAACCGTGGCCCAGCTGCCAGCCTATGCCGACCATGGCGCCAACCAGCAGGAAGCTGGCGATTACCGCCAGCAAGGCGCCCAACTTCGCGGTCAGCGGCACCCAGTCGGGTACCGGAAAGGCGTCGCTCACCTCGGCCGAGCGCTGGCTACGCTCGCGCCAAACCAGTTCACCGGCATAGAAGGTGATGATGATATAGAGCAGCCACTGGAAGCCGCCCTGGATGTTTTCCAGTACCTGATGCGTGACCGGGTAGGTCGCGGTGCCATAGATCTGGTTGGATAGCAGGAACGCACCGAACAGGTTGGCCAGGCCCAGCGCCAGCATGATCAGGAACGGCACGCCACGCAGCACACCCAGCGTGTCGAAGGCGAACTGCGTGCGCAGCTGCAGCAGGTGCGCACGCAGGTCATTGGCAAGCTTTACCGTGGGCAGGGTCAGCGTGCTGGCGCTGGCCTGCGGGCGCAGCATCGGCGGTTCCGAGCGCTTCTTGCGGCGGGGCAGTTTCAGGCCCTCGCCATCGGGTCGGAACAGGGCAAAGGTCGCCAGCAGCATCAGCACGCTCATGCCGACCCACAGCATCCGGTTGAACAGCAGCACGCCGACCAGAGCGGGCAGGTCGTGGTTGGTCTGGTCGGCGGACCAGTAGCGCGTGACGATGCCAATCGTGCGCCCGCCGAAGGGATCAAGCATGGCCGCGATGACGTGATTGTTGACATCCCGGGTCAGCAGGGCGGCGATGGATTGCAGTACGAAATAGGCGATCAGCCCGATATAGGTGGCCAGCAGTGAGCGCGTGTTGGTGGCCAGCAGGTACATCAGCGCGGCGATGAACAGGACATCCGGCACCACGATCACGCCGAATGCCCACGCATAACCGTGCCAGCTGGCCGGCCCGAGCCGCGCCGCATCGACCCACGGCATCATGCTGCCCAGCGCCACGCCCAGTGCACACACCACCATCACCGCCAGCGCGGACGCGTAGCCCGCCGCGAAGCGCCCGCCGAGATAGGCGCTGCGGCTCATCGGCGTGGTGAAGAACATTTCCGAAGTACGCTGATCGAAATCGCGCAGCGCCGCACCGCCCACGAAAATGGTCGAAAGCAGGATGCTCAACACAGTGAGCAGGGCCATCAGGCGCACGATCACCAGCGGCGCATTGCGCAGCACGTTGCCGCTGGCGCCACCGACGATCACTGCGTCAGTGCTGGTGAGGGTGAACGCCAGCGCACCGAAGACCAGGGCGACGATCCAGAACAGCGGCGCCGCCAGTTGCTGGCGCAGCTCGAACCGGCAGATCTCAAAAGCGTTTGACTTGAAAAACATCGGTGATCCCGTTTGGTGCAGGAGCGCACCCTGTGTGCGATGCCTTTTGTCTTGATGCAGAAAGGCATTCGCGCGCCAGAGTGCGCATCTACAGGATTTGAAGAGAGCTCACGCTGCCTTGGCCGTCGCCTGCGCACGCAGGCGCCCGAAATAGACGTCTTCCAGATCAGGCGCGACGGCTTCAAAGCCCTCTTCTGGCTTCTGGTCGGCCAGCACGTGCAGCAGGGTGTGGCCAGCGGCGAGGCGGGTGGACAGGATGTTCATGCGGGCGCGATAGGCGTCCAGCTCGGTCTTGTCGATACTGCGGCGCCAGACGCGGCCATCCAGCGAGCGGATCGCCTCGGCCGGCTCGCCGGTCAGCAGCACCTGGCCCTGGCCGATGATCGCCATGCGCGAACACAGGTCGGTGACGTCTTCCACGATATGGGTGGACAGGATCACCACGACCCGTTCGCTGATCTCCGCCAGCAGGTTGAGGAAACGGTTGCGCTCTTCCGGGTCGAGTCCGGCGGTGGGTTCATCGACGATCATCAGGCGTGGATCACCGATCAGCGCCTGGGCGATGCCAAAGCGCTGCCGCATGCCGCCGGAGTAGGTGCCGAGCTTGCGTTTGCGCACATCCCACAGGTTGACCTGGCGCAGCAGCGCCTCGACCAGTTCTCGCCGCTCGCTCTTTACGGTGACGCCCTTGAGCACGGCGAAGTGCTCCAGCATCGCCTCGGCCGATACCTTCGGATAGACGCCGAACTCCTGCGGCAGGTAGCCGAGCAGGCGACGGGTGGCCTGCTTGTCGGCCATCAAGTCCATGTCATCGAGCTTGATCGTGCCCTCGTCCGGTTCCTGCAGGGTGGCGATCGTACGCATCAGCGAAGACTTGCCCGCACCGTTGGGGCCGAGCAGACCAAACATGCCATGGGGTATATCCAGCGAGACACCGCGCAGCGCTCTCACACCATTGGCATAGGTTTTCGACAGGTCACATATCGTCAGCATCGGTGGATTCCTGTGCCGCCAGGCGCGGCGTGTTGGAGAAGTCAGCGTAAGGCATGGCTCAGGGGCCTGCCTGCGCACAATGTCATGCATACGCTAGCGCATGGAGGACGTGGTCGGGTGCACCGGTGCATTTTGTGTCATGCGAAAGGGCCGTCCGTTCGTTATGATTGATTCCTTTGTATGCGACCGCCATCCCCGAGCGGTACGCCATCGCCATTCGCAGGAGACATCATGGCCGACCTCAAAGAAGCTCTCGTTCCCGATATCGGTCACTCAGGTGTTCCCGTTATCGAAGTGCTGGTCAAGGTCGGAGACCGGGTGCAGAAGGAACAGAGTCTGATCACGCTGGAGTCGGACAAGGCGACCATGGAAGTGCCCGCGCCGTTTGCTGGCGTGATCAAGGAGCTGAAGCTCAAGGTTGGCGACGAAGTTTCCGAAGGCGCGGTGATCGCGTTGATCGAAGTCGAGGGCAGCGTCCCAGCGGTCAAACCCGAGCCACCGGCCTCCGCCAGCGAAGCCAAGCCGGTCAGCCAGGCCGAGCCCGCCGCGGCGCCGAAGCCGGCTGCACGAACACCAGCACCAGCACCGGCACCCGTCGCCGCCGCGCCGGCGGCGCGTGCACCACTGGACGCCACCATTGTGATGCCCGGCGACGCGCCCTACGCCAGTCCGGCGATCCGTGCGTTCGCGCGCGAGTTGGGCGTGGATGTCCACCAGGTCAAGGGTAGTGGTCGTGGCGGCCGCATCCAGCGCGAGGATGTCAGTGCCTGGGTCAAGCATGCACTGGCCTCCGGTGCGCGCCCCACCGGCGGCGCCTCTGCTTCCGTCGGCGGCCTCAACCTGCTGCCGTGGCCCAAGGTCGACTTTGCCAAGTTCGGCGAGATCGAGGAGAAGCCGCTGTCGCGCATCCAGAAGATTTCCGGCGCCAACCTTGCGCGCAACTGGGCGATGATTCCGCACGTCACCCAGCACGAAGACGCCGATATCACCGAGCTGGAAGCGTTCCGCAAGCAGCTTGGTGCCGAGAACAAGGAGCTGAAAATCAGCCCGCTGGTATTCCAGATCAAGGCGGTGGTGGCGGCGCTGAAGGCGTTCCCGCAGTTCAACGCATCGCTCGACGAATCCGGTGAAAAGCTGATCCTGAAAAAGTATTTCCACATCGGCATTGCGGTCGACACGCCCGATGGCCTGGTGGTGCCGGTGCTGCGTGATTGCGACAAGAAGGGCCTGCTCGACCTGGCCCGCGAAATGGGCGAGATCTCGAAGAAGGCGCGCGACAAGAAACTCGGCCCGGCCGAGATGTCCGGCGGCTGCTTCTCGATCAGTTCGCTCGGCGGCATCGGTGGCACCGGCTTCACGCCGATCGTCAACGCACCGGAAGTGGCCATCCTGGGCGTTTCAAAGGCGGCGATGAAGCCGGTATGGAACGGCAAGGAGTTCGCGCCGCGGATGATCCTGCCGATGTCGCTTTCCTACGACCACCGCGTGATCGACGGGGCGCTGGCTGCTCGCTTTGCCTCCTTCCTGGCCAGCCAGCTCGGCGACATCCGTCGCCTGCTGCTGTAACGGGATCGACGGATGCACGTAGCCCTGCCGCCTGGTGCGACCGCCACGGCCCTGGTTCCAGACGCACACGCGGTGGTGAATCAAGGTATCGATCAGGTCAACGACTGGCTTGACATGGGCTTCAAGTTCGGCGGGATCGACGTGACGATCGGCTCGGTGCTGGGCTCGTTGCTGGTGCTGGTGATCTTCCTGGTCGGCTCGGCGATGCTGAAGCGGCTGTTGCGTCGGTACGTTCGGCGCAACGAACACGTCAACCAATCGACCATCTACACGGTAGAGCGGTTGGTGCACTATCTGCTGCTGACCATTGGCGTGCTGTGGGGGCTGAGCGTGGCCGGCGTGCCGATGGCGAAAATGAGCGTGTTCGCCGGTGCGTTGGGCGTCGGCCTCGGTTTCGGCTTGCAGGCGATCTTCAACAACTTCGTCTCCGGCCTGATCCTGCTGTTCGAGCGCAGCCTCAAGGTCGGTGATTTCGTCGAACTGGCCTCCGGCGTCCACGGGCATGTGCGCGACATCTACATCCGTTCCACCCGCATCACCACCAATGACGACATCGACATCCTGGTGCCGAATTCCGAATTCGTGAACGGGCGAGTGGTGAACTGGACCCTGCGCGAAGTGGCCCGTCGGCTGAAGGTTCCGTTTGGCGTGGCCTATGGCACTGACAAGGAGCTGGTGAAGAAGGCCGCGCTGGAAGCAGCTGCCGCGGTGCCGTTCACCCTGAGTCTGGATGGTCCGCGCGGACCGCAGGTGTGGCTGAGCGGTTTCGGCGACTCCTCGCTGGACTTCCAACTGGTGGTATGGCTTAACGCCGATGCCACCCGCCGCCCCGGCACGGTCACGGCAGCCTATAACTGGGCGTTGCATACCGCACTGGAAAAATACGATATCGAGATCCCCTTTCCGCAGCGGGATCTGCATGTGAAGAGTTGGGTGCAAAAGCCGGATAACGAGACCAGAGCGTCGCAATCCACCTCCACCTCACTGCCCATGTCCGAGCATGGCAACGACGCCGCCCGCGATGTGGTTCGCGACATCGCCGAAGAGTCGGCCACCCGCTCAGTCCCATCCTCCCCCCACGCCCCAAAGGCAGCGCACTGACGCTCCTGCGCCACATAAGGAAGCAAGCCATGGCTAACACCATCGAGATCAAGGTTCCCGACATCGGCGGTCACGACAACGTACCGGTAATCGAGGTGCTGGTGAAAGCCGGCGATACCGTAGCGAAAGAGCAGAGCCTGATCACGCTCGAATCAGACAAGGCGACCATGGAGATTCCCTCCACGGCGGCGGGTGTGATCCGGGAGATCAAGCTGAAAGTAGGCGACGAGGTGTCCGAAGGCGCGGTGATTGCCGTGCTGGAAGTCGCCGGTGCAGAGGGCAACGCGGAACTGGCTGGCTCGTCGGCGGCTTCCAGCGAGGCAAGCGAGCAAGTGAGCCCGCCCGTGCCGCCAGCCGCGGCACAGAAGGCTGCCGAGACCAAGGCGCCGCCCACTGCGGGCTCGTCCGGAAGAGCCGCCGACATCGAGTGCAAGCTGGTCGTGCTTGGCTCCGGCCCCGGTGGTTATACGGCGGCCTTCCGTGCCGCTGATCTCGGCGTCGACACCGTGCTGGTGGAGCGTTACGAGAGTCTCGGTGGTGTCTGCCTCAATGTGGGCTGCATCCCGTCCAAGGCGCTGTTGCATGCCGCCGCGGTGATCGACGAGGCCGAGGCAATGGCGGCGCATGGCGTCAGCTTTGGCAAGCCGACGATCAACATCGACAAGCTGCGCGACTTCAAGAGCAAGGTGGTCGGCAAGCTTACCGGCGGCCTGGCTGGCATGGCCAAACAGCGCAAGGTGCGCACGGTCGAGGGTGTCGGCACGTTTGTGTCACCCAACGAATTGGAAGTCCGGACCAAGGACGGCAGCAAGCTGATCCGTTTCGAGTACGCGATCATTGCTGCCGGTTCGCAGTCGGTGAAGCTGGGCATGTTCCCGTGGGACGATGAGCGCATCCTCGACTCCACCCGCGCCCTGGAGCTCGCCGACGTGCCGAAGAAATTGCTGGTCGTCGGTGGCGGCATCATCGGGCTGGAAATGGCCACCGTATATGCGGCGCTGGGCAGCGAAGTCACCGTGGTCGAGTTCATGGACCAGATCATCCCCGGCGCCGACGCCGACCTGATCAAGCCGCTGGCGCAGGGTCTGGGCAAGCGGCTCAAGGGTATTCACCTGAAGACCAAGGTGGTTCAGGCCAAGGCCACCAAGAAGGGTATCGAGGTCGGCTACGAGGGCGACAGCATCCCCGAGACCAGCTTGTTCGACCGCGTGCTGGTGTCGGTCGGGCGTTCGCCCAACGGCGGCAAGATCGGTGCCGAGAAGGCCGGCGTGGCGGTGACTGAGCGCGGCTTCATCAACGTCGATTCGCAGATGCGCACCAACGTTCCGCACATCTTCGCGATCGGTGATCTGGTCGGCCAGCCGATGCTGGCGCACAAGGCCACGCACGAGGCGAAAGTCGCCGCCGAAGTCGTCGCCGGCCACAAGAGCCACTTCGACGCGCGGGTGATCCCGTCGGTCGCCTATACCGATCCGGAAATCGCCTGGGTCGGTGTGACCGAACGCGAGGCGAAGGAGAAGGGGCTGAAGGTTGGCGTCGGCAAGTTCCCGTGGGCGGCCAGCGGCCGGGCGATCGGCATCGACCGTACCGAGGGCTTCACCAAGCTGCTGTTCGACGAGGAAACCCACCGCGTGGTCGGCGGCGGCATCGTCGGCGTGCACGCCGGCGACCTGATCTCCGAGATCGCGCTGGCGATCGAGATGGGCGCCGAGGCAGCCGACATCGGCCTCACCATCCACCCGCATCCCACGCTCAGCGAATCGGTGGGCATGGCTGCCGAGATCTACGAAGGCACGATCACCGATCTGTATATGCCGAAGAAGAAGTAGGCGGATCTGGTCCCTAATTGAGCTGACGTGTTCGTATGCGTCAGCTGCTCGGACGGGAACCGTCGTCCAACGCGTTGCTGGACCGCTGTCACGGTCAGGGCAAGCCTGCTGCTCCGGTTTGCCAGCATGTTGTATTGCTGCAGTCTCAGCCTGGTCTTCCGATGGATGTCACACCAGCACGACGCGGCTCAGGAGCATCCGTGATGTTCGCAGTCACCTGGACCTGCCCTGCATCAGTTCGAAGCCCGCGGTTGGCTTGCCTTTGCCTGAGCTCCTTGCGCTGGCGAGGAAGGTGATGTGGCACAGCAGGTCAAGTGCCAGCGTGAGGGCCGTTTCCAAGGTCGCTACCGTGGCGCACTCAAAGTTGCCTGGTGCGGAGCTATCAAATGGTGCTCGGTAGTGGCGTGAAGATTCTCACGCGAGCGGAGCACATGGTGTCCGGGAGGCCACCGATGCCGCCGGTTGGGCGACCCTCAGCAATTTCGTTCCGGGCTGCCATTCGCAGATAGCCGCAGTTCGACGAGCAGGCCCGGCTGCGCGTCGCCCAGGATCAGCTCGATACCATGCAGGGTGCACACCGCGGCCACCAGGGGAAGACCCAGGCCCGCACCTGGCGTACTGCGGCTGCTTTCCAGCCTGACGAAGCGCTTCAAGACTTCGTTGCGCGCCTCCCCCGGAATGCCGGCGCCGTCGTCGGCGACACGCCCGATCACGCTACCTTGCTGGCGCAGCAGCGTGACTCGAATGGTCGATCCGGGTGGCGTGTGGTGGAGCGCGTTTTCAATCAGGTTGGCCAGCATCTGGGCCAGCAAAGCGCGGTCGCCATATAGCTCCGCTCCAGCGGCAATGTTGGTGTGAAATCGGTGTTCGTTGTCTTCGGCTACAGGACGATAGGTGCCGGCGACATCCTCGAATAGCGCGGACAGGTCGATTCGATCAAATGCACTGCGACGTTGCCTTGCTTCGACACTGGCAATGCGAAGCAAGGCGCGAAACGTCGCCTGGATGCCGTCCACGTCGTCGATGGCCTGACTGAGCACTCCGGCGGGAACGGTACCTTCATCACTATTCATCAAGCTCGTTTCCAGCCGCTGCCGCATCATGCTCAATGGTGTGCGCAGATCGTGAGCAATGTTGTTGGATACCTGCCGCATGCCTTCCATCAGCACACGCATCCGTTCAAGGATTCGGTTGAGTCGACCGGCCAGTCGGTCGATTTCATCGCCGCGCCCGCTGCCGATCAGCGGCAGCTCATGCTCACCTTCCAGAACCTGCTCGGCACGCGCTCCCAGCGAGTCGATGCGATGCAGGTAACGCCAGCTCAGCAGCCCTCCGCTGAGCAGCACCAGTGAGATCGCGAACAAGCCCAATTCGATGAAGGCGTGGGCAAGCACCTCGCCCAGTTCGATCACGGAGCGGTTATCGCGCCCGAGCACCAGCCAGCGTCCGTCAGCGAGATGTACAACAAGTAGATGCACCTGATCCGCGTCACTGCCGTCCCTGCCGGTGGCGCCCTTCAGCGGCAAGACATGCCAGCCAGGAGCGCGCGGGTCATAGCGCAGGTTGCCGATTATTGGCTGCTCGTTGTTGTCGGTGAGCAGGTAATACGCCGAACCGCCCACGTGTCCCGCAATCAACTGATGAAGTCGCGGCAGCAGGGTGCCTTCAAGGTCTGATTGACGCAAGCCGGCCATTTCATTGACTACCTGACCGCGCAGCTCGCCTTCCGCGTAGCGGTTTATCTGCTGCCACACGATGCCTAGCAGGGACGACAGCATCAACGCGAACAAGCCCGCCTGCCACAGCGCCATGCGAAAGGCTGCGGTGCGAAAAAGTGCCCCGCGCAGGCGACTAGTCAGCTGCACGCAGGATGTAGCCGACGCCGCGCACGGTATGCAGCAGCTGCTGGTCGAAGTCTCGATCGACCTTTCCTCGAAGCCGGCTGATGTGGGTTTCTACCACACTGGTCTGTGGGTCGAAGTGAAATTCCCAGACATGCTCGAGCAGCATGCTGCGCGTCACCACGCGTCCGGCATGGACCATCAGAAAATCGAGCAGGCGGAATTCGCGCGGTTGCAGCTCGATAGGTCGACCGCCACGGCTGACTTCGCGGGTTATCCGATCCAGCGTCAGGTCGGCCAGGCTGACGCGTGTCGGCGGTTCGGCCAGTCGGGGGCGCCGGGCCAGGGCCGCGATTCGTGCATTGAGTTCGCTCATGGCGAAGGGTTTTGCCAGGTAGTCATCGGCACCGGCTTCCAAACCCTCGACCCGTGCATCGACTTCCCCCAGCGCCGAGACCATCAAGACCGGCATCTCGCCGCCGAGCAAACGCAGCTCACGCAGCAAGCTGAGGCCGTCGAGCTGCGGCAACATGCGGTCAAGAATGAGCAGATCCCACGCATGGCTGGTCGCCATTTCGAGGCCCTGACGACCATCGCCGATGCAGCCGATGTCGTCGCCGTTATGACGCAGTCCTGCCGCGATATGCGCTGCCATCGCCTGGTTGTCTTCGATGATCAGAATTTTCATGGGTCGCCATGGACTGGACCTTTGTCGCGCATCGCGAGACCGCGGATAAAGCCAGTTCTTACCAATCAGTAAATGCGGTGCAGCCCCGCAGTCATATCACGGGGCTAATGTCACTTCAGTGACATTCCATGACCGCTCTGGCCAAGGTCTTTTCGTCAGGTGCGCGAGTCGATCGCCATCGCTGCGATGCAGCGCCGGGTGATATTGAGACATGGGCTGCCGGGCGAACGTTTCCCCTTGATCAATGACCATGAAAAATTCCAAATTCGAGCTGGCAGGCGATTGCTTGTCAAACCCGCCGCGGTTGGCCGTATCGTTTGCAAGTAGGCCGCGCCGGTTCGCGATGATCCGCAGCGTTTCGGATGCGCGCGTACCTCCCGATGCCTTGTTTCACGGAAGTACGGCTGATGGACTCGCTACGTTGCGTCGAGCGCTGAAACCCGCTCGCCCAGGCGGCAATGATCCGTACTGGCATGGGAAACACAGGACGCGATCCAGCGAAACGGACGACAAGATCTTGTCACTGCATTTGCGCGGATTTTCGCCGCAGTCGATTCAGTCTCGATTGAAGCTCGCTCATGATGTGGGTGTTCCATTGAGCCGCATCGCATCGGTCGCCCAGGTGCCAAAGGAGGTCCGGGAGTGGCAGGCGCGCCCCCTCGATGCCATTTACCCGCTCGTTTGTCTGGACTGTCGTCAGTTGTGGTCTGGTTCCAGCGACCTGTTGCATGACACCGTCTGCACGGCGATCGGTATAAAGATGACTGGCGAAAAGGAGGTGCTGGGGTTCTGGCTGACGAGGAGAGAAGATGCCACCTTCAAACGCCACATCCTGAACGACCTGCGTGATCGTGGCGTACGGGACGTCCTGTTGGTGTGCGCCGGTGGACTGACCGATTTTCCCGAAGCAATCAGTACCGTGTTTCCGCACACCAGGGTGCTGCCGAACATCGTCAAGATGGTCAGGCACAGCCTGGAGGTGATGCCATGGAAGCAGCGAGCGGAAGTGGCGGCCGGGTTGAAACGTATCTACCGGGCCGCCAGCACGGTGGACGCACAGCGCCACATGCGCGAATTCGAAACTCGCTGGGGCAACGACCAGTTGCCGACCTTGCAACTGTGGAGACACGGTTGGTTGCAGTTGGCGATATTTCTGGATTACCCCGAGCACGTTCGCAAGATCGCCGTCACGGCCTGCGACGCAATGGAGACGATGCTCTCCGGCCTCCACAAACTGCGCAAACGCCAGGAAGGACTCACGGACGGCAATTCCACTGCGCAGATGGTCTACCTGGTGCTCTCCGGCACACGAAGGGGCTGGAAGAGGCCAGTCAAGCACTGGAAATCCGCCTTGAACCATCTCATGGATCGTTTCGGACGTCGAATTCCCATGGCGTGATTCGACGTTGGGGCTGTGGACTGCAGCGAAGGGTAGCGCTCGTCTCCGGACGGACATTTGGTGAGTGTCTGTTCCCTGGTCCGGCGTGGTCCCAGGGAGCGGATCGACTCGCCCAGCAGTCTTAGCGCGGCTTGACCACGAACAAGGTGAAGCCAGAAATGGGCTTGCCACGCTCGGCTACTTTTGCGCCGATGAGATAGACCGTGTGATGCGCTTCATCCAACGCCAGAGTGCGAACGCTCTTCATCGTGGGGAGCGCCGCGATGGCTTGGTAATGGTCGGCGTCGATTTGGCGGATGATGTTCAGGACTCCCGCGCGACTGGGGCTGTAAATCGTGCCGGTGGCCGCATCGTAGGCTACCGCATCAGGCCCCTTGCCGACGGCGACTTTCGCGACCTGGTGGCCATTCGTCGCGTCGGTAACGATCAGCCAGCCGTTGGCGCAGACCGAGAAAATGCGCTGGTGCGCCCGATCGAGAGCCAAACCGGTCGGCCCCTCGCATGGAGCCAGCGGCCAGGTCTGGAGTACCGTGTTGGTCTTGGTATCGATGTGCGCCAGCTCACCCTTGTCCTCAAGATTTACATAGACGTTTCCGTTGCCGTCACTGCCGGCAAATTCGGGATTGCCGGCCAGCGCAATCGTGGTCAGCTGCTTGTGTTGTCTGGGGTCGATCACGCTGATGCTGTTGCTGTCGCCGTTCATGGCCAGGACATGCCCCGAGGCCTTGTCGTAAATCACGGCATCGGGATTCTTTCCGCTGACCTTGATGTGTCCGACGGTTGCCAGGGTATCCAGATCGACCACGCTGACGTCGTCGCCATGGCCATTGGTGATATACGCATGATGCAGCGCCGGGACGAGTGCGATGCCGTGTGCGTGTTTGATGCCGGAAATTTCCCGCAGGACGGCACCGCTATCAGTGTCCACCACCATGACCCGGTCATCGCGTGCGATGAAGAGTCGATGGGCAGCGCTATCAAACGTCAGGTAATCCCAAACTCCAGGGCCGCCCAGCGCATAGGTCTTCGCAACGTAGTAAGGCGAGGCAACCGGCGGCGTCGCCCACGCCGCAGGGCTGAGCAGCCCAACGAGGGCAAGTGCCCATGAAAAACGGTTCATTGGTTTTATCCTTTGGTTAGGAATCATCGTCTGTAAAGCTGACTATCGACGGAAAACTTCAGTGCCGCCACGAAGGCCGCGCCGTGAGCAGGCATGGTCTACCTTGTGTATCGCGTCAATGGCTACCTCCGCAGGCACTCCGTAGGCCGCAAGAGGCCGCTGCTTGCCCTTGCCACTGTGGCCACCGCAACCTTTCCGACAGCACCGCCAAGCAGATCGCGCGATGCGGTCTGCCTGGCGGTGCTGGACGGCGGCCACGGTGTGAGGTGGTGGAGACGACCTCAGTATTCGAAGCGCACGCCCGCGAGATAAGTCAGTCCGTAGAACTCACGCTGGATCGGCCGATCCGGTGTTCCCTGGTAGAACGTATGCGGGGTATTGAGCAGGTTCCTCGCGGAGACATAGATGGTCCAACTCTGTGGGAACTCATAGTTGGCGCTGAAATCCATGGACGTTCGCTTGGCGTTGTAGATGTCCTCGGATGGATTGCCGCCGATACTGAACAGATCAGCAGACGTGGAATAGGCCGCCAGATTGAACGAGAAGCCCGCGCGCTTGTAGAACAACGCAGCGTTCCAGGTGTTCTTCGAGGTGGACGGAAGCAGCGAATACTCGTCCGGCCGTATCTCGATACGCGAGTCCACCCAGGTGTAATTGGCGCTGGCACCCAGGCCATTCAACCAGCCAGGCAGGTTATGGAATCGCTGGCTCCAGTTGAACTCCAGTCCACGGGCGAACGACGAGCCGCGATTCCCGTAGGTAAACACGCGAAGCGGTTGAGCCAAGTTGGCGTTGAGGAACAGGTTGTTGTTGAACGTCTGGCTTGTCTGAATCGGAACGATGTAATTGGAGATTTCCTTGTCGAACACGCCTACCGACAATATCCCGCCTTCACGCAGGTACTTTTCAATGCTGAAATCGAAGCTGTTGGCCTTGGCCGGCTTCAGGGAAGCGTTACCGGTGGTCACGATGGCCGCGCCCAAATCGATCGCGAGGGCCGGATTGGCCTGGTTGAATCCCGGGCGAGCGATGGTGGACGAGTAGGCGGCACGAAGGATGAGGTTCCGCTCAAGCTCATAGCGGAACTGCAGGCTCGGGAAGAAATTGTTGTAGCTGTGTGTCGTCGAAACAGGGTTGGCGAAGTTATTGCCCGATGCGTCAACGCCCGCCGCGTAGGCGTTGCTGCGATCGCGTGTTTCCTCGAAGCGCACGCCGCCGAGGATGCCGAGTTTTCCGTAAGTCGCCGTGTACTGGCCGTAGCCGGCATAGATGTCCTCGTGGGCATCGAGATACTGCTGCTGGCTGGCCAGTACTTCGTTCGGTCCGATCGTGCCGAGGCCAAATAATTTTTGCAGCGCGCCGGTAGCGATGTCCACACCGTTCTGGTACCGGCCGCCGTAGTAGGTCTCGTAGCTGCCTCCATCTCCCAACACCGCCGTCTGCGGGATCGGCGTGGTGTTCACGGCATAGGGCTGGGCTGTCGTGCGCTTGTGGCGCTGGCGGATACTGACGCCAAACTGGATTGCCTCCTCGCTGAAGTTGCCCCAGTTGAGCGACGTCTTCGAATTGGCCGCGTAGGACATCTCGCGATCGAAGTTATAGGCAGTGCTGTTGTTGATGCTGCTCAGCGTATAGTTCGCCGGATCCAGATAACCGGGCGCGCCCGAGATGGAATAGAGCGGAACGTTTCCCGGCCCCGTCGGGCTGTAGGCTATCTGCCCGGCAGACGTCGAGGGCGAATTGTAGGTGAAGGTCGAGTTGTAGTCGTAGGGCTTTTTGTACGTACCTTCCACATAGGCCGTGTGATAGTCGACGGTGGTGTCACCCAGCGTGTTCGTGCCGCCGAGCATGTACAGACGTTCCCTGGAGGTTTCCTGCTCGTCGCGGAGCGACTTGGTGATGCCGCCGGGAAAGGTCAGCGTGTCATTGATCACGCCATTTGCCTGGGTGGTCGTGTTGCCATCGGGGTTCACGTCCAGGAATGGACGTTTGTAGCTTTCGGTATAGCCCGCTTCGAAGCCGCGCAGGTACCACGCGTTGTTGTCGTCTGGCTGATAGCCAAGATCAATGGCGTAGCCATGGCGACGGCGATGGAGTTCGTAATCGCGCTGCTCGATATTGTTGACCGCCATGTACGGATGGCTACTGTCGTTGAAGTACGCCGGTTCGATGTCGTCGATGCCGCGCGAATCGCTATGAGCGGAGGCGGTAAGCACGACGGAGAACGGGCCAAAGCGACCGCCGCCGACGAGGGAGAACTTGCTCACAGGCGTGCCGCGAAGCGGTTCATAGCCGCCGCCGATATCGCCTTCGAAGAACGGGCCTTGCGCAGCCGGTGCGGTTTTCGGTAGCACCGCGATGGCGCCACCCAGCGCTTCGGCGTCCTGGCTGGGGAGGTTGGACTTGGTAAGTTGAACAGCCCCAATAAAACCGGTGGGGATGGAGTCCAGCGCCACAGCGCGGTAGCCACCAAACGGCGAGGCATTGTTGGTCGGCAGCAGCCGCACGCCGGCATAGGTTGTGCTGTTGAGGTCCGCGTCAAAGCCGCGAATGTTCACATAGCGGCCTTCTCCCTCATCGGTCTCCAGTGATACGCCGGGGATGCGCCTGAGTGCCTCGGCCGTGTTGACGTCAGGCAGCGAACGGATCTCGTCGCCGGTGCGGATGTTGACCAGATTGGGTGCTTGTTCCTGAGTGAATCTGGCCGACTCAGTTGACGTACGTGGCGCCACAACCTGGACGCCCTGAAGATTGCTTACCTTGCCCTTGGTTTTGCCCCTGGTGCTGCTCACTTCGCTGTCGGCGGCGTTATCGCTGGCGGAGAGCACGGATGGTGCCGGGCCAGTCGCTGCGGCGCCCTTTGTTGCATCTGCCATCAAGGCAAACGCCTCGGTAAAGGGCACGCCCGTCGCCCACGTGGGTGAGGGGACAGCCGCGGCCCCAAGGCCGATCAAGGCGGTGCAACTCAGAATGGCATTTCTAAGAACCGTACGTTCCATGGGACAAAGCCTCGCTTTAGATAAAACCCGGCCCCGAGGCCTGGCATGCAGGCACCGAGATGTGATGTAGGTATGAGATAAACGTAGTAGAAGCGTTAGCAGGCTAGGCGCGCGCAATGACAGTGCCGTGGCCAAATACTTACCGGTCGGTATGGTGCGGTGACCAGCTTCCGGAGAGTTTGGTTCTTTGCGGGGCCGCGCTCGGTGGTTCCCCTGCGGCCCGTCTGGAGGCCTCCTGTGCAGGGGCATTCCAGCGTCATGAGCGGCGCGGGCTGGCCGTGTACGGTCGAATCACGTGGCCACTGGAAGCGAATGATGCGAGATCAGCCTTCATCGTCGGGCTCGGTGATGGTGCCGGGCCATGCGATGCGATGCTGATCACGCGCTGGATAACCTGCTCTCCAACGCCATCAAGTTCGGCCGTGTGGGCAGCCTGGTCGGCGTCAGTGTGCGCACCGAACTACGGTTCGCCGAAATCACCGTGCGCGATCAGGGCCCGGGCGTGCCCGAGGCGGAGCTGGCCCTTTTGACCCCGCCGTTCTACCGCGGCAGCAATGCGCCGCGCGCCGACGGTCATGGCATGGGGGTTGGCCACCGTGCAGCGCGTGGTGCAGGTGCACGGCGGCAGCCTTGATGTGTGCAACGCCGAGGGAGGCGGGCTCGCGATACGGCTGCGGTTGCCGCTGGCGTGACGAACCACGGCGAAATTCACATGCGCCACGAGGCATGAGACGTCCAGCTTGCTATCCAGGGCGGAATGGCCTCGGCGGCCATCGGTTGTGAAATGGCATAGCCCTGGAGCTGCCGGCAACCCAGGGAGATCAGCAACTCACCTTGTGCCTCCGTTTCTATGCCCTCTGCAATCACGGTGATGCCGAGCATTTGCGCCGTGGTCAGAATGCCGGCGGCAATGGCAATGCTACGGGGTGCCTCGAGTATGTCGCGGACGAAACTCTGGTCGATCTTCAGCGTGCCTACGTCCATCTGCTGGACGTGGCTGAGCGAGGCGCTGCCGGTGCCGAAATCATCCAGGCTCACGTTATGCTGCCGCGCACGGCACTCGTCAATGACCAATCGTGCCCTGGCCGGGTCAAGCAATGGACCGGTTTCCGTGATCTCGATACCCAGCAGTGATGGCCCGACCTGTGGATGCTCAGCCATCGCTTCATCGAGATCCGCGATGAATTGAGAGTGCATCAGGTGACGCGTGCTGATGTTCACCGAGATTGGCAGGCGCAGGCCCATCTTCAGCCAAGTCTCACTTACGCGCAGGGCGGCGCGCAAGACGTAGCGGCCGATCGGGCGCGCCAGCGTGATGTCATCCAGTGCATGATGGAAAAACGCGGGGGGAAGCAAGCCTTGCGCGCCATCGCGCAGTCGCAGCAGCGCCTCCACACTGATGACACGCGCAGTACCCGTCGCGGCATCCATGTGAACGATCGGCTGGAAAACGAGCACGAGGCTGCCGTCGTCCAGGCCACTGGCCACGCGCGCCTTCATTGAACGCTGCCCTGCCTCGGCAAGGTGGATGGCTTCCGAATAGATCTGGTCCCGGTCACGTCCCTGCTCTTTCGCGGCGAACATGGCCAGATGGGCGTGGCGCATGTGCGTCTCGGCATCGATATCCGGCGCATAGCGCGGCACCCAGCCCAGGCTGGCGGACAAGTGCAGCACTTCACCGTTGTATGCCACCGGTTGACGAAGGGCCTCCAGGATTCGGTTGCTCGCGTCGCGCAGATTTCGCTCGTCGCCGGGGGCGTGCAGCAGGATGGAAAACACGTCACCGTCCAGCCGGGCCAGTACATCCATTTCGCTGAGACTGTCCGCGATGCGACGGGCCAGGTGCCGCAGGATGGCGTCTCCACCTGCATGACCCAGCTGATCGTTGACGTGCTTGAATCCATCGATGCCGATCACGCCGAGTGCCGGCTGCGTGCCGCCCAGGCGCACGTCGGCCAATCCTTGCTCCATCAGTTCGAGGAACCTTCTACGGTTGGGCAATTCGGTGACCGGGTCGAAATACGCCAGCCGCTCAACCTCTGCTTCCTGGATTTTTCGTTCGGTAATGTCGATGAAGTGCCATACGTGACCATGCCGCTGCTCATCGAGCATGATCGGCGTGAAGCTGATCAGGTACGTTCGCCCCCCGCTGATTGATATTTCCTCGACATCGGCGGGGTCAGCGCGCTCGATCACGTCGCGTATGCGTTTCAGCTCCCGCTCGGGGTTGGCGAGCGCGGCACGAGTCATCGTTTGCAACAGGGCGTCAGGAAGGCCGATCAGGTCGTCGGGCGACTCTGCAAGATCAAACATTCGGCAAAACGCCGTATTGCAGAATTGCACATGCTCATCGGCGCCCATTACCAGGATGCCTGCATAGCGACTGGAGAGAATGGCCTGAAAACGGTGCAGATTCAGAGTGAGTCTCTGCTCCGCCACGCTTTGTGCCTGCCTGGCGCGCAGCTGCTCCAGGCCCAGGCTGAGTTCCTGTGCCAGTTCTTCGAAGTTGCGGACCTCGGCCGATGAGAAAGCGTCCTCCGAATCGGCGCCGACAAAGATCACGCCCATCACCTTTCCACGCCTCAGCAGTGGCAGCCCAAGCTGTGCCCGCAGACCCAGCCGGAACGCGTGCATTGAACCCACTTCGTCAGCATGCTGTCGAGGCAGGCGCACCAGGGACTTGCCCGAGCGAAGTACCGTCATCGTCACGCTGTCGGAAACGTCAGGGTCGGCGAGACTGAGCCTGAAATCATGGAACGACTCCACGCCCCGCCCCGCGTGTGCCCGCAGTTCCAGTGTCTGGCTGGAATCGTTCAGCAGCAGGCCCATCCAGCACAAGGCGTACCCCCCTATATTCACCACGACCTGGCAGGCCTCGCCGAGCAGTTTCTTCTCTGTCGTTGCGTGGGTGGCCACCTTGAGCGCCTCGCTCAGCAGATGCGATGCGCGCTGGCTGCGCTCGGCTTCACGCAGGCTGTGGTCGAGCTGCAGGCGTTGCGCATGGCCTTCCAGCGCGCGTCCGATACTTCGCGCGGCGCGCTCGAGTAACTGCAGCAGCTCGGTTGCGAAAAATTCCGGCGCACCCGCGCGCAGGATCATCGCTGCTTCAACCCTTCCGAAACAAAGCACGGGCACGGCAGCCGAGGCCCGAATGCCATGTCGTGCATAGGCCGGCCGAAAGGCTTCGCGACCGGGCGCCGCGGCAATATCGGGTTCTACTTCAATCCTGCCCTCCCAGAACGTGGGTGGGGCGAGCGAAATCGGCAAGCATTCCGGATAGATATCCAGCTGATCCGGCGCCGGTTCGGCCGGCGCACGGCGTCGCAGGACGCCAGCCTCGTAGTCGATTTCTCCGATCAGGACTCGCAGCGCGCCAAGATGTCGCTCGAATATATCGACGGTTCCGGCATACAGATCCAGGGGTTTGGGCATGCTGGCCACCAAGTCACCCAGCTCCGCCAGGGCCGCATAGAATCGCTCGACCGAGACCAGCGCAGGCTTTGTTGAATGGGGGTCAGATGGCAAGTTGATTTCGTCATCGCAAGTGGTGGTGTCGAATCATGGCCGACAACCCTTCGAGCTGACAACACAGTGGAGAGGGTTCAGCCATGAAACCCGCTAGCCGCCACGCCAACCAGGTCACGCCTGAGCCAGGAGAAACGCCAGCTTTCGTTCGCGTGGCAACTGCTTGATCGCCCATTCTGCGCGCGAAGCGCTTGAACGGTCGGGGTATTCGCGAAAGCCCAGCAATCGTACGGGCGGGTTGGCGCGGGTGTAGCGGGCGCCATGGCCGGCGACATGGGCGGCGTAGCGGGCGTCGAGGTGGTTGGTGATGCCGGCGTACCAGCTGCCGTTGCGGCATTCGAGCAGGTACAGGCACCAGCAGCCATCAGCGGGCGTCGGCGTGGCTGGCGTGCTCAATACGGCGTGCCCTCGCGGCGCTGCCGCTGCAGGGCGCGCGCGTACCATTCGAACTCGTCGAGGAAGCGGTTGAGTGTGTGGGTGACGTGTTCGTTCTGCGGTTTGCCATCTTCGTCCAGTGCCGAGCCGATGCGCGGGATCGGGCATTCACTGGAGATGCCCGGCATGCCCAGTTCGGCCAGCGTGGTGCGCAAGGCGACGGCGGCACGCACGCCGCCGAACATGCCCGCCGAGTAGCAGACGATGCCGGATGGCCGCCAGAAATACTCTTCGAGGAAATGATCCAGCAGGTTTTTCAGCGCCGGTGGAATGCCGTGGTTGTATTCTGCGCTGACGATCAGGAAGCCGTCGACACGTCGGTATAGCGTGGCCAGTTGCTCCAGCGTGGCAGGTGCCGTGCCGGCTTCGTATTCCTTGTACATGCGGTCCAGCAGGGGCAGTTGCAGTTCCATCGGATCGACCAGCTGCGCCTCGTGGCCGCGGGCTTCGAGGGCTTGCATCACCAGCCGTGCGGCGCGGATGCCCATGCGCTCGCGCCGCACGGAGCCGAGCAGGACGGCGATGGACAGGGGGGCTTTCTCGATAGTCATGGCGTGCTCCGTGGCAGGATGCCGGGTGGACTGCGTGCCGGCGCGACAAGCGACGGTCGACCAGATTACTCTGCCGCACCGCACGCACGAAACGAGGTTCGCCATGTCATTGAAGGTATGTATCGCCGGGGCCACCGGTTGGGCCGGCTCCGAGCTGGCACGGGGCATCGCTGGTGCCGACGATCTTGACCTGGTTGCCGCGGTGGCGCGCCGGCATGCGGGCCAGGTGCTCGGCACGGTACTGGGCGAACCGCGATTTTCGACGCCGATCTTCCGGACTGCCGCCGAGGCCCTGGCGCAACCCTGTGACGTGTTCGTGGAATACACGCTGCCGGACAGTGCCAAGGCGAACATCATCGCCGCGCTGGAGCATGGTGCGCACGTGGTGGTGGGCACCTCGGGCCTGGGTGATGACGATTACGCGCAGATCGACGCACTGGCCCGCGAACGGCAGCGCGGTGTACTGGCCTGCGGCAACTTTGCGCTGACCATGGTGCTGCTGCAGAAGTTTGCCGTGATGGCGGCGGAATACATTCCGCAGTGGGAACTCATCGACTACGCCAGTGCCGGCAAGCCTGATGCGCCCAGTGGCACGGTGCGTGAACTGGCCAACCGGCTCGGTCAGGTGCGCCAGCCGACCTTGCAGATGCCGATCGAGCAGACCGTGGGCGAACCCGCCACGCGTGGCGGCAACGTCGCCGGCAGCCAGGTGCATGCGCTGCGGCTACCGGGCTTCGTGATTGGCGCCGAAGCGATCTTCGGCATGCCCGACCAGACCCTGAGCCTGCGCCACAACGCCGGCAGCAGTGCGAAGCCTTACGTGGATGGCGCCTTGCTGGCGATCCGCAAGGTGTCCGGCCTGGTCGGTCTGCATCGTGGCCTGGATACGGTGCTGGATCTGTAACCGCGATAGCCAGCAGTCATGTTTTCCCGGTCACTCGCACATGTTACGTTCAGCGGGACGGGCAGGGGTGCCCGGATACTTGGGGGACATGCATGTCAGCAGCGAGCGTTCGCGTCGAGTCCGTGACCAAACGGTTTTCCGGACATACGGCAGTCAACAATCTCTCGATGGAAGTCGCCAGCGGCGGCATCTTTGGCCTGCTCGGGCCAAATGGTGCGGGCAAGTCGACCACGATCCGCCTGATCATGGGCATCCTGCAGCCGGATCAGGGCAAGGTGGTGCTGTTCGGTTCCGACCATGGCAGCCGCAAGCTGTCGCAGCGCATCGGCTACCTGCCGGAAGAGCGCGGGCTGTACAAGAAGATGAAGGTACTCGACCACCTGATCTTCCTCGGCGAAACCAAGGGCATCTCGCGCGCCGATGCTCGCCGCCGTGCGCAGGACTGGCTGGAGCACCTCGGTGTCAGCGACTGGGCTTTGAAGAAGGTCGAGGACCTGTCCAAGGGCATGCAGCAGAAGGTGCAGTTTGCCGGCGCGTTGCTGCACAAGCCCGAACTGGTGATCCTCGATGAACCGTTCTCGGGGCTGGACCCGGTCAACGCGCAGGTAATGAAGGACATCGTGGTGGCGATCGCCGCCGAAGGACGCACGGTGCTGTTCTCGACCCATGTGATGGAGCAGGCCGAGCGGATGTGCGACCACATCGCGATCATTGCCCGCGGTGAAACCGTGGTCAGTGGCAGCGTGGCGCAGGTCAAGGCGGATTTCGGCGGGCGCCATGTGGTGCTGGGCTTTACCCATGACAAGCAGCGCGCCGAGGGCATCCTGGCCGATCGCTCGCTGATCGCGCACCTCGACGATTACGGCGCCAGCGCGGAGCTGCAGATGGCCGAGGGCGCCGACCCCGAGCAGCTACTCACCGCGCTGGTGCGCGAAGGCGTGGGCCTGCGACGATTCGAAGTGGTCGAGCCTTCGCTGCATGCCATTTTCATTGCCAAGGTCGGCCCTGATGCCGCCGTTGCCCACGCCCGCGCGGGAGCTGCCGCATGAAGAAGATCATTGCCGTCGTCCGCCGCGAATTCGTCGAGCGGGTGCGTACCCGGGCGTTCCTGATTTCCACCATCATGCTGCCGGTGTTCATCGTGTTGATGGCGGTGTTGCCGGGGCTGATGATGAGCGGCACGGACCGCACCAGCCGGGTGGCCGTGGTGGATGCCTCCGGCATCGGCCTGGGCCAGCCGGTCAGCGAAGCGATGCTGTCCGAGAAACTGATCGACAAGCCGGATGCCAGGTCGCGCTACAACGTGCAGGTGTTTCCGGCCAGCGCGGCGGAGCTGGCTTCGGTGCGCGATGGGCTGATTGCCAGGACCGGCTTTTCCAGGGACAAGCAGACGGACGCCTGGGACGGCGTGCTGGTGCTCACCGCCGGCACCCTTGCCAGCGGCAAGCTGGAGTACTACGGCGGCAATGTCGGCGCGGTGCAGTCGATGTCGCAGTTGCAGCGCACCGTATCGAATGCGCTGGCCACCGTGCGGCTGGGCAAGTCCGGGGTGGACGCGGCCCTGGTCAAGAAGGCGATGGCCTCGGCCGACATGGATACCACCAAGGTGTCCGACGGCAAACTGACCGGGCAGAGCGGCAAGGACTCGTTCCTGATCGCGTATTTCATGGGCTTCATCCTGTACATCTCGATCCTGCTCTACGGCCAGCAGACGATGACCTCGGTGATCGAGGAAAAGACCTCGCGCATCATGGAGGTGCTGACCTCGTCTTTGACCCCGTTCCAGATGCTGCTGGGCAAGGTGCTCGGCGTGGGACTGGCCGGCCTCACCCAGATGGCGATCTGGGGCGGGTCGGTGTTCGTGGTGAGCAGCAAGGGCGCCGAGATCGGTGCGATGTTCGGGATGGGCGCCGAGGCCGCGCAGCAGTCGCCGATCCCGTCGATGCCGCCGGGGTTGCTGGTGGTGTTCCTGTTGTATTTCGCACTGGGCTTCCTGCTCTACGGTGCGCTGTACGCAGCGATCGGTGCGATGTGCAACACGATCCAGGAGACCCAGCAGTACGCGATCTTCGTCACCGTGTTCATCATCGTCGGCTTCTTCTCCGTGTTCAGCCTGATCAAGGACCCCACCGGCGGGCCCGGCGTGACCATGTCGTACATCCCGTTCTTTGCGCCGTTCACGATGCCGGTGCGCTGGTCGATGAGTTCGGTGCCGCTGCTGGAACTGGCCCTGTCGCTCGGCTTGATGGTGGTCACCCTGCTGGCCTGCGTGTGGCTGGCTGCGCGCATCTACCGCACCGGCATCCTGATGTACGGCAAGAAGCCGTCATGGCGCGAGCTATGGCGCTGGATCAGGGCTTGAAGTGATCGAACAGGTCGGCCTGCGCCTGATAGCTGTCGCGATCGACGAAACCGGACAGGCCGACACCCACCAGCCGATAGCGCTCGTCGGTGTCGCGCTCGACCCGCTCGCGCAGGGCACAGGCGATGTCGCCCAGTTCGTTCGCCGAACGCGGTTGGTGCGGCGGGGTCAGGCTGCGGGTCAGCGTGCGGAAGTCCTCGGTTTTCAGCTTCAGCACCACGGTGCGCGCGAGCCGCTCGTGCTCGCGCAGATAGCCGGCCCAGGCCTTGTCGGCGAGCCGGCGGATATGCGGTTCGAGCTCGTCGAGCAACAGGTCGTGCTCGAAGGTGTCCTCGGCGGAGATCTGCACCGTGGGCCGTTCCGGCTGCACCGGATGCTCGTCGATACCCTGCGCCAGCTCATGCAGGCGCACGCCCCAGCGGCCGAAGCGCATCTCCAGCTCGGCCAGTGCGTGTGAACGCAGGTCGCCGACCTTGCGGATGCCCAGTTCGGCGAGCTTCGCCTCCATCACCTTGCCCACGCCCGGCAGCCGTCCTACCGGTAGCGGCGTGAGAAAGGCCTCGATCTGGTGGGGACGGATCACGCACAGGCCATCGGGCTTGTTCCAGTCCGAGGCGATCTTGGCCAGGAACTTGTTCGGCGCCACGCCGGCCGAGGCGGTCAGCGCGGTTTCTTCGCGGATCGCCTCGCGGATCGCCTCGGCGGTGGCGGTGGCCGAGGGCAGGCCGGTGTGGGTCAGCGTGACATCGAGATACGCCTCGTCCAGCGACAGCGGTTCGACCAGGTCGGTATGTCGCGCGAAGATGCCGCGGATCTGCCGCGACACCGCCTTGTAGCGCGCGAAATCCGGCGGCACGAACACCAGTTGGGGGCACAGCCGCTCGGCGCGCAACGCCGGCATCGCCGAGCGCACGCCAAACACCCGCGCCTCGTAACTGGCCGCGCACACTACCGAACGCACACCGCGCCAGGCCACGGCCACCGGCTTGCCGCGCAACGAGGGGTCATCACGCTGCTCCACCGACGCGTAGAACGCGTCCATGTCGACATGCAGGATTTTTCGGGGTGGCGAGTGCACGCGGTGAACCAGCGAGGGGGCAGTGTCGATTCTAGGTTCTGATGCCTGTGGCGGCGAGTGGTGATGAGCCGGCATCACATCCGGTTCGCGAGCCGCTGGCTAGTGTTCACGACGACGGGCTGGTGAGCGGAGCAGGCACCAGTCGGTGGAAGTTGCAGGCCTGATCCATGCCAGGCCCGCGTCGCCATCCATTCGGGATTACTGCATGAGCATGTCATCAATCCATTCAAGATCCGTTGCCGATGGTTTCGTTGGTGCCTTTCGCCCCGCTTCATTCGTGCCGATACAGCAAGCCTTGTCGACGGTGGAGCAGGACTTCAACGCCTTTGTCGCCCCACAGGCATCCCCTTGTCTGGGTACTGAACGCGGCGCGTCAGGGGGCCTCCGGGCCGAGCCTGCGCGGGGTCGGCCCGGTGACCAGGCCGGGTTCGCGGTGCAGATGGTTCGGCTGAGCGGGCTCATTGCGTGTTCCGCCGGTGAGTCCGGCAACATTGCCTGCAAGCCAATCCACGATCAGGTGCACCGCCATGAATGAGCATGTGGCCCGCGTTGCGCGTGGCAAGCTCGCCCGCAAGTCGTCGGTGCCGGCGGTCGGCAGCATGGAGCGCCTGCCGACGTGGCTCACGCGGGTGCCGATGGCGTTGCAGTGGGCCTGGCTGAGCCTGCGCTGCCGCAGCCTCACGCTCCCGTCGGTCGCCAATCCACGGATCATCGCCGGTGGCCTGGTGGGTGATACGAAGTCGGAACACTTCGCCAGCATGGGTGCGCATGCGCGTTCGCGGGTAGCGCCATTCACCTTGCTGCGGGTCGCGGGAGTGGATCAGCTGGCGGCAGCGATGTCGGCCATGCGTGACGCCGAACTTCGCTTTCCGGTGGTGGCCAAACCTGATCTGGGCTGCTGCGGTTTCGGCGTGCGGCGGCTCGACGACGCGCTGGAGCTGGCCGATTACCTGGCGCGTTATCCGCTGGGCGAGTCGTTGATGTTGCAGCGTTACCTGGATGAGCCCGGTGAGGCCGAACTTTTCTACGCACGCCACCCCGAGCAGGCGCAGGGGCAGCTGCTGCGTATCCTGTTGCGTCACTATCCGCAGGTGGTGGGTGACGGGGTGAGCACGGTGGCGCAACTGATCGGGGCTGATCGGCGACTGGCTCGGGCGCACCGTCGACGGCGTGAGCATATCGTCCACTACAACCCGCACCGCATTCCGGCGAAGGGCGAAGGGCGAAGCGGTGCGCTTGTCGCTGATCGGCTCGATCCGGGTCGGCGGGCGTTGCGAGGATGCATCCACTCTGGCTACCAGCGAGCTGCTGGCCACGGTGGAAGCGGTGGCGGGCGACATGCCGCAATTCCACGTGGGTCGCTTCGACGTGCGCTACAGCAACCTGCAGGAACTGCGCGCAGGCCGTTTCACCATCATGCAAGTCAATGGTGCGGGCTCCGGGGCCGAGCAAGCCTGGGATCCCGGGTATTCATTGCGTCAGGTCTACCGCATCGTGTTCGCCAGGCAGCGGATGTTGTTTGCGTTGGGTGCGTACCATCGCGCACGCGGCCATCGGCCGATCGGCATGTTGGCGCTCGCGCGGCACCACCTGCGCCGGCAACGGTTGATGCGTCGTTACCCGCCATCCAACCGAGCGGGCCCGGCAAGCGCGCCGCGCGAACACGTCCATGCCAGGTTGGCCAGCACACCCGGCGAACGGCTGGCGATGCCTGCCAAGCGCGCGCCGAGATTGAGCGGCGGCGATCATGGCCGGGTGGAGGGATTGTCCATCGTGATGGGTTGAGCGGCAGCCGACGGTGGCGGCGAGCTACGGTTCCCAGCGCGCGAGCTCAGTCAGCGGCGGCGCTGATATAAACCCAGGCCTCGATGCCGGAGGCAAGGGTGACGGCCACGCGCCGGTAGTCGTCGACTTCGTAGGCATCGGCGCGGGCCAGTTCGTCGGCGCTGATGCGCAAGACGGTGCCGCCGACCACATCCCTCGCCATGCCCGTGGGGTGGACGATCGGATGATGACTGGCGCCGCTGGTGGCGACCACCTGCGGATCGTCGATGCGGATCAGCTCCCCGCGATAACCGGGCAGGCGGTCGGGTTGGCCGGCAAGCAGACGTCCAAAGGTGGCCAGCTGCACGGCGGGGGTTTGCAGCGTGCCGTACGAGAACAGGTATTCGGAGGTAGCTGCCGTCCGCGTCGGCAGCTTGTCGAGCCGTTCCGCCAGCTGTTGGGCGAAGCGCTCGGCAGCCTGCGGCCGCCCATCCAGATGCAGGAAGGGCTCGATCATTTCCAGCTCCATGATCAGGAAGCGGTTGTCGCAGATCACGCCATCAACGCGCACGTAGCCCTGATCGCCATGTCCCAAGGCGGCGACCACGGCGAGCGCCTGTCCAGCGGATGCCAGCGTCGCAGCGCTCGGCAGGATCGGTTCGACACTACCGCCGTACTCGGTCTGCACGCGGTAATCGCCGGTGGCGGGGCGCTTGATCACGGCATGGCTGAATTCGCCGCCGAAATACAGCAGCGACCATTCGCCGTCGCTGACGATCTCCGGCACGAACGGCTGCACCAGGTAGTCGAACTGCCGCGGCAACCGCGCCACCGCCTGCGCGAAGGTGGGGTCGCCGACGGTGCCGCGCAGTGTGTGCCAGGCGCCGCCGCTGATGGTCGGCTTGATCACCACCTGCTGCGCCGGCACGGTCGCCAGCACATCGTGCAGTTCATGCGCGCTGGCGAGCCGGGTCGGGATGATCGCCACGCCGTGCCGGGCGAGTTCGAGCAGGTAGCGCTTGTCGCTGTTCCAGCGCAGCAGCGCGCTGTCGTTGAAGGTGGGGATGCCCAGTGCGTCGAGTCGATCCAGCCACGCCAGGAACCCCGCGTGCTGCTTGAAATAGTCCCAGATCGTGCGGATCAGTACCGCATCGAAGGCCGACCACTCGACCTCCGGGTCATTCCACACGCAGACGACGGGATCGATGCCGCGCCGTTCCAGCGCGACGGCCAAGCCGGCGTCGTCGGGCTGGATGGTCGGGTAGTCCTTGGAGGTGGCGACGGCGAGCCGGCGGGTGGCGTGAGGAACAGGCATTGGAAAGACCTTTCGAAGCGGGACCAGCCACCTCGGTGTGAAGCTGGCGAATGGGCAGGCCCTCAGTATGCCAAGCTGGTTCCGACCAGGCGATGCCCCGATCAGCGCATCGTCCACCGCGGTTCGTTCACGGGACTGGCCCAAACCGCTCCCGCAATGGCATGGTAGCGGCCATGACCACCGAACCCACCCAGACCTACGCCCGGCGCCTCAACACCTGGGACGCCGCGATGATCGTGATCGGCGGCGTCATCGGTGCGGGCATCTTCCGCACCCCGGCCACCGTGGCCGAGCGCACCGGCTCGGGTACGCAGGTGCTGGTGCTGTGGGCTATCGGCGGGCTGCTCACCCTGGCCGGTGTGCTGTGTTATGCCGAACTGGGCGCACGCCGACCGCAGGCGGGCGGCACCTACGTGTACCTGCGCGAGGCATTCGGCAAGCTGCCGGCGTTCCTGTTCGGCTGGACGATGGCGCTGATCAACTACCCCGGCAGTGTGGCGGCGGTGGCCACCACGTTCGCCGACTACTTTTGCGCAGCGAGCGGGTTGCCGGTGGTGTATGTCAAGCCGGTGGCGGTGGGCGCGATCGCCTTCATCGTCGGCGTCAATCTGTTCGGCATCCGTGCCGGCTCGATCGTGCAGAACATTTTCACCGTGCTGAAGCTGGCGGCGATCGCCTTGCTGGTGGTGGTCGGGCTGGTGCTGGCGCATGGGCATCTGGGCCTGGTGCTGGCGACGGATACGGCGCACCCGGTGCCATCCGGGGCGTTTCTCGGCGCGCTGCTGCCGGTGCTGTTTGCCTATGGCGGCTTCCATTACCTCAACGACCTGGCCGGCGAAGTGCGCAACCCGCAGCGCACCCTGCCGCGTGCGCTGGGCATGGGCATGGCCGGTGTGGTGGGCTGCTATGTGCTGGTCAATGTCGCCTATCTCGCCGGGCTCGGCCATGCGGGGCTGGCCGCCAGCCACGCGCCAGCGGCCGACCTGATGCGCCGGTTGTTCGGCGAACACGGCGCCACCGTGATCGCGGTCGGCATCGCCTGTTCCACCTTCGGCTATTGCAACATCGCGATCGCCGGCGGCGCGCGGGTGCTGCAGACGATGGGTGCGGACGGCATGTTTTTCAGCGCGGTGGGGCGGATCGAGCCGCGTACCCGCGCGCCGCAGATCGCGCTGGCGGTGCTGGGGCTGTGGGCCATCGTGCTGACGCTGTCCGGCAGTTTCGGGCAATTGCTGGACTACACCACGGTCGGCGAGTGGCTGGCGCATGCGTTCGGCATCGCGACGTTGTTCTGGTATCGCTGGCGCTTCTTTGATCAGCCCTCGCCGTACCGGGTGCCATTCTACCCGTTGCTGCCGCTGCTGTTTGTGGTGACCGTGCTGGGCGTGATCGTGGCCACGGCGATCCATACCCCGCGCGATGCCGGCATGAGCCTGCTGATCATCGCGCTGGGCGTGCCGGCCTATTACGGATGGCGCTGGTTGCAGCAGCGCGGAATCCGCTAACCCCCTCCTGCCCGACCGCTTGTGGCAGATTCGCGTATCTGTTTCATCCCACGCGCAAGGAAACACCCGTGTCGAGCGAGACCTCCAGCTACCTGCGCCGCCTGAGTGTGTGGGACGCCGCGATGATCGTGATCGGCGGGGTGATCGGCGCCGGCATCTTCCGCACGCCCTCGACGATTGCCGAACGTACCGCCGGCGGCATGCAGATGATGGCCTTGTGGGTGATTGGCGGCCTGGTCACCCTGGCCGGCGCGCTGTGCTTCGCCGAACTGGGCGCGCGCCGGCCGCAGGCCGGCGGCACCTACATCTACCTGCGCGAGGCGTGGGGGCCGCTGCCGGCGTTCCTGTGCGGCTGGACGATTGCGCTGATCGTCTACCCGGGCAACGTGGCGGCGGTGGCGACCACCTTCGCCGACTACCTGTGCCCGGTGCTGGGTCTGCCGCCGGTCTTCGTGCAGCCGCTGGCGGTGGCGGCGATCGTGCTGATCGTGGGCATCAACCTGTTCGGCGTGCGCGCCGGGGCCTGGGTGCAGAACATCTTCACCGTACTGAAGCTGCTGGCGATTGCCTTGCTGGTGATGGTCGGGCTGGTGCTGGCGCGCACCCAGCTCGGGCTGGCGTTCGCGCCGCCGGAGAAGACCAGCGTATCCAGCTGGACCCTGGTCGGGGCGATGATGCCGGTAATGTTCGCCTACGGCGGCTTCAACTACGTCAATAACCTGGCGGGCGAGGTCCGCGACCCGCAGCGCACCTTGCCGCGGGCCCTGGGGCTGGGCATGGTCGGGGTGATCGCCTGCTACGTGCTGGTCAACCTGGCCTATCTGGTGGGGCTCGGTCATGCCGGGCTCGCCGCCAGCCAGGCACCGGCGGCGGATGTGATGAGCCGGCTGTTTGGCTCCCATGGTGCCACCGTGATCGCGCTGGGCATTGCCTGCTCCACCTTCGGTTATTGCAATGTGGCCCTGTCCGGTGGTGCACGCGTGTTGCAGACGATGGGCGCGGACGGGCTGTTTTTTCCTGCGGTGGGCAAGGTCGATGCGCGATTCCACGTGCCGCGACTGGCGCTTATCGTGCTGGGCGTCTGGTCGATCGTGTTGACGCTTTCCGGTACCTTCGGCCAGCTGCTCAACTACGCCACCGTGGGCGACTGGCTCGGTTATGCCGCCGGCATCGCCACGCTGTTCTGGTATCGGAAGCACACGGCCGACGAGGCAGTAAGCTACCGTGTGCCGCTGTTCCCGTGGCTGCCGTTGGTGTTCATTGCGGTGGTGTTCGGCGTGGTGGCGGTTACCGCGATCAACGCGCCGGGAGATGCCGGCATGAGCCTGCTGATCATCGCGCTCGGTGCGCCGGTGTACTACGGCTGGCAGCGCTGGTCGCGCCGTCGCCCGGCTTGACCTGCACCTGCAAATTGCCACGACATGATGGCTGCACTTTCCCGCAGGGCTTGTTGCCGATGAAACCTCACTCGCTGGTGTGGCTGTGCCTGGGCATGCTGGGTGGCTGCCATGCGGCGCCCCTGTCGGGGGTGCCCGATCTGGCCAGCCCATCAGTGACCCGCCAGATCCGCCTCGATCAGGTGCAGCGCGTGGGTGCGGTCGAGCGCGCCAGTGACGGCGTGGCGCAGCAGCGCTACGCGTTCCAGCCCTCGGCGCATCCGCAGATCGTGCTGATGCCCGCCAGTGGCGTGTGGGATTGGTCCAGCCAGGGCGAGCTGCGCCTGCGCGTGCAGAACGCGATGCCATGGGCGGCCACTCTGCATGTCGAGATCGACGGCGCGACCGAAGGCCAGCACCTGCAGGCCACGGTGGGCGTTCCCGCCGGGCCGGCACAGACCCTGGTGATCCCGTTGCAGGCCACCTCGCCACGGGCGCAGGGCATGCAGGTCGGTCCGCCGATGCCGTTCGATGATCACGGCCAGCCGACGCTGTTGGCGACCACGGTGGAAGGCCATCTCGATTTGCACAAGGTCGACGCGATCCGGCTGGAGGTGCCCGCGCCGCAGGCAGCGCAGACCCTGCTGTTCGGCCGCGTGGACACCGCGCCGGGCACGGCGGCGTTGCATGACGCGTATGCCGGCATCGTCGATCGCTACGGCCAGTTCACCCGTGCCAGCTGGTCGGAGAAAATCGCCACTGACGCTGCACTGCAGGCAGCCGTGAACGCCGCGCCGGCAGAACAATCGGCGGCCGGACGGGATGCCTACGGCGGACGTCTGGACGTCCATGGCCTGAGCCGGAGCGGCTGGTTCCACACGCAGAAGCTGGATGGCCGCTGGCAGCTGGTCACGCCCGATGGCCATGTGTTTTTCTCGCTGGGTGTGAACGCGGTGACGCCCGATGGTGGTCGCAGCTATGTCGAAGGGCGCGAGTTCATGTTCCGCGATCTGCCGCCGGATGGCAGGGAGTGGGCCGCGTTCTATGGCAGCAGCGACAGCCGCCGTGCGGATCGGCTCGCCAGCGCCGGTATCGGCGATAACCACGGGCGCTGGTTTGATTTCTATGCGGCCAACCTCTATCGCGTCGACGGCAGCCGCTGGCTGGCCGCGTGGCGCAGCCGCACCCTGGGACGCCTGCAAGCCTGGGGCTTCAACACGATCGGCAACTGGAGCGACGCCGCGCTGGGCCAGGCGCACCGATTGTCGTATACGCGCTCGATCAATATCGCCGGCGATTACGCCAACGTTGCCAGTGGCTACGACTACTGGGGTCGCATGCCCGATCCGTTCGACCCGCGCTTCGTGCAGGCCACCGAGCAGGCCGTGGTGAAGGCCAGTGCCGACGTGCGCAACGATCCGTACCTGCTCGGCTACTTCGCCGACAACGAACTGGCCTGGGCCGGCAGCGGTCCGCAAGGCCGCTGGGGGCTGGCACTCGGCACGCTCGCCGGCGACGCGAAGAGCCCCGCCAAGCAGGCCTTCATCGCGATGCTGAAAAAAGAATACGTGGCACCGGAAACCCTGGGCAGCGCGTGGGGCATCGCGCTGACCTCATGGGATGCGCTCGACGTCACCGGCTTCCATGCGCCCGCACCGGACGAGGCGCACCCGGCGATCGCCCGCGATTACAGCGTGTGGCTGCGCCGATACGCCGATACCTATTTCCGTACTGTGGCCGAGGCGATTCACCGTCACGACCCGCACCATCTGTTCCTCGGCGGCCGCTTCGCGGTCAACACGCCCGAAGCGGTGGCCGCCTGCGTGCAGTATTGCGACGTGGTCAGCTTCAACGTCTACGCCGACCTGCCGCAGTACGGCTTCGACGCGGCGGCCATGCAGAAGTTCGACAAGCCGGTGCTGATCAGCGAATTCCACTTCGGCTCCGACGACCGCGGCCCATTCGGCAAGGGCGTAGTGTCGGTCGCCACTGAGGCGCAACGCGGCGAAGCCTATGCGCGCTTCCTCGCCGCCGCCGCCAGCAACCCGCAGATCGTCGGCGCCCACTGGTTCGAGTACACCGACCAGCCAGTGACCGGGCGACTGCTCGATGGCGAGAACAGCCATATCGGATTGGTGGGGATTACGGATATTCCGTTCGAGGGTTTTGTCGGGGCGGTGCGGGCGGCGAACGAGATGATCGTGCCACCGAGTAAATGAGGATTTGGATTTGGTTGCCGCCGCGACCCTATTGCTGAAGCGATACTTGGTGAGGCCAATCACATGCCTCCATCCTGTAGGAAGTCGGCCATTCCGAACATTTTGTAATGCCCCAACGGTACGTCCCAAGGTATCGCTCGAAGAGCCTCAGCAGCGCAGCGCCGCGTTGATACTGGCTAGCTCCGCAGCCCCTGGACAGAGCTCCTGACTGCCCAGCGTATTGAGCGGGGTGGCGCAGGTGTTGAGGGCCTCGTGCAGATCGCTGGCATCCGGGTCCACATAGAGCAGCCCCGTCACCACTTCGCCACGCGCCTGATGCATCTGCACATGGTTCATCGCGGCCAGCCGGTCGGTGGGGTCATAGCCATCGTGCAGCTTGCGCAGGCGCAGCATGCGACCGTCGTGCTGCAATACCTCCACGATCTCACCCGGGGCACAGTCAACGATAATTTCACTGCGCGGTGTGATGACGTCGAGGCGATTCACGGCTTCGTTGTGCGCGCGCACATAGTCGTAGCACTTGGTGCTGCCGGCGTGGTTGTTGAACGCGACGCAGGGACTGATGATGTCAATAAAGGCCGCGCCGCCATGGCCGATGGCGCCCTTGATCAGCGGCACCAGTTGCGCCTTGTCGCCCGAAAATCCGCGCGCCACATAGGTTGCCCCCAGTTGCAGCGCCATGCCGATCAGATCGACCGGGCTGTCGCTGTTGATCGCACCTTTCTTGCTCTTGGATCCACGGTCGGCGGTGGCCGAAAATTGCCCTTTGGTCAGCCCATACACACCGTTGTCTTCCACGATATAGACCATGCGCACCCTCCGTCGCATGGCATGGGCAAACTGGCCCAGACCGATCGAGGCGGAGTCGCCATCGCCCGAGATGCCCAGATACAGCAGGTTCCGATTGGCCAGATTGGCCCCGCTGAGCACCGATGGCATCCGCCCATGCACGGTGTTGAAGCCATGCGAGGCACCGAGAAAATAATCCGGCGTCTTGGAACTGCATCCAATGCCCGAGAGCTTGGCTACGCGGTGAGGCTCGATATCGAGCTCCCAGCAGGCCTGGATGATCGCCGCCGAGATCGAATCATGGCCACAGCCGGCGCACAGAGTGGAATTCTTGCCCTCGTAGTCGCGTCGGGTGTAACCCACCTTGTTGACGGTGAGCGAGGGGTGGTGCAAGCGGGGTTTGGCCAGATAGGTCATGCCGTGCGCTCCGTGAGCTTGTGCTTCCTGGCTTTTCGCTTGGGCGCGACCGCCGCGGCATGCACATGCTGGGTGATGGCGTGGGTGATGAAGCGTGCAGTGATCGGCGTGCCGTCATAGTGCAGAACCCGTACCAGACGCGCCGGGTCCACATCCAGTTCATTTACCAGCAAGCTGTGCATCTGTGCATCGCGGTTCTGCTCGACCACGAACACTTCATCATGCTCGTCGAGGAACTGGGCCACCACCGAGGGGAACGGAAAGGCGCGCAATCGCATGGCATCGAGCTGGATGCCGGCGTCATTGAGCACATCGATCGCTTCAAGCATCGCCGGACTGGTGGAGCCGAAGTAGATGACCCCCAGGCGTGTCTTGCGTGCGGCCTTGTGCAGCACTGGCTGTGGTACCAGGGTGGCAGCGGTCCGAAACTTTTTCAGCAGCCGTTGCACGTTGTCGACATAATCCGCGCCACGTTCCGAATAGCGGGCGTAGGCATCGCGCGTGGTGCCGCGGGTAAAGAAGCTGCCACGAGTGGGGTGCGTGCCGGGCAGCGTGCGCCACGGAATGCCGTCACCATCCACATCCTTGTAGCGGCCGAAGTCCTTGCCGGCCTCCAGTTCGGCGGCGGTCATGACCTTGCCACGGTCGTACCCGTGTGCCTCGGACCACTCGAAGGGTTGGCACAGCCGCTGGTTCATGCCGATGTCCAGATCGGTCATCACAAACACCGGCGTTTGCAGTCGGTCGGCCAGGTCCAGCGCGGCCGCGGCATGCTCGAAACATTCGTGCGGATCTTCGGGAAACAGCAGCACATGCTTGGTGTCGCCATGCGAGGCATAGGCGCACGACAGGATATCGGCCTGCTGGGTGCGGGTAGGCATGCCGGTCGATGGCCCGCCACGTTGCACATTGATGATGGTGACCGGGATTTCGGCAAAGTACGCCAGCCCGATGAACTCTGTCATCAGCGACACACCGGGGCCGGACGTGGTGGTGAAAGCACGCGCGCCATTCCAGCCGGCACCCACCACCATTCCAATCGATGCAATCTCATCCTCGGCCTGCACGATCGCAAATGTATGCTGGCCGGTGGCGGGATCAACCCGGTACGTGCCGCAATATTTCTGGAACGCCTCGGCCACCGATGACGACGGCGTGATCGGATACCAGGCGGCTACGGTAGCGCCGCCGTAGACACAACCCAGCGCCGCCGCGCTGTTGCCATCGACAAAAATTTGCTCGCCTACCCTGTCGGCGCGGCACACCCGGATGCCCAGCGGCGCTTCCAGATGCTCGCTTGCAAAGTCGCGACCGATCCACAAGGCGCGCATGTTGTAGTCGAACAGCTTCTCCTTGCCCTTGTATTGCGCGGCAAACAGCGCCTCGAAGACTTCGGCGTCGACACCAAGCAACACCGACAGCACCCCGATGTAGATGATGTTCTTGAACAATTGACGCTGGCGCGGATCGGAGTAGGCCGCATTGCAGATCGTGGTCAGCGGCACGCCGATCACGTGAATGTCGGTGCGGAATCTCGATGGAGGCAACGGCCTGGTGCTGTCGTAGAACAGGTAACCGCCTGGCTCCAGCTCGGCCACATCGGCGTCCCATGTCTGCGGGTTCATCGCCACCAGCATGTCGACGCCACCGCGCCGCCCCAGGTAGCCCTTCTCGCAAATTCGCATCTCGTACCAGGTCGGCAGGCCCTGGATATTGCTCGGGAAGATATTGCGCGGGCTGACCGGCACACCCATGCGCAGGATGGCCTTGGCAAACAGCTCATTGGCCGAGGACGAGCCCGAGCCATTGACGTTGGCAAATTTGATGACGAAGTCGTTGACCGCCTCGATGCGTTTCATGCATCCACCCTCGGTGAAAGCGGGCTTGTCCGGCCACCATGGCAGCCGGAACCCGCCTGCGCGGGCTCCAGAAGGAACTTCCGCATGTCCCACGCACCGGTAGGGCAGCGCTCGGCACACAGACCACAATGCAGGCACACATCCTCGTCCTTGACCATCACGCGGCCGGTCTTGAGTACCTCCGACACATAAAGATCCTGCGCCAGATTGATCGCCGGCGCTTTCAGGCGCGAGCGCAGATCAGGCTCATCACCATTGGCGGTGAAACTGATGCAGTCCGTGGGACAGACGTCCATACAGGCATCGCACTCGATGCAGGCAGGCGCTGTGAACACGGTCTGGACGTCGCAGTTCAGACAGCGGCTGGCCTCCTTGAAGGCGGTGGTGGCATCAAAACCCAGCTCGACCTCCACCCGGATGTTGGCCAGCGCCATCTCCGCCTTGGTCCACGGCACCTTGAAGCGTGGGTCATTGGAGGTGTCGTTGTCGTAGCTCCACTCGTGGATACCCATCTTGGTCGACATCAGGTTGGTCATCGGGGCTGGCCGCTGTCGGATGTCCTCACCATGCAGGAGACAGTCAATCGAGACTGCGGCCTCGTGGCCATGCGCGACCGCCGTAATGATGTTCTTCGGGCCGAACGCCGAGTCGCCGCCAAAGAACACATTCGAAATCGTGGACTGGAACGTGTCCTTGTCCAGCCGCGGCAAACCCCACTGGTCAAATTCGATGCCACTGTCGCGTTCGATCCACGGAAACGCATTTTCCTGCCCCACGGCAATCAGCACCGCGTCGCACTCGATCAACACCTCGGGCTCGCCAGTCGGCACCAGGCTGCGCCGACCTCGCTCGTCATAGACTGCGGTGACGACTTCAAACTTCATGCCGGTGAGCTGGCCGTTGCTGTGCTCGAATGACTTGGGCACGTGGAAATTGATGATCGGAATGCCCTCATGCTGGGCATCCTCCTTTTCCCATGGTGAGGCCTTCATTTCATCAAAGCCGCTGCGCACGATGACCTGCACGTCGACACCCCCCAGACGCCGTGCCGAGCGGCAGCAATCCATGGCTGTGTTGCCGCCGCCGAGGACGAGGACCCGTTTGCCAATGCTGGTGATGTGGCCAAACGACACCGAGGCCAACCAGTCAATGCCGATGCGGATGTACTGCGCCGCCTCTTTGCGCCCAGGCAGCTCAAGGTCGCGTCCACGCGGAGCACCGCAGCCGACGAACACCGCATCGAAGCCCTGTGCCATCAAGGCCTGCATCGACTCGATGCGTTGGCCGCTGCTGAACACCACGCCGAGATCGAGGATGTAGCCGGTCTCTTCGTCGATCACCGACTCCGGCAGGCGAAAGCGTGGAATCTGTGTGCGAATGAAGCCACCGGCCTTGGCCTCGCCGTCAAACACGGTGACTTCGTAGCCCAGCGGGGCCAGATCGCGCGCCACCGTCAACGAGGCCGGTCCGGCGCCGACGCAGGCAATGCGTTTGCCGTTCCGCGGCGCGAGCTTGGGCATCCGCTTTGACACGTCGTCTTTCATGTCGGCCGCGACGCGTTTGAGTCGGCAGATGGCCACCGGCTCCGGGTGCTCGCCGTTGCCTTGTTCGACCCGGGTGCGACGACAAGCCGGTTCGCAGGGGCGGTCGCACGTGCGACCCAGAATGCCCGGGAAGACGTTGGAGACCCAGTTGACCATGTAGGCATCGCTGTAGCGACCCTGCCCGATCAACCGGATGTACTCCGGGACGGGCGTGTGAGCCGGACAGGCCCACTGGCAATCAACCACTTTGTGGAAATAGGACGGATTCGCGATGTCGGTAGGCTGCAAAACGGTCTCCTTGTCCAGTTGACAATCGCACAAGCGGTGACCAGCAGGAATACTCTAATCCCTGCCGCCAGGAAACGCTTTCGGGTGAGTCATGGAGTGTGTTTTCTTACAAGTCCTGTGCCGCCTTTCAACCAGGAAAATGGAGCAAGTACCATCTTGCATGCCCGTGAATCGGCTGAGGTGAGTTTGCTCTTTTTTTCACCGATGGGCGGACCGGGTGGCACCGAACCCGGGTGGCGCCTCAAAGCCATGCGGCGAGGAGGAACTCTGGTGCCATCCACGCGGGCAACGCCTCTGCCGGCACAGGCCGGCTGTCGGGCGCCTGCAGTGCCAACCGGAATCCTTTGGGGCGCTGCGTCAGACGTTCGCTGGTCCGTCAGAACAGGATCAGGAGGATGCCTGGGCGGAAATCGAACAGGGGTAGGGGCAGTTCATGAAGGCTGGCAAGTTCGAAGGCCCAGCTGAAATGTTGGTCGCGGCGCCCGTCAAACAAGAATCCGAAACCTCATGGATGGAGGCCATTGAATCGCGCGGAGCATCACCCGCGACCGCGCAAAACACACTCGAGTGCGGGCAGGGTGGTCGCCGCGCTACCGGCGGCACTGTGCAACTTGAGGGGAAGGGGGTAGTTGGAGCAGGGTGTTCCATGCCACCCCTTGACCCTCACGTCACGAGAGGCCGCAGGCTGTGCTCAACCGCAACGGAGAAACCATGAAGCTGCTTTCCGTCAGTCAGGTGGCGCGCCGCACCGGTGTCACGATCCGCACCTTGCATCACTACGACGCCTGCGGGCTGTTGCGACCGGCGGGGCGCAGTGGTGCGGGCTATCGCTTTTACGGTGAGGCGGAACTGCGACGGTTGCAGCACATTGTTTCGTTGAAGGCGCTGGGCTTCACGCTCGACGCCATCCGTGCCAGCCTCGATGCCGATGCACCCACACTGGCCGACGCCTTGCTGCAACAGGTGGCACGGTTGCGGGAGACGATCGCCCGCCAGCATGCGTTGCTGGCCCGGCTGGAACAACTTGAGCAGCGGCTGGCCGCTGGCGAGGTGATCGATGGCAACACACTCCTGTCCACCATCGAGGCAAGCACCATCATGGAAAAATATCTGAGTGACGAACAGCGCGAGACGATCCGGCAGCGTGGCGAGATGCTGGGTGCCGAGCGCATCGGCGAGGTCGAGCAGGCCTGGCCGCAGGTGATCGCCGGCATGACCGCCGCGATGCAATTGGACAAGGACCCGGCCAGCGACGAGGTACGTACGCTGGCGCAAAAATGGCGTTCGTTGCTGCGCGAGTTCACCGGCGGCGATGCCGGCATCCAGCATTCGCTCAACAGCATGTTCCAGCAGGAACCCGCCGACATGCAGCAGCACACTGGCATCGATCCGGCGCTGATGGCCTACGCGAGCAAGGCGATCGCCGCGTTGCCGGCCGGCTAGGGCGGCGCCGTCAGGCGGGTTGGTGCTGCCCTGATGCTCATTTCGGGCTGCGCCATTCTTTTCTTTATTTTCACCAAAAAAGGTGAAAATATAGCGGCCATGAGCCTGCAACTGACCAGCCGCCAATCGAACATCCTCGACTTCATCCGTGCCCGGCTGGAGCAGACCGGGCAGGCGCCGACGCTGGAGGAGATCGGCCAGGCGATGGGGCTGGCGAATGTCAGCGCGGTGCTGAAGCACGTGCGTTCGCTGGAGGCCAAGGGGCGGCTGGTAATCGAGCCGAATCGCTCGCGCGGAATCCGGTTGGTGAGTTCAGCCGATGCGCTGGATGCGGACACCATGGAGTTGCCTCTGGTCGGCCGGATCGCGGCCGGCGAGCCGCTGTTTTCCGAGGCGCGGATCGAGCGCACGCTGCGGGTGTCGCGCTGGCTGTTCCGGCTGCGTCCTGACTATCTGGTGCGGGTGGTCGGCGACTCGATGCGCGATGAGGGCATCCTCGATCAGGACCTGATCGGCGTGCATGCCACCCCGGTGGCGAGGCACGGTCAGGTGGTGGCTGCGCGGATCGGCGGCGACCGCTTCACGATCAAGCGGCTGCACTGGCAGGGCGAGGTGATCCGCCTGCTGCCGAACAGCCCCGGCTACCAGCCGATCGATCCGGATCCGACCGAAGACTTCGCCATCGAAGGCCTGTTTGCAGGCTTGCTGAGAGGCAGCTGATGAGCGCGGTGGTGGCCTTGTCCGCGTTGCTCGACGCGCAACAGGTCTGGCGCGGGCGCGCTGCGCCGGCTTCCATCGGTGAACGGCCAGCCGGCGAGCAGCCGACCGGCTGGGCCACGCTGGATGCGTTGCTGCCCAGCGGCGGCTGGCCCGAGGCCTCGCTGTCGGAAATCCTGCTGCCGCTGGATGGCGTGGGCGAGCTGCAACTGGTGCTGCCCACGCTGGCCCGGCTCAGCCACGGCAAACGTCCGGTGGTGCTGGTGGCGCCGCCGTATGCGCCGTGCGTGGCTGGCTGGCGCCAGCATGGCGTGGACATGCGCCGGGTCGAGATAGTCACGGCGGCGGAGCGCGATGTGTTGTGGGCGACGGAACAATGCCTGCGCTCGGGCAGTTGCGCGGCGGTGCTGGCATGGCCGCAGCAGGCGGATGATCGCGCGCTGCGTCGGTTGCAGGTGGCGGCCGACAGCGGCCGTGCGCTGGCGTTCGCGTTCCGTGATCGCCGGCATCTGGCGAATGCCTCGCCGGCAGCGCTGCGGCTGGAACTGGAAGCTGCGCCGCGCGCCCAGGTATGGGTGCGCAAATGCCGCGGTGGCGCCGTGCCGGCGCAGCCGGTGCCGCTCGCGCGCACCTCCCTAGCATTGATGGCCGGCGGCGATGTTGTGGGCCTGTGTATTGCTGCCGCAACTGGCGTTGGATGGAGTCCTCCGTCGGCGGCCCGTGGCCGGCCCGCTGGTGCTGGTGGCCGGTGCGGCGCAGGCGCGCAGCATCGTGGCGGCCAACCCCGCCGCGCAGGCCCTGCTGGCCCGCTTCGATGCCTTGCCGTATGAGCCTGAAGCGGTGGATCGCTGGCAGCAGTTTCTCGCCGCGGTGGCGTATCGCTACAGCTCCGAGGTGAGCCTGCTGCCGCATGCGATCGTGCTGGAGGTGAGCCGCAGCATGAGCCTGTTCGGCCCCTGGCCGCGGCTGGAAAGCCTGCTGCGTGCGGATTTCACCGCGCTGGGCTTTCGCCACCGCATCAGCGCGGCGCCTACGGCGCATGCGGCCTATGTGCTTGCGGGCGTCGACGACGGCCAGGCGGTGCTGACGGCGGAGGCGCTGGGCCGCGCGTTGCAGCACGTGCCACTGCACAAGAGCCGCTTGCCCGCCACGGCTGCCGCCGCGTTGCCGGGCATGGGCATCCGCAGTCTGGGCCAGTTGCCCTCGCCCTCGACCGCGGAAAACCTGCGGGCCGACTACGCGCGCACCGGCCTCAGCCTGGGGTTGCACCCGCTGAAGCTGATCCGTCCGCGGCTGCGTGCGGCACACTATGTCGATTCCCGCAGCCTGCGCACGCAGCCGCACCAGAGCCGGGTGCGTGCGGCCGGCCTGGTTACCCAGCGCCAGCAACCACAGACCGCCAGCGGGGTCACCTTCATCACCATGGAAGACGAGCACGGCTTTATCAACGTGGTGGTCTGGCGCCATGTTGCCGAGCGCCAGCGACGCGCGTATCTGGAGGCCAGTCTGCTCGGCGTGGAAGGGCAGTGGGAGAGTATCGATGGGGTGAGTCACCTGATCGCCGATCGGCTCGCCGACATGAGTGCGCTGCTGGGTGCGCTGGACAGCCGCTCGCGCGATTTCCATTAAGCAGATGTGGCGGATGCCGCGTGCCTCACGCGTATGCGGCAATCAGCTAGGCTGACGACAGTTTTCATCCATTTCAGGGGGCTTTATGGGTACGTCTGCATTGATGAGGCTGGCTGCCGATCTGGGGATGCTCGGCTCGTTGGTGATGTTCGTGGTCGTCGTACTGGTCGCGGCGCTGCTGCTCTGCCTGGTCTTTCGCCTGGTGATCGGTTACCTGCCCTCCTACCCGCATGCGATCGCCGTGGTGCTGCTGAGTGTGGCGGTGGCGGCAGCCGCCATCGTGGCCGGCATGGTCTTGCCGCAAGCCCTGGCTGGATGGATGGGGTGGGGCGCGGCCTTGCTGGCCGGCGCCGGCTGGGTCGACTACCAGTTGCTGGCGGAGGACGGGCGGCGCCTCGGCTACCAGAAGGCATTCCTGGTGCAGCTGATCTTTCTGGGGATATGCCTGCTGGTGTGGATGGCCTTCACGGCAAGTACGGTGGCGATCCCGGCTGTTTGAACACCGCCCCGTCGCGCGGTGGCTGATCGTCAGGCCAGGCTGGTGGCCACGCCGAAGCTGATTGCCATGATCACCGCGACCGCCATGCAGGCACTGCCGGGGCGGATGCGACGCGCGTCGATGCGCGGCACCAGTCGCCAGAACAGCACCACGCCGAACAGCATGTCGAGCACCAGCATCCAGCGCAGCAGGCCCGAGCTGAGCAGGGCGCCGTAGGGTGGATGCAGGCGACCTTCCCAGGCGGCCGTGCCGATCACCAGCAACATGCCGAGCATCGCCCACAGCAGGCTGGCGAAATAGACGCGGTTGAACACCACCGCGCAGCGCTCGGTCCAGCGCAGCACCGACCAGCCGATCAGGGCAAACGCCAGTGCCGCCATGCTGCTGTAAAGCACCCACCAGAGCAGGCTGCTGATCACGGTGAGAAAGGTGGTCATAGGGCTTGCTTGATGCCGAGTTTGCGCAGCAGCTTGGCCATCAGCCACGCCGGGCCGATCAGCAGGTAGGACAGGTCGGTGAGAAAGCTGGGCCGCCGTCCTTCGAATTTGTGGCCGATGAACTGGCCGATCCAGGCGATCACGAACACGCCGATCGCCAGATTGCGCAACGAGGCCGGCCCGAGCAGGCCAAACAGCACGTTGGTGAGCAGGCCGAGCAGGGCAAACGCGATCAGCAGGGCAGCGGCGAGCCGATGCGAATGTTTCCAGTACCAGTAGAACGCCAGCACCATCGCAGCCACCGCCCATGAACCGGGGCGAAGAAACGCGGCCGGTACGGGGAGCGTCCACAGCAGGGCGATCACACTCCATACGATCGGCGGCACACACAACCAGTGCAGGACCTGGTTGGTCGGGTTCTGATGGTCGCCGCTGTAGCTGTCGAGCCAGTCCTGCATGCTGCGCATGGCCATTCCCCTGTGGAAACTCAGTCGAGCCGGATGCCAGCGAGGCGCTGCAAGGCCTCGGCGTATTTGGCGGCGGTACGGGCGATCACCTGGTCGGGAATCACCGGGCCGGGCGGCGTCTTGTCCCAAGGCTGGGTCTCCAGCCAGTCACGCACGAACTGCTTGTCGTAGCTGGGCGGGCTGATGCCGGCGCGGTACTCATCGGCGGGCCAGAAGCGCGAGGAATCCGGGGTCAGCATCTCATCCATCACATACAGCTTGCCGCTGGCGTCGGTGCCGAACTCAAGCTTGGTGTCGGCGATGATGATGCCGCGCTCGGCCGCAAACGCAGCAGCCCATCGGTAAATCGTCAACGTCGCCTCGCGCACCTGGTTGGCCAGCTCACTGCCAACGGCAGCAACGATGGCGTCAAAGCTGACATTTTCATCATGATCGCCAACCGCCGCCTTGGTTGAGGGCGTAAAGATCGGCACCGGCAACTGCTGCGCCTGCTGCAGGCCGGCAGGCAAGGTGATGCCGCACAGCGTGCCGCTGGCCTGGTAATCCTTCCAGCCCGAGCCGATCAGATAGCCGCGGGCAATCGCCTCCACCGGGACGGGCTTCAATCGCCGCGTCACCACCGCACGCTTTTCGTACAGTGTCAGGTCGGTGCCCGGCGGCAGCACCTCGCCCAGTGGCACGTCGAGCAAATGGTTGGGCAAAAGATGCGCGGTCTTGTTGAACCAGAAATTGGAGATCTGGGTCAGCATTTCGCCCTTGCCGGGGATCGGATTGGGCAACACCACGTCGAACGCCGACAAGCGATCCGTGGCTACCATGAGCAGCCGATCGTCGGACAAGGCGTAGACATCGCGCACCTTGCCGCGATGGATCAGCTCAAGGCCGGGGAGGTTCGATTGCAGCAGGGTGGTGGGCACGTTCTGAAGTTCCACGGACTGGGTAAGCGGCCTATTCTAGCCGCTGGGGTCTCGCTGCCGACTACAGTCGTGCAGGGTAGTGCAGGCGCACTGCTAGAATTGGCGACCTTTAGCCCCATCTGTTGCCGATGCGTATTCTATTGACCGCGGCCCTGTGCCTGGCCGCAGCCCTCCCCAGTCGCGCCCAGACTCCACCCCAGCCAGCCCGGCTGGGCTTGTGCGCGGCCTGCCATGGGCCGACCGGTCATGCGGAGCTCCCGGGTGTGCCCAATCTCGCCGGCCAGAAGCAGGACTACCTGCGCAATGCACTGAAGCAATACCGCAACGGTCGCCGCGAGGTGCCGGTGATGCGCGCCGCGATCGGCCCGATAAGCGACGCCGAGCTTGATGCATTGGCGCGCTGGTATAGCGCGCAGTCGCCGCAGCCGCAGGTACGCCCATGAGCCTTACCTACACGATGTGGTTTGCGTTCTTCGGCCTGCTGATCGGACATGGGCCCGGCGCGGTGGTCGGCGCGGTGATCGGTTTCATCTTCGACAACCTGCGCTACAGCCAGCGCAAGAACGCCACACCCGAAGCCGGCGGTTTCGTCGGTCCGCTGTTCACCCTGCTGGGTGCAGTGGCGAAAGCCGACGGCCGCGTGTCGGAACAGGAGATCGCGATTGCCGAGCGCCTGATGACGCGCATGAACCTGAGCGCCGAACTGCGCAAGCAGGCGGTGGTCAGCTTCAACGTCGGCAAGCAGCCCGAGTTCGATGCCACGCAGACCATCACCGCCCTGCGCAACTGGGTCGGCATGCGCCGCGACCATGCGTTTCCGGTGCTGGATGTGGTGATCGAGACGGTGCTGGCCGAGGGCAACCCCGGTCCGGAAAAGATGTCGCTCTTGCGCCAGCTGGCCTTGGCGCTGCGGGTCAGCGACATGGAACTGATGGCGCTGATGGCGATGAAAGGCTATGCGTGGAACGCCGGTACGGGTGGCCAGCGTCAGTATGGCCACGGCCAGGGCAGCGGCGGCTACGTGCCACCGCAGCGCTCATCGCAGGGGCCGGATCCCTACGCGGTGCTGGGCATCGACCGCAATGCCGACGAGCGAGCTATCAAGCGCGCCTACCGCAAGCTGATTTCCGAACATCACCCCGATCGCCTGGGCGACCTGCCCGAAGACATGCGCAAGCGCGCCGAGTCGCGCGCCAGCGAGATCAATGCAGCCTACGATCGCATCAAGGAAGCGCGCGGCATCAAGTAATCGCCGAACAGGGAAGTGTGGGCTGTTGTAACGTGTGGTCCGCGATCCATGGACTTCTTGCACCGGCTGCTTTTTGCTCCACCCGTTCCCCGTTCCCCGTTCCCCGTTCCCCGTTCCCCGTTCCCCGTTCCCCAGGCCTCACCATGCCCAAGCAATCCGCGATCATCGCCCCGTCCATTCTCGCTGCTGATTTTGCCCGGCTGGGCGAGGACACTGCCGCCGCGTTGGCCGCGGGCGCGGACTGGGTGCACTTTGATGTAATGGACAACCATTACGTGCCCAATCTCACGATGGGCCCGATGGTGTTGCAGTCGCTGCGCAAGTACGGCATCACGGCGCCGATCGACGTGCACCTGATGGTCAAGCCGGTGGACCGCATCGTGCCGGACTTCGCCAAGACCGGTGCGAGCCTGATCAGTTTTCACCCTGAGGCCAGCGAGCATATCGATCGCACCCTGGGCCTGATCAGGGAGTCAGGCTGCCAGGCCGGTCTGGTGTTCAATCCGGCCACGCCGCTGGATCACCTCGATTACGTGATGGACAAGCTCGACCTGATCCTGATCATGTCAGTCAACCCGGGCTTTGGCGGGCAGAAATTCATCCCCGGTACGCTGGACAAGCTGCGTCAGGCGCGGGAACGCATCGAGGCCAGCGGCCGCGCGATCCGGCTGGAAGTGGATGGCGGCGTTACCGCCGATAATATCGCCGCGATTGCCGCTGCCGGCGCGGATACCTTTGTGGCGGGGTCGGCGATTTTTCACGCCAGGGACTACCGCAGCGAGATCGACGCCATGCGCAAGGCGATTGGCTGAGCGGCTTCGGGCGGTGCGGTCAGCAAACAGCCACGCATAAAAATCCCGGCGCGATGAAACATTGCGCCGGGATAAACGTCGTCGGACGTGAGAGGAAACATCATCGATTGGCGATGCCGGCATGACGACTGCAGAGGGAGGTCAGTCGCCGTGCCGGCACGTTCCACGGCAAGAGGAACGATTGCCAATCGTAGAATGGACAGAGCCGGATCGGTTTGGTTCCCGATGATTTCGTGAACGACCGCTTGGGCTTGCGCCATGTGAGACTTCCGTCAAAAAAATCCCCTCGCGAGGAGGGGAAACGAACCACCATGTCGGACGGAACGGGGTGTCACGATTTTGTCGGGCCCTGCTGGCCCGCACCCAGTGCGATTCCCTTCGCACCGGGTGCTCCAGCGCCTTCCACGGCAAACGGCTTGAGTTCTGGGCAGGATGATCGGGTGGGCTGCAAGCCCGGGTTTTGAATGACGGCTTCTTTTCAGTGCAGGCCCAGCAGCAGGCCGAGCAGCAAGGCTCCCAGCGCCAGGGTGACGCGCAACGGCTCAAAACCCTGCAATTCGGCGTTGGGGTCGGGCTTGCGGGTGTCAACATTCATGGTCGGTCCTGCGCTGGGGAACATGGTTTCCATCAAAACTCCTGTTGCGGCCCTGGATACGGCGCAAAACGGTCGGTTTGCCGCTGGCTTGTGGCAAAACGCAGGCAGCTGCGCCCGATGGCTTGCGCACACGCGTTTCGCATAGCACGCTGCGCCCACCACTACAGGGAGCGAGCCATGGGCCGCAGCATTGCCATCGTCGAGGACGAACCGTTGATTCGCGCCAACTATGTCGAGGCGTTGAACCGCTTCGGCTACGACGCCCGCGGTTACGGCTCGCGCCAGGAGGCGTCCAGCGCCTTCGCCATGCGGCTGCCGGAGCTGGTGATCATCGACATCGGCCTCGGCGACGAGCCCGAGGGTGGCTTTGATCTGTGCCGCGAGCTGCGCGCGAAGTCGGCGACCCTGCCGCTGATCTTCCTCACCGCCCGTGATTCCGATTTTGACGTGATCTCCGGCCTGCGCCTGGGCGCTGATGATTACCTCAGCAAGGACACCAGCCTGCATCAGCTGGCCGCCCGTATCGCGGCGTTGTTCCGTCGGATCGAATCGCTGAAGGCGCCGGCCTCCAGCGAGACGGTGATCGAGCATGGCCCGCTGAAGATGGAATCCGAGCGCATGCGCATCAGCTGGAACGGCGACGAGGTGCCACTGACGGTGACCGAGTTCTGGATGGTGCACACGCTGATCCGCTTTCCCGGCCACGTGAAGAATCGCGACCAGCTGATGCGGGAAGCCGAGCTGGTGGTCGACGATGCGACCATTACCTCGCACATCAAGCGCATCCGCAAGAAATTCATTGCGGTGGCGCCGGAGTTTGACGCGATCGAAACCGTGCATGGCGTCGGTTATCGGTGGAAGCCATGAGCTGGCGGCCGCTGCTGTTGCTGGCGCTGGCGGCACTGGTCGGCGGGGTGCGGGCGGCGACGCCGGCTGACAATCTGCTCGCCCACGGTGCGCGTGATGGTGACGCGCCGGCTTGGGCGATCGCGGTGGATACGCCGGCAGGCTGGACGCGTGACTGCTGCACGTATGCGCAGGCGATCGGCGTGAATGCGGTATTGTATCAAGGCGAGTGGAGCGGCAAGCCGCAGCGGGTGATGGTGCTCAATGTGTGGCCGCGCAAATTGACCAGCCTGGCGGCCGAGGTGCAGGCCGACCGCAAGCGCTACTTGCAGCACGACCCGGCCGGCAAGGTCACCAGCTTTGCCGTGCATCATCCCGACATGCCGTGCGAGGCCAGCGTCTACGAGGGCAGCGACCACATCGACGATGTGCTGGTGTTCTGCGATCCGGGCAAGGCCAGCGGCGTGCGGCTGAGCTGGTCGATGGCGTTCGATGATGCTGATCCCACGCGTCGCGCCCTGCTCGATGCGTTCATGCAGGTGGTGGTGGCATCGCGCTATCAGCGCTACAGGGTGCCGCCTGCGCATGCTGGCTGATTTCCGCTCGCGCCCGTGGATGGGACAGGCATGAGTCTGCGTCAGAAGCTGTTGCTGGTTGCGCTCTGCACGCTGGCATTGCCGATCGCGGGCTGGTCCTACGTGCGGCAGATGGAGACCTTGTTGCGCGATGGTCAGGCGCAGGCTTTGCTGGCCTCGGCACAGGTGGTGGCGCGAAGCCTGGTGGTGACCGATGCCATCGGGCCGAGCAGTGGGCCGAGCTGGTATGTGCAGCAGGCGGCGGGGCCGATTACCGTGGACGGCTACGGTGACGACTGGGCACCGCTGACCCCGTGGAGCCAGCCGTTCGCCCAGCGCGGCAGGTTGCTGCTGGCCAACGACGATGGCGCACTGTATCTATACGCCCGGGTGGGCGATACCCGCCGTACCCGGGCCGATGCAGACGATGCCAATGCGCTGGCCGCCGATCACCTGATTCTTGCCTTGGGCAATGACGTCGGCCAACGCCGTTACCTGCTGGCCAGCGCGGCGCCCGGGCCACTGACGGCGCGTCCGCTCGATCCGCCCGTGGCCGGGCTGCCTGATTTGCTCACCGCGCAATGGCAGGAGGATGGCAGCGGTTACCAGGTCGAGTTGCGCCTTCCCGATGCCACCGCACTGCGCATGCTGGGGCTGGGCGCCTACGATGCGACGGTGGGTGGCGACCCGATGGCGGTTGATACACGAGCGCTGTCCAGCTATTCGGACAAACTCTCCGCCGAGCTGGCGCAGCTTGTGCCGGACCGGGTACAGGCGCGCGTGCTGGCGCCTGGGGATTGGTTGCTGGCGCGCAGCGGCAAACTCGACAGCGCGCCGGGAGCCGATGGCCAGCCGGGCTGGCTTGCCTCCATGGTTTACCGTTCCTTGCTGGCTACCAAACTGGAGGATGCGAACCTGTGGTCACAGGACGTGCCGCGGCTGAACACGCCGGAAGTAAGGCAGGCCCAGGCTGGCAAGCCAGTGAGCGTCTGGCGTAGCGGGGAGCAGCGCGGCAGTGTGGTGCTGGCTGTCGCTGTGCCGATCGAACGTGCGGGCAAGGTCGCAGGGGTGCTGCTGCTGGAGCAGGCCAGCCGTACGGTGCCCCTGCTCGCCAACCGTGCGCTGTTTGGTCTGCTGCTGACCAGCTTTGGCGTGCTGCTCGCTGCCGGAGGCATCCTGCTGGCGTTCGCCACTCGGCTCAGCCTGCGCCTTGGCCGCTTGCGCAACGCGGCGGAGCGCGCCCAGCTCAACGATGGACGTCTGGACGGACTGTTCGATAACGGACGTTTCCCGATGACCGGGGCGCTGGACGAAATTGGCGATCTGGCACGCAGCTTCGAGCGCCTGTTCGAGGTGGTTGGTGGTTATACCGATTACTTGCGCACGCTGGCCTCGAAACTGTCCCACGAGCTCAATACGCCGCTGGCGATCGTCAAATCCTCGCTGGACAACCTCGAGCATGCGTCCCTGCCGACCGAGGCACAACCGTACCTGGCGCGCGCCCGCGACGGCGTGGCACGGCTGGGTGCGCTGGTGCGCGCGATGAGCGAGTCGAGCCGGATGGAGCGTTCGATCACGGCGGCCGAGCCGGAGGATGTTGACCTGCGTGAAGTGGTGCGCGGCTGCGCAGATGCCTACCGGGCTCTCATCGGACAGCGTCGACTCGATTGCGTGCTGCCTGATCTGCCGCTGTACCTGCATTGCGCCCCTGAGCTGGTGGCCCAGGCTTTGGACAAGCTGCTGGACAATGCACTGTCGTTCACCCCCGGGCAAGGCTGGTTGCGGCTGAGCCTGCGCGCCACCGCGGGTGGTGCCGAGATTGAATTGGCCAACCAGGGACCGCTGCTGCCTGAGGCCATGCAGGGCCGGCTGTTTGATTCGCTGGTCAGCCTGCGCGACAAGGCCACACCAGGGGATGCGCCGCATCTGGGGCTGGGGCTCTACGTGGTGCGGCTGGTGGCCGAACGCCACGATGGCCTGGCCGCGGCGCGCAATCTTGGCGATGGCAGTGGCGTGGCATTCACCCTGCAGTTGCGTGGCATGCCACGACAGCGTCTGGGCGGCTGAGGCTGCGTTCATGGACGAGGTGACGCTCAAGATCCACCGCTCGATGCCGTTATCCATCACACCGTTAGCCTTGCGGAAAACCTGCGATGAATGCCCCTGATCTCAATCGGCAACCCTATCGGCGCCCACCCATGGCACGCGCTACCGATCCTCAGCGCATGAACTGGCTGTGGCGGCTGTTCTGCGAGGTTGCCGACATACGGCCTGCCGAGGTCGTCGAGGCGCTGCACACCATGCAGATTCCGGTCGATCAGCAGCGGGTACGCAGTTGGATCGTGAGCGATCGTGACGACAGCTTCTTTCCGGTCTCGATCGCCGAGGTCGAGCGCAACCTGCGCGCCTTGCTGGTACTGCGCACGGCCAAGCGCAAAGAGGAGGATGAGTCCGGCAAAGACAGCATGGCGGGTGCTCCTTCCGAGGATACCGAGGTCGATTTCGACGATGATGACTTCGCGGCACCCGAAATCGATGTCGCCGAGGATGACGTCTCGGAGAGTGCCACGCCAGCGGATCATGAGCCTTCATCAGCCACCGTCCAGGCAGCCAAAAGCGAGGCCTGACGACCAGGTCCTCCGGCGGGCTCATCTGCCGTGCCGCAGGCGGCGCGCGGCAACATGGCTCGCCACGCGTGGCGCCGGCCGACAGCTTCGCCTGGCAGCTACCTTGCCATGCCGCACGGCGACGACGTCTTTCGGCACCGTGCCAGCGGCCGCGCTTGGCCTACAATGGCCGCTTGGCCATCCGGATGTTCCCCACGTGATCTCCCGAGAAGAATTCGACGCGCTGGTTGCCCAGGGGCATACGCGCATTCCGCTGGTACGCGAGGTCTTTTCCGACCTGGATACGCCTCTGTCGGTGTACCTGAAACTGGCTGACGGCCCGTATACCTTTCTGTTTGAATCGGTCGAGGGCGGCGCCACCTGGGGGCGCTACTCGATCATCGGGCTGCCGGCGAAGCGGGTATATCGCCTGCGCGGGCATGAGCTGGAGGTGGAGGATTCGGGCGAGGTCACCGAGCGCCGTCACCTCGACGATCCGCTGGCCGAAATTGAAAAGCTCCGCCTGCAGTACGATGTGCCGCGACTGCCGCAATTGCCCGCGTTCAGCGGTGGCCTGGTCGGTTACTTCGGGTTCGAGACCATCGGCTACATCGAGCCGCGCCTGGCGCGCTGGGATCGCGCCGATGAATTGGGTACGCCTGATGTGCTGCTGATGCTGGCCGAAGAAGTCGCCGTGTTCGACAACCTCAAGGGCCGGCTGTACCTGATCGTGCATGCCGATCCGGCACAGCCGCAGGCTTACGCCGAGGCGCAGCGTCGGCTGGATGCACTGGTGTACCGGCTGCGCCAGGGCGGCGCCTCCTACCCGCAGCTGACCCAGTCGATCGCGGTCGACGAGAGTGATTTCACTTCCTCGTTCACCAAGGAAGAGTTCGAGTCGATGGTGGAGAAGGCGAAGGAGTACATCCGCGCCGGCGATATTTTCCAGGTGGTGCCTTCGCAGCGCCTCAGCGTCGCCTTCAATGCCCGTCCGGTGGATGTTTATCGCGCCCTGCGCGCGCTGAATCCCTCGCCATACATGTATTTCGTCGATCTTGGCGATACGCAGATCGTGGGCTCGTCGCCAGAGATTCTGGCCCGGCTGAAAGACGGCAAGGTCGTCGTGCGGCCGCTGGCCGGTACGCGCCGGCGCGGTGCTACCGATGAAGAGGATCAGGCATTGGAGGCGGAGTTGCTGGCCGACCCGAAAGAGCGCGCCGAGCATGTGATGCTGATCGACCTGGGTCGTAACGACATCGGCCGGATCAGCGAAACCGGCACGGTCGAGGTCACCGACTCGTTCGCGGTCGAACGCTATTCACATGTGATGCATATCGTGTCGCAGGTGCAGGGCACGGCCAGGCCGAACCTCGGCTATATGGACGTGCTCAAGGCCACGTTCCCTGCCGGCACGCTCAGCGGGGCGCCGAAGATCCGTGCGCTGGAAATCATCCAGGAGCTGGAGCCGTACAAGCGCAACATCTACGCCGGCGCCATCGGCTGGATCGGCTGGTGGGGCGACGCCGACACCGCGATCGCGATCCGCACCGCGGTGATCCAGAACGGTCGCCTGCACGTACAGGCTGGCGCCGGCATCGTCTACGACTCCGATCCCGCCGCCGAGTGGGAGGAGACGATGAACAAGGGGCGCGCGCTGTTCCGCGCGGTGGCGCAGGCGGCGAAGGGGTTGTGAGGTCGATTCCGAACCATGCTCGATGAGCTGATCTCCCGCGCGAGCCTGGAAGGCCTCGCCGGCCCCACAGCATTCCGGCGCGGCGAAGAATATCTTGCGGTCGGCGCCGTCGGACGCCTGCGGATCACCGGTGACAAGGTCGCTGCGAAGGTCGAGGGCACCACAACCTACCGGGTCGAACTGCGCGATGAAAAGGGTGTATTGGGCTTTGACTGCAGTTGTCCGCGCGCTGCGGATGGCTATTTCTGCAAGCACGGCGTGGCACTGGGTCTGGCGTGGCTGGACCAGCCTGCGACCGAGCGCAAGGTCGGCACCGCGTCCGGCAGGAAAAAACGGCGCAATCCATGGCGCGACATCAAGAAGTATCTGTCCAAACAGCCTGCGGATGCTCTGATTGAGCTGTTGCTGGAAGTGGCCGAACGCGACGACCGGCTGTACCAGTCACTGCTGCTGAAGGCCGAGCGCGCCGGTGGCGGCAGCGGTAACGTGGCCACGGCATTCCGGCGGGCGATCGACGAGGCCACGCGCATCCACGGTTTCGTCGACTGGCGCGAGGCGGACTCGTTCGCCGACGACGTGGAGCAGGTCGCCGCGTCGATGGCGGAGTTGCTGAAATCCGACACCGCTGGCTTGTTGGTGGAGCTGGCGGAGTACGCCGTCGAGCGGCTCGAAACGTCCATGGAACATGTCGATGACTCGAACGGTGCCGTCGGCGGCATCGTCCATGGCCTCGGCGAGCTGCATCTGAACGCATGCATCATGGCCGCCCCGTCGCCCGCCGCACTGGCCGGGCGCCTGTTTGCGCTGGAGACCACACTGCCGTTTGGCGTATGGAGTTTCGACGCACTCACCTATCGCGATGTTCTCGGCGCGGCGGGCCTGCGCCGGTATCGCGAGCTGGCCGAAGCGCAGTGGCGCAAGCTCAAGCCACGCGACGCGAAGGATGCCTACGACACCAGCCGGTTCACGATCACTCGCATCATGGAGCGCCTGGCCGAAGCCAGCGGCGACGTCGACGAGCTGGTGGCGATCAAATCGCGCGATCTTTCCTCCGCCTGGTGCTATCTCGAGATCGCTGAAATCTGGGCCAAGGCCCGTAAGCCGGCCAAAGCGCTGGAGTGGGCTGAACGCGGCTTGCAGGCTTTCCCGCAGCGCACCGACAACCGGCTGCGGGATTTTCTGGTCGCCGCCTACCTCAAGCGCAAGCGCAAGGACGAGGCCTTGCAGCTGACCTGGATCCAGTTTGACGAGCAGCCGGCACTCGGCACCTACCAGAAGCTGCACGATGTGGCGGGCAAGCTCGGCCGCTGGCCGGAGCAGCGCGAGCGGGCCTTGGCGCGGGTTGCCGCGGCGGCATCGCACGGGTCGAGCCATTCGCGTCGCGGGCCGTCGAAATCGCCGACGCCCGATGGCTCGTTGCGACTGGAAATCGCCCTCTGGGAGAAGGACCTCGACGCGGCATGGGAGGTTGCCCAGCAGGGCTCCTGCAACCGGTATCTGTTGATTGCACTGGCCGGGAAACTCGAATCATCACGCCCGGATGACGCCATCAGCCTGTACCACCGCGTGGTTCCATCGATCGTCGATGAGACCAGCAACGCGGCCTATGCAGAAGCCATCACGTTGATACGCAAGATCGGCGGTTTGATGAAAGCGCAACGGCAGTCGGCACAATTCGGCGACTACCTGACCGAGCTTCGCGTGCGGTTCAAGCTGAAGCGAAACTTCATCAAGCTGCTGGACGGCGTGGCGCGGAGTGCCGGCAACTGACTGGCCTGCGTGCCACGGCATGAGCCCGAAGGTCTGGCCGCATCACTGTATGGCGCAAGGCATGCACGTGATCATGGCTGGTGGCGCCATCGGTGCTTTCGGCGGCGCGCCATGCCGTTCGCCTCGACGGGTAGCACGACAACGGGCTTCGTGCGGGCGATCGAGCCGTTGAATGAGCAATGGCAGCAGCGTATCGATGTGCTGCCGCTGTTCACTGTTCAATGGGCAGGCTGCCGAACCCGAGAAATTTTGGCGCTTGGTGGAATAAACCGGCTTTCCTGCCGGATGCCGCAGCCAGCCGGGTTCGTCATCGCCCAAACCAATCACGCGATGACCATGGCGGGTGGTGCCGCTCATTTGCCGCGAACCGGGTCGCAGTGTGTGAAAATCGAAGCCCCACGCAGGATAGGCATGATGCGACTCTCAGACGAAGAACTCGAAGCCTTGCTGTCGGACATCGAATCGGATCGGGCAGAACGCAAGGAAAGCGCCAAAGGGGATGCCCCGGAAAAATTGTGGCAGGCCATTTGCGCCTTTGCCAACGATCTGCCGGGACACGACCGCGCAGGCGTCGCTTTTGTCGGTGCGAAGGATGATGGCAGCCCGGCCGCGCTGTCGATCACCGATGAATTGCTGCGCACACTGGCAGACATGCGCTCGGATGCCCGCTTCCACGCCGATTTGATCGTGTTCGACGTCGGGCCGAATCTGGGTGCGATCAATCGCGCGGCCTTGCTGGCCAGCAACCACGTCATCGTGCCCTTGGGCGCCGACCTGTTTTCACTGCAGGGTTTGCGCAACCTTGGGCCGACCCTGCGCGACTGGCGTGCCGGCTGGGAAAAACGCCGCAACGAATGGGCTGCGCCGGAGTTCACCCTGCCACCGGGCGACATGGTGCCCACCGGCTATGTGGCCATGCGTCACGGCGTACGCCTGACCCGTCCGGTCAAGGCGTATACACGGTGGCTGGAACAGATTCCCGCCGAATTCAGGCACAGCGTTCTCGGCGAAGAGCCCGGCTTCATGCCGGTGCCGCCGATCGAAAGCGACCCCTACTGCCTGGCCATGCTCAAGAACTACAACAGCCTGATGCCCACTGGGGCAGGAGGCGCGCAAGCCGATCTTCGCCCCGCGTTCGGCCGACGGTGCCATCGGTGCGCACGCCAGCGCGGTGACCAGTGCTTACGCGGACTTCAAGACGCTCGCCACCGAGATTACCGCACGCATCGGATTGGCGCTCCCGGAAAATCATTGATGACCAAGCAAAAACTCGAACTCACCTGGATCGGCAAGGAGAAACGGCCGAAGTTGGAGCCGCGGATTGTGCTGCAGAAGGCGGAGCGGTCCTATGAAGCGGCACAACGGGGGTGCAGATGGCTAACGGCCAAGGGTTTCAGGGTCGGACGTGTGGTGGTTGCACCACATGAGACCTGGCAAGGTCACCTGAGCTCCTGCTCAGGCATGATTTCCGGCAGGGGTTTCGCCATCGCCCGATTTGTAACATTGTTGGAAGCTGGTTGCGCCGCCCGACCAGATATTCAAGTATCAAAATCAATGCCATCAAAACCAACAGGCCATATCTTCAATGCTCCTGATGATCGACAACTACGACAGCTTCACCTTCAACCTCGTGCAGTATCTGGGCGAGCTGGGACAGCAGGTGGAGGTGGTGCGCAATGATGTGCTGGATTTGGCCGGCATTCGTGCGCTGCGCCCCTCGCACATCATGATCTCGCCGGGGCCGGGCACGCCGGACGATGCGGGCGTGTCGCTGGCCGTGCTGCGCGAGCTTTCGCGCGAGATTCCGGTGTTCGGCGTGTGTCTGGGCCATCAGGCGATCGGCCAGGCGTTCGGCGGCAAGGTGATTCGGGCGAAACGGATCATGCACGGCAAGACCTCGCCGATGCGGCATCGCGGGCAGGGCGTGTTCGCCGGCTTGCCCGATCCGTTCGAGGCGACGCGCTACCACTCGCTGGTGGTCGAGCAGTCGTCGCTGCCGGATTGTCTGGAAGTGACCGCGTGGACGGAGAACGCCGACGGATCGATCGACGAGATCATGGGATTGCGGCACAAGACGTTGCCGGTGGAGGGTGTGCAGTTCCATCCGGAGTCGATCCTGACCCAGCACGGCCACGACCTGCTGCGCAATTTCCTCGGCCTGCCATTGAAGCTCGCCGCATGAGCGGGCCGCCGCGCAACATCACGATCACGCCGCAGGAGGCACTGCGGCGCACGATCGAGCATCGCGAGATCTTCCACGATGAGATGGTCGCGCTGATGCGCCAGATCATGCGCGGCGAGGTGAGCCCGCTGATGACCGCGGCGATCATCACCGGCCTGCGCGTGAAGAAGGAGACGGTCGGCGAGATCACCGGTGCCGCGCGCGTGATGCGCGAACTGTCGACCAAGGTGCCGCTTTCGGGCACGGCGGCTGGCAACGAGCATCTGCTCGACATCGTCGGTACCGGCGGCGACGGCGCGTCCAGCTTCAACATCTCCACCGCCTCGATGTTCATTGCCGCCGCCGCGGGCGCGCAGGTGGCCAAGCACGGCGGGCGCAGCGTGTCGTCCCGATCCGGCAGTGCGGACGTGTTGGAGGCGCTGGGCGCATCGATCGATCTGACGCCGGCGCAGGTGGCGAAGTGCATGACCGAGACCGGCATCGGTTTCATGTTCGCGCCGAACCACCATCCGGCGATGAAGGTGGTGGCGCCGGTGCGCAAGGAGATGGGCGTGCGCACGCTGTTCAACATTCTCGGCCCGCTGACCAACCCGGCTGGCGCACCAAACATCCTGATGGGTGTGTTTCATCCCGACCTGGTCGGCATCCAGATCCGCGTGCTGCAGGCGCTCGGCGCCAGGCATGCGCTGGTGGTCTGGGGGCGGGACGGCATGGACGAAATTTCACTCGGTGCGGCCACCCTGGTGGGCGAACTGCGCGATGGTGTGGTGCGCGAATACGAAGTCGAGCCGGAGGATTTCGGCCTGGCGATGGCGTCCAGCCGCAATTTGCGGGTGGAGAGCGTGGATGAGTCAAAGGCGATGCTGCTCGATGCGCTGCATGGCCACGCGGGCGTTCCACATGACATCGTCTGCCTGAACGCCGGTGCGGCGCTGTATGCGGCCGATCGCACCACGTCGATCGGCGAAGGTATCGAGCTGGCGCGCCATACGATTGCCAGCGGCGCGGCGCATGCGAAAATGGAAGCCTTCGTGGCGGCCACGCAGCGACTTGCCGGCTCGATCTAGTCGCTCTGTCAGTGCCTGCAATAGCGCGACGCGTTACATCACGACCCCAATCGCGCATACGATGCGCCATAGACCAACGAGCGAGATGCCATGACCGACATCCTCAATCGCATTCTTGCCCGCAAGGCGGAAGAGATTGCCGAACGCCGGGCCAAGCTGCCGCTGGCCGAGCTTGCCACGCGTATCGCCGATCTGCCTGATACCCGTGGCTTTGCCGCAGCGATCGAGGCGAAGATCGCCGAGGGCCTGCCGGCGGTGATCGCCGAAGTGAAAAAGGCCAGTCCCAGCAAGGGTGTGATCCGTGCCGATTTTGATCCGGCAGCCATCGCCAGGAGCTATGAGGCTGGCGGCGCCGCCTGTCTGTCGGTGCTGACCGACAGCGATTTTTTCCAGGGCAGCGAGGCCTTCCTGCAGCAGGCGCGCGCGGCCTGTTCGTTGCCTCTGCTGCGCAAGGATTTCATCATCGACCCGTACCAGGTCCATGAGGCCCGGGCGATCGGTGCCGACTGCATCCTTTTGATCGTGGCGGCGCTGGATGATGACGTGCTACTGCAACTTTCGCTGTTGGCCGCCGAGCTCGACCTGGATGTGCTGTGCGAGGTGCACAACGAGGAAGAGCTGGAGCGTGCGATGGCTTTGCCGGTGCCGCTGATCGGTGTCAACAACCGCAACCTGCGCAACTTTGAAACCGCCCTGGAAACTTCGTTGGCGTTGCAGGAGCTGATCGAATACGACCGGGTACTGGTCGCCGAGTCGGGAATCCACACACCCGAGGATGTGGCGCGTTTGCGCGAGGGTGGTATCCAGGCATTCCTGGTCGGTGAGGCGTTCATGCGTGCCAAAGATCCCGGTGCCGAGCTGCGCAGGCTGTTCGGCACGCCGTGAGCACCATCCTTCAGGACGATGTGCCGTCGCTGACGGCGGAAGAGGCGTGTCCACGCGTCGTATTGTTCGATTTCGACGGGGTGCTGATCCATGGTGATGCGTTTTATCTTTTCGTGCGCGATCGTTATGCCGGCTCCCTGTGGCGAAAATCATTGGCCCTGCTCAGCGCCCCTCTGCTTTTGCTGATGTTGCCGTTTTCGCGTCGATGGACGTCGCTAGTGCTTGTGCGCATAGCCTTGCTGGGCCAGGGGCAGGAAGGTTACGCACTGGCCGCGAACGGTTTTGCCGCCACCCTAGTGCGGCGGCCGCGGCAGTTCTGTCGCGATGGCCTGAGTGCTTTGCGCCGGCATCAGGTGCATGGCGACCGGGTGATCCTGGTGACTGGTTGCGAGCACACCCTGGTGAGCGGCATCGTGCAGCAGTTGGGCTTGGGCGGGTTGGAAATACTTGCCTCGCAACTTCGCCCCGGCTGGTTTGGCATGCGGCTGGGATGGCACAACATCGGCCCACGCAAAGTTGAGTCGCTGGCAAGGCATGGCGTGAATGCGTGGCAGGTGGCTTATGGCGATTCGTTGCATGATGCGGCCATGTTGAAAGGGGCCAGCGAAGCGGTGCTGGTCAACGGCACGCCGAAACTCTGCAAGAAGATGGGAAAAGTGCTCGGCCGCACGATTGCCCGGGTCGATTGGTTTTGAACGCCATGGCATCCGGCTGGCCCTGAGTGGTCAATACGACAAGACTGTCTGCGGCGGCCATCACCATGCGCTCTGGCAGATATTTACATGCCACACCACCACGTGTGATCAGGGTGCTGGTAGCCAGCAGGCCCGATCCGTCGCTGTGCCGGGCCGGATGACGGGTCAGCTGCCTGGCATCGTCGTCATACCCGGAATCAGCAGGCAGGCGTTTACAAAGGGGCGGATCGTGTCGCGCGGCACGTTGGCCGGAAAATAGACGCCAAGGATGCCGCCAAACGCGTCCGGTATCGCCAGCTGCCGGAACAGCACCCAGCGAACATTGCCGAATCAGGCGTGCGAAACGCCCGGCACGCCGGTGGTTTGCAGGGTGGCACTGCTCATCGGATGGCGGCAGGCCCGGCGTCAGCAGGATCGAGTGGAACGCCAGGCCGAAATCCATGTGCGGTGCGTCATCGACCAGTTGGGCGAGTAACGCCGAGCCGGAAAAATGAAGAGCAGGGTGTGTGCATGCAGCGCCTGGTCGACACGCTGGCGTGTCCTTCTCGACCGGCGGCTGAAGATCCAGTTCAGCCGGGCAGGGGGCGCGATATCAGCGGGTGCCGCGTACCACGATGGTCTTGCCAGAGACTTCAATCAACCCTTGTTCCTCCAGTTGCTTGAGCACACGACCGACCATTTCGCGCGAGCAGCCGACGATACGGCTTACTTCCTGGCGCGAGATGCGAATCTGGGTGCCGTCCGGGTGGGTCATCGAATCCGGCTCCTGGCACAGGTCGAGCAGGGTGCGCGAGATGCGGTTGGTGACATCCATGAACGCCATGCGGCTGACCTGGCGCGAGGTGCGCAGCAGGCGATTGGTGAGTTGGGATCCGATGGAGAACAGGATTTTCGGGCATTCCTCGCGCAGCGGGCCTTCCATCAGCTGAAACAGGCGCTCGTAGCTGATCTCGGCCATTTCGCAGGGGGTGCGCGTGCGTACCATTGACTCGCGCTGCGACTGCTCCACGAACAGGCCCATCTCCCCGATGAACTGGCCGCGACTGATGTAGGCGAGGATCAACTCCCGGCCCTGCTCATCCTCGGTGCAGACCGCCAGCGAGCCCTCGATCACGTAATACAAGGTGTTGGCAGGGTCGCCGGGCCGCATGATCGCGGTCTTGCCCGGGTAGCGGCGCCGATGGCACATCCCCAGGAATCGCTCCATCGAGGCGGGGTCGGGGGCAAAGCCAAGCGGAGCCTGCGAGCGCTCGAAGGCCTGTTGCAACTGGTATTTGAGAGGTTGCGCCACAATTGCTCCTATAGCCTTGAAATCCAGCGGTGCTCGCCGCAGTGGCAGTATATGCAATCGTAACCATCCTTGGGCTGTCGCCATTATGGCAAACCTCGCGATCTTGCGCAGGTTCAATTTCTTTTTCGTTTGTCGCATACTGCGCGGCCTTCCGGCCGGGGCATAGCTGTCGCGTGCCGTTCACAAGGGGCGTGCAGGCTTATTGCTCGTACTTCAACCAATCGCGGGGACCCTTGTCGCTAACCCGCCTCTACTGCTGACCGAACGTTCGGTCATGGAGAGCCGCTTGTGGTCAAACCACTTCCCCGTCTTCGCCTTCAGGGCTTCAACAACCTGACCAAGGCGTTGAGCTTCAACATCTACGACATCTGCTATGCCGTGTCCGAAGAGCAGCGTGGCCGCTACATTGAATACATCGATGAGCAGTACGACGCCGATCGCCTGACCCAGATTCTTACCGATGTGGCCGAAATCATCGGCGCCAATATCCTGAGTATTGCCCGCCAGGACTACGATCCGCAGGGCGCCTCGGTGACGATGCTGATCTCCGAGGAGCCGGTGCTCGAAAAGCTCGGTCGCGACACCATCTCCGGTGCCGTGGTCGCGCACATGGACAAGAGCCACATCACCGTCCATACCTATCCGGAGACGCATCCGCACAACGGTATTGCCACCTTCCGGGCAGACATCGACGTGGCCACCTGTGGTGTGATCTCGCCGCTGAAGGCGCTGAACTACCTGATCGACAGCTTCGAGTCGGACATTGTCATTGCCGATTACCGCGTGCGCGGTTTTACCCGCGATATCAAGGGCAAGAAGCACTACATCGACCACAAGATCAACTCGGTGCAGGACTACCTGGCGCGTCACATCCGCCAGAAGTACGAGATGTTCGACGTCAATGTATATCAGGAAAACATGTTCCACACGAAGATGCATATCAAGGACTTCGACCTCGATACCTACCTGTTCGAGGCGCATGCCGATGACCTGTCCTTCAAGGAACGTCAGCGGATCGAATCGTTGTTGCGGCGCGAGATCGAGGAGTTGTTCCACGGTCGCAACCTGATGTGACAAGAAACCCGCCGAAAGGCGGGTTTCTTGTCACCCGGAATGGGTAGGAGCTCACCCTGTGCGCGATGCTCTTCCGGGGCGCGGCGAAGAGCCATCGCGCACAGGGTGCGTTCCTACAGGTGGTATGCCACGACCTTCATCGCCATCGAGCTCGCGTGCATCAGCTGTGGCAGCGGAAACGGCAGGTCGATGCCACCGCGTTGTTGTGCGGCCTGTGCGTGGCGGATCTCGTCGGCCTGCATCTGGCTCAATATCGCGCGCGAGCGTTCGTCCTGTGCGGGCAGTTTTTCCAGGTGCTCGGCCAGATGAGCCTCCACCTGGCGCTCGGTCTCGACCACGAAGCCGAGACTGACCGGGTCGCCGGCCAGTGCGGCAGCGGCGCCCATCGCATAGCTGCCCGCATACCACAATGGGTTGAGCAGGCTGGGGCGGCTGTCCAGTTGCCGCAGGCGCTCGGCGCACCACGCCAGATGGTCGGTTTCCTCGGCGGCGGCGTGTAGCAGGTGTTCGCGGTTGGCGGCATCGCGCGCCAGCGCTGCCTGGCCGAAATACAAGGCCTGCGCGCAGACCTCGCCGGTGTGATTGATACGCATCAGGCCCGCGGCATGACGGCGCTCCGCATCATTCAGCTCCGCTTCGTCGAGATGCGCCGCCGGCGACGGGCGATCTGCGGGTGGCGAGCCGGCGATGGCTTCCAAGGCGCGTTCGCAGCCAGCCAGTAGCCGGTCGATGGGGGTCAGCGTACGGACATTCATGGGCATTCCGGTTTCATGGGTACGGCGTAATCAGTCATGTTCCAACTGCTGTGCCAGCAAACTCAGTGGGTGCTGCTGCCGCCATGGCAGGTCCAGAGTCGCCATGCCGCTGGCCAGATGCAGGCGGCAGCCGATATTGGACGACAACAGCTGCTGCGGCCCCAGCGTGGCGGCTTGTCGCAGGGTTGCGTCGCGCAGCTGCGCGGCGCGTTCGGGGAACTCCAGCAGGTGGCTGCCGGCAGCACCACAGCAACTCGGCGGACGTGGCAGTGGCAGCAGTTCAAGCCCGGGAATGCGCCGTAGCAGGCGTTGCAAGGCTTCGGCTGTGCCGGCCACGTTGAGCTGGGTGCAGGGCAGATGCAGCGCGACCCGTTGTGCGAGGGGGCGAAAGTGCAGGGCGTCGCCGTGGCTTGCCAGCCATTCCACTGGGTCGATAACGCTCGCCTCGGGCAGGGCGCGTCGTAGCGTACCGAGGCAGCCCGGTGTGACCGAAAGCAGCTGGCTTGCGCCACTGGCGGTCCAGGCTTGGCGTACTCGCTTGGCGGATTGCTCGGCGCCCTCCGCTGCGCCTCCGTGCAGATCCAGCGCCCCACAACAGAACGCGGGCAGCACGGTGACCTGAAAGCCTGCCGCGCGGAGCAGGGTAATTGCCGCGTGCTGTGCCTCCGCATCATCGACACTGGCCACGCAACCGGGGAACAGTGCCAGATGCGGTGTTCCGGCGCTTTGAGCGGTCTCTTTCAGGGGGGGGGCGGGCAATTCCCGAGGCATGCCGAGCAGCGCGGCGCGCCATGGGGAAGTTGCCGGTAGCCTTGACGCCAAACGGTCTTTCCAGTGCGAAAACCCGACCCAGCTACCCATGCGGCGCAATGTCCGCATCATCGCGGGTTGCTTGATCAGGCTCAGCAAGCGTCGAGGCCGTGTGGGTGAGGGACCCAGCAGGGCGCGGGTCCCGATCAGCAATTCGTCATACTGGACGTGGGCCGGGCAGACCTTCTCGCAGTTCAGGCAACCCAGGCAGTGATCCAGGTGCTGGCGTAGCTCGGCGGTGGGATCGACCAGGCCGCGCGCCAGCGCCGAGGCGATGGCAATGCGGCCGCGCGGCGACTCGGCCTCGTTCGGTTCCAGTGCATAGGTCGGGCAAACCGGGAGGCACAGCCCGCATTGCACGCATTGATCGGCCAGCTCCGCAATGCGTCCGGCGGCGGCGTGCAGGGGGGTCTTTTCAAGCGGCATGGTCCTCATGCTATCATTGCCAGCTCACAGCCCGCCGGTCGGTGGGCTTGCGCCATGGGTGACGGCTCCGCTATCATCTCGCGCCTTTGATCCACCGATGATGCGTACCGCCAGATGGCGGCATACCAGGTATTTGAAATGAAAACGTTTAGCGCCAATGCAGATAACGTCAAGCGCGACTGGTTCGTGGTCGACGCCACAAACAAGACGCTCGGTCGCCTGTCGACTGAAATCGCACGTCGTCTGCGCGGCAAGCACAAGCCGGAATATACCCCGCATTGCGACACCGGTGATTATATCGTGGTGATCAACGCGCAAAAGGTGGCTGTCACCGGTGCCAAGCTGGACGACAAAAAGTATCACCGCTACACCGGTTACATCGGCAACCTGAAGACCACCAGTCTGAAGGAGCTGCTGGCGACCTACCCGGAGCGCGTGATCGAGATCGCCGTCAAGGGCATGTTGCCGAAGAACTCGTTGGGCCGCGAAATGTATCGCAAGCTCAAGGTCTATGGCGGCGCCGAACATCCGCATATCGCACAGCAGCCGCAGGCGCTGGAACTCTAAGGAACCATCATGACGATCCAGCAGAATTACGGCACTGGCCGCCGCAAGACCTCCGCCGCCCGCGTGTTCCTGCGCAAGGGCAATGGCCAGATTGTGGTCAACGGCAAGTCCCTCGAGCAGTTCTTCGGTCGTGAGACCTCCTGCATGATCGTGCGTCAGCCGCTTGAATTGACCGAGAATACCGGGAAGTTCGATATCACGGTCACCGTTGCCGGTGGCGGCATTACCGGTCAGGCTGGCGCGATCCGTCTGGGCATCGCTCGTGCGCTGATCGAGTATGATGAGGCGTTGAAGTCGCCCCTGCGCAAGGCCGGTTTTGTGACCCGTGACGCCCGCGAAGTCGAGCGCAAGAAGGTTGGTCTGCACAAGGCACGCCGCGCTACCCAGTTCTCCAAGCGCTAATTCAAGCTCTATAGCCCCGTCGCCAAGCGGTAAGGCACCTGACTCTGACTCAGGCATCGGTGGTTCGAATCCATCCGGGGCTGCCATATACCGACCCATGATCCAGAGTTCAGCTTGGCTCAAATGTGGTCAAAAGCCCGCCGATTGGCGGGCTTTTTCGTGTCCGCTCGCCGCGATTCGGATAGACACTGGTGCGTATTGGAACAAGTACGGCAGTGGGTGATGGCCTGGGTCTGTTCAGTCGAGCAGGACGAAAAAAACGGCCCGTCAGGGCCGTTTTCGCAGTCGGCGCGGGAATCCCCTACAAGACGCGGTCGCCAACCAACACCACGTCAGCCGGACGGCGGGCAAACAGGCCCACGGTGACAATGCCGGCCAGTTGGTTGAGCTCGCTCTCCAGCGCGGCCGGATCAGCGATCTGCCAGTTGTGGACGTCGATGATCCAGTTGCCGTTGTCGGTGATCACGCCGTCGCGCCATACCGGTTGACCGCCGCGCTTGACGATCTCGCGACCGATCAGGCTGCGCGCCATCGGAATCACTTCGATCGGTACCGGAAACTTGCCGAGGAGGTCGACCTGTTTGCTGGAATCGATGATGCAGATGAATTTTTCACTCGCCGCGGCCACGATTTTTTCGCGGGTGAGCGCCGCACCGCCGCCCTTGACAAGTCGCTTGTAGGGGTCGCATTCGTCGGCGCCGTCAACGTAGAGCGTCAAGGGGCCGGTGCTGTTGAGGTCGAGTACGGGAATGCCGAGCTGTTTCAGCTGCGCGGTCGACTGTTCCGAGCTCGATACCGCGCCCTGGATGCGGTCCCGCAGGTCGGCGAGGGCGTCGATAAAAAAAGCCACGGTCGAGCCGGTGCCGACGCCGACAATGGCGCCGTCCTCGACGTAGCGGATCGCTGCCTCACCGGCCTGGCGTTTTTCGTTGGCGTTGCTCATGGCATTGTTCCGTAAAGTGGGTTGTGGAGGGCGTCAGGTCGGCGCGTGTTATTCGAGCGCGAGGATGTACGTCCAGTGCGCGGCATCAACCGGCATTACGGACAGGCGGTTGCCCTTTCGCAGCAAGGGCATCTCGCCCAGTGCATCATGGCCCTTGAGCTCGTCCAGGCTGATCGTGCGCTTGAGCTTCCTGGAAAACTTCACGTCCACCAGCATCCAGCGCGGCTTGTCGCGCGAACTGCCCGGGTCAAAATACTTGCTCTTCGGGTCGAACTGACTCGGGTCGGGATAGGCGTTCGTGGCAACCTCGGCGAGGCCGACGATGCCGGGGACGGCGCAGTTGGACTGATAGAAAAACACCTTGTCACCCGGGCGCATGCCGTCGCGCATGAAGTTTCGCGCTTGATAGTTGCGCACCCCGTCCCATGCCTCCTGCTTCCTGCGCTTGAGGTCATCAATCGAGAAAGTGTCGGGTTCGGACTTCATCAGCCAGTGATTCATTCAGCCACCTGTGGATTGCAGTCGATCAGCTCCCGCTCGGTCGCCACGAAATCCAGCGGCACATCCCAGTCCTGATCTTCGAGCTCTGGCAATTCCTGGGACGAATAGGCGACGCCCACCAGCAGTGGCTCCGTCGGGCGCAGCTGTTCGTTGAGAAAGGCAAAGCTGCGGTCGTAGTAGCCACCGCCATGGCCCAGCCGATGACCGCGACGATTGAAGCCCAGCAACGGCACCAGGACCATGTCGATCTGGAACGGCTCCAGCAGTTCGCTGGGTGTCGAGGGCTCGGGGATGCCGTAGCGGTTGGGTTGCACCTCTTCGCCGGCTTGCCAAGGTGCGAAGCGCAGCAGGCCGCCTTTGCCGATGACCGGCAGCAGAAACTGCTGGCCGCGTGTTGCCAGGGGCGGAATCACCAGGTTGAGTGGCAGTTCGCCATGGGTAGCCCAGTAGCCGGCTATGCGGGCGTCGGTGAAATACTCGGGCAGCTGTTCGAGGCTGCGGCGTAAACCTTGCGCCGCGGCTATCCGCTCGGCCGGTGCCAGTGCTCGTCGGCGCTCGGCCATGCTTTGGCGTAGTTCGCGGCGTAGGGCGAGGGCGTCCACGTGTCGCGCATCTCCAGACGAAAAGCGCGTCCGGCGGACGTCGCTGAGGGCGACTGATCCCGACCGCCGTTGCGACTGGCGACCGGGGCAGAGAGAGAAGTGGCGTTAACCGCGATGCCGCTGCCCACCAAACGACCTTGATCCAAAATGGATCAGGTGGGAGGGCCACATGGCCTCGAGGCTTTCCGCACGCGGCGGACATGCACAACAGCCGATGTTTAAGCCGACCCGGGGCCGTAATTAGGAACAAGGCAAATGTAAGAGTGTGCTGGCAAACATCGCAGAAAACGCCGGGATCGATTTTAGGCGCTTGTCAGGCAATGCGCCACTGATCTTGGGCTGGCTGGCGCGCTTTCGTCGCCAGATCGTTCAGGATTTTTGCGGCTCGCTTTCCAGTGCGGCGTCCAACCTGTTGCGCAAGGCGGCCAGACCCAGGCTGAGGCGCTGCTCCTGGCCGTCATGTTGCTTGCGCAGGGCAAGGAATTCGTGGGCGACACTGATCGCGGTCAACACGGCGAGTCGTTCGAAGCTGGGCGCCTTGGCGTTCGCGCGCAGCTCACGCATCTTGCGGTCGAGGAAGCCAGCCGCCTCCAGCAGCCCCTCGCGCTCTTCCGGCGCGCAGGCGATCAGGAATTCTCGGTCGATCAGCCGCAGCGCGACCGGTTCACTGCTGGACATGGTTTCTCTCAGCCATTGCTTTCAAGCGATTTCAGCCGCTGGATCATCGCTTCCACGCGGCCGCGTGCTTGTTCGTTGCGGGCGAGCAGGCCTGCACGCTCCCCGGAGAGCTGTTCCTGGCTGTGGCGCAAGCTGCGATTTTCTTCGGTAAGCCGGCGCACGGTATCGAGCAGGCGATCGAGCCGCTGGCCCAAGGCGGCCAACTCTTGCTGGACAGGGTCAACGTGATCAGGCGTGCTCATGCAAGAAACTATAACAGGACGCCGGCGGAAATCAGCGTGGTGATCGACAAGGCGGAGAAGCTGCCGCCGCTGGATTAAACTGTTGCCCATTTACAGCAGGAGCACGGCCATGACGGCAAGCGGAATTGTGGGCCACGATGACATAGACGCGCTGATCATGCGGTTGCGTCTCGGCACCGACGCGAGCGAGCTGCACGGCTCGCTCTGCGGTTATCTGGCCGGCGGGGGCTCGCTGGCGGGGGCTTCCATGCTGGCCGCCCTGGAGCTGGATGGCGAGGCCACCGAACCCTCTGTAGAGGATCTGGCGTTGCTGCAGCGTCTGGTGAAACAGAGCGAAACCGAGTTGGCCGATCCCGAGCTGGGTTTTGAGCCGCTGCTGCCGGAGGATGATCGCCCGCTGACCGAACGAGCCGAGGCAATGGTTGAATGGTGCCGTGGCTTTCTCGGTGGCTTCGGCCTGGCCGGCACCGCAGCGCATGCGCAACTGTCTGAGGAGGCGCAGGAAGTCCTGCGCGATCTGGGTACGGTCGCTTCGTCTTCACTTGATTTCAGCAACGAAACCGAAGACGAAGATGCCCTGATCGAAGTCCAGGAGTTCGTGCGGGTTGCCGCGATGTTGCTGCATACCGAGTGCACCGCGCCCGACGTCTCCAGCCGTGGTACCTTGCATTGATCCCAAGTGCCCCCGGCCTGGCGGCGCTGGCAATAACCCCGGACGAGTTCGCGCGGCGCCGTCGTCAGCTGATGCAGATGGCCGGTGAAGACGCCGTGCTGTTGATCGCCGCCGCACCCGAGCGCATGCGCAACGCCGATGCGGCGTGGCCGTACCGGCAGGAGTCAGATTTTCATTATCTCGCAGGCTTTCCGGAGTCCGATGCGGTGCTGGCCTTGCTGCCCGGTCGACAGCATGGCGAGGTGGTCTTGTTCTGCCGTGAGCGCGACGCCGATCACGAACGCTGGTACGGCCGCACCATAGGCACCGAACATGCAGTGGCCGACTACGGCATGGACGACGCGTTTCCGATCGAGGACATCGACGATATCCTGCCGGGAATGATCGAGGGCCGCGGCCGCGTCTACTGCCATTTTGGCCGCGAGCCGGTGTTCGACGCGCAATTGCTCGGCTGGATGCGTCGGCTGCGCCAGCTGAAGGGTGGCGGCGTCGTGCCGAAGGAGTTCGTGGCGCTGGGTCACTTGCTGCATGACCTGCGGCTGTTCAAGTCGCGCGCCGAATTGAAGCTGATGCGCGTCTCCGCGTCGATTGCCGTCGAGGCGCATCTGGCGGCGATGAAGCTGGCTCGACCCGGTCGGCACGAGTACGAGGTGGAGGCCGAACTGCTCAGCGTGATCCGAAGTCGTGGCGCCGTACCGGCGTTTATACCCACGGTGGCTGGCGGGGTGAATGCCTGTGTCATGCACTATCAGAGCAACCGCGCGCCGCTGCGCCAGGATGAGTTGCTTTTGATCGACGCCGGTGCCGAGCTGGACTGTTACGCATCGGACATCAGCCGGACCTTTCCGGTCAGCGGTCGCTACACGCGCGAACAGCGTGCGTTGTATGAGGTCGTGCTGGCCGCGCAAGGGGCAGCGATTGACCAGGTGCAACCGGGACTTCCATTCAACGCCGCCCACACGGCGGCCGTGCGCGTGCTCACCGAAGGCTTGTGCCAGCTCGGCCTGCTCAAGGGCGACGCGGATGCCGCGATTGCCGCGCGCAGCTACCAGCGTTTTTTTCCGGCCAAGACCGGTCACTGGCTGGGCCTGGACGTGCACGATGTGGGCGACTATCGCATCGACGGCGAATCGCGCCTGCTTGAGCCGGACATGGTGCTGACGGTCGAGCCCGGCCTGTACATCCCACCGGATGACCGCAGCGTAGCCGAGCGCTGGCGCGGCATCGGTATCCGCATCGAGGACGACGTGGCGGTGACCCGAGATGGCCACGACGTACTTACCGCAGCGATGCCGAAAGAGGCCGACGAGATCGAAGCCCTGCTGGCTGCTCGGGCGTCGTGATCACGTTCGGAACCAGGCGTCTGCGCCGCTGCAAGGCAGCTGGTGGCGGGGTCAGCCGAGCAGGGCAAACGCGTCGCGGGTGAGGTTCTCCGGGACGCCGTCGGTGCACACCACGTCGTCCTCGATGCGGATGCCGCCGTAAGGGCGGAAGGCGTCCACTCTGGCCCAGTCGATATCCTTGCTGACCGGTTTGTCACGTAGCTCTTGCAACAGCATGTCGATGAAGTACAGGCCCGGCTCGATGGTGACGACCATGCCTGGTTCCAGCGTGCGGGTCATGCGCAGGAACGGGTGGCCATCCGGGCGGTCAATCGTGTCCCCACGATCGTTCCGGGAGAAACCGCCCACGTCATGCACCTGCAGACCAATCGGATGGCCCAGGCCATGCGGGAAGAACGCGCGGGTCACACCGCTTTCCACCGCCGAGTCAGCGCTTAGCCGGATCAGGCCGTGTTCCTTCAGCACGTCGGCCAGCTGGTGGTGTGCGTGCAGGTGGAGTTCGGCATAGGGGCGTCCAGCACGCACCATCGCCACCTGACTCTGCTGAGCCGCCTCCATCGTGTCGATCAGCGCCTGGAATTCACTGGCATCGGTGGCGGCGTAGGTGCGCGTGATATCGCTGGCGTAGCCGCAGGCACTGGCACCAGCGTCGATCAGCAGTGAGCGGGCGGGCTGTGGCGGCTGGCGTGTGAACTCGGTGTAGTGCAGCACGGCGCCATGCTGGTTCAGCGCCACGATGCTGGCATAGGGCAGTTCGGCGTCAATTTTCCCGGCCGCAGCGAGGTAGGCCTGATGGATACCCAGCTCACTCTCACCGTTGCGAAACGCCTGCTCGGCGGCGCGGTGGGCGCGGACGCCGACGCGGCTGGCCTCGCGCATCAACACCAACTCGTAAGGAGTCTTGTATGCCCGGTGGTAGTGCAGGAAGTCGAGTACGGGCTTGGGATTGTTGATCTCGATGCCGGCCATGGCAGCGGTCGGTTCGCCGATGGTCGCGCACCTGCTTTTCGGCAACTGCGCGACCGCTTGTTCGGCGCTTTGCACAATCACGATATCGAACGCGTCGACCCAGTAGCCGCTGGGCGCGTCAGGCACCACGTGCCAGTAGTCACGTGGCTGCACGAAGATAAGTTTCGGCTTTTTTCCCGGCGTATAGACGATCCAGCTGCCTGGCGCGTTGCCCAGCGGCAGCCAGTGCTTGAAATGGGGGTTGACGGTATAGGAATAGTGCAGATCATCGAGAAATTTCAGAGCCGGCATGCCGGCGGCGATCACCAGGTGCTCGAACGCGCCACGGGCCAGGGACCTGTCGGCATGGCCTCGTACGGTGTCGAGGTGCTGGGGATATAGCGCGGCGAGTTGGTCGTGCATGGGATTTCCTGCGTGGAGGGGTCCGGTGCGGTTGTCATGCCATGCATGGCGTCCCGAAGGCGAACGTCGTCACCAGACCGCTTCAGCGGCATGCAAGCAGGGCATGGCCGGGATGGGGGAGGGAAAAACAAGGCGTCTGGATGACGCGCCCGCGCGCTCACTTCCAGTCAACGATCAGGCTTGGGCCAGCCAGTCTTCCAGACGCGAGGCATCGATATCGGTGATTGCGATGATCCGGAAGCCCGCCCAGATCTGGTTTGAGCTGGCGGCGGGCTCTTGCCATTGCTCCTGGATGCCGATTTCGATCGGCTGTGACTGCAACAAGGTACGCCCGTTCGGAAGCAGGGCCATCCTGACCTGATACAGAGCTTCGCGGCGGGGCGGCTTCGCCGTGATCAACATCATGCCGGTGCTGGACAGGTTGCCCACCTGGCCGATCGACTGACCAGTGATCACGTCGGTGACAATGGCGGGGGCGCTGGCGCGCTTGCGTTCCGTGCGACGCTGGTTGCTACTGGTATCGGAGCGGTTCATAGGCGGCTGGATTCCTGCGAATTGGCGCGTCGAGCGGCGATGCCCTGGCGCAGATTGCCGGTGAGATTGCGCCAGGCGCGGTCGAGCAGGCCTTCGCGCTGCATCGGCACCTCGCACACCCGGCCACTGGCAACTTCCAGGGCCAATTGGGCCAAGGTCATTTCCTCGCCGCGCTGGCCGCGCCGGCTTACGAGCAGGCAACGCCCGGACATCGGCGAGTACCAGGCAAGCTTGCGCTGCATGATCTGACCGCTGGTCGGGTCGACGAATTCAAACCAGCTGCCGAACGGAAGCTTCTTCAGGTGTTGTTCGATGCGCTGCACGCGTGGATCAGAGATTGGTGCCGGCTCCGATGGCGGTGCCGACACCGGGCCGGTTGCTGCGGCATCCGGCCCGGTGTGATGCTCACCCAGCCGCTGATGTTGCTTCAGACGCAAGGCGAGGTCGGTGGCGCTGGGCAGTTCGATCGAAGGGTCGGGCTTGCCGGCGCCAATCAACCGCTGCGCGACTTGCACAGATTCCTCGGCATGCATGCCGATCTGCTGCAGTCCGCTCTCCACATCCTGTTGCAGTTGCACGCGGTCATGGGTCGGCAGGCGACCGAGCAACTGATCGGTGATCTCCAGTTGCCCCTTGAAGGCGTCGCTCTCTTCGCCGTGACGCAGCAAGGTCAGCGCCAGAACGTCCGACCAGGCACGATCCAGCAGGGCTCGAAGCAGGCCGCGCGGCGACGACTGCGCAAAGCGTTCGGCCATCAGCTCGCCGGCACGGCGGCGGGCCTGATCAAGCCTCTCACGACCCTGGGCCGCCTCCACGTGGCGGCGCTCGGCGGCTTGCGCCTTGCGTGTAAGCAGGGCAAGGTGGTGCTCGATATCGGCCAGCAAGGTCGCGTACAGGCCCGTGCTGGGCGGCTCCTGGTTGGCGCGATTGACCAGTTGTTCGAGCTTGGTCGTCAGTGGCCGGTTGCTCTCATCGTCGCTGCCGTCGAGCCAGTCGTTGGCGGCGGAGGTGACGGTGTCAAGCAGCCGCCGCGCGGGATGCTCGCGCTTCTCGAAAAAGCCTGGGTCGGCTACGGCCATGCGCAGCACGGGGAGTTGCATGTTGCTGAGCAGGCCGCGTGCGTCGCCGCCATGCTGAAGTTGCTGGCCGAGTTGCTCGAACAATCCGGCGACCAACTCCACCGTGTCGCCCTGTTCGTCGCTCAGCTGGGTCTGCGGTGCATCAGCGGGTTTGCCGAGGTTGAGCTGGGTCAGCAACTCTTCGCGCAGACGCGCGGCGCTGCGCAGCTCGCGGCTGGCGTGATCGGTGACCTTGGCCAAATGCTGTTGCAGTGCGCCCAGCGCGGTCTGCAGCTCATCTTCGCTGGCCGCGCGTGCGCCGGACGTGCCGGTGCCACCACCCTGACTGACGCGCCTTTGCGAGAGCAGGTCGCGCAGGGATTCCAGCACCTCGATGGAGTCGCCGCCGGAGGACGCGGGCGACGACTTGCCCGCCCGCTCATCGGCGGGTGCGGGTTCGGCAGCGGCCGGCCCCGCGTTCGCGGTGCTCGAGCGTGCCCGGTTGCTGACTTGGCGGGGGAGTGGAATGCTGCGCAGCTGCGGCAGGATGCCGTCGGCCTGCAGCTGCGCATTGATGGTGCTGTAAAGGGATGCCAGCGAAGCGATCACCCACTGATCAAACTGTTGCAGCAAAAGCAACTGATGCTTCAACGGCAGTGCCAGTTCGGCACAGGCCTGATGAAATGCTGTAGCCAGAGCATACGGTCCCAGCGGCAGGGACTTGCCCTCCAGGGGGGGGGAACTGATCAATACGGCCAGTCGATAACCCAGTTCATGCAGTTGGCTGCTGTGGCGTACTTCGCCGCGAGCGCCAAGCTGCTCCAGTGTCATCGACAGCTCCTGTACGGCGGGATCGAGCAACTCCAGCGATTGCCACGGCTTTGCATCAGACGAAGTCGTGGCCGTTTCGGCGCTATCGAGCTCATTGAGCGCCTTGCCAAGTTGCTCCAGAAAACGCTGCTGCACGATGCTGCCTTGCTGCAACATACGCTGCCGGCTGGCGAACAGATCCTGTTGCTCATCGGCCCGGGTGGCGCGCTCGGCCAACGCAAACAATTTTTTCTCGAACTCGGCGAGGCAATGCTTCACAGGCTCGTGCAGGCCCTCTACCGACAAGGTGTAACTGGCCTCGATCAGGCGTTGCGCACGCACGGGCCAGCGACCGCCGGTCAGGCGGGCGGGCGAGTGCGACGCGAGCGGGCGACGCCGATCCTGTCCGACATCCATGCTTGAACCTGTTCTCTAAATCCCCCGGAGGCTTGAGTCTATGCTGGTTGGGGCAACGGCGCCATATTTTGCGGTGGTGGACCGTGCCCGAGACTACCGCCAGGAAGCCTCCTGTGGAGGTTGGATGGCTCAGTCGAGCGGCGGCGGTGCTGCGTGAGTCAGCCTGGCTGGGCCAGCCAATCGTTGAGGCGTTCGGCATCCTGATCGCTGATAGCGATGATGCGATAGCCGGCCCAGATCATGTCAGCCGAGGCTGTCTGCTCATGCCACTGCTCCTGTACGCCTACATCAATGTGTGTATGGACACCGCCGGCGGCCGGCAAGGGCAGGCGAAGTTGGTAGATCGCCTCTTGTTGGGGTGGCGTGGGGCTGATCAGCAGCATGCCTGTCGTGGACAAGTTGCCGATCCGGCCGAAGGGCCGGTCGGCAATGGTGTCGATGACGGTGGCGTCGAAATCGACAGACTTGCGATCCCTCCGGCGTTGCTCGCGTTCGGGTTGCAATCCACTGACCTGATTCATTTGGCGGCCCCTGGGGTGCCGGGAGAGATCGCATGGGCCAGTTCCTGGGTAACCACTCGCCAGGCGTGGTCCAGCATGTCGTCCTGTTCGGCGGCAAGCTCGTGAATGGTGCCGCGGGCTATTTCGGTGGCCAGCTGCAGTTGGTCAAACTCCTCCGCACGCTCGCCATGGCGCGTGACGAACAAGCTGTGGCCGCTCAAAGGCGAGTACCAGACCAGGCGTCGGCGCTTGCCACGCTGGCCTGAAGGATCGACGAACTCGAACCATGTGCCCGAAGGCAAGCTGCGCAGGTGACGATGGATGCGCAAGGTCTCGGCGCTCGGTGCGGCCGTCGACGCGCCGTCCTTCAATGCGCCGGGGGCCTGATCGACCGCTTGAAGCGGCGGCTGCAGCGTCGAGTCGATCGGCTGCATGGTGAGAGCGGCTTCCATCGAGGCATGGCTGTCGGCCGGGTGCAGGCTGATATCCATCAAGTGCTGCGCCATCAACGTGGCCAGCTCTCCTCGTTGGCCGACTTGGCCCAGGCCGGCGATCACCTCGTGCTCCAGTTTGTCGCGGTTGCCCATGGGCAACGCGCCCAATAACTGGTCTGTGACTACCATCCTGGTCTGGAACACCTCACTTTGTTCGCCATGACGCAGCAGGGTCAGTGCCAGCACGTCACGCCAGGCGTCATCGAGCAGGCCGATTCGCCGATGTTGCGGTGAAGCCGGGGCGAATCGTGAGGTCAGCAGTTCGCTGCTGCGGTGACGTGCCTGTTCCAGCCTTTCCAGCCCTTGCATGGCTTCGATCTGGCGTTGCTCGGCCAGTCGCGTGCGATGTTGCAACCGCGCCAGGTACTGCTCGATATCGTCCAGCAGGCTCATGTAGAGCTCGTTGCTGGGAGGGTCGCGGCCGGCCCGTTCGGCCAGCTGGCCCATTCGCGTGCGCAGCGCGCGATCAGTTTCGCCATGGGCATCGTCAAACCAGTCCCGGGCGATCTGCGCAACCCTCCCTAGCAGCCGCCGGGCAGGATGATCCTGCTGCTCGAAAAAACGGTGATCGTGCAAGGCCGCTCGCAGCATGGGCAGTTGCAGGTTGCCCAGCATGGTTTGCGCGTCGTTGCTCTGCGGCAGTTGTCTGGAAATTTGCTCGAACAGGCGCGCGATCACTTCCAGTGCATCGTCCTGACCGGTGCTCAGGATGGCACGCACGGCATCGCCGCGGCGCCCCACGGTGAGCTGGATGAGCAGCTCCTCGCGCAGGCGCTGAGGATCGCGCAGAGCCAGCCTGGCTTGTTCGTTGGCCTGCACGAGGTGTTCCTGCAATGCGACTACCGCGGCCTGCAACTCGGCGTTGCTGACTGTACCGGGCGGCTTGCTCGTTGTTTCCGTGGGCACCGCTTTCGGTTCAGCGGGTTTGGCCGGCGTCTGTGCGGGCGACATGTCGATACTCGCCGTGCTGGCAGCAGGGGTCACTTGCGCACTGCTGCGCTGGCGCCTTGCCGTAGTCCGGGGTAACGCAAAGGGGCGAAGGAAGGGCAGGATGCCTGCGGTTTGCAGGTGGGCGTTGACCAGCTCGTGCAGCGACGACAGGTCTTGAACGAGGCTGCCTTCCAGGCTTTGCAGCAGGATCAGCCCATGTGCGCTGGGAAGTCCAAGATACGTGCTTGCCTCGCCAAAAGCATTCGCCATGGCCTGTGGGCCGATCGGAACGGCCGCTCCTTCCAATGGTGCGACGGCGATCAGTGCGGCGAGTCGATAGCCCAGTTCAACCAGCTGCACCCCTCCGCGCGCTTCGCTGCGGGCCACCAGCTGGTCGAGTGAGGTGGTCAGTTCATGCTCCATTGGATCGACCAGACTCAGCATCTGCAGGGAGGCTGCCGGTTTGGTTATCGGCTGGCCAAGGCGATCGAATGCCTGCTCGATGCTGGTGATGAAGCGCTGATCAAAGGTCTGGCGCTCGTTCAGCAGCAGCTTGCGCGTGGCCTGATAGCGAGTCTGATCGAGGTGGCTGCTGGTTCGCTCGGCCTGCTGATTGAGGTGAATGTCGAAATGGTCGAGCGTGCGAAGCAGTGGCTGGTGTAGCCAACTGCCGCACAATGCGCGCACTTCGCCCAGCAAACTCTGTGAACGTGCTGGCCAACGCGCGTCAGCGAGGTGTACAGGGGGCTGGTCGGCGAATTCGTCGCTCATCAAGGGGAGACCATCAATGACCTCATTGTCGTTGAGTCTATGCCGAAGCTGAGGGTTTGTCGTGAACCTGAATTCAGTCCATGAAGCTGGCGATCACATCATTCAAGAAGCGTTGCCCTAGCGGCGTCGTATGCAAACGGGCTGGATCGAGCTCAAGCCATCCTCGCCGCTGGGCCGCGTCGATGGCTGCGGCGATGTGCCGGGCTGGTAGCCCCGTTCGCTGGGTGAAATCGCTGATCGGCACGCCATCGATCAGCCGCAACGCGTTGAGCATGTATTCGAACGGCAGCTCGCCGGCGCTGACGACGCTGTTACCGCCGATGCGCGCGGTACTGCCGGCGGCGTCCAGGTAGGCGCGTGGGAGCCGCGTTTTCCAGCGCCGATGCACTTGGCCGCTATGCGGGTCGCTCAGCTTGCCATGGGCGCCAGCGCCGATGCCCAGATAGTCACCGAAGCGCCAATAGTTCAGGTTGTGCTTGCAGCGGCGGCCGGGCCGCGCATAGGCCGAAATCTCGTACTGGGCATAGCCAGCGCTCGCGAGGCGGGCTTCACAGGCTTCCTGCATCGCCCAGGCGTGGTCGTCATCCGGCAGTGGTGGCGGATTGGCGGCGAAGGTGGTATTTGGTTCAAGGGTGAGCTGGTAGTGCGAAATGTGGGCGGGTTGCAGGGTGACCGCACGCTCCACGTCGGCGAGTGAGCCTTCAAGCGTCTGCTGCGGCAGCGCATACATCAGGTCAAGATTGATGTTGCTGTAACCGGCGTCCTGCGCCGACTTTACCGCAGCCTCCGCTTCGCCCGCCGAATGGATGCGGCCCAGTCGCTTGAGCTTGTCGTCGTCGAAACTCTGCACGCCAAACGAGATGCGATTGACGCCAGCGGCCAGATAGCTGTCGAAACGGCCGTGTTCGACCGTGCCGGGATTGGTCTCCAGGGTGATTTCGGCGTCAACAGCCAGCGGCAACCGCTCGCGCACGCCATCGAGCAGGCGTGCGATCAAGTCCGGCGAAAACAGGCTCGGCGTGCCACCGCCGAAGAAAATACTGATGATCGGGCGGTCGGCCAGCGCGACGGCAAAGTCGCGGCGGTCGGCATCCAGGTCAGCCAGCAGGTGGTCGACATAGCTCGCGTAGGGCGGTGGTTCGCTGCGCAGCCCATGCGAATTGAAATCGCAGTACGGGCACTTCTTCACACACCACGGCATGTGGATGTAAAGCGACAGTGGTGGCGCCAGCAGGCTCACGGATGACGCCCGGCCAGCCGTGCGTGCAGCTGGGCCAGGGCCTGGCCCCGGTGGCTGAGTCGGTTCTTCAATGCCTCGTCCATCTCGGCCACGCTGAGCTGATGGCCTTCCGGCAGAAAGACGGGGTTGTAGCCGAAGCCGCCGCTGCCGCGACCTTCGCTGAGGATGTGCCCGTGCCAGCGCGCTTCGGTGATCAGCGGGGCGGGGTCGTCGGCATGCTGCAGCAGCACCAGCACGCAGATGAAGAAGGCGCCACGCTGTTCGTGCGGCACGCCGTCGAGTTCGCGCAGCAACTTGTCGTTGTTGGTTGCGGCATCACCGTGACGGTCGCTGTAGCGCGCCGAGTACAGTCCTGGCGCGCCGTGCAGGTGGTCGACGCACAGGCCGGAATCGTCCGCCAGCGCAGGCAGGCCGCTTGCTCGCGCGGCGTGGCGTGCCTTGAGCAGGGCGTTCTCGACAAAGGTGAGCCCGGTCTCCTCGGCATCCGTGATACCCAGGCTGGCCTGGGTGACGATCTCGACATCACTGTCGGCCAGCATGGCGGCGAATTCACGCAGCTTGCCGGCGTTGCTGCTGGCCAGGACGATGCGACCCATCCCGGCTCAGCCCTGCGCCAAGGCCGCGCGCTGTGCCGCAACCAGCTCGCCGATGCCTTGCTCGGCCAGTGCCAGCAAGGCATCCATCTCGTCGCGGCGGAAGGCGTGGCCCTCGGCGGTGCCTTGTATTTCGATGAAGCCACCACCGTCGTTCATCACCACGTTCATGTCGGTGTCGCAATTGGCGTCTTCGGCATAGTCGAGGTCGAGCACCGGCATGCCCTGGTAGATGCCCACCGACACCGCTGCGACGGCGCCCACGATCGGGTTTCGCTTGAGGTTTTCACGCTTCATCAGCAGGTTGGCCGCGTCGACCAAGGCCACATAGGCACCGGTGATCGCGGCGGTGCGCGTACCACCGTCGGCCTGCAGCACATCGCAGTCGAGCGTGATCACCCGCTCACCCAGTGCCTGGCGATTGACGCAGGCGCGCAGGCTGCGGCCGATCAATCGCTGGATTTCCATCGTCCGGCCACCCTGGCCGCCCCGCGCGGCCTCGCGCTGCATGCGCGTGTTGGTGGCGCGCGGCAGCATGCCGTACTCGGCGGTGATCCAGCCCTCGCCCTTGCCGCGCAGCCAGGCCGGTGCGCGATCTTCGATGCTGGCGGTGCACAGTACACGGGTGTCGCCGAAGCTGACCAGCACGGAACCTTCGGCGTGGCGGGTGTAGTGGCGTTCGATGCTGACGGTGCGCAGCTGGTCGCTGGCGCGGCCACTGGGGCGGGTGACGGAATTCATGCGGTGGTTCCTGGGGGTGCTTGGCCGGTTTGGGCAAGCCGGGACAGGAGAGTTTACCATTGCGTCCTTCCCCACTTCCTGACGGCGTAAAGATGATCCGCAGCATGACCGCCTACGCCAGCGCCGAAACCACCGGTCCCGCCGGTACGCTCAGTTGCGAGCTGCGCACGGTCAACCACCGCTACCTGGAGCTGAGCCCGCGCCTGCCTGACGACTTGCGTGCGTTCGAGTCTCAGTTGCGCGAGCGGGTCGCGGCAAAGCTGTCGCGCGGCAAGCTGGATCTCACCGTTCGCCGCAACAGCGACGCACGCAGCGAATCGCTGCAGGTGAACCAGGCGTTGCTGTCACGCTTGGCGGAGCTGAATCTGGACATGGCGGCGCAGTTTCCGGGACTACAAGTGCAGCTCACCGAATTGCTGCGTTTCCCGGGGGTGATGCGGCAAGCCGAGACCGACCCCGAGGCCCAGCAGGCCGCGTTGTTCGACGTGCTCGATCGCGCGCTGGATGCGCTCTCCGCCACGCGTGAGCGTGAGGGCGAGAAGCTGGGCCAGATCCTGCGCGAGAAGCTCGATGGCATCGAGCGCGTGGTGGCTGACGTGCGTGGCTGGATGCCGGAAATTCGTGTGGCGTTGCGCACGCGGCTGGAAGGGCGACTGGCGGATCTCAAGCAGCCGGTGGAGCCGGGCCGGCTGGAGCAGGAACTGGTATTGCAGATCACCCGCACCGATGTGGACGAGGAGCTCGACCGGCTCAGTACCCATATCAGCGAGACCCGCCGCGTGCTGGGTCTGGAGGAACCCGTCGGTCGCCGCCTGGACTTCCTGATGCAGGAGTTCAACCGTGAGGCGAACACCCTGGGTTCCAAATCGGTTGATGCACGCAGCACCAATGCAGCCGTGGAGCTGAAGGTGTTGATCGAGCAGATGCGCGAACAGGTGCAGAACATCGAATGATGTCCAGCGACATCCCGTAAAGTCGCTCAAACCCGCACTGTGTCTATGTTTTAGCACTTATCGTGCGCTCGTAACGTCTTGCTGAAACCCCCAGAATCCGGTAAAAAGTTTGTACCCACGGTTGTACCCACAGGTACGAAACGTGGCATTTTGTGGGTACAAACAAAAGGACCGTTCATGGGCAAGCTTACAGACGCGGCCATCCGTAACTGGATCAAGACTGGCGAGTTGTTCGAAGGGCGTAGCGATGGCGACGGGTTGTCCC